>ERZ506273.3-NODE-3-length-120490-cov-10.4453_pt1 | contig 120490 bp, 117 predicted proteins | sample MGYA00514022_ERZ506273 | MGnify/ENA metagenome assembly ERZ506273
AATTTTTCCACGTTGATTACTTTATCAATCCAGCCGTTATAAAAACTACTTTCGTGAGATACCACGATTAAGTTTCCTTTAAAGCGTTGCAACGCTTCACTTAGGGCTTGCTTGGTTTCGTCATCAAGGTGGTTGGTGGGTTCGTCCATGATCAAGAAGTTAGATTCAATCAATTCCATCAAGGCTAGCTTAACCTTAGTCTGCTCACCACCACTTAGTTGGTGCATGGGCTTTTGGGTGTCCGCCGCGTTAATCCCGCACTTGGCTAACTTAGTCCGAATCGTTTTTGGTAACATGGTCGGATATTTTTCTTGAATCGTTTGTAATGGTGTTAGGTCGGGGTTATCCCAAACTAATTCTTGGCTAAAATAGTTCACCTTAGCCGATGGTGAGAAATGAGCTTCCCCACCTAAAGCCGGAATCAAACCTAAGATACTCTTAATTAACGTCGACTTACCGGCTCCGTTAAACCCGGAGAAGGCCACCTTTTCACCCGCCACCATGGAGAACGTCACTGGTTCCAAAAGCTGCTTTTTGCCATAACCAACGGCTAGCTTATTAACCGCCACGGCGTTTTGTGAGCCCGTATCTAGGTAAGGAAAATCGAAATGTCCCTTTAAGTTTTCACTAGGCGGATCGATCTTGTCCATCCGATTAAGCATCTTTTCCCGGGATTTCGCCATTGTTGAACGTTGGCCAGCCTTATTCTTACGGATAAAGTTTTCCGCCTTTTCAATGACTACTTGTTGCTTTTCGTAAGCCTTTAATTGTGCTTCTTGCCGCGCTTCCTTTTGCCGCATTGCGGATTGGAAATCGCCCCGGTACTTAGTAATTTTGTTAAATGAAACGTCACAAATACAATTGGTAACCTTTTGCAAAAACTCATAGTCGTGAGAAACTACCATGAAAGCTCCCTCGAAGCCGTTAAGGTAGTCTGCCAACCAATTAATGTGCGCGGTATCCAAATAGTTGGTCGGTTCGTCTAGGATCAATACGTCAGGATCTTGTAGTAGGAGCTTTGCCAAAATGATTTTGGAACGCTGGCCCCCACTCATCTCGCTGACAATGTGATCCTTACCGATATCATCAAGTCCTAAACCGGTCATTACCCGGTTAATTTCGGTATCGATTTCGTAAAAATTGTTAGCGTCCAGATTTTCTTGGATTCGGCCCGCCTTTTCCAACAACTTATCATCCAAATTTTCGGCGTATTCGGCGTAGTATTTTTCCATTAAATCACGTTGCTTAAACAAATCTGCGTACGCAGTGGTTAAAAATTCGTACAGCGTGTCATTTTGCGGAATATCCGCATACTGGTCTAAATAACCATAAGTGACCTTATTTTGCCAAACAATCCGGCCCTTATCTGGTAAAGTTTCGCCAGTCAAAATCTTAATTAGCGTACTTTTACCAGCACCATTTTGCCCGACAATTCCCATGTGATCTTCTTTATTCAGTTCGAAACTTGCATCTTCATACAGTTCTTTGTCCGCAAAGCCGTGGCTCAGATGTTCAACTGATAGCAAACTCATTTTTTTCACCCTGTCTTTTTAAAATAACTAGTAACCACCGTAGCATGAATTACCACAAAACGTCAATTGAATTTACCTATGCTATACTTGTACAGGTTACAAGGAGGATTTATAGATTATGAATATTCGAGAAATTGATCATATTACCCTAACCGTGGCAGACGTTGCTCGTAGTGAACGTTTTTACCACGAGGTTTTTGATATGCCGATCCTAACCGACGCTCCGTATCCAGGCGTGCGTGCGGGGAAGCAGCGAATCTATTTTACAACTAAGGAGACCCAGCCGGCAATTGCTCCAGCGCAACCAACCTCCGGAAGCATTGCGTTGTCACTGGTTGCCAAAAATCCGATGAACGAAATTGTCAACCACTTAAAGAGCTACTTTGTGGAAATTGTCGATGAACCAAAGCAACGCCAGGGAACTCACGGAAAGGTCCAGTCGCTGTTGATAAAGGACCCAGACGGAAATGTGGTGGAAGTGGCGAATTATTAAATCAGAGTGCACCAAGCCCCCGGTCAGCTCTTGAGGATTAACGGAATTAATTCATTAATCGTGGGTTTAGCGATTGATGAATTAATTTGGTTAACCGAAGAGAGTTGGGGGCTTAGTGCACGTTTCGGCTATCTCACAGTAGAACACGCTCCTCTAACTTTGGGTCATGCGGTTAAGGACCAAATCTGGTTATCCGCAGAACTCTGAGGGCTGGAACACGTCTCGACTATCTCGCACCCCAACAGATCCACACCCATATTACAAAAATAGAGGCTGGGAACGCCAAATTCCCAGCCTCTTTTATTAATAATTAATCATTTTCATTAAAGGTACTTAGCGTCCCCCACTGGATCCTGTGAAGTTAAAATCTTAGGACCATCTGGCGTAACCACTAGAGTATGTTCGTATTGGCAAGATAAACTACCGTCCATGGTGGTAACTGTCCAACCGTCTGGAGCAGAAGTATCACATTGCCAACTTCCGGTATTTACCATTGGTTCAATAGTGATGGTCATTCCGTTCCGGAGCCGCGGACCGTGACCAGCTTCACCATAGCCAGGAACCATGGGATCTTCGTGCATTGTTGGTTGAATACCGTGACCAACAAATTCCCGGACGTCGCCATAACCCATTTCGTCTTCTACGTAAGTTTGGATTGCGTGACCGATGTCGCCGATCCGGTTTCCTTCAACGGCTTGATCAATTCCCAGGTACAAAGCTTTCTTAGTAACTTCCATTAATTTCTTAACTTCGTCACTAACTTCACCAACCGCAAATGCCCAGCAAGAATCTGCCATGTAACCATCCACGCTGACTACGGTATCAACCTTAACTAAGTCGCCTTCCTTTAAAATCAAATCTTTCCGCGGAAAACCGTGACATACTTCGTTGTTAACACTCACGCAAGTTGCGTATTCGTAACCTTCAAAGCCCCTTTCTTCAGGAACTGCGCCGTGTTCATCTAAATAACGAAGCGCAAATTTCTCGATGTCCCAGCTAGAAATTCCTGGCTTAATAACATCGCGAAGTCCAATATGCATCCCTGCTAGAACTGCGCCTGCTTTCCGCATTCCTTCAATTTCACGTTCTGATTTCAATGTAATCATTTTATCCACCCGTTTCTTAATTAACCTAACTACTATGGTATCACAACTTTGGTGACCAAATTAACCCAATTGCCTTGCTTCCCGTATAGGTTCCCACGTACGGACCAATTGGACAAGATTCTACGTGTAAGCCTGGGTATTGGACCTTCAGTTCACTTTGCCATTGCATGCTGCGATCCGCATCATCAGCATCGACCACCGTCACCGTCAAATGGCGATAATCAACCACTTGTTGCGCAAAAATTTCACTAATCGCTTCCATAGCGTTTTTTATCTTACGCTCTTTACCGACCATTTCTAAGCGGCCTTGCCGATTAATCGTTAAAATTGGGCGCATCCCAAAAAACGAGCTTACCAACGAAGTCCGACTGGCAATGTTCCCCGAAATCTGAAGTTCTTTAACGTTGTTGACCGCTAAGTACACTTCCGTTTGACTACGATACTTACGCAACTGCCGCAAAACTTCGTGGATGTCCACGCCACTATCTAACAGGTTGGCCGCCAAAATGGCCGCATTGCTTTGTCCAGCCAGAATTGAGCCCGAATCATAAGGGTAAACTTGTAGTTCCTTAATTACCGGCACGGAAGCTGAAAGACTATTGATGAACCCGCTCAAGCCTCCCGACAACCCGATGCACAAGGCTGCTTTATAACCTTTCGCAGCAAGTTCAGCAAAAACCCTTTGCATTTCCTTAATCGGAATCTGCGAAGTGGTGGGATGGTACTTTTCTAATTTCAACATGCGATAAAATTCATCCGCATCAATATCAACATTTTCGTGATAGACGTGCTTGCCAAACATAATTGGCTGGTTAACCACCGTAATGTTGTACTTCCGCGCTATCGCAGGATCAAGGTTAGCCGAACTATCAATCACAATTGCCGTTTTACTTTGATTCATTTTCATTAATCTTCTTCTCTATATATTTCGCTAATTTTGCTTCGGGATAAACGCCGGTAACCTTTTCGATTGCCTTGCCATCCTTAAACAAAACTAATGAAGGAATACTCATTACCTTAAATGATTGGGCCAATTCTTGGTTATGGTCAACGTTAAGCTTGCCAAAATGAACTTGGTCCCCGTAACTTTGCTCCAGATTTTCTAAAATAGGTTCCATCATCTTGCAGGGTCCGCACCAAGGGGCCCAGAAATCAACGATGGTCAATCCATCTTTAGTTACTTCAGCTAAATTTTCACTTGTTACCGTAGCTGCCATGAGGAGTCTCCTTTTTATTTATAGTATATAGATTATAGCATTATTTGCGTACGCTTTTTCTGAGGTAGTGAATTGCGATCGTAATCAAGAATGCCAGCACTACGATTCCGGCAAAAATTCCCGAATTAATTTCAATGTCAATCGCGGGAATCGACAAGAATAATTTAAGGGCAATAATCCCAATCAGCACGTAGGCCATTGTCTCTAGTTCAGGAATCCGGTGCATTAATTTCATAATCACCTCGGCAATTCCCCGCATCGCTAAAATTCCAATTAAGCCCCCCAGTAACACAATGACCGGGTTAGAAGAAATCGCCAGCGAAGCCAATACCGAATCGATTGAAAAGACAATGTCCATAAATTCGATTTGGATTACCACCCGCCAAAAAAGCGAAATTTTCCCACGTGGTTTCACCAATTTACGAGTCCGACGCCCCCGTTTCCGTTTGTCAAAATAGCGAAACACTAGGTATGCTAGATAAAGTGCTCCAATGATTTTAATTTCCCATAGGTGAATGAGGTAAGTTCCAATCCCGATTACTAAAAACCGAAATAGGTACGCGCCCCACAAACCGTAAAATAAGGATTTTTCCCGTTCGACCTTATCTCCCAACACTTGGGTTTGGGTTGCAAGAACTACGGCATTATCCACCGATAGTAAACATTCGATCATCACCAGTGATAAAATCACTAACCAGTCCGAACTAGACTCTAATACCGTCTTCCAATTGTTGAGATCGAAGAAGGGACCGTATAAATTTGTTAAAATATTCAATATAAATTTCTCCCCTTAAACTCCAAATAATATATTTTAATCGATTTAGTATATTTTTTCACCCATTAAGGGTTACACTTAGGTTAATACAAACAACGAGGTCCAGATTATGTTAAAAGTAAGCAAAACCGTGAATGATTTTTCGCTAATTCAAGTCTCGAACCCGAGTACTTTAGAATTACAGACCCTAGTAAAAACTTACCACGCCACTTCCGAAACGTTGAGTTACGCAATTGACCCTAACGAACGTGCTCGGGCAGAAATCGACGAAGAAAATAACAGCTTTTTGATTATTTTCCATGCTTTAAGCTCGCTATATAATGCCGGTATTCAGACCGAACCGGCCGCTTTTCTGTTTCTGCCTAAGGCGCTGGTAATTTTTACTCACGATTCTACCCACTACGTTAATAAAATTATGGATCGCAATTTAAAAACTTTATTACGCAAAACTTTAAATAAACCGGTTCAGTTAAATAGTTCGCTGATGATTAACGCCGTTTTCAACACAATTTACGAACTTACGATGCGGTTTAACGACGCGGTCTCCCGAATTAATTATGATCGTCAGGCAATCCAGGATAAATTTAAAACCCGCCTGAACCACAGCGGCATCCAAAGCATGTTGCAATTAGAAACCAGTTTAATCTACTTACTGACTTCTCTAAAGTCGAATACGTCGTTGCTTAACAGCATGATGCGCCTCCCCAACCTAAACCTGACCAAGGCCCAACGGAATCGGCTGGAGGAGATCATTATTGAATCAGAGCAGAGTCAAGAAATGGCCCAGCTATCTTCAGACATTATCGAACAAGTTTCTAAATCCTATTCGGATATTTTAGACAATAACTTGAATAATACCATGAAATTCCTGACAATTCTTTCAATTGTTTTAGCAGTTCCTAACATTGTTTTTGGTTTCTTCGGTCAAAACGTTAAATTACCGCTTGCCGATCAAGGCTGGAGTTGGCTCGTTACCCTAGAAATTTCGTCCCTATTAATTCTAATTGTCTATCTAATCGTTAACTGGAGTAACTTTTTTAAAAAATGATCCCACAAAAATACAGCATTTCAAACCGGCATTGAGTAAAACCGCACCGGCTTGAAATACTGTATTTTTTATTATAGTTTGCTGTTGCCTGCCGAAACGTGCAAAAAACTCAGTCTTCTCCGGCTAACCAAATTAAGGCATCAATCGCTCAAACCGTGATTAATGCCTTAATTCTGTGGGCCTTCTTTGTTGTGTAGTCAAAACGTGCTCCGAAACCCAAGACTCTCCGGCTAACCAAATTACGGGACCAATTGCTAAACCCGCAATTAGTCCCGTAGTTCAGTGACGCTTCTTTGCTACCTTGTCGAAACGTGCAAAAAAACTCAGTCTTCTCCGGCTAACCAAATTAAGGCATCAATCGCTCAAACCGCGATTAATGCCTTAATTCTGTTAGTCCTCAAAGACTACCCGAGTTTTTTCGCACTCTTAATTGCGTTACCCATGCCGTCAACGGCACCGTGCTAATTACCCCGATGAAACCAATCAAAATCATCGAAAATTCTGCCGCAAAAATCTTATTATTAAAGAATTCGCTAAAGCGGTAATTCAACTTTACGTACCAAATAAATAAACCCAGAAAACTTCCAAAGAAGCCAAAAAATAAGGTGTTCAAAGCAGTCCCGATAATTTCTTTTCCAATTTCGTAGCCGTGACTAAAAAGCTTGGTCAAATCTAAATCCGGCGTTGTTTCGATCAGTTCCTGAATCCCCGTCGATACGGCAATCGAAGCTTCCGCAACCGCCCCCAACGAACTAATGATCATTGTTGACGTAATTACGTCACTAAACTTAATCCCAATCAACAACGACATCCCTTCGAGGTCCTCGTTGTTTTCATTACCGAATCCTTGAATCATTAAGTGGGGATGAATGATCAGAATCAGCCCAATCAAAACTACCAATACTAATACCGAACTGTAAAATGCATTCTGTGTAATCTGGTCGTCGTCACTGCCCATGAAAATTGTAATGGCTAAAATCACCAAACTGCTGATAATGGTCACCGTCAACACCGGAAAGCCCCACGAAATTAAAGCAATGTTTACGAACAATACCGCAAAATTCAAAATAATGCTTAAAAAGGCCCGCAATCCGGTCGCTCCCCCCACGATAACCATTAAAACCGCCAAGATGATCATTAAAATTAACGTCGCGCTAACCATTAGTCGGTACCCCCTTATTTTTGAAAAAGACGCCCGTCAGCCAACTTGCAATCGGTACCGTCAACACGATTCCAATTCCACTGATTAAGCTTTGCACAAAACCTAACTGCATGTTCATTTCAAAGGCGTACTGCCAACTGTTCCCGTTGCGTAAATAAAGCACCATCATGGAAAAGGTGTCGGCCATAAAAATCATGAACAACACGTTTAAAAGGGGACCCATAATGGTTTTACCGATGTTCCGTCCCGAAATCCACAGCTGTTTCATTGAAATCTGCGGGTTTTCTTTTCGCAGCTTAGCCAAACTGACAATGATGTCGGTAGACTCATCCATTACGGCCCCTAACGAACCTAGCACCGTTTCTGCTAAAAAGAGCGGTTCGGGATTTTGGGTCACGTACTCCATGGTTTCAAAATGAAGCCCACCGTTGCCCGTCAAACTAAATACAAGTCCGCCAATCAACATTGCGCTAAAGGTTCCTGCTAAAGTCGTTAACAGACTAACCATCATTTTCTTGTTCCATCCTAAAACTAAGGTAAGGGTGATGGCGCTAAACAACACCGCGACCACGCTAAAAATTGCCAATACTGCATATCCAGATTCTTGCACGTCAATTTCCACGGCAATAAAAAAGAGCACCATGTTTAATAACACACTGACAATTGCGTGAATTCCGGTTCGTCGCATTAAAATCAGCAGTCCTACGGCAATCACTACCAATATCGTGATGGCGACGTCCCGCTTCAAATCTAATATCGTCGCTCCCTTCACCCGCTGCCCGGTGCCATTAAAATGTAACAGTACCGTTTGGCCCGGGCGATATTTTAAATCGGTCGCTTGGGAACCACTATATTCGTTCTTCACGGACACCGTTTGCCCCCGGTGTTTTCCGTTTAAAATTTTAATCTGGAGGCGTTGCTTGGCACGATAATCGTGATTATTAAAATTGTCGGTTTGCGGAACCTTTTTTAAATTAGTAACCCGTTCAATTCGACCTAACGGGGTCCGGTAAATCACGTCGTCATGCTGTACTAAGCCCACCACGAGTAGGCCAGTCAATATAACTACCAATATTAACCCAATTTGAGATTTCCAACGCATTAGAGTTTTTTCTCCATCCAGTAATGTAATAGGCCCGCTTCCATTTCTGGACCGCCAGTGCGCTCGTAATTCAACGCAAAGTAGAAGGGTTCCGCAGTTGCTTGGGCGTGTAACCGGATCTTTTCAATGCCCGCTTGGCGTCCTTGGGTTTCAATGTATTCAAAAAGTTCTTGGGCAAGGCCGTGACGCCGCGATTCCTTGGCAGTTGCCACCCGTTGTACTGTCCAGGTATTGGGCTCCGTCCGCCGGGTCCGAGCCGTCACGACCGGCGTATCGTCTTCGTAACCCACAAAGTATGTATAAAAATCTTCGTCAGCACCAAATTCAAGTGCAGGATCAATCCCCTGCTCCTCCACAAAAACTTGTCGCCGGAGTGCTAACGCGTCCATGTAAATTGGGCCCGTCGCTCCCTTAACCATTTTAGCTTCCATCGTGACCTTCCTTTCCAAATCCAAATTATTAAGCCCATCTTACAACAATTTCTTCATAGATTTGAAAATTTATTAAAATTTTATTTTATTCTTTCTTTAGTACCGACCCCTTAAGATTTCTTTAAACAATCTATGGTAAAATTGCATTTATATTTGTAAAGAACGTACTTTTGAAAGGTCTTTGAAAATGAAATCTCTTAAATCAAGAATTGACACGCGGTTCGGGTTCTTTATCCTGATCAGCGTCCTATTTTGGTTAAAAACTTTATTCGCTTACTTTACCGACATTTCCTTAGGAGTGTCCGGTATTTTTCAGTGGATTATTTTATTAATCAATCCCATTGCCACCACTATGCTAATCTTCGGGCTAGCCCTCTACGTCCGTCCTAAACGAGCTTTTTACTGGACGGCGATGCTTCTAGATTTAGCTAATACGATTTTACTTTACTTAAACGTAATTTACTTTCGGGAATTTTCCGATTTTATGACCGTTAACACGATGCTCGGATATTCCAAGGTAAACCAAGGACTCAGCGCGAGTTCCATGTCGCTAACCAACTTTCACGACATCTTTTATTGGTTGGATCTACTGGTCATCTTTTTACTATTAGTCTTGAAAAAAATTAAGATGGATCCCCATCCGTTACCGAAAAAATTCGGTTTTCAAATTACTTCGGTAGGGATTTTATTCTTTGCGTTTAACCTCATGCTTGCCGAAATGGACCGTCCCCAATTAATCACCCGGACTTTTGACCGCTCCTACGTGGTTAAATACATGGGCATTGACGCCTTTACGGCTTACGACGGCGTTCAACTGGAGCGCAACATTAAAATGCGTTCCGAAGCTAAAAAAAGTGAGCTTACCTCGATTGAAAAATACGTTAAACAACACTATGCTAAGCCATCCGACGTTAGTTTTGGGAAGGCTAAGGGCAAAAACGTCATTATTATTCATTTAGAAAGTTTCCAACAGTTTTTAATTGACGATAAGGTTGAAGGACAGACGGTAACCCCATTTTTAAACAGTATTTACCATAGTAAATCAACCTATTCCTTCAGCAATTTCTTCCACCAAGTGGGCCAAGGAAAAACTAGCGACGCGGAAAACATGCTGGAAACCAGTACGTTTGGAACCCCGCAAGGTTCCCTGTTTGCCCAACTAGGTTCGGACCAAACTTTCCAAGCGGCTCCGGCAATTTTAAAACAGCACGGTAACTATACTTCCGCCGTTTTCCACGGAAATACCGCATCGTTCTGGAACCGCAATAACACTTATAAAAACATGGGTTATGAAAACTTCTTCTCCGCTAGCGACTTTGACGTTTCTGGGGATAAATCGACTACTTACGGACTAAAAGATAAGCTGTTGTTTAAAGACTCAGTGAAGTACTTACAACATCTCCAACAGCCGTTTTACGCTAAGTACATTACCGTAAGTAATCACATTCCGTACACGTTGGACGCAGAAGACAGCGACTTCAAAACTCCCGACACTGGCGATGCAACCGTGGACGGTTACTTCAAAACCGCTAACTATCTCGACCAGTCCATTGAAGAATTCTTCAACTTCTTGAAGAAATCGGGATTGTATGATAACTCAATGATTGTGCTGTATGGTGACCATTATGGGATTTCGAACTCGTCTAACAAAGCTTTAGCGAAGACTTTTGCTCAAGATCCAAATCACTTTAAACAGTTCGGCGACAATCCCACCGAAAACTGGAATAGTTGGGATAACGCCCAGTTACAACGGGTTCCCCTAATGATTCACATCCCAGGAATGAAAGATGGCGGAATTCAAAACCAATATGGGGGCGAAATTGACGTATTGCCAACCCTCCTTCATTTACTAGGAATTTCAAACAAGAACTATATCCAATTTGGTACCGACTTGTTGTCCAAACAACATAGCCAAATCGTAGCGTTCCGCAACAACGACTTCGTGACGCCTACGTATAGTTCGATTGGCAACACCCTGTACGACCAAAACGGTAACGAGATTACCGATCCTAGCGATACTTTCTTAAAGAAGGTCAAGAAGGATCGTAAAGCCGCCCATAAACAATTAGAGATGTCGGATTCCTTGAACGAAAAGAACCTTTTACGCTTTTACAAGAATCCCGACTTTAAGAAGGTCAATTCCGCAGATTACAACTATTCTGACGGTTTAGACAAAGCTATCAAGATTGAGGACAAACTAAAATTAAAATCTACTTCAATGTATTCGCGTAATCAAGATAAGTCGTTGGAAGACCTTTATAAAACTGACGCGCCTGAAGTAAACCATAAGTCAACCAGTGAAAATCGAATTAAGATTACTAATCCGGATTCAAATGGTAGCTGATTTTAAAATTTAAAAGAGGATTTTCATTGCGTGATGCAACTGAAAATCCTCTTTTTTGTGGTTTGATTTAGTTAATTTTGGCATTCTACTGCTATGTAGTCGAAACGCGTGAAAAAAAACTAGCTCTCTCCGGCTAACTAAATTAAGGCATCAATCGCAAACCGCGATTAATGCCTTAATTCTGTTAGTCCTCAAGAGCTACCCAGTTTTTTTCACGCTCTATCATTTAAACATCGAAGTACTATGTACCGGGCCCCTCTTTCCCGGATACAACTTTTTCATAATTTGATCTACCGCAATCGGTCCCTCTCCAAACGCCGTGGCTATCAATCTTAATTTTCCTTGATACTCAATTCCATCACCAATTGCATATACGTTCGGCAAATTTGTTTTCATCAAGTTGTTCACCGCGAACATCCGGTGCGCTTGTTCTAATTCTACATCCCATTGCTTAATAATCTTATTGCTCGACGTAAATCCGTAGTTAACCACTACTTGGTTAAACTTCCGGGTCGTTAGCTCCTCGGTGCCGACTTCCTTTAAGTCCACCGCTACGCCCACGGCTTCTTCCCGAACGTCATGAATCAAAAACGGCGTTAGGATTTCTACCGAAGAATCCTTCAATCTTTGCACACTTAGTTCAAGCCCGCGGAATTGTTCCCGCCGGTGAACTAGGCTAACTTGATGTGCGACCTTCTCCAACATTAACGCCACGTCGATCGCGGAATCTCCGCCGCCAGCAACCAACACGTCTTGATCCTTAAACTGAGCTAATTCTGGAACGTGATAAAAAATCTTGTCGCCTTCCAATTTTTCAAGGCCCTTCACCGCTAGTTTACGCGGATTGAACGCTCCGTTTCCGGTGGCCAACAGAATTGCCCGCGACTGATACTTTGCCTTCGTGGTTTCCACGTCGTATAGTTCCCCGTTAGGCGTAATGTTCACAACCGTTTCGTTAAGCCGGATCGGCACGTTAACCAAGCGAGTCTGCTTTTCCAATGACTTTGCTAAATCAGCAGCCTTCACGCCTGCGTAACCGCCCACGTCGTAAATTACTTTTTCTGGGTATAAAGCAGCTGCTTGTCCACCCACTTGGGCCAAACTTTCAATAATCTGCGTTTTTGCAGTCCGCATTCCTGCGTAAAATCCGGCAAACAAACCCGCAGGACCGCCCCCCACAATCGTAATGTCGTATATTTCAGTCATGATTTCTGCATCCTCTTTAATACAATAATTTTTTAGTTTACTAAATATCTTAACAGTTTCTTCAGCAAAAAAGAAAGCCAAGCATTGTTTTTTAACAACGAGTTTCGTATGATTAATTTGTAATACAGTACATAAACGTTTATTTAACGGAGGGGTTCTTTTGGCAAGTAAAAAAATGATTCTAGATCTTGATACTGGTATTGACGACGCAATGGCCATCGCCTACGCGTTAGCTGCTCCAGACGTCGATTTGATTGGTATTATTTCCACATATGGTAACGTACTAACACCCGATGCAGGAATTAACAGCTTAAAAATTCTCGAATTGCTCGGGCACACCGACATCCCCGTTTTCTTGGGCGATGAACATTCGCAAACAACCGACCATTTTGAAGTAATGCCAATTAGCGCACAAATCCACGGAAAAAATGGGATTGGCGAAGTGGACCTACCTACTCCGCAACGTAAATTAGAAGAACAATCTGGGATCGACTTCCTGATCGAAGCTGCCTACCAATATAACTCAGATTTAATCTTAGTTCCTACTGGTCCACTGACTAACCTCGCGGCCGCAATTCGGAAGGATCCGGAAATTACGGACTTGATTGGCAAGGTAACGCTAATGGGAGGCGCCCTCACCGTACCAGGCAATGTGTCCCCAGTGGCTGAAGCTAACATCAACCAAGATCCGCACGCGGCTAACGAAGTCTTTACTCGTCAAAAGAACCTTACCATGGTTGGCCTAGACGTTACCCTAAGAACGTTGCTTACTAAAAAAGAAACCCAACAATGGCGTGATTTAGGCACCAACGCCGGACAGAAATTTGCTGACATCGTTGACTACTACATTGATGTTTATAAAATTACCAGTCCGCACTTAGGCGGCTGTGCGCTCCACGATCCGCTAGCAGTCGGCGTGTCCTTAGATCCTAGCCTAGTTCAAACGCTGGCCTTAAACATGTTTGTAGATACTACTGACGCCATGTGGGGCCGTACCATTGGTGATCCTGCTCGTTTAACCGATCCAGAACCCAACGTCAACGTAGCAATTAACGTAGACGCCGACCGTTATCTACAACGTTTCATGGAATATTTAACTAACTTATTCAGTAAATAACTAAATTACTATTAATAAAAACGCGAAAATCGATTTTTCCGCGTTTTTTTGTTACGCTAATTAACATAAAACAAAGAAAGGAGGACCCGTATTGAACGTTTTATTTTTCATTTTAACTTTAATGTTGGCGGTTATTGTTGCTAACATTTTGGATTCTCGAATTAAGTTCCTACCTCGAGCAATTGTGCAAATCTTAGTGGGTTTGCTGCTATCATTTGTCCCAAACTTTAATCACTTTGTTCTGGAACCCGAAATATTCATGCTGGCAATCATTGCACCGCTGATGTTTCATGACGGTGCCAATACCGATATTAACAAATTAAAGCTAACCCTCGGAAACACGTTCTCGTTAGCCGTCGGTTTAGCCTTAACCACCATCTTAGGTGTGGGTTACCTAAGTTACTTAATGCTTCCCCACATCCCGCTCGCACTAGCATTTGCCTTGGCAGCAATCATCACCCCAACTGATGCGGTTGCCGTTTCATCCGTAACCGACAACTTAGAAATCCCCCCAGACGCAATGCTTAACCTAAAAAATGAATCTCTTTTTAACGACGCTAGCGGAATCGTGGCCTTTGACTTAGCACTCACCGCTTTTCAAACTGGGCACTTTTCACCTTTAATAAGCATTTTCGACTACTTATACGTATTCTTAGGCGGGTTGATAATTGGTTGGATAATTGGCTGGGCATTTCTGCGACTCCAATTTTTACTGATTGAATCTAATATTGACGACGCTAACATTGTCGTCCCCATTAACTTGATCAAGCCCTTCGCCATCTATTTAGCTGCCGAACTTTGTGGTACTTCAGGAATTTTAGCCGCGGTTGCCGCCGGGTTAGTCCAAAGTACGCAAACCCCATTTTTACGCTTAACTTCCACTAAGATTCAAATCGTTTCTAAGACCACTACCGAAAATCTAAACGAACTATTAAATGGTTTTGTTTTTATCCTTTTAGGAGTTTCGCTACCTACCGTAATTTACGACATTGTTAATAACAGTCGTCAGGTGGCCTCGTTAACAGATTTAGTATTGATCGGTATCGTGCTGTACGTCACCATGATCGTGATTCGTTACGTTTGGGTGAGCTTGCGACTTGCTAGCATCCGGATTCGTCCCCAAGAACGACTTCTCAACCGTTTCTTAATCGCCATCAATGGCATTCACGGGACGATTACCCTAGCAATGGCCTTCTCAATCCCTTTGGTCTTCAAAAAGGCCGCTTTTCCGTTTCGTAACGACCTAATTTTTATCGCCGCTACGGTAATTGTCCTCAGTCTATGCGTGCCTAGCATTATTTTGCCACTCGTCTTACCTAAAAAAACGGTTTCGTATAGTGCCGACGACATTAGCAAATACCGGCAGCAAATGATTAATTACGCTATTCAACAGGTTAAGGACGCTAACGAAGATCCGATTGAAACCCAAGCGGTCATTGCAACCTTGCAAAGCCAAGAATCGATGTTCCAGCGTCCAAAGAGACGAACGATTTTTAAACTGTTGCAAAAGTGCTTCAGCTTAGAAGAACAACTGTTACAAGAAATGGTGGACCAGGGCGAAATTAGCTCCAAGTTGCAAACTTTGTACGAACGAATGACCTTTTTCCAAAGCTACCAGCTGCGTCAATCGCTGTTCTACCAAATTTTATACCGAATTAAGTACTCCTTAATTCGTTTGAAACACCGTCTCCGACATAAGGCGGTTCACGTTAATAATCAAGCCATTAAACGCAAAATCAAAATTGCGCGGGATGCGTGGAAGCTAAAATCATCCCCCGGATCCTAGAAGAATTGCACAACCAAATTACCGAAGAAAATCAAGCTGAAGTTCATTGGATTGAAAGCTATTACCGCGAACGTCACCGCCGTTTGCAGAATAATAAACAGGCTAACCGGATTCAAGACGAACTCTTCATTAGCGCGTTTCAAAATGAATACAATTTTATTCAAAACCAATTAAGTAAGCAAAATATTTCTCGTGAGCTAGCTAATCTGCTATATGAACAGGTAGCTAACGACGAATGGATTTACATGCAAAACGATTACATTTACGCGTAAAAAAAGTCTTAAAAGGATTGTCGTTTAAAACGATTCTTTTAAGACTTTTTTTCTTTTTACAAATTTATTCACACTTTGTCTGGGTGCGTAGTTTTCAACATCCCTTGTTGAAAAATCTGCTAAACGTTTTTTTCTAAAAATTTCTTAACTCGGTCGCGGTATTGCTGATAGTCCGTTTGCATAGCCTTCGCGTGCCCCGCGTCCTTCACCACGTACTTTTCTTTAGGCCCCTTCGTGGCAGCGTACAGCTGGTCAATCATTTTGGTAGGAACAAAGTCATCTTTTCCACCGTGAATGAACATCATCGGTTGATGATTTTTTGCCAACTGCTTCATGGCACTAGCTTCGCCATAACTGTAGCCCGCCCGAATCTTCGAAATTAAACTAACCGTCGGTACCAGTGGCCACTTCGGGAGGTGGTACATTGATTTGGCTTGGTAAGTAATTTCATCTTCCACGCTCGTATAACCACAATCCTCGATGTACGCCTTCACCTGGTGAGGAACGTCAGGCTCCCCACTGATCATCATCGTGGTTGCACCGCCCATGCTAACCCCGTACATCACCAGCTTTTGATGTTCGCCCTTCTCACGCAATAGTTTGTTCATCCATTTGATATAGTCACGCCGGTCTAACCAACCGTATCCAATTAGCTTCCCCTCGCTATTACCGTGAGCCCGGTCATCCGGAGCCAGTACGTTATAGCCTAAATCATGAAACATGGCTGCTGGGGCGCCTTCACCGTCTTTATTTTGTAGAAAACCATGCGCTAAAATGACCGTTTTATTTGTGGGATGGGCCGCTGGAATGTAATAAGCTTCCAGCTTCAAGTTACCGGACGCCGATTTCATCGTCCACTTTTCCTTTTTTACCCGTTGATACCATAATTTTTGGGTCCGCAACGGATCGTTTTTAGTGATTTTTCCGTCGTTCTTAATAAAACTTTTGGTACCGCGAACTTCCGCAACGTGGAAAAAATACATCCCCGCGCCTAAGTCCACCACGAGCAAAAACGCTAGTACCACCAAAAGCCATTTCCAAAATTTTTTCATCGTATTCCTCCTAAACCAACTTTTTTAGTATAGCGTTTTTTTACTGCCCTTGGCGGAAAATTACGCTAATCCCGAATTTGGCCCCAATTTGCTTGTGACATTTACTTTAATTTGTCGCATACCCTCGAACTGTATTAAAATAGGTCTAGAATATTATTCACAGGAGGACGGTCTATGTTTCCAGAACGTTTGCGCGCTTTACGCCACGGTAAGCACATCACTTTGGAGGTGCTTGCTCAAGAATTAAATGAATTATTTCCGGATGAAAATCCAAACACCGCTAATCAAATTGGGAATTGGGAACGGGGAATCCGCACCCCATCCTATCTGGAAGTGAAAAAATTAGCCGAATATTTCGACGTAAGCATGGACTATCTGTGTGGTCGCTCCGCGCTTAACGCCTATGATTTAAGCAAACTATTCCTATCTGGCCGTCAATTAAGCTTTGATCATAAAACGTTGAGTAGTGACGACCGCTACGAAGTTTTTCAATTAATCAACGGCTATTTCCACGGTAAGAAACGACGCCCAATTAACTCTTCCACGGAACAAGAAGAGCTTGATTTAAATTGGCAGAAAAGGAACGATGACTAAGTAATGAACCCGAAAAAATTGAAAAAGCTTCGGCGACAATTAAAAAAGGCGCAAACAACGCAATCGTCTGATCGTTACCTTCGCCAATTAACCAATTATCGCAATTTATTTAAAGATTATGGTTCAATTGTTTTTTTGATTAACCAAGTATTGGAAAGCGAGCGTTTAATTCGACAAAATCTATTGCCCCAGCAATTGCCGCTTTTAGAATTGCCCGACGACGTTCAAGAACAAATTTTTAACCGCCTCAAAGAACGCTTTCCGTTAGGTGATCCGCGGGGAGATCGGCTTTGGGAAAAATTAACTCGCGAACTACCCAAGTTAGATAAACTTTTGCGTTCGTACCGGGATTTCTTGGAAGAAAGGTACGGAATGTGGGCTTACATTTCCGCACCGTTAATTAACGATCTAACCGCCTATTTAGCCGGACGTCCCACCCTAGAAATCATGGCTGGCAACGGCTATATTAGTCACGGATTGCGGATGAAAGACCAGCCCGTAATTGCTACAGACTCGCTTGCTTGGCAATCCGAAAATGAAACTGGTCGACATTTGGTGACCGAAGTGGAGCCTTTGGATGCCCTCGCTGCCATCGAAAAGTATGGCCCGCAAGTTGATTACGTAATTATGGCTTGGGCTCCCGATGGGCTGGACATTGATGTCCAAGTTTTGAAAAAACTGCGCAGTTTGCCTAACCAGCCCCTATTAATCTGCATTGGCGAACAAAACGGCGCCACCAACAGTAACGAGTTTTGGCAAATTGCTCAATTGGTTGAACCAAAAGCCGCTGCTAAATTAAACCAACATTTTCAGCCGTTTGATTTAATTCATGACCAAGTATACCTAATCAAATAAACTAAAAAAGCGGACAAAAAAAGACCATGACGTAACCGAAATTACGTCATGGTCTTTTATAAACCGGTCATCAGCAAAATTGCTGAATTGGTCGTTGAGTGGCTCACACACCCAAATTGACCCACACCTACAAAATCCGGTAGTTAATGTGTGCCGGTGGAATGGTCACTAGTCGCCGCAGCGAAACAGCCGAAGCTGCCTGACCCATCTCGACTCATCGCATGTAACTAATGTATCACAAAAATGGTTGCACAACAACCAGCTTGGACCTAAAAATTGCAATCTCGCCCAAAAAACTCTATCATGAGACTACCATAAAAACGATAAGGAGGTGTACGATGCTAAATTTAATTTGGGGATTTCTAGTTCATCCGTTATCCTACCTAACCCCCTTAACAACCCAATTAAATCAGTGGGTTTACTTGATCTTGTTTATCTGGATATTCTTGGAAACTGCCTTTATTTTCTTCTCTTTTTTGCCAGGGCAATCCGTTTTATTCTTAACTGGAACGATTGCTTCTACGGCCCCAGCACATTTAAATATTTTTCTACTGCTGCTAACTTTCATCGCTGCCGCAACTACCGGAGCCATGGTTAAGTATTGGTACGGTGTGAATTTGGAATCGAAAAATAAAATCGCTCAAAAAATCAGCGATTCTCCGCAGTTAGATCAAACCCAAAAGCTGTTTGATAAGAACACTAAAAAATCGCTGGTCTTTTCCCGGTTCATCCCCTTCGTGGGATTGTTCGTTCCCATTATTGCGGGAACGACCCAGATGGATTGGCGCCGTTTCAATAAGCTCAACTTTGCTGGCGTGTTACTGTGGGTATTGACTTGCTGCTTTGCCGGCTACTTCTTCGGCCGCACCGCTTTTGTTCGCCAATACTTCACCTTAATTTTCCTAATGCTAATTTTCGTTCCGTTCATGATCGAATTAGTTTGGCGCAAAATAAAAGGACGGGTTCAAACCGATGCCACCTAACAATTACTCAGGTGGTTCCGGGAACCCGTCTTTTTTATTTGCGTAATTTAATTTCTAAAGCACGTAAGCCAAAAATAATTACTAGGTAAAGTACCATCACGCCAAGGATGGTACCAAAGCCAATGAAGGTAGTGTGCAAAACTAAACGACCAATGATTTTCACCACTAACAGCAGTCCTAACAAAAGTCCTAGGCCCCACCCTACTTCTACAATAAAATGTCGGGGCCGGTGTAGCCATTCTTGAATCATCTTAATGTATTTCAACTTTCATACCCTCCGGAACGTTCTTATAAATCCATTTTGCATCTGGAACCGATAACCTTACACAGCCATGTGATTGGGCTTCCTTACCCAGTTGTTGCGCTTCTTTAGGGATAAATTTACCGTTCTTATCTGTAGGAACGGTGTGGAAAAGGTAAATCCCGTGATCCTTAAACGATACCCAGTACTTAGCCCCTTCCTTAGAAGCCGCGTTATAGAAGAAGTCGCCCCGTTCTTTTTGGATGTGGAAAGTTCCGGTTGGTGTCGGACTATCCTTGGATCCGGTGGATGCATACATGGTGTATAAGACCTTTTTCCCGTCCATCACGTAAACCCGTTGCTTGGCAATGGAAACCTTCAAGTAAGCGTGGGGATGCTTATCTAAATCAGGGTATTCATTTTTTTGCGAGGACTTTTTCCAATTTACGGGGTTCATTTTCGTCTTGGTAGAAGCTTTCGCCGTTTCTGCCGTGGGGGCTTCATCCCCAGCTAGTCCGGTATCCTTGGCCGAACTTTTGGGTAAAGCCTTTTGCTTAGCTGATTTTTGTAGTTCAACTTTAGCATCGTGACGAACTTGTTTTTGGTATGCTCGTGCACTAGTAAAAACCGCCCCCACAAATAAGACGATTGCCAAACCAATAATCAATTCAAATCTTCTTTTCATAATCTCCCTCCTGCTATTCGGTAGTCGATTTTGCAGCTGGTTGATCTAAGCGTTCAAACTGTTCTTTAACCCAGTCCCGAAAATTTAAACGTAAGTCCGGGTTGTCATTTAGCAGATCATCCGCCGTTCCAATTTGATCAATTCGTAAATGTGAAGAATTAATCTTCTCAGCTTCGATGACTGCATATACGTTCAAATCGTATTCTTGGTCAGCCTCGGTTAATTTTTCGACGGCTGCGGGGTATAATAGCGGTAGGTTAATTACGTTTGATTGTAACTTAATCACCACGTCTTTGTTAACGTTGATGACCGCTTCGGCAATTCCGTGCTGGTTAACCGCCGTTTTTAAGTAGTTAAACGCCTCATCTGCGCCGGTCCCGTCAGCTTTTTTAAGCGTTGCTTTTCCGATTTTAAACGTTTGACTGGCAAAGTCGCCCGCTTTTAAGGTTTGAATCACGTCGTTGGCTAGAATTTTCATTTTATCCCTCACTAGTTAAGTTTCTAAATAAAAGTTTAACATTCATAACTCTTTTTTTACATACATACATTGTTTTCCCATTGCGCTGATTTAATGCGCTTGATTTAAGACAGGAGGAAGTTCACATGAAAATTGGATTTATCGGTACTGGAGTAATGGGTACGGGAATTATTAATAATTTGTTAAAGCACCATCATCAGGTATTTGTCTACAACCGGACTAAGGCCCACGCCCAAGAAGTAATTGACCACGGGGCGATTTGGGTTGACTCGCCCGCTCAGTTGACCACCCAAGCACCCATCATCATTACCATGGTTGGTTTCCCGCAAGACGTTAAGGAAATTTACTTTGGGGAAAACGGTATTTTTACAACGTTGAAAGCTGACCAGTTAGTTGTTGATATGACCACCAGTTCACCAACCCTCGCTGAAGAAATTGGTCACCGGGCTGAAGAAATCGGGGCGTTGGCACTCGATGCTCCCGTTTCTGGTGGTGACATTGGTGCTAAAAACGCTACCTTAACCGTCATGGCTGGCGGGCACCAGGAGGCGTTTAAAAAAATGGAACCCCTCTTCCCCGAAATTTCACAAGCGGCGAATTACTTTGGGGACTTTGGTACCGGACAACACGCTAAGATGGCTAACCAAATCATGATTGCCGGCACGATGACCGGCTTAACTGAAATGCTGGTTTACGCGAAGGCCGCTAATTTAGATTTACAAAAAGTCTTAGATACCGTTTCCCACGGAAGCGCCGATAACTGGAGCCTGGATAATTACGTACCGCGGATTCTGAAAGATGATTACACGCCGGGATTCTTTGCTAAACACTTTTTAAAGGACCTCAACATCACCTTAACTGAAGCTAAGCGAATGCACATTGATTTGCCAGCCACTCGCTTAGCCACCCAGCTTTACGACAATTTAGTTAATGCTCAAGGTCTTGGCGACGACGGTACCCAAGCTTTAATCAAACTATGGTGGAAATAACCCGTAGCTTCTTAAATTAAACAACCCTCACAACTAGGTGGACACCTTGCTGTGAGGGTTATTTTTTACCTGCTATTCTTTTGCTTGCTCAATTTCCCGTTTTGCAAAGTCCCAAAACAGATTAACCACTGGTGCAGTCCGGTCCCTTCTTTTTAAGAAGACTAGGCGACTACAGATTTCAGGAACCAGTGGTACGGCCTTGACGTTATCAAATCCCGTCAAATCAAACGACTTGTTCATCACTACCGAAACGCCCATCCCTTGGTTTAACATTTCTAAAATCAAATCAATTCGCTGTCCTTCATAAACAATCCGCGGAGTAACTAACGAACGTTTCAAAACTTCGTTTAAGGGGTTCGCAACGGTAATTGTGTTCCGGAGTAAAAGGAGTTGTTGGTCCTTGATCATCTCAATGCTTAGTTGTTTAGCTTGCGCCAATGGACTATTCTTCGGCACCAACACCACGTAATGGTCCGTTTCGTTAACGATTGTGTCATAACGCGGATCGTGATCCTCGTAAATTCGAGTAAAAATCACGTCAACGTCCTGCCGTTTTAAATCCTCATTTAGGTCCGGCACCTCGGCTTCACTGAACTTCAGCTTTACGTTCGGATACTGGCTAGTAAATTTAGTAATGATGTTAAAAGCTTGGTACTGAGCAATGGAAGCAATTCCGTGAATAACTAGCGTCTGGGCGTGGTTGGCGTTTGCGATTGCCACCGTGGTTTGCAATTCTTTTTCCTGTCGCAATAATTGTTGAACCGCGGGCAAAATCTTTTTTCCTGCCGCGGTTAACTGTACTTGCCGGTGAGCGCGCGAAAAAAGCTTAACGTCCCATTCCTTTTCTAAAGCCATAATGTGTTTTGACACGGTCGATTGCGACAAAAATAACCTTTCCGCAGTCTCGCTGTAACTTTGGGTTTCTGCCAAGTCAACCAACGTCGTTAATTTTTTTGTATCCATTGCTTTCTCCCGACCTATTCCTATTTGGAATATTTTAGCACATAAAAAGGAATTGCGCTTTTCCGAGTCAATGACTAAACTAATCTTTTGTGAGTAAAAAAAGAGGGAGGATTTAATTTGCCAATTGGAATCATAGTTAACGTTTCAGCAATTTTCTTTGGGGGAATCATTGGGGCCTTAAGTGGCGGCGCGATGTCCGAACGGTTCAAAGAAGGTCTAAACATGGCCTTTGGGATTTGTTCCATGACCATGGGAATTTACGCAATTGCCCCCATGAAAAACTTAGCCGCGGTAATTTTCGCGGTAATCATCGGAACTGGATTGGGTCTCCTATTCCGACTCGGCGTGTTAATTAACCGGGGTGCAGAAAATATGCAACGTCTCATTTCACGCTTGCTCCCCTCCAATAAAACGGGTAACGGTAGTTTGGACAAGATCACTTACGACGCTAATTTAGTTACCGTAATCGTCCTTTTCTGTGCGAGCGGAACCGGTATTTACGGTTCTTTGATTGAAGGAATGAGTGGCGATCCGTCGATTTTAATTTCCAAAGCAATTTTGGATTTCTTTACGGCATTGATTTTTGCGGCCAATTTAGGATACGTGGTTTCCTTAATTGCGGTCCCGCTTTTAATCATTCTAACCGCCCTATTTCTCGCTGCTCACGTGATCTTCCCCCTCACCACCCCAGATATGATTCTGGACTTTAAAGCTGGAGGCGGAGTTTTAATGTTAGCGAGCGGTTTCCGAATTATCCAAGTCAAGATGTTCCCAACTGCCGACATGATCCCGATTATGATCGTTATCATGCCAATTTCTTGGTTATGGACCAACGTGATTTTACCGCTGCTATAGGAAATTTTTGAACGATATCCCACACTCAGTACTAAAAAATAATAGTCGCCTAGCTACTGCACAATCAAGCGGTAGCTAAGCGACTATTTTTATTTCAAGTCGTTACGATGCGTTGTTTAAGTCGTAAAACCAATTTGATCAGTCTGTCCCTAGCAAAAAAGCTTATTAAACTTCTAATAATTTTTCAGCTAACGCAAAGTTACCCAGGGTGGCTGAACCATTATTGGCAACTTCCGGCATCACGAGGTACTTATCAAGATCCGGAACTTGTACGTAGCCGTTCAAGAGTTCTTTAAATGATTTGCGAACCTTCTCCAAGAAATCCGGGTTGGTTACCCCGCCGCCAAAAACGATCTTCCCCGGACGTAGCGTAAGGGTCGTTTGAATAGCGGCTTGTGCCGTATAGTAAGCCATAATGTCCCAGACGGGATCTGAATGCGGAACTTCTGCGCCCTTAACGCCTAAGCGAGCCTCAAACGTTGGCCCAGCAACCAATCCTTCTAAACAGTCCCCGTGGTACGGGCAAACACCCTTAAAATCTAGATCGTCAGGGTGCCGCTTTACTAAAACGTGGCCCATTTCAGGATGACCGATCCCCCCGATCAAGTGGCCGTTCACGATTGCTCCCGCACCCACACCGGTACCAATTGTATAATACGTTAACGAATTGATTTTTTCGTTAGCGAGGGTGGCCATTACGTATTCCCCGTACGCCGAACCATTGACGTCGGTAGTCCAAAAAATCGGAATATCAAATTCCTTTTTAATGTACCCTACAAAATCCGTATCCGCCCAACCTGGCTTTGGCGTAGTGGTTACATAGCCATACTTTGGCGAACTGTGCCGAATTTCAATTGGTCCAAACGACGCAATGCTTAACGCCGCAATGTCAAATTTTTTAAAGTAATCGACCGTTCGTTGTAAGGTTTCCTCCGGAGTAGTCGTTGGAAATTGCGTTTGATCCTGTACTTGATAATTTTCGTTTCCCACGGCACACACAAATTTGGTACCGCCGGCTTCAATACTACCCAATAACATTATGTATCGCTCCTAATTTAAATTAACATGGGGAACCATTCCCCGTTGCCCGTTTACCATACCAATATACCACTGTTTCGGGCGTTATAATAAACCGATTTCATTTTTTATTTTTTAGCCTCTGATAAAGCGAAAATATCCAGAATTTAAAGGTAAAAAGGCTTACAATTCATTTTGAAAATGATATTATTAGTATAAGAAATGATGATTGGATGGTGGGAACATGCTACAACAATACAAAAATATCTTGGCACCTGTTGACGGTTCAAAAATGACAGAGGTTGTCGTGGACCGGGCAATTGAAGTTGCTAAACGGAATAACACTCATCTAGATATCCTAAATGTCTTAGAAGTTAACCAATTTAGTGACACCTATGGTGGAGCGGTTAGTGGAGATGTAATCTACAAGCTTTCTGAAGACGTCCAACATCGCTTAGAAGAACTAAAGAAAAGAGCTGAAGATGCTGGGGTTACCGACGTTAGCATTCATATCCGCTTTGGTAATCCTAAGCCGGTAATTGCTCGTGAATTTCCAAAGGATCACAAAAACGAATTGATTATGATTGGTTCTACTGGTTTAAACGCGCTAGAACGCTTAATGGTTGGTTCAGTTGCTACTTACGTAAGTCGGAACGCGGTTTGTGACGTGTTAGTAGTTAAACCTGAAAAGAAGGCCAAAAAATAATTAAGTATGTAAAAAAGCGGTCCATAATTTTATGGATCGTTTTTTTATGGCAAAAGGAGTGCTTATGACCTGGACGTACCATATTAAACTAGACCAATCTTACCCTCCCCAAACTTTACGAGAACTACTGCAAAAAACTTGGTGGCTTTCTCGGAAGGTCGTCCATTTTTTACGCACGAAACGCCGAGTTTTGGTAAACCAGCGGTACCAACCGGTTAGCACCGTTGTCCGTAGCGGAGACTTGATTTCGTTAACCTTCAAAGAAAGCGACTTTGCTACCCCGCTTCCGCCATTTGACCCGGATTCTTCCCAAAGTCCTGACGTTTTGTTTGAAAATGACGACCTTCTTGTGGTTAATAAACCCGCGGGGATTAAAACGCACGCTAACCAACCACACGAGTTGGGAAGCATGATTAACTTCTTGCAGGCGTACTTTGCCAAGAAAGATGCCAACGCATATAACGTTCATCGTTTAGATCAATGGACCAGTGGTGCCCTTTTGGTAGCCAAAAATCCGGTTGTTGTCCCAGTGCTTAGTCGGCAAATCAGTCAAAAATTAATTCAACGGACGTACTTGTGCATGGTAGAAAGTCACTTGAAAAGCCGTAGCGGAACCATCACGCTTCCCATTGGACTTGACCCTCACGACCAGCGTAAACGACAAATCAACGGTCCGGAAGCGCAACCGGCCACTACTCACTACCAAGTGGTTCGTGAATTTGCTGAACGGAGCCTACTACTCGTTCAGTTAGCAACCGGCCGTACCCACCAAATTCGGGTTCACCTTGCAGCTTTAGGGCATCCCATCGTGGGAGACCCTTTGTATAATTCACTTGCTGACGGAGCTCCCATGCGGCTGCACTCTTGGCAAGTCAAATTTCCCTTGCCCTTTAGCCAAAGCTGGCAAACGGTAACTGCACCGGTACCCGATTACTTTGGAATTTCGTTGGCTGAGCCAGCTTTTGATGTTGGAGATTAATTTGTAAGTAAAGGTGGCATCTATTTTGGAAGAACTTTTTTTCATTCGTCGAATATTAGCAATTAGCGAAGCTGGATTAGCTTATGCAAGCGATCGCTTTGATATCGAACGTTATCAAGATCTCCGTCAGCTTGCGATGCAACGTTTGAGTGAGCTTGGAAATGTGCAAGTAACCACCGTGGCAGAACTCTTTAAGGACGAGGCGGGATATCCAACTCCCAAAGTGGACGTGCGAGCCTTTATTCGCCAAAAAAATCAGGTATTGCTCGTGGAAAACTCCCACGGTGAATGGGCTCTCCCTGGCGGTTTTGCAGAAATTGGCTGGACTCTAAAAGAAAACGTCATTAAAGAAGTGCACGAAGAAACTGGGCTGACCGTAAACACGGCTACCCTTCGCGCTGTCTATGACACCTCCCTAAGAAAAGACGTCCCGCAAACTTTTCAGTATTATAAATTTATTTTCGCTTGTACAGTGGAAAGTGGTGAATTCGTTAAGAACAGTGAAACGGTTGCGATGCAATGGTTTGATAAAGACCAGCTTCCACCGCTTTCCATGAAGCGAACCACTCCTGAACAAATTGCACAATTATTTGACTCTGTAGATTTACACGTGGATTAACTTCTCTAAGCTCTTGTTTGCAATAGTTACTTCCATTATTACTACAACGCAAAAAAGCTGAAAGCAGCCGCCCGTAAGGGCCTTTGCTTTCAGCTTTTATTGTTTAATCTTTAAGCTTTAATTATTTAACGTCTTTCCATACCCAGTCTTTAACTTCTGGAAGGTCGTCACCATGGTCACGAATGTATTCGTGATGGCGAGCAAGGATATTGTCCATTTCTTGGGCAAAGTCTGCACCCTTTTCGTTAAATTCTGGAATTGAGTTGATTACGTCTTGAGCCAAGTGGAAGCGGTCAAGTTCGTTAAGAACTCGCATATCAAATGGAGTAGTAATGTCCCCTTCTTCACGGTAACCATGAACGTGTAAGTTATGGTTGTGACGGTCAAAGAAGATTGAACGAATCAAGTCTTCGAAACCATGGAAGGCGAAGATTACTGGTTTGTCCTTAGTGAAGTAGCGGTCGAATTCTTCGTCGCTCAAACCGTTAGGGTTAACCTTTGGACTTTGTAACTTCAATAGGTCAATAACGTTGATAAAGCGAATCTTCAATTCTGGGAAGCGGTCGTGCAAGATGTTAATTGCAGCCAAGCTTTCCATGTTTGGTTCAGTACCAGCAGCAGCGATAACTACGTCTGGTTCTTCACCATTCGTGGTGCTTGCCCAGTCTATGATTCCCAAACCGTTGTTAGCAAGCATTTCTGCTTCAGCCATTGAGTAGAATTGTGGACGTGGTTGCTTAGATGCAATGATCAAGTTAACTTTACCACGATCATTCATTACTAATGGGCTGATTGCTAACAATGAGTTTGCGTCAGCTGGCAAATATTCGCGAATGAATTCTGGTTTCTTTTCAGCTAAGTGAGTTAAGATACCTGGGTCTTGGTGAGTGTAACCATTATGATCTTGTTGGAAACTTGTTGAAGTTGAAACAATGTTCAATGATGGGTAATCACGACGCCAGTCTAATTCAGAAGCCTTCCGTAACCACTTGAAGTGTTGGGTAAGCATTGAGTCAACTACCCGAAGGAATGCTTCATAACTAGTGAAGATTCCGTGACGACCAGTTAAGGTGTATGCTTCAAGCCAGCCTTCTGCAGAGTGTTCGGAAAGTTGTGCATCAAGAATGCGACCTTCTGGAGCAACTGCTTCATCCCAGTCCTTCTTGACTGAATCCATCCATTGACGGTTAGTTACTTCGAATAGGCCATAGAGACGGTTTGACATCGTTTCGTCAGGACCAAACATTCTGAAGTTCTTTGGATTATTAGTAACCACGTCACGCAAGTAGTCGGACCATACCAACATATCTTGCTTCATGTTGAGACCACGCTTGCTTGTGTCAACCGCGTATTGGCGGAAGTCAGGCAAGTTCAAGTCAGTTGGGTGAACCCCACCATTAGTGATTGGGTTAGCAGCCATCCGCTTGTCACCCTTTGGCACGAAGTCAAGGATGTCTTGGTCGATGTGACCATCTTCGTCAAACAATTCTTCTGGTTTGTATGACTTCATCCAGTCAACTAGTGCATCAACGTGTTCCATGTTGTTTTGGTCAACAGGAATTGGAATTTGGTGAGCACGGAAAGTACCTTCGATAACCTTACCGTCCCAAGTCTTTGGACCAGTCCAGCCCTTTGGTGAACGGAAGACGATTACTGGCCAGTATGGCAATGATTCGTCATGGTTTTCACGAGCATTCTTTTGAATTTCTTGGATCTTTTCGATTGCCTTGTCCATTACTTCAGCCATCTTAGGATCCATTGCTTCGGAATCGTCGCCTTCAACGAAGTATGGGTCCCAATGTTGACTGTGGAAGAATTCAGCTAATTCTTCGTCCGTCATCCGGGAAGTAAGGGTTGGGTTACTCAACTTGTAACCGTTGATGTCCAAGATTGGTAATACCGCACCGTCAGTAATTGGGTTGATGAAACGGTTGTGGTTCCATGATGTTGCCAAAGGACCAGTTTCAGCTTCCCCATCACCAATTACTACTGCAGCAATTTGGTCTGGGTTATCTAAGATAGCACCCACACCGTGAGAAAGTGAGTAACCAAGTTCGCCACCTTCGTGGATTGAACCTGGTGTTACAGGAGCGGCATGAGAAGCAACCCCGCCTGGCCAAGAGAATTGTTTGAAGAGTTTCTTCATTCCTTCTTCGTCTTGGGTAATTGCTGGGTAAGCTTCGGTGTAAGAACCGTCAAGGTATGAAGTAGAAACCATTACTTGTCCACCATGACCTGGTCCTTCAATATAGAACATGTTAACGCCGTACTTGTTAATAACCCGGTTCAAGTGAGCGTAAATGTAGTTTTGACCAGGAATCGTTCCCCAGTGTCCGATTGGGTGAACCTTAACGTCGGAGGCCTTAACGTCACGCTTCAATAATGGGTTGTCTTTTAAATACAATTGACCAACTGAGAGGTAGTTAGCTGCGCGCCAAAACTTTTCAAGTTTGTCAAAGTAAGCTTTAGATGAATAGTCTGTCATCGTAATCTTCCTTTCGTGAGCGAAAAACTGATTAATTAATTTACGAGATAAGTATAACCGCTTTCTCGAAAAAGGTCAATCATTTTATAAATTGATACGGTCCAATTTTTAAAAAATAAAAATAGCCGCGTACAAACAGCGCCGTTACAACGATTGTGGAGGTTCTAAAAACCTCCTTTGTGCTGCATACTCGGTTAAAAATGGTAATTTACCGTTATTTATTTTTAAAAATTAAACCTAATCTACTGATACAAACGTGCTGTAATTCATATGCCGGTAATGTATTCGCATATTTGAAATTTCAAAGGGGGTTCCGTCATCCATGAAAAAAATTCCGGACATAATGCCGACCGGTTCGTTAGCAGTTAATCCTAGTAATTCTTGGTCCTCTTGGTTAGAAGGAGCTACTTGAATCGACATATATGAACGGGTTACTTGTTGTCCCTTCGCGTCTTCCAAGTAATTAAAAATTGATTTTTCCACAATGGCCTTGGATAATTCTGGCGCGATTTTAATGGGGATGTAGCCCGTTTCAATCATGATCGGCTCCTCATCTAACAAGCGCAGGCGCCGAATTTTATAGACAAAATCCCCGTCATTTAAGAACAGGTCGGTCTTCATGCTTTTGGTGGCTGGAATCACGGAAAAATCTAGCACCTTAATCCCCTGCTTTTTTCCGTTGGATTTCAAACTGTCGGTAATTCCGATGTTGGAACCTTCGTAATTAAACGATGACTGGCTCTTTAAGTACAGCGGGTTGATAAAGGTTCCCGATCCCCGTTTTTTAAACACAATCCCCTCTTGCGCCATCGAGCTAAGCGCCCGTTTTACGGAACTGCGGCTAACGTTATATTCTGCCGTTAGAGAGCGTTCGTCCGGCAAACGCATTGACGGAAATTCATTATTAAAGATACGTTTTTTCAAATCATGGATGATTTTTCGGTAAATCAGATCTTTCATTAAATTATCTCCTGTAGATTAGTTGCTATATCATTATAGCAAACTTACCACTTTCATTTTGTGAGGGATTCGCTCAATGTGCTAAAATACATTGCTGGGTGATAGATTATGTCGAAGAAAAAGAAAAAAGGAAAACTTTCCAAAACCTTAGTAGAACAAATTTTAGATAAGCATAAAATTGAGTACCAACAATTCGTTTTTCCAACGTACCAAGATGGGGACGTTAAGCAACTCAACGTCGACCACATCGGAATCGACGACCACGTCATTTATAAAACCCTCGCTTTAACCGGCAGCCAAACTGGTCCGCTGGTTGGGGTAATTCCCGTGGACGAACACCTTAGCTATAAAAAATTAGCGAAGCTATCCGGAAATAAAAAAGTCGGTATGATTCCGCTAAAGAACTTGGTAGCAACGACTGGGTACGAACACGGTGCCAACACCCCGATTGGCATTTACGAAACCAAGGGATTTCCAATTTACATTTCGGAAATCGCTAAGGAACAAGGAACTATTATCGTTTCTTCGGGTAAAATTGGCCGTTCCGTTCAGTTAAAAGCTACGGACCTCGCTGACTTGGTTCATGGTACCTTTGGTGATATTACTGAATAAAATAATCCCCCGAACCGTTGGCAAATTGCCGGTTGGTCCGGGGGATTATTTTTTTATTGGAGGGCCGCAGTAATGCTTTGTTGCAAGCGTTCCAAGCCATCTTGAACCTTCGTCTTCGGGCATCCGACGTTAAGCCGTAAAAACTGCTTACCATTTCCGCCATAAATGCCGCCACCCATAATGGCAACCTTTCCCACTTCTACACAATACTTTTGAATCGTTTCCATGGAAAGCGGCAGGTCGGTTACGTCTAACCACAACAGATACGTTGCTTCCGATTCTACCAGCTTAACTTGGGGCAAGTATTGTTTTAAATACGTACGAACCAGTTCCACGTTAGCTTCCACGTACTCATTTAACTCGTCCACCCACGCTGATCCATTTTTGTACGCAGCCATCGTAGCTTCCATTCCTAAAATACTACATGAAGACAGGCCGTCCTTATTCTTTAAGGCGTAGTTAAACTGGGTTCTTAATTCTGGATCTGGGATTAACAAATATGAAAAAATCAATCCTGGAAAGTTAAAAGTTTTAGTTCCCGAAGTAAGTAACGCGGCGTTTTGCTCCACATACTTTAGAATATTTTGGTGACGCACATTTTTTCGCACGACGTCCATGTGAATTTCATCCGCGATGATAAAAACGTGGTACTTTTCGCATAGTTGAACCATTTTTTGTAATTCTGTCGTGGTCCAGACGCGACCAGTCGGATTATGTGGCGAACAAAGCAACATAATTTGATTATTAGGATCGGCTAGCTTTTCTTCCAAATCCGCAAAATCAATCGTGTACTGCCCATTTTGATACCGCAACGGATTCTCAACCAATTTTCGTTGGTTAGCACGAATAGTCTTAAAAAAAGCATCATACGCGGGAGTTTGCATTACCACTCCCTCACCTGGTTTTGACTTTATTTGTAATAGTTGGGAAATCGAATAAATTACCGACGGACTATACACAATCCACTCGCCGTTCACCCGCAATCCAAAGCGCTTTTGAAACCAATGCTGCGTGGCTTGCTTAAAATCAGCGTGGTTCCACCGGGTGTAACCATAAATTGGGTGTTGAATCCTCTTTTGAATCGCCTCATTTACGCTAGGTGGCACCGCAAAGTCGGTATCTGAAATGGTAAACGGCAATAAGTCTGCCTTGCCAAATCGGTCCTGCACATAATCCCATTGCGTGCAATAAGTACCTTTTCGATTAATCACTTCATCAAAATTTATCAAAATTTCACGACCTTCTCTTTTCAATCTCTGCTTTTACAACTTAGGCACTTTCAACCTCAATGATTGGCGTGTTTTTCTTTACCATTCCCTTAGCAATCATCCCGACGTTAGTGTACTCAGCAAAATTAGTAACCACCACTGGCGTAACCGTAGCTAGCCCCGCATCCGCTACCATTTGCCAGTCTGCCGTAGCTAATAGATCACCGGCCTTAACCTGTTCGTCAACGGCAACCTTGGTCTCAAACGGCTTTCCGTTTAGTTTGACGGTATCAATTCCCAAATGAATTAAAATTTCCATTCCGTTAGTTGCTTTAATTCCAATTGCGTGTTTAGTAGGAAAGACCGTCGTGACCACCCCGTCTACTGGGGCAACCACTTGACCGTCCGTAGGCTGGATTGCCGCACCTTGTCCAATCATGCCGGTTGAAAAAACGGCATCCGGAACTTCCGTTAATGGCACCGCTTTGCCAGTTAATGGCGCTCCAATTTGGAACTTTTTAGCTTCGGGTTCGCCACCTTCTAAAAGGGCGTCTAATCCGTTACGCACGGTAGTAACCTTAGTTCCAATGATTACTTGGACACTTGTATCATCTAAATGAACTACTCCTAAAGCTCCTAATTTTTGAAGTTCCTCGTCATTGATGATTGACCCGTCCTTAACAATCAATCTCAAACGGGTGATGCAGTTATCCAAGGTGACAATATTGCTTTTTCCACCAAGCGCTTTGAGAATTCCCGGAATGTCGTAGCCACCAGCGTTACCACTCGTCCGAATTTCAGCATCCGTATATTCTGGTTCCGTAGCAACTTTCCGTCCCGGTGTTTTTAAATCACGCCAAAGGATAAATTTCTTAAAAGTGAAATAGTATGCCAAAAACCAAAAGATCCCTACAATTGGAATTAAGTACCACTTAGTTTGGGTGCCTTGCATAACCCCAAAAATTAAGAAATCGAGGACTCCACCGTCAGTATTGCCAATGTTAACCCCTAACAAGCTGACCACTAAGGCTCCAAAACCAGTCATAAAGACGTGGAAAAGCCAGAGAAACGGACTGATGAAGAGGAACAAAAATTCAATTGGTTCCGTGATTCCAGTAATAAAGGTCGCAATGAACCCAGAAATTAATAGCCCCTTAATTTTGGCCCGATTTTCGGGTTTGGCAGTATGGTACATCGCTAAGGCTGCGCCAGGGAGACCAAACATAAAGGTCGGCATCTTTCCTTGAGATAAAAATTGGGTCGCACTATGCGAAATTGGCAAATGATTTTGTAATTCCGAGTAGAAAATGTTGAGGGCCCCCGAAACTTGGTGACCATCGATCAACATGGTGCCACCTGCTTGGGTAAACCGGATGGTGGCAACGAGAATGTGATGTAGTCCAAATGGTAACAGCAATCGTTCACCCGAGAAGAACAACATTGGTCCAAATGGTCCGGCACCGTGAATCAAGGCCCCTACTCCGTTAATTAAAAAGGCGAATACCGGCCAGATAATTGGCAAAATGATCCCCACGACGGCCATCACTAACGACGTAATGATCGGTACGAAACGCGCACCGCCAAAGAAAGCGAAACTATCCGGCAATTGAATCGTGCAATATTTTTTATTCAAGTTATACACAATTATTCCGGTTATAATTCCGCCCAGCACGCCCATTTCGATGGTTTGAACACCTAAAACTAGCGATTGCCCCGCCTTTTGCATTGCATCCGCGTCGGCAAGTTGGTTAGTTAAACCTAAATAAAAATTAATTGCTAAATTCATTACCATGTAACCAACGAACCCGGAAAATGCAGCAACTCCCTTTTCCTTTTTGGCAAGTCCCAGAGGAATCGCCATCGCAAACATTACCGCTAAGTTATTAAAAGCAAAACCGCCGATGGCCGACATGTATTTAAAAACCACTTGGAGAATGCTATTTCCTAAAAATGGAAATGCATCAATAGTGGTTGGACTAGAAAAAGAACTTCCAAGCCCTAATAACAACCCCATAAATGCCATTAAAGCAACTGGTAGCATAAATGTTTTTCCTAGTTCTTGAAAAAATCCTCCTAAAGCGATTCTTTTCTTTCCCTTTGACATAAAGGTAACCTCCTATGTAATCGTTTTATTGATCTAAGGTTACCATCGAAAGGACAGTTAGACGGTAAAACTAGAAAAAAAGACCGAAACTATAACGTTTCGGGCTTTTTTGGTGTAATTTTACACAATTTTAAATAGCGCTGGAACAAGGACTGTAAAATCACAAACATCGGAGTTTTATCAGTAACTTCGATTCCTGCAATATAAGTGACCTCCGTCAAGCAATAAATAGCAACGTCCGCGATTGCCGCTAACGAATTATTCGACAGATTAGTTAAGCTAACCACCTGATGTCCCCGCTCCTTGGCTTTTTTTGCTAAATTAACAATCGCAGGTGTTTCACCTGAAATTGAAATGAAGAAGAAGACGTCCCCTGCTCCATTGTTAATCCGGCTCAACACCTCTTTTTCATAACCTAAGAGCTGAAATTTGCTGTCTAAAACTTGAAAACATTCTACCCCTAATTCAGCAATTAAATGGGTTTGATCTTGCGCGTAAAAGTTAACTAACCGTGCTTTTTGGAGTAACTTAGCTAATTTTATTTCCCGTTTCTCATCAACTAATCCAAAGTTTTCCTCAATTAAGGCCAGTTGTTGATTCCCCGCTTGCTTTTCGAGGAGTTCATGGCGCAGTTCCACTTTTAATTCGGTAAATCCACCATAACCTAACTTGCGGCAAAATCTAGTAATGGTATTGGGCACGGTAAAAAAGTGCTCCGCCAAGGTAACGATTTTCATATTAACCACTTCAGCTTGGTGTGCCAAAATGTACTCAACAATATTTTCTTCAGTTTCCGTGAGTTTATATTCAAGATTTTGCGCACGAATGGCAAACTTCATTTTCTTAAACTTCCTTTGGGTAGACATTATTTATGGCAAAAAAAAATAGCCTATTATTTTCAAAACTAATTTTACATGCTTTGGCTACTTTAACAAGGTTCCACACAAACATCCGCCCTAAAAAAGAAAAGTTATCCAGCTAACTGACGGGTTTTAACTGTTTCTATGCTGCGTAGTCGAAACGGGCTCTGGAACCCAAACCTTTCCGGTTAACCAAATCACGCCACCAATTGCTTAACCCGCAATTAGTGGCGTGATTCCGTTCTTTCTATGCTGCACAGTCGAAACGCGTTATGGACCCCAGCTCTCTGCGACTAACCAAATTAGGAACCAATCGCCTAACCCGCGATCAGTCCCTAATTCTGTTAGTCCTCAAGAGCTACCGGGCTCCAGAACGCTCTATTTTATTTTCGTTGGTTCGTGCGACTTTGAATTCTTTACTATTTTTACTAGTTGGTTGGTTTCCAACTGGTCCACCACCATATCTGATGCTGCTTCCAGTAGTTGGTCCGTTAGGTTTTCTGCATGGCGATCTGGTCTTGATTTACCAATCAAACTAATTTTCTTATTTAGTAAATCAATAAACCGGTCGTACGCCTGCTTTGGATACTCACTTGCAGTTACCCGGTCAATTCCCGAACGAATCTCTTGAATCGAAAAGGATTGCTTTAGCAACGTCAACAAGAGGATGTCCGCGATTTGCATTACCTGATACTTCTTCTTCGCTGGTGCGACAATCACTTTATTTTTCACGTAGTTGTTGATCATTGCCGGCGTCACTGCTTCCAGGCCTAAAGGTCCCGTGTATTCCGTCATCAACGCCACTACTTGGTCCATATACAAATCAAAATTTGGCAAATCATCCCAGTGTGGTAATTCCACCCGGCTGACTAGTTCCAACCACCGTTGATATTCTTTATAATTACTCATTGCTAAAACCTCCTTATTTGTATTTGTTTTCTTTTATTGTAACATCATTACCTAGTTTTATAAACTAGATTACCTCGTGTAATAAACAATAATTATCAAAAGTCATCTTTTATGGTAATCTATTCATATTATTCACAGGTGGAGGAAAGTAAAATGTTTGATCCAACTAAAAAAAGAAAAGTTGCTGAAGAAGTTAAGGAACAGTTCCCAAGCGAAGTAATTAAAGGCTTGTGGGATACGTTGAAACAAATGAAAAAGGACCAAATTGTGGTTACTCCCGTAATTGCGTTTGCTTTTAGCGACGATTTTACCGATGACGAAATTTACGTAATGGGCCTGCAAAATTCAGGTGCCGTTGCTAAGGAGTACACTATTAAATACAGTGGTTCGAAAGACTTTCTTGGCAAAGGAACCATCGTGGTCGTCCAAGACAAGCCTAAAAACATTACCATGAAGATTAGTGACGTCAATAAGCAATAGTTGCTAAAAAAGAGTGTGGGGCAAAAGTCGAGTAGTTTGTGAGCACTAACTAAAAAGCGATCATTATGCCTAAATTGGGCATGATGGTCGCTTTTGGGTTAAGCGGAACAAACTGACTTTTGACTTCAATAAAAGGCAAAATCCTAAAATGATTTTTTAGCTGCTTTGTTCATCACCTATGGTAAATCATTGCCCGCAGCGTAATAAATGTCGTACCATTCTTGTCCGGTAAGCTCCACGTCGCCACCCGCTGCCGATTCTTTAATCCGTTGCGGGTTCATGGTCCCTAATAATACTTGGAATTGAGCGGGATGACGTAAAATCCATGCCGTGGCAATGGCATTCTTGGTTACCCCATAAATATCCGCAATTTCTTGCATTTTCTTATTCAATTCGGGGAACTTCGGATTATCAATGAAGACTCCTTCAAAGAACCCATATTGGTAAGGTGACCACGCTTGAATCGTCATGTCATGAATCCGGGAATATTCAAGAATCTGACCATCGTGGTTGACACTCCGGTCGTCAGTCATGTTGGTGTGCATGCCAAAGTCAATCATCCCCGTATGCATAATGCCAAATTGGAGCTGGTTAATGATTAGCTTTTGTTGCAAATATTTTTGTAATAGTTCTACTTGCATCGGGTTAAAGTTGGACACCCCGAAATGCCGTACTTTGCCCGCCGTTTGTAATTCATCAAAAGCTTCCGCGATTTCTGCAGGTTCCATTAACGGATCTGGTCGGTGAAGTAAAAATGAATCTAAGTAATCCACTCCCAAGCGCTGTAGTTCACCATCTACCGCGGCAATCAAATGTTGCTTGCTAAAGTTGTAGCGGTTGCCGTACGGAATGTCCCCATCATTTTCGCTGACAATGCCACCCTTGGATTGGATGTACAGTTCATCGCGACTAGCCTTAGCTAGCTTAAGACCAGCCTTAAATTTTGCACTTGATGCTCCATGCCCGTATAAATCTGCCGAGTCAATATAGTTAATCCCCGCATCTACAGCCGCATCAATTACTTCCGCGGCCTTTTCGTCGGAGAGCGCATCCATCCGCATGATTCCTAACGCTACGTTGGAAGCGTGCATGCCGCCCACGTTAATTTGCTTCATTTCCATACCTCCAGATAAATTCTAAAGTTTCTTAAACAACATCATCATACCACCAATAAAAGCGATTACAATCGTTACAGCTAGTCAACGAATAAATTTTTTGGGAATGATTCCTTGAAATATCCCGTTAGTTTCGGTAAAGTACGGTTCTTGGCATACTAATTTGAATTTTAACGTTGTATAATATAACAATAACGAGAAAAAAGAAATGGGGAATTATTTTTGGATAGCGGTCAGATAGTCTCTAACCTGATTGTGATACTTATCACTTTTATATTAGCTTACTTCTTCGTTGCCGCCGAATTTGCCCTTGTGCAAACCCGGCCTAGTGCCTTAGAAGAAGCCGAAAAAGAAGCAACTAGCGCACGCAAGCAAAAGAAATATCGATTGGCAATGCGGATGGTTAGTCGCCTAAACGAATATCTTTCAACTACTCAGGTTGGTACCTCAATCTGTGGGATCATCCTCGGTTGGATTGGTGAGTCAACGGTTGAATATTTCGTGGTCGAACTATTTGGGGCTACACACATGATTAACAGTGCCTCGCTGCACATTGTGGGGGCAGTAATCGGGGTTCTACTACTAACTTACTTAGAAGTGGTAATCACCGAAATTGTTCCCAAGAACATCAGTATCGACATTCCGTTGAAGGTTTTGATGTGGGTGGTAACTCCGCTTCACTATTTCCACACTGCTTTTTATCCATTCGTGTGGTTACTGAACGCTTCGGCAAACGGAATTGTCCGGTTAATGGGAATGCAGCCTGCCGACGAGAACTCAGAAATCTTCTCCCAAGCAGAAATTTTAAACCTTTCTAAAAACGCGGTTAGCGGCGGAGAATTAGACAAAAACGACTACGTTTATATGCAACGGGCCTTTGATTTTAATGATAAGGTCGCCAAAGATATCATGATCGACCGAACTCAATTAGTAGTTTTAGATGTCGACAGCACGGTAGACGATGCGTTACGCCAATACTTACAAAGTCGCTTTAGCCGTTTCCCAGTAGTTGCTAATAACGATAAGGATAAAATCCTCGGTTACATCTACAACTACGACATTATTCGGCAAAGCCAAGTGGACGGTAATATTAAGGTCAGCAAGTTATTACGTAACATCATTACCGTGCCTGAAACGCTGGCGTTGCAAGATGTCCTAGAACAAATGATTAAAAAACAAGTTCCGATTTCCGTAGTGGTTGACGAATACGGCGGAACAAGTGGAATCATCACCGATAAGGATATCTACGAAGAAGTTTTCGGCAACATCAATGACGAAATTGACGACGTTTCTGGAGACTACATTCATAAAGAAGCTGACGGTTACTTCAAGGTTAGTGGAAAAATGACGGTGTACGATTTTGAACGGTACTTTGGCATTGACGTACCCGACTTTGAAGAAGAAGACGTGGTTACCCTTGGTGGTTACGTCATCGATCACAACCCGGAAATCAAGGTGCATGAACACGTTCGAATTCAAAACTATGATTTCGAAGTGCTTGATAACGAAAACGCCCATATCGACTGGTTCTTGGTCCACAAACTAAAACCTGAAGAGCTCGCCGATGTGCCGCCGGTCATTCCGGAAGTAGATCACTTTACCGATTAAGCTAGGTACACAAAAAGCAGGGATTATCTCCCTGCTTTTTATTTTGGCTAAAAATCGCTTTTAAGCGAGGTCGCGCCGGTTAAATCCCCAATAACCAATGATCATTAAAAGTAACCCGAGCGCTATCAAAACAAACACATAACTGTAATTAACCTTGTCTAAAGGAACCATCTTGGTCCATCCTAATCCGGTAAGTTGCTTAGTCCAGGCTGGTAGTTTAAGTAGACCGCCAAGATAACTAGTAAAGAATGCGTACCCCAGATACAACCAGGTAATTCCGTTTAACTTCGGCGCAATTCCGTTAAAACAGACTGCCAGGCCAACGGTCAAGATAATTGTGGGAGCAAAGGCAATGAAAGTTTTTACGTATGCTGCAAAGCTAATGTCACCCTGGGTCAGCACCCAATTTCCCGCAACGTCAACTCCCAACAGTCCTACCGCAAAACCTAGAACACCAATTCCCACTCCGTTGGCCACGTACCCAGTCAACAAGCGGTTGCGCGAAACCGCCTTAGCATACACGTTTTCAAGATAACCGCGTTGTTGGTCACCATGGAGTTTATTAACGCTCATCACTGCTGGAATCGTTCCTAAAACAACCATAATCATGCCAATAATTGAAATGAAATTAAGCAAAATTTGGTGATTAGCACTGTGGATTGCCGATTTTTGCATAACGAGTTGCATGGTCGGGTTAGATTTTAAAATATCTCCCACCGTATCAAAAATTGAACCGAGCATTCCGCCTAGGATAAATAGTGAAAATAACCAAATCCAATTACTATGACGTTGTAATTTTTCGATTAACGTAATGGGTCCTTGTAAGGTACGTGCTGCGCGGGCCCGTCCCGCAGATCCCTGAAACATGCCCGCGCCCACGTCTCGGCTTTGGTTAACCGCCAAGACTGCTAAACCAATCAGCATCCCTAAGCTGAACGTTAGAAAAACGGGCGTCCAGTTATTGTCATGAAAAGCTTCAATTTTTTCAATCCATCCTAAGGGAACCCACCAAGTCTGGGCAGGATTTTTAAGGTCGGTAAACATCCGGGCAACGTACATCACCCCCAAAATCATGTAACTAGCAATCGTCGCCGAACGAGCGTTATCAAAAACTTGAGCCATTAATAAACCAACCATGCCAAACAGTAATCCTCCGGCTGCTAAACTCAAGCCAATTAACCACGCTCCATTCGCGTCAACCCCCGCCATAGAACTAAATTGGATTGCTAAACTATATAGCACTCCCGTGACCGCATTGATTGTGAATAGTTCCGTGAGTGCTGCCATAATTATCGACCAGTTACCAACGTCGTGAGCGACCACCAATTCCGTAAGACCTTGATCCTCCTCGCCACGAGTAGCACGAATTGCAAAATAAATGTTCATTGCAATCATCGCAATTGCCATAAATACCAACATCTCGGTTGCAAACAGGTCTCCGCTAGTTTTTAACGGGGTATCAAACGTCCCGAAAAAGGCTTGCATTGCCGGTGTGTTGAGGGTCGCTTTGATGGACGCAATTGCTTGGCGAGTTCCGTACAGCGTTTCAAACTTGAACGCCACGCTAGCCATCAGCCCTGCTAATACTAAGACCCAAACGCCAATGTTTAAACGATCACGACGTAAATTTAACGCAGTCAACAGTCCGTAACCCTTCATTTTATTTTTCATGATCAATCACCTTACGTTGGTTTGCGTCCTGTTTGTAGTATCTGAGAAATAGATCTTCCAAAGTTGGCGGAGTGCTTTGGATCGCTAAAATATTTTTCTCCGTCAAAATTTTCATCACTTCGCTAATCGCGTCCGTATCGACAGAAAAACTAATTTTTTTCGGGTTCCGTTGATCAACCTCAAATGCGTGCACCCCAGGTATATTTTTAACCGTTTCAGCATCATCTTTAGTAGTCACGGTAATTTGTGTGCGGGTTAAGTGCCGCATTTCATCTAACGTTCCCTGCTCAATAATGATTCCTTCACGAATAATGGCAATTCGATCACACATCCGCTCCACTTCAGATAATATGTGGCTAGACAATAGAATTGCCTTTCCTTCGTTCTTAAGTTTTAACACTTCCTTCTGAAAAACCTCTTCCATCAGGGGATCTAGCCCCGAAGTGGGTTCATCAAAAATGTAACACTCCGCATTTTGGGAAAAAGCCGCAATTAACGCCACTTTTTGTCGATTTCCTTTTGAATAAGTTCGCGCCTTTTTCTTCGGGTCCAAATCAAAACGTTCAATTAATTCATCAGTCCGCTTAGAATGCTTTTCTCCGTTCATTTTTAGGAATAAATCAATAATTTCGCCACCAGTCAGATTAGGCCACAAATATACATCACCAGGTACGTAAGCAAGTCTGCGATGGATTGCCACCCGATTTTGCCAAACATCTTGATCAAACATAGTGGCTTTTCCTGCACTTGCTTTAATAATCCCCAAAATCACCCGAATTGTCGTCGTTTTTCCCGCACCATTGGGCCCAATAAATCCAAAAACTTCACCACGGTTTACTTGAAAAGTAACGTTTCGCAATGCCTGAACTTTACCAAAGTTCTTTTGGATTTGTTGCACGTCTAATACCTTTTTTGCATTCATCATCAGCGCCTCCCTGCTAGGACCTCTTTAATTCCAACATAGAATACGCTCTGCGGGTATATAAGTCAACGTAAATATATGGGGATTTTTCCTTTGAAAATCCCTTATTTTCGGGGTTCTTTGCTGCATAGTCAAAATGAGTTCCAGCCCCTAACTTCTTCCGGTTAACCAATATAAGGACTAATCACCCAACCCGCGATTAGTCCTTATATTTTATTAATCCTTGAGGGTTCTTTGCTGCATAGTCAAAACGTGCTATCAGGACCAGCTTCTTCCGGTTAACCAAATAGAAAAGACCAATCGCCTAAAACCGCGATTAGTCTTTAGATTCCGTTAATCCTCGAGGGTTCTCTGCTGCCTAGTCAAAACGAGTTCCAGCCCTAACTTCTTCCGGTTAACTAAATATAAGGACTAATCACCTAACCCGTGATTAGTCCTTATATTTTATTAATCCTCAGAAGTTGCCCAGGGGCTTCCACTCTCTAAATTAAAATACCTCTCCAGAAATTTTCCGATCCCATTTTCCAAATTACTTTCCGTCACCGCATCCGCTTCCTTTTTTAGCAGTTCCGGGCTATTTCCCATTGCCACCCCGGTCCCTACCGCGCGGATCATTTCCAAATCATTCATATCGTTACCGAATGCCAACGTTCTTTCCACCGGGATTTGGTACTTATCCATAATCGCGCGAACCGCCGTAGCCTTCGAAATTCTTCTTGGAATCAATTCCAGATTGTTTGGCGACGATGACGATACCGCTAGCAATTTGGTTGCCATCAAACGTTCCTTCGCCTCTTGCAAACGTGCGGAAGGCTCATCATCAATTGTGATCCCATTAATAATTTGGCTGCTCAATTGCTGGAGATGGTCCAAATCTTGAATCTTTTCAAATCCCCGATTTCCCATTTTATCCGCCATCACGCGAACCCGTGCTAAGCGACTTAGGCGCCACGGCTTTTTGTTAGTATAGTAGGTCATCTCGGTGGTGAAAAAGTTCGTTGAAAGTCCTAAGTCCATCGTAATTTGATAAATTTCCTTCAACGCGTTCCATCCTAGATGCTCCTGATGAATATGGTTTCCTTTTTGGTATACCGATCCGTTTGACGCAATGATTTCAACATCATCGTTGATTTTTTTCTGAATTAACTTCGCTAGCGACAGCATCCGCCCCGTGGCAATGTAAAAAATTACACCTTCTCGTTGGAGTCGTTCAATTGCCTGTTTGGTTGCTGGTAAAACATTTTGGTGATTATCAATTAACGTTCCGTCAATGTCCATGAATACTAAATGTGGTTTCACTACCTTCACCCCTTACATTACTGCCTATTATTGTACTACATTTTGGTAGCGTTTCCATATTTATCGGCAGTTTAAGTGAGTTTGTTATTAACCCGTGGTATCATTTTATTTAAGAGGAGCGTAAAATTAACTGTAACAGCAAATATAGTAAGGAGTTCTAACCATGAAAAATGAAATTCACCTTTTGTACATCTCGATTGCGGGTAATACGCAATCTTTCGTCGACGATTTAAGTGACTACGCCGAAAAAATGCACCAACAAGACCCGAAAAACCCGCTAATTTTCGCCAAGGAAATTACGGACGAAACGGAATTTGCTGATGAAGAGATTCCTTATTTTGCCTTCGTTCCCACCTACTTGGACGGCGGTAACGGCATTGACAACGGCGTTAAGGAACTAATGACTAACGTGTTGGGTGAATACATTGCCTACCACCACAACCGCGAATTATGCCTCGGCGTGGTGGGGAGCGGCAACCGCAACTTTAACGAACAGTATTGTCTAACTGCGCGCCGCTACGCTCGGGATTATGGTTTTGAAATGATCGACGATTATGAACTCCGCGGAACTACCAAAGACTGTGAACGTATTTACGCTAACATGGCAGAACGTGTCGAAGAAGAAATTAACGTATAAAGAGAGGAATTAAGATGGAACGTGCAAGACTCTTACCAATCGCAACTGGATTAAACTTCCGCGAACTTGGCGGCTATAAAACCCTTGATGGCAAAACGATTAAGTGGAATAAAATCGTTCGTTCGGGACGTCTATCCGGTTTATCCCAAACGGACCTAGATTTTTTAGCTAACTATCCCATCAAATACGACGTGGACTTCCGCTCCCCGGAAGAAAAAAGTCAGGCACCTGACCAAGTCCCTGCTGGTGCAAAATACACTTTTGATCCGGTATTCCCGGTCGACGAAACCCAAAGTACTAAGCAAACTAGTGATCTACAACGTAAAATGAATTACGATCCCACCAGCGGACTAGTTGAAATGCGCCGAGTTTATCGCGACGTGATCAACCAATCCCACGCACAAAAGGCGTACCGGAAATTTTTTGATGTTTTACTAGCTAATAGCGACGAAGACTCCGCTTTACTTTTCCATTGTACGGCAGGAAAAGACCGGACCGGCATGGGCGCCATTTTCTTCCTTTCCGCTCTGAATGTTGACGAAGATACGATCCGGGCCGATTATTTACTTACTAATCGAGCAATTAAGCCTCGAATTGACAACCTAGTAATGGACTTGAAGTTACAAAATAAAAATTCGGCCTTCATTCAAAGTGCCAAGGCGCTCCAATCTGTGAACATCTCGTACTATAATTCCGCAATGGAAGCTATTAAGAAACTTTCTGGTTCCACCCAGAATTACCTTAAAGAATACCTTCATTTAACGGATCACGACTTAGCGGACCTTAGAAAAATTTATTTAGAGTAATTAACAAATCTTAATAAACTTTGATATTTTTAAAAGACTAAGTTAACAAAAAATTCACATTTACCATTTATGATATAGAATGTGGATGAGGAGGTAGGGATTACCATTTCTCATCCGAAAATTTATTCTGATTACTCCTCCAAAAAGTACAGAATGTAGTTTTCAATAACCTACTCCCCAAAGGGCGCCCTAAACGGCGTCCTTTTTTGTTGATCCGGTAAATGTTTTCCCTTAGCTGCGTTATAATAGGCTTAAAACCACAGTTAGGAGTGCCCTCAAATTATGAAGTCTGAACGAATTTTAGACCTTCCCCACGCCGTGAACCTGCGGGAGCTCGGCGGTTACCAAAACATTAATAATCAAACTATCAAATGGCGAAAACTTTTGCGCTCTGGGGAGTTATCCCGCCTCAACGAGCACGATGGCGCTGTTTTAGCAGATTACGGGTTAAAGTATGATATTGACTTACGCTCGCCGTCCGAAGTGACCTGGAGCCCAGACCGCGTTCCTACAGATATCATCGTCCGTTCATACCCGGTTTATCCGATTCATGATGGTGAAACCTCGGATATCCCAGTTAACCAGCATTTACAATACCAATCCCACGTAGAAGCCATGTACGATCCCTACTTGGTGATGGTACTTAACGAACACGCACGTCTAGCGTTCCGCCAAATGTTTATTGATTTATTAGCTAACGACCAAGAAAACGAGTCCCTTCTATTTCACTGTGCAGCTGGCAAAGATCGCACTGGGGTGGCGGGAATGCTAATTATGGCCGCACTCCAAGTGCCATATAGTACCATCCGGGAAGATTATTTATTGACTAACTTAGTCTATAGCCGGCGCGACCCTGACGAATTGCGCAAGCAAATTGCCAACCGGCACGCTAACCAACTAATCCAAAGGATGAACAACGTCTTTTCCGTTGCCGCCTCTAGTTTGGACCGGGCCCATCAGTTAATTATTGACCGATTTGGCAACTGGGACCACTATTTTAAGGAAGCCTTAGAGTTGAGTGAAACCGACTTACAGGATCTTCGACGGCTTTATCTCGAGTAAACTAATTCAGTTGCGGAAACGTTTCCAAGATGGTAGGATATGGGCAGCAACGATAAGATAACGGGAAGGACCTGATACAATGGCAACACCAGTTGAAGCAATTTGGCAAGCATTTACCGAACAAAGCGGCGTTAAGGGGGATCGTTTTCAAACACGATGGTTTGGCCCCCAAGACCAGCCCGCAGAGATCGACCGCCTAAATAATTTGATTCTCAAAGGGCAAAAACGCGCAACCACTAAACCGTTAGCTTATTATTCCGCTGAACAGGAAGCCATTCCTCAAGCGGGAGACTATTTCGTACTGCTAGACGGTCAGATGAAACCCGTCGCGGTAATTCAGACCGTGGTTTCGGAACTGATTCCCTTCTTACGGGTTTCTGCTGAACACGCTTATAACGAAGGCGAAGGAGATCGCAGCCTCGAAGACTGGCGCGAGCGTAGTTTGCACAAATTTGAAAGATTAATGGCTAATTACGATAATCAATTTTCAACCGACGATCCGGTTGTAACCGAATTGTTCGAAGTGGTTTATCGTCGTTAAAGCATAATTAAAAACAGTGTGGCAAGGGACAACTTTTACTCAAGTTGTTAACCTACTTTTCCACACTGTTTTTTATTTATGAATGTTAATTTTATATTTTCCAACCACTTTACGCAGACTTCCGGCGGTTTCGATGATTTTACCTTCGCGCAATTCTTGCCAGGTAGCATTTAGCACCCCGCCAAACATGATGATCATTGCCGAAAAATTAAGCCAGAACATGATGGCAATAAAGGTACCCAAAGTCTTGTAACTTGTAACGGATCGCGCGAAAATCCTTAAATAAAAGGAAAAGACTTGGGACAACACCATCGTGCCAATCGTTGCAAACACCGTCCCGGGGATTACGTACTTGAACCGGATTTTAGCGTTAGGCACTAGGTAATAAAGCAATGATAGCCCCACGAACAGGCCCACAATGGTAACTGGCCACTTTAATTGACCGACCAACGCAAATAAATGGGTTGGTAAATTTAGAATAGGGGTCAGATAACTGACCAACGTTTGCCCAAAACTAAACAAGAAAACCAGCACCGCCATAATCGCAATAATCACCACCGTAAGGAAAAAGGAAACTACCCGGTTAATGATTGGATTTTGGTATTTGGCGACTCCATAAGCGCGGTTAACGGTTCGTTGAAACGCCGCGACCGCTTGACTAGCTGAAAAGACCGTCATTACCAAACTAAATGAAAACAGTTCGCCATTTCCAGAACCTAAAAAATCCTTAACGATTGGCTCGGTAATGTTATAAATGGTCTCAGGCACGGCGGTTTCTATGTACTCTAAAACGGCATTTACCCGGATTTGAAACAGTGGTAATAAAGTTCCTAACAGCATTACTAAAGGGAAAAATGAAAGCAGTAAATAATACGCTAACACGATCGAATTATTTACCACTTCCGCTTCATTGAATCGCTTCAGTAACGCTTTTAAGAAGGTTTCGCTTTTTCTTAAAAACACCTTAAAAGTCATTATTTTCTCCAACTACTTCACAATATGTTTACTTAAGTTGTAATTCCGGCCCGCAATCATCGTGACCAGCCAACTCAAGATAGTAATGATAAAAAAGACTAAAAATGCTGCCCGGTATCCCGCTAACGAAGATAACTGCCCCGGGAGGCCTGAAAATGACCAACTTTCGGTCACGTTTTGTAAAACTACGGATAGCACCGTCAAAATCAAACTGGTTGCCATCAGTTTAAACTGTCCGGCAAAAATATCCGCCATGTTAATTAACCTCCGGGACTGCGGCCGTTGGTTAAGTTGCTTACCAACTTGAATCAATAAACCGTGTCCTGCCTCAATCAACATGGTTAAAATCACAAACAATAGCAGGTTGAGGTACGTTGAAAAAATTGTCAAACATCCCCAACCTAACATCATGATGCCCGTGGCCATTCGAATCCGTTTTATTGTAGAAACGTTTTTCAACAATGGAATGGTCCCGTGATGAACTAGCAACCGCACCACGATTCCTGGAATCAACGATACCCCAATGGCCCATGTTGCGTAGTGCAGGCCTTGTCGTAAGTATAGCACTCCAATTACCAATAAACTTGCAAAGGAAGCTCCTCCAATCCCCTGTAAGAGAACTGCTCGCAGATAACGTACGTCTAGTAGCCCTCTAAAATCAATTAACGGGTTCTTAACTTGCCACTCTCGCCGCACGTAAAGCGCTAAACAAATCAACGCGCTAAGCAAAAAGAACCAGCGCCACCAGCTTGCCAAAGCTAGACCAGTTTTCGTAAGTAAAACCATCCCGCCAATCAGTAATAAAAAGCCCCCGGAAAGGCCGAAATTAACCCACTCTATGCTATACTTTTGTGCTTCTAGATCAATTTCAATTTCGTTTGCCATGCCGTAGACAATTAAGCTGCCTAAGATTACCAACAAATTAGCCCATTGCCAAGCGTGTAAAATTAAAAAGCTCATCCCCGTTAACAGCAAAGCCGTAATTGTCGCCACTCCGGTAATAATATCTTCGAGTTGATTAAAATCACTAAAACGACTACCCTCAGGGAGGAGGGCGCTAATCAAGGTGGCAAACATCGGTAGCATCATTCCGCAACCGACCGCCTGAATAATCCTGCCCACTAACATGAGGGGCAACGTGTAAGCCAGCCCAATGATGACCGTTCCAATAATAAAAACCTTTAATGAATCCCTAAATAACGCGGTCACCGTTCGCTTCTGCAACCATACCGGCCCTAACGGATACATTAATGCTAAGATTGCTAAAGGCAAGATGTTCACTAGTTGCACGGTGGTACCGCCGTTATTAAAATTGCGTAAAATTTCCGCAATTGGCAAAGCAGTACTAAACTCCCCCACTAACATGGTTAGCATCCCTAAAATCAGGACGGTAACGTGGTGATAGTCCGCACTGCTCAGCTGACTACGTAAACGTTGCAGTTCTTTCATAAGTGCACCTCTTTAAGCCAACTTAACTTTAATTTTATTAATTTAAAAACCTAAAGTAAAGCTTCCAAGCAAACTTTATTCAATCCTGTTTGAAACTAAGTAAAAAACGTGCTTCAATTAATTTAGTGACTCGATTATGACATAGGAGAAAATACGATGGCCAAAAATACAATCGATGAAGCAATTGAACATTTGAGAAAAAAGCATATTCGCATCACTCCTCAGCGTCGACTTGTTTTGGAATACCTAATCCAAAAAAGAAACCATCCGACTGTGGAAACCATTTTTCACGCATTAAATTCAAAAACCCCTAACTTAAGCTTAGCAACCATCTACAATACCCTGAAGTTGCTTGTTGACCAGGGATTAGTGATTGAATTAACCAGTGGAGAAGATGGTATTCATTATGATTATTATGGACACCCCCATTTCCACGTAATATGTACCAATTGTGGAAAAATTATTGACGTCGATTATCCTGATTACGCCGCTGATTTGGCTAAGATCGACCGGGTCGCCGCTACTAAGACCGGATTTGATATTATCGCTAATCACGTCGAAGTCGAGGGGCTGTGTCCCGATTGTAAAAAGCAAGGGACTACGGGTACCAAATAGCTTAACGCTTTCCGCAAATTAAGATTGCATAACCAAAAAAGTGCTTTTCAAGAATTTTTAAACTCATTCTTGAAAAGCACTTTTAATTTGTTTTAAGAAAACCAAGCTATAGGAAAAATTCAATTAGCCTACTCTGGTTTTACATATTTACTTTATGCTTGGGCCAAAGTTACGATAGAGACTTTATAAACGTCTTCTTCGCTAGCACCCCGGGAAAGGTCCGAGATTGGTGCATTCAAACCTTGGAGTACTGGTCCTAAGGCTTCAAAGCCACCTAACCGTTGGGCAATTTTGTAGCCAATGTTTCCTGATTGAAGTTCAGGGAAAATAAAGACGTTGGCGTGACCTGCCACATCGGATTCTGGTGCCTTCGTGGCCCCTACTTCCGGAACGAAAGCTGCGTCAAATTGGAGCTCCCCGTCAATTGGGGTTTTAGGATCGCGTTCCTTAGCCAACTTGGTTGCTTCCACAACCTTATCAACCATTTCACCAGCGGCCGAGCCCTTTGTGGAAAAGCTTAGTAAAGCAACTTTAGGGTCAATTCCAATTGAACGTGCGGTTTCCGCACTTTGAATGGCAATTTCTGCCAATGTGTCCGCATCCGGATCGATGTTAATCGCAGAGTCCCCAAAGACGTAGCGTTCATCACCACGTTGCATGAGGAAGGCTCCACTGATCCGCCGCATGCCCGGTTTAGTTTTGATAATTTGCAACGCTGGTCGTACCGTATCACTAGTTGCGTGAGCTGCCCCAGAAACCATTGCGTCTGCCTTACCGAGGTAAACCAACATGGTACCAAAGTAATTAACGTCTTCTAGCATTTTAACCGCTTGTTCCGGCGTATTTTTACCCTTCCGACGTTCAACTAGTTTATCTACCATTACTTGCTTTTCATCAGCAGGATATTCGGCAGGATCAATAATTTGTAGGTTAGCTAAGTCAAGGTTATCTTTTTGGGCTAAAGCTTGGATATTTTCCTTTGAGCCTAATACAATTACCTTAGCCAATTCTTCATTAGCTAAACGAACTGCCGCACCAAGCACCCGTTGGTCTTCACCTTCGGGCAAAACTAGCGTCCGTTTTTGTTCTTTAACTTTATTTTTAAATGTTTCAAATAATTTCACAACTTAATCCTCCATCTTCTTAAAGCGTTCCACTTCACGTGCAATCGCTAATTCTTCATTGGTCGGGATTACCATGATTTTAATTGCTGAATCTGCTTGGTTGATAAAACGTTCGCCGCGTTGTTGATTAAGCTCATCATCTAGTTTGGCGTTAAAAATACCTAACCGGTTCACGACTTTTTGCCGAATTGGCACACTGTTTTCACCAATTCCGGCAGTAAAGACAATCCCATCAAGGCCGCCCATTTCCGTTGCGTATGACCCAATGTACTTAACAATGTCGTTAACCAAAATGTCAACCGCTACTTCAGCACGGTGATTACCATCATCCGCAGCATCTAAAATGTCGCGTAAATCAGGCGATAATTGTGACAAACCTAATAATCCTGACTTCTCGTTGAGGATTTCTAGCATCTTTCGTGGATCCTTAATGTTAAGTTTTTCCATTAAATAAACTACCAAAGAAACGTCGATATCTCCCGAACGGGTAGCCATCGTGATCCCAGCTAATGGAGTGAAGCCCATCGATGTATCAAAAGACTTTCCATCCTTAATCGCCGTAATTGAACTTCCCGCACCTAAGTGCAACGTGATTAATTTCAAGTCTTCCAATGGCTTTTGCATTAATTTGGCTGCTTGTCCCGCAACGTACCGGTGGCTCGTTCCATGTGCCCCATACTTACGCGCTCCGTATTTTTCATAGTATTCGTAAGGAATACTATATAGATAATTTTTCTCGGGTAACGTACCATGGAAAGACGTGTCAAAAACTGCCACACTGGTAATGTCTGGCAAAATTTTCTTGAATGCGCGAATTCCCGTAGCATTAGCTGGATTATGCAATGGCGCATATTCCTTTAGATCCTCGATATCTTTTAAAACTTGATCATTAATTAACGCGGAATCTTGGAAAATTTCTCCTCCCGCAACCACTCGATGACCCACTCCGGTAATTTCGTGGTAATCCTTAATGATGTCTAGCTTTAGAAGTTGTTGTAACAATAAGTCAACGGCTTCTTCATGATTCTTAATTGGTTGTTCAATCTTAGTTTTGTGTCCATCGGCCGTCTTGATTGTAAAATTAGAACCCGGAATACCGATTCGATCTACCGCTCCAGATGAAATCACCTTTTCTTCAGGCATTTCGAAAAGCTTAAACTTCAATGTTGAACTACCAGCATTGATTGCAATTATTTTTTCCACTTTGTGATTGCTCCCTTACAATAAGACTTATTTTATCAGAATCAGCCCGTATTTTCCCATTAAAGTTATTGTTTAGATAACTAATAACTATTAAATCGGCGTGCTACCCCACTTTACGGCAAATTCTTTATATTAAAAATAACAAAATTAGTGACGTTTGGGGACTATTTATCCCAATACCTATAAAAACATCTTATTCCAAATAGGAAACGTTTTCAATCCTTTGAGGCTTTTTTGTTCGAAAACAGCGGGAAATAAAAAGGAGATTAAGGAAAAAGCTCCTTAATCTCCTGATTAGAGTTAACATTTTACATTTCTTCGGCAAAATCGTCTAAAAAAGTACCCTTTTTAGTTTTTACCTTCACAAAGTTTTCGGTAACTTCCGTTCGTTTTTTAGTACTTACCACTCAATTTGCTTGCAGCCGCTTCATCAACGATTACGGTAACATTATCATGGTTTTGCAGTAAGCTTGCTGGTAAATCAGTGGTTACTGGTCCTTCAATCATTCCCTTAATTGCATCAGCCTTGTCTTCACCGTATGCTTCCATCAAAATGTGCTTGCTTTGCATAATTGAAGCCAATCCCATTGAAATCGCAAAACGCGGAACGTCTTCTTCATGTTCAAAGAAACGAGCGTTAGCATCAATAGTTGATTGAGTTAATGCTACCTTATGAGTAGTGCTATCTGCAGGAGTTCCTGGTTCGTTGAAACCAATGTGTCCGTTACGTCCAATTCCTAAGATTTGTAAATCAATTGGGTTTTCCGCAATAATCTCATCATAATGTTTTGCTTCTGCTTCAATATCTTTTGCGCGACCATTTGGTAAATATGAGTGCTTGAATGGCTTTGCATCAAATAAGTTCTTGTGCATGAAGTAGTTGTAGCTTTGATCGCTATCGGCAGGAAGTCCCACGTATTCGTCCAAGTTAATTGAAATTGAGTCTGAGAAATCTAAATCACTTTTAATAATTTCTTGATAAGTGGTAATTGGAGTACTTCCGGTAGCTAAACCGAACGTTTTTGCTCCGTTCTTCTTTGCGTCAGCAAAAACTTTGTAACCTTCTTTTCCGCCTTCAACATCATTTTTTACGATAATTACCTTCATAGTCAGCGCTCCTTTTTGGTATAGTCCAATTATAAAATGGTCTAAACCAAAATGCAATAGATAAGCCAATAAAACACAAAAAAATACCAAATTTGGTTTTAATTGTCCAACTTTAAGCTACGCCAACCCGTCTAATTTGGGATTATGGCGTAATTGTTGAAAACGTATACATTTTCAATTATAGTTAGGGTAATCGTAGGAGGTGGATACCATGAGTGAAACAATTTTCTTTAATCCCGGTGATTCAATCGGTAATTTTCACGACTATAACGAAGCGGTGCGTAAGGGACACCTCTATAAGCAAAAACAGCGGCTAGATGATGAACTAGTAGTCGTTAATAATAAGGATAAAAATGAGGAATACGCCATTTTTTACGTAAGGGATCGCCAACCTAATCAAGATAAAAATAATGCGTCGTATGATGTGCGGAGAAAAATTTAGAGTGTGGAAGCCCTCGGGCAGAGTTTGAAGATTAATTAGATTTTAGCCTTAATTGCAGGGTTAGCGATTAAGGCTAAAATTTTATTAACCGCAGAACTTTGAGGGCTGGAACACGTTTTGACTTTATCGCAGTAAAACTCTAGAACGGCAGAATATCGGTCTTAATCACTTTAGCGATTAAGGCCGATATTTGGTTAGCCGGAAGAAACTGGGGCTGGGTGCACATTTCAACTAAGCTGCAATAGTATTGAAGATTAATTAGATTTTAGCCTTAATTGCAGGGTTAGCGATTAAGGCTAAAATTTTATTAACCGCAGAACTTTGAGGGCTGGAACACGTTTTGACTTTATCGCAGTAAAACTCTAGAACGGCAGAATATCGGTCTTAATCACTTTAGCGATTAAGGCCGATATTTGGTTAGCCGGAAGAAACTGGGGCTGGGTGCACGTTTTGACTTTATTGCGTAATTCTCCACATCCTTAATCACCAAGCAAAAAAAACGAGGCTGGGAAAAAATAACTTTTCAAGGATGAAAAGGTCCTTAAAAAGTTATTTTGGTGTTTTGACTTCAACAAAGCCCAAACGTGTACCAAAAGTCAGTTGTTTTCGCTTAATCAAAAATTGCCCATCATGCCCAATTCAGGCATGATGGGCAATTTTCAGTTAATGCTCGCAAACTACCCGACTTTTGTCCCACTCTCATTTTTATTCCACTAACACTGTGGAGAAGTTTATTCGTGTAACTCAATTGGCAAACCGTCCGGATCAAAGAAAAAGGTCATTTTACGCTGATTGAGCTCATCTTCTCGAATAGGTTCCACTCGAATCCCCTTTGCCTTTAACTCGGCAACGTCGGCAGCAATATCCTCCGTTTTAAAGCATAGGTGGCGTAATCCTGCTGCTTCAGGATACGTCAGGCGTTTAGGCGCCGTTGGTTTAATGAATAACTCGACCATTAAATCCCCAAAACGCAGATCTAACTTAACGTCTTGCTTATCACTTCGTTTGGTTTCTTGCACTACTTGCATTCCCAACTGCTCCACGTAAAAATTCCGCGCAGCTTCGTAATCAGTACAAATAATCGCAATATGGTCAATTTTTTTTGGTGACATTAATTTACCTGCTTTCCATGTTTTTCCTATATTTTATCGGGAAAATCGTTTTTTTAACAGCCTAGATAGTTTATAGCTCGAAAAGATTGACATTTCCCATGATAACGGGAAAATATGTAGTTGTACAAATTATTTACAGGAGGAAGAATTGAATGAAGCAGTCACAAGCGCCTTCAAAAACAAATAAAACGCTGATCTTAATTGCGTTGGGTATTTTTACCTTTATGTCCACCCTTGATGGCTCGATTGTCAACATTGCCATGCCAATCATGTCAAAGGAGATGAACATCAGTTTAAGTCGCATTGAATGGGTTGTTTCCATTTACTTAATCGTCATCAGCGCCCTCTTAATGTTTTTTGGTCGTTTGGGAGACGTAATTGGTAAATCAAAGGTATTTCGGATCGGAACGGCCATATTTATCTTAGGGTCCCTCCTTGCCGGAATCAATCTAGGTCTGGCATTTTTACTATTTGCGCGTGCCGTTCAGGCTATCGGAGCCGCGATGACCATGTCTAACAGCTTTGGGATTACCACGAGTACCTTTCCCATTGAACAACGTGGACGTGCAATGGGGGTCATCGGAACCTTCGTTGCTTTGGGCGCCGTTGCCGGACCCGCTATTGGGGGACTTATCTTAAATTATTTGACTTGGAACTACATTTTCTGGATTAACGTTCCCATTGGAATTATAGCCGTTTTAATTGGCGTAAAGAGTTTGCCTCACGACCAGCCCCTCGCAGCTAACGCCCCAATTGACTGGACTGGAGCAATTGAATTTGCAATATGCATTATCACCTTTTTCTTCGCAATTCTTCGCGGACAAGAACGGGGTTACCTAAATCCGTTAATTCTTGGAGCCTTATTAATTGCCATAATTTCATTTATTTTGTTTATTCATACCGAAAATCACCGGCGCCATCCGCTGTTGGACTTATCGATTTTTCAATACGCTGACTTCACGTTAGGGCTCATTGCCGCACTCCTCGTGTTCATCAATGGTTTCTTCTACAACGTTTTAATGCCCTATTATCTAGTTAACGCCCGCGGTTTGTCTTCGGGAGTGGCCGGGACCCTCTTGTCGATCATTCCGTTGACTATGGTGATTTTCGGACCGGTAGGAGGCTTTTTATCTGACAAATTTGGTGGCGCTAAAATCACCGTAATCGGCGTAACGCTGCTGTTGATTTCTCAATTTTTAATTATGGGATTCAACTTGCAAACGCCGTACTGGTTCTTCATTTTTGCATCCATCGTTACTGGAGTGGGGACCGGATTATTTCAATCGCCTAACAACGCTTCCGTAATGTCGGCGGTGCCGCATAACCGCTTGGGAATTGCTGGTAGCGTCAACGCCTTAGCGCGGAACCTTGGAATGATTTTAGGGGTAACGATATCCACATCCGCATTGTTCCTGTTGATGAGTGCCAAGGCCCACACTAGCTTAACCACCTATCCACACGGAAATGACCAACTGTTCATTTTCGGAATGCATTTTTCATTCGCGATTTCTGCGGGATTACTCGCAATTGCCGACATTATTGTAATTCGGCGGTGGTTGATTACCCGGCGAAAAACTTTAGAAGCATAATCACAAGCATAATTTTTAACTTCCGCTCCTTCTTGCGCTAGGATTAGCTCGTAGGTAAGAGACATGCAGTCAATTTTATTGGGAGGCCACACTATGGAAATCAACATTACTCAATCAGCACAAGAATATTTAAATACTAAAAACATTGGTCAACGCCACGTCTTCTTGGCGTTAGACGACGGCTCAAGTAAATTCTCTAAGTTAGGCGGTTCGTGTTCAATTGGCAACAAGTTCCAACTAGTGGTTGCGGACAACGAAGACGCTGACTATGCTGAACCAGTTGAAAACAATGCCGGGTTGCAACTTACTACCGGACATGACGAGCCCACTTATTTAGGCGAAGGCCTTACCCTTGATTACAAGATGGGGCTGCTTTCACTTCGCGACAATAGTGGAATTATTGACAACGCCGTTACGGTAACGAACTTTGTTCCCCAAGACGACGGAGACGGTAAGCAACTTAAGAAAGATATGCAAGAATTAGGCAACCGAATTTGCTAATTAAACATAGTTAAGAAAAAGCAAACGGGACAAAAGTCAGATAGTTTGCAAGTACTAACCAAAAATCGACTGTTATACCAAATTTAGGTATAACAGTCGATTTTTTAATTAAGCTTGGTAATTTTCAATCTGACGAGCGGCCGCTAGTCCAAAGACTACCGTTTCCGCAATCGAGTTACCCCCGAGCCGGTTATTGCCATGTAAGCCGCCCACGGTTTCTCCAGCCGCATAAAGCCCTGCGATGGGCTGTTGTTGGTCATCTAAAACTTGGGTTTCTACGTTAACTTTTACGCCGCCCATTGTATAGTGCACAGCTGGAGCTACCGGAATTGCTGCAAAAGGTCCGGTTGCAAAGTCATCTACCAAGCCGGTGGTGCGGCCAAATTCTGCATCATGCTGTTGGTGAACCACCGTTTGCCAAGTTGCCATCGTAGTATCCAATGCAGCTTGGGGAATTTTCAATTGATCGGCTAATTCTGCAAAGGTTGCGCCATGGGTGACCAAACCGATTTGGTCGTAAAATTGGACGGCAACCACCCGGTTAATCAACGATTGATTAAAAATTAGAAAAGCGTTGGCCGGGCTTTGCGCGTTAATCGCCGCCGTGACTTCTTTGCGGGTGGCCAGTTCGTTAACGAACCTGCGTCCTTGATGATTAACAAGAATCGCGCCCTCGCCACGAACCGTTTCGCCAATTAAAAAGGTTCTTGCTGAATCTTGATAGACGGTGGGATGCACTTGAACTTCCGCCATATCGATTAATTGGGCCCCTAATTGTTGTGCTAACCGCAGGCCATCACCGGTCGCCCCCGGTTGGTTCGTAGTGCGGTAATGCAGCAAATCAGGTCGGTAATGAGCAATTAAATCTTGGCTAGCCGAAAAGCCTCCGGTTGCCAAAATTACCGTCGCACTCCGTAACGTTTGTCGGTCACCAGCTTGGTTTTCAGCAATTAACTGAAAATCTCCAGATTCCATTCGCATAATATTCACTACCTTAGTTTGACAAAGGATCGGAACTTGTTTTTGGGCCAAATCATCTACTAAGTGATGAATCAAGTATCCCCCAATTGCCGGAGCGCTACTTGGTCGGTGGGCTCGCTTAACTGACATCCCACCAGTTAAGGTCAAATCGTCTAAAACAATCCCATGTTCTTTCAGCCAGTCCACTGCTTCAGCTGCGTGACTAGTAAAGTAGCGTAACATGTCCACGTCATTTTTCCGCCCGCCGCCCCGGTAGGTATCTTCAAAAAAGGATTCGTAAGTATCCTTAATCCCCGCGTGCTCCTGAACAACCGTCTTAGCAGCGTTCATCCCTGAAGAAGCCCGAATAGAATTCCCTCCAGGCTTAGCCATTTTTTCTAAAACAATTACCCGTTTTCCCGCTTCGGCCAACGCGAGCGCACTTACTAAACCAGCGCTGCCAGCACCTACAATCACGGTATCAAATTGCTTTTCAGCGGCTATCGATTGAATTGATTGGGATTGTGTCATTACTCCGCCTCCGTTAATTTTTCACCTTAAAATCTGCAATTCGTTCAAACCCGTATCGATCCATTGCGGCAGGCAATTCCGTGATGACGTCGTGACACGCCCGCGGATTGCCGTAGCTTGCGGATCCAATTTGAATTGCTTGGGCTCCTGCTACCATCAATTCTAACGCATCTGCGGGAGTAAAAACGCCCCCCACGCCAATAATTGGTAAATCGGTTACTTGGTGTGCTTGGTGAACCATTCGCACGGCTAGGGGATGAATCGCCTTGCCAGAAAGCCCCCCAGTACCGTTTGATAAGTGCGGTTTGCGGGTGTGTAGATCAATCTCCATTCCCATCAACGTATTAATCATGACCAGTCCGTCCGCTCCGCCCGCTTCGGCAGCAAGTACGAGGGGTTCGATGGCGGTCACCGCAGGAGTTAGTTTAACTAACACCGGACAGTCCACCTGGGCCTTAATTGCTTGGGTTAGTTCTCGCACCATTTGCGGTTCCGTTCCGAAGGCAATTCCGCCTTCCTTTACGTTCGGGCAGGAGACGTTTACTTCAATTAATTTAACGTTCGGTGCGCTAGCCATACGGTGTGCGACCGTCACGTACTCTTCAAAAGTACTTCCCGCGACGCTCCCCACAATCGGTAGTGTTGGAAAATTATTGGCTAACCAGGGAAGTTCTTCACTTAATACGTGGTCGATTCCCGGATTCTTTAACCCAACCGCGTTCAGCCAGCCCGCGCTGGTTTCCGCCGTTGTGGGCCACGGATTGCCCGCTCGGGGAGTTTGGGTGGTCGATTTAATCACTAAGGCCCCCAATTCGTTTAAATCCATTTTCTCCGCCAGGGACTGACCATACGCGGCAGTACCACTCGCATTCATAACCGGATTTTTTAACGTTACTCCCGCAATTTCCGTTTCTAAGCGTTGCATAATCTTCCTCCTTATAGGTGTGAACCGTAGTAAAGGCTTGGGCTTCTAACACTTGTAAAATGGCATCCACCGTATCCAAGGCGGTAAACAATGGCACTCCGTAGGTTAGCGCGGTTTGTCGGATTTTAATTCCGTCGTTGGCGCTATCCGGATCGTCAGCAATGGTGTTAATCACCGTTCTAATTTCATGTTGTTTGATTTCGTTTAAAATTTGGGTCGATTCCGTCAGTTTTTCCACCGTTTCCACAGGTAAACCGTTTTGTTTCAAGACTGCCGCGGTCCCTTCAGTAGCCACTAGTTGATAACCTAGATCCCAGAAGCGTTTAGCTAAACCAACCACTTCTTCCTTATCCGTGTTGCGGACCGTTAACAAAACTTTGCCGTGGTCTGGTAAATGAAGTTTTGCACCCTCCAACGCTTTATACAGTGCCTTAGCTAAAGTACGGTCGCTTCCCATCACTTCGCCAGTGGATTTCATTTCTGGTCCTAACAAACTATCCACATCGTTTAGTTTGGTGAAGGAGAAGACCGGCGCCTTCACGTGAATTAACTTGCCCGGTCGGTGAAGCCCCGGAGTTAGCCCTTGTTCCCGAATACTTTGGCCAAGGATGGCCTTCGTTGCAATCCGAGCCAGTGGTAAATCCGTGACCTTGCTAATCAATGGAATCGTCCGACTAGCACGTGGGTTAACTTCAATTACGTAAACCTGTTCGTCGTGGACGATAAATTGAACGTTCATTAGCCCAACGCACCGTAAACAACGGGCCAATTTAGTCGCGATTTCCACAATTTGGTTCTGCACGGTTGTTGAAAGGGTTTGAGCCGGATAAACCGCCATTGAATCTCCCGAATGCACACCCGAACGTTCAATATGTTCCATAATGCCCGGGATCACTACGTCATGTCCGTCGCTGACCACGTCAACTTCACATTCCGTCCCCACTAGGTACTGGTCGATCAAAACCGGATGCTGGTGGGAAACCTGGACCGCGGTGTGCATGTAGTTTTCTAATTCAGCCTGGTTGTGGACAATTTCCATCGCCCGGCCCCCTAAAACGTAACTTGGACGAACGACCACCGGATAGCCGATTTGATTAGCCGCCGTAATTGCCGCTGGAACCGTGGTAGCGGTTCGTCCTTCGGGTTGCCGGAACTGGTTTTCCGTGATTAACTGGTTAAACTCGTCCCGATCTTCGGCACGGTTCACGTCTTCCACCGCGGTACCTAAAACGGGAACTCCGTGGTCCGCTAAGGCTTCGGCTAAATTAATCGCGGTTTGGCCGCCAAATTGGACGATTACGCCCTTAGGTTGCTCTAACTCGATTACGTTAAGCACCTCTTCAACAGTTAACGGCTCAAAATATAGTTTGTCAGACATTGAAAAGTCGGTCGAAACGGTTTCCGGGTTGTTATTTACCACGATGGCTTCGTAACCCATTTGACGAATTGCTTGAATCGAGTGGACCGTGGCGTAGTCAAATTCAACCCCCTGCCCAATCCGAATCGGACCCGACCCCAACACTAGGATGGAGGGCTTTTCTGAAACTTGGCTTTCGTTTTCAAATTCGTAGGTGCTGTAATAATACGGCGTACTGGAAGCAAACTCCCCTGCGCAAGTATCAATCATCTTGTATACTGGTTGAATTCCAGTTTGCTGCCGAAATTCGCGCACTCGGTCCGCAGTGGTTTGCCAAAGCCGGGCAATCGTAGTATCCGCAAAACCGTAATGTTTAGCATCGGTTAGCCATTCGGTTGCAAAGGGATGGTCCTGCAACGCTGTTTCAATTTCATAAATATGTAGTAATTTATCCACAAAATAAACGCTAATCTTAGTTAATTGCGCTAATTTAGTCAACGATTCGCCGCGGCGCAACGCTTCGTAAAGGTAGAATAGTCGGTCGTCTCGGGCTACTTTAATTCCAGCAAGTAACTCTGTGTCGCTTAAGTTAGCTAAGCGTCCATCATGGAGCTCCGCCACGTCAATGTCGAGGGAGCGCACCGCCTTTTGGGTGGCTTCTTCAACAGTGCGACCAACCTCCATTACTTCTCCAGTTGCCTTCATTTGGGTACCCAAACGGCGATCGGCGTTGGCAAATTTATCGAACGGCCACCGGGGAATTTTGCAAACCACGTAATCTAGCGCTGGTTCAAATTCCGCGTAAGTCGAGCCGGTCACCGGATTTAAAATTTCGTCAAGTTGTAATCCAACGGCGATTTTCGCCGCCACCTTGGCAATTGGATAGCCGGTTGCCTTAGAAGCTAGCGCGCTTGATCGACTTACCCGCGGATTGACTTCAATCACGTATTACCGATTCTGGACTGGGTCAAGGGCAAACTGAACGTTGCAACCTCCTTCAATTTTTAGCGCCCGAATAATTCGCAGCGCCGCGTCCCGCAACTCTTGAACTTCCCGGTCGCTTAAGGTTTGAACCGGTGCGTAAACAATTGAATCTCCGGTATGAATCCCTACCGGATCAAAGTTTTCCATGTTGCAGACCACAATCGCGTTATCGGCGTGGTCCCGCATTACTTCAAACTCAATTTCCTTCATTCCGGCAATGCTTTGTTCGATCAACACTTGGGTCACTGGCGAAAGGGTGAGTCCGTTGGCGGCAATTTTCCGAAGTTCCGTTTCGTCATTAGCGATTCCGCCGCCGGTACCGCCCATTGTAAACGCAGGCCGGACGATTACGGGGAAGCCACTTTGTTTAGCGAAGTCGACCGCTTCGGCAACCGTGGTCGCAATTGCGGAGTCAGGAACTGGTTCACCAAGTTCCTTCATTAACGATCGGAACCGTTCCCGGTCTTCTGCTTGGTCGATTGCATCCAATTTAGTTCCTAATAGTTCAATATTTAGTTCCTTTAAAATTCCTGATTCGGCTAATTCCATCGCCATGTTAAGCCCTTGCTGACCTCCAAGGGTTGGCAAAATGGCATCCGGACGCTCTTTGCGAATGATTTGGGATACGAATTGCCGGGTGAGTGGTTCAATATAGACCTTATCCGCCACGTCCGTATCGGTCATGATGGTCGCTGGATTTGAGTTGACCAACACCGTTTGGTAGCCGAGTTCTTTTAACGACAGGCACGCTTGGGTACCGGAGTAGTCAAATTCGGCCGCCTGACCAATAATGATCGGTCCTGATCCAATCACCAAAATTTTATTTAAATCCGTTCGCTTAGGCATGATTAGCGCACCTCCATTATTTTTTTCCGTTGGTCAATTAACCGCATAAATTGGTCGAAAAGACCGACCGCATCGTGTGGCCCAGGTGCCGCGTCTGGGTGAAATTGTACTGAAAAAGCCGGGTACTCTTCGTGACGTAAACCTTCCACCGATTCATCGTTAATTTCTTCGTGGGTAATCGTCAAATCGGTCGCGGCAACCGAAGCGCGGTCCACCGCGTAGCCGTGGTTTTGCGAAGTTAAGTCGATTCGCCCAGTAGCTAAATTGCGCACCGGATGGTTAAATCCCCGATGACCAAACTTTAATTTCATCGTCCGGGCGCCGTTCGCCCGGGCAAAGAGCTGGTGCCCCATACAGATGCCAAACACGGGCACTTGTTTTTCCACCGTGCGAATCATTTGTAACACGCCGTCTGGAACTGCTTCGGGGTCCCCCGGTCCGTTGCTTAAAAGCACCCCGTCCGGATTATTTGCTAAGACCGTTTGGGCGTCCGCATCGTAGGGCAGCACCATTACATTGCAATTCCGCCGCGCAAGTTCCCTTAAGATGGAATACTTGAGGCCAAAGTCCACCACGACCACCTTCCGACCCGTTGCTGGATTAGGGTACGGCCGGGGCGTCGCGCTTTGTTCGATTGGGTGCGCGTTCGATTTGAATTGCTGAATTTGTTCCACCAAGCCATCGCGGACTTCGTTGACTAACGCCGCCTTCATCGCCCCGTGCTCACGAATGTGCCGGGTTACCGCCCGGGTATCAATTCCGCTGATTCCGGGGAGTTCCTGTTGAATTAAAAACTCCTCAAAAGTCATTTTCATTTGCCAGTGACTAGCCCGTCGCGCAACTTCGTGAACCACCACTCCCGCGCAACTAGAACGGATTGATTCCCAATCGTCGCGGTTAATTCCGTAATTGCCAATCAACGGGTACGTAAACATTAAAATTTCTCCGTTATAGGATTGGTCGGTTAAGGACTCTTGGTATCCGCTCATTCCGGTATTAAAAACCAGTTCGCCGATGCGTTCCTGATTGGCGCCGATTGCCGTGCCCGGATAAACCGTGCCGTCTTCTAAAACTAAATAACGCTTCATTTTAAAATGCCCCTTCGTTCAAACTTGATTTGTCCCGCAACCATGGTGAGCTGGGGTTGACCATAAACTCGTTGGCCAATCAATGGACTGTTGTGCCCCTTCGATGCCATCGCCGCAGCGTCAATTTCATATTCGTGATCCACGTCCACAATCGTTAAATCCGCCACCGCGCCTACCGTTAAATTGCCTGCCTTCCTTAACTGAAAGGCTTGGGCGGGATTGGTACTCATCCAGTTGACCAATTGGCCGACCGAACAAATTCCTGGTTTAACTAGCTTGGTGTAAAGCAAGGCAAAGGCGGTTTCCAATCCGGTAATTCCAAAGGCCGCCGTTTTCATCGAACCCGCCTTATCCGCGTCCGTATGGGGGGCGTGGTCGGTAGCCACCATGCTAATCGTGCCGTCCAGCAATCCCGCAAGTAACGCTTGGCGGTCCGCTAACCGGCGCAACGGGGGGTTCATCTTTAACATGGGGTTGTCCTTAGTGATCATCTGTTCATCCAAGAAGAGGTGGTGTGGGGCGACTTCGGCAGTCACCCACACTCCATCACGTTGGGCTCGCCGAATCAGCTCCACGCTCCGTGCCGTAGAAACGTGGCAAACGTGGTAGTGTACGCCCGTTTTTCGCGCGATTTCTAAATCCCGGGCTAATTGTGCCGTTTCTGCCAGCTCATCAATGCCGGGTAACCCTAGTTCTTGGGCACGCGCCCCGGCATTCATCACCCCGTGCTGCATAAGCGATTCGTCTTCCACGTGGGCCGCAAGCGGCAAATCAATTTTTTGTAAAGCTTGCATGGCCCGGTACATCGTTTGTGCGCTTTGGACCCCGTTGCCATCGTTACTGAAGGCCACCGCCCCCGCTTCTTTAAGAGCTGCAAAGTCTACCAACTGATCGCTGGTCCGGTTCTTAGTTACCGCTGCGTATTGCTCAATGTGGACGCGACCGACTTGTTGATTATGCGCAATTATTTTAGCTAACCGGGTCGGGTCATCGGGAACCGGATTTACGTTGGGCATCGTCAGCACGGTGGTGTATCCGCCCCGTAACGCCGCTTGGCTACCGGTAGTTACGTCTTCTTTTTCGGTTAATCCGGGGTCCCGGAAATGAACGTGCACGTCCACCAATCCCGGAAGTACCAGTTGATTTTGGGCATCAATGACCCGTTCAGCAACCGTCGTCTCCGAAAGTTGGGGAGCAATTGCGCTAATTTGTTGATCTTCCACTAGGACGTCCGCCTTTTGTAGATGGCCGTTAGAGACTACCCGGCCGTTTTTAATCAAGGTTCGCATTTATTTACGCCCCCATCACCAAGTTTTTCGCGTTTAGCACGTCGGTCAAAATTGCCATCCGCATATACATCCCGTTGGTCATTTGTTTAAAGATCCGTGAACGTTGGCATTCCACCAGTTTGCTTTCAATTTCAATTCCGCGGTTAACCGGAGCGGGGTGCATGATAATCGCGTGTGGTTGCATCCGTTCTGCCCGTTGCTTAGTCAAACCGTAGTTGGTCAAGTAATCCTGAACTTCCATCCGTAAATTATCGCGATCCTGGATCCGTTCTTTTTGAATTCGCAGCAACATCATGACGTCGACTTGGTCAACCAGTTCGTCAATCGGCCGATAAGTACCGTAGTCAGCTAGGTCTTCAGCCATCCATTCTTCAGGACCCGCAAAGTAGACTTGTGCGCCCAGCTTATTTAGTAGCATTGCGTTAGAACGCGCGACCCGGGAATGGGCGATGTCGCCGGTAATGGCCACCTTCAAGCCCGCAAAACGACCGAATTCTTCGTAAATCGTCATCATGTCTAGTAACGATTGAGATGGATGTTGGCCGCTACCGTCGCCCGCGTTGACGATGCTGATGTCTAAATTCTCGTCCAAAATTGGTTCGTAGTAATCGTTTTGGGGATGCCGAATTACCGCCACGTCCGTTCGAATCGCATCAATGGTTTTCACCGTATCCAACAGTGTTTCACCTTTGGAAACCGAACTAGTTTGTACCTCAAATTCCAACATTTTCATACCTAAGCGTTGTTCAGCCATTTCAAAGCTGGTGTGGGTCCGGGTGCTATTTTCGAAGAAGAGGTTCATCGCGTAAACCGGGCGCTTTAATTGCACCTTCTTACCCTTCTTGAATTCTTCTGCTAATTTAATTTTGTGTAATACGTCCGCTTCGTTAAAGTTTTCTACCGTAGTCAAGTCATGCATATTCATTATTTTTTCCTCCTTAAGTTATCAAAAAAGGCTACCTGCCAATTGAATTTGCTTGGAAGGTAGCCTAAAAAAGCCGATTCAATTGGTTCCTCTCGGGAAACCGATTTAATTGAAACTAAATCTTATTTAATTGTTGTAGTTGCGCCCCATTGCCAAGGATCCTGATGCCAGGTGCGGGCCGAATCTAGCTGGGCAGGAGTTAGTTGTTGTTGCGTAGCTAAATGATCAATTAATTGGTGATAATCGATCAGACTATGTAACTGGGTTTCCTCAGCCGCAAAGTTTTGGCGTGCGTCCGGGAGCTGGTAACTAAAGATACTCGCGACCCCCAGCAGTTGAGCGGAGGTTTGGCGAACCGCCTTGCCAGCCTTAAGCACGCTGCCACCGGTTGAAATCAAATCGTCAATCAACACTACCTGGTCAGCGGCTTGTAAAGTCCCCTCAATCTGCTTACCCGCTCCGTGATCCTTGGGTTTAGAACGGACGTAGATCAATGGTAATTCGAGTTCCTCGGCAACCCACGCTGCGTGCGGAATCCCAGCCGTTGCCACCCCGCCGATCACCGTTGCCGTCGGATAAAATTGGCGAATTAGTTCGCTGAGCCCTGTGGCAATTTGTTTACGTAACGCGGGTTTGCTAATTGTCATTCGCAAGTCGGTATAGATTGGCGACTTGATTCCACTGGCGTACGTAAACGGTGCGTCAGGCTTTACCTGAATTGCTTGCAATTCCAGTAACTGCTGAATAATTGCTGCTTGAGTTTGTGTTTCCGTCATGTTTGAACCCCTTTATTTGGATTTCGAAATCGCTATTTTGGGTACAAAAAAACCACCAGTAAGTAAAATGGCCGGCGCTAACCGCGTCCATTCCACCTACCGATGGCGACTCCGTTAGCTTGTTGACCTCTCGGGATCAACTTAAAGCGACTCGATTAATTTTTACCAATGATACACCCCTGAAATTAAATGTCAAGCCACGATATGGTAAAAAATAGGGCTTGGGACAAAAGTCGGGTAGTTTATGAGCATTAACTAAAAAACGACCATCGTGTTTGTATTTAGCATAATAGTCGTTTTGGGATTAAACGAAACAAACTGAATTTTGGCGCAGGTGTGGCTCTATTTAAAGTCAATATACCAAAATAATTTCAGTTCCTTCTCAGCTTCCATTTCACTTGTATTTTAAAGGATCCGCGTAGTTACCTACTTAATCTCCCCGGCCAACAACCGCTCAATCATGTCTAAAACGCCGCTGTGGTTGTTGTCCAATTTTGTGATTAGCTTCGTTGCTTTTTTAGCTTCTGGTTCCGCGTTTTTCATTGCATAACCTAGTCGCGCGTGCTGTAACATGGCTTCGTCATTTTGCGTGTCGCCGAAGGCCATGGTCTCGTCCATGGAAATCTGCCACAAATTCTGCAATTGGGTCAGTCCATAAGCCTTAGTCACGTGTGGCATGGTGACGTCCATGCCCCCCAGTCCACTCATCACACAACCAAGGTCATCTCCCAGCGCGTTTTGTAACTGCTCAGCTTGGGGGCGCACATCCGTTATCCCACTCCAATGAATGTCAATCTTGTAAATCGGCTCGTTTACCGCCGTTAGTTTTGCTACCGGCGTAAGGTGTTGATAAAAATATGCACTGTCTTTCCAATCGGCGTCACTAGGCACCATGTTGGTGAACGCTTGTTGACGGGTCGACAAAATTAGTTTTGCTTCGGCAAACTCCGGAGTGCTCATTAAATAATCCAACGCATCACGCAGTAAGGCCGGTTTAAGGGGATTTTCATCCAAAACTTTCCCTTGCTCAACGGTCAGGGCGCCGTCTTCAGCAACAAAAGTCAAGTCGCCTTCAATTCCTGCAAAAACTTCTTGGCAGTGAGCCAGTTGATTTCCACTAGCAACCACAAATTTAATTTGTCGGCGACTAAGTTCGTCTAGTTGGGCCTGAAAACGTGATCGGTCAAACTCCCGTTGGTCATTTAAAAAAGTTCCATCAATGTCACTTGCAATTAATCGAATCTCCGTCATAACATCCTCCTTGTTGAGTTACTAACGTCCGCCAGCGATTTTACTTAGCTGTTTATCCAAGTAGTCCCAGAGACTATCCGCATCTTGTGTAAAATCCTCAGTAAAGCTAGTTCCGCGAGGTGCAACTTTACCAGTGGGCGCGTTAATCACGTCATAGACTACCAACTCGTCATTTTCTAATTTACAAGTAAAGTAGTGCCCGTCCAAAATGTCGTCTAATAAGTGTTGGGCATTATCCTGGATTGCTTGTTCAATTAATTGTTCTTCAGCAACCGTTTGACCCTGTTCTTTTAATTGTTCTTTTTTAACCCTTACTTCGGTCAAATCGTGTGGTACTTGAATAATTGCCATGCGCTTTTCCCCCATTTAATTACTAATTAAATTCAATTTTACCATGGATATTGCGCTAAAATAGACTAGAAAACAAATTAGGGGTGAGCGAAATTTTATTACAAAGTATTCAAGGGGTACTGGTAATCATTATTATGGTTGCCGTGGGGTACTATTTAGCCTCTCGACACTGGTTTAACGAGGATTCTAAAAAGTTGCTTGCTAAGCTTGTTACCCAAGTGGCCCTGCCGCCTTACATGATCACTTCAATTACCAAAGATTTTACTAAAGCTGAACTTTTCAAGTTACTGCCCAACCTTTGGTACCCGGTTTTATCAATGTTCATTTTAATGGGGCTTGCTTGGTTAATTGTGCGCTTAATTCACGTTGACCCGCGCCATCAAGGCTTGTTTACTTCCATGTTTTTTAACTCCAACACCGTTTTTGTCGGGTTGCCCATTAACCTAGCAATCTTCGGAGAACGCAGCTTGCCGTACGTGTTGGTTTATTACATGGCTAATACGACCATTTTTTGGACGTTAGGGGTTTACTTCATCCAACGTGACCAACAACGCCAAACCAAAATCAGTCTAAAAAGCACTTTGCAAAAGATCTTCTCAGCCCCGCTTTTAGGATTTATGATTGGAATCGTCCTGATCATCCTAAACATTCATCTACCTAGTTTCTTATCGTCTAGCTTCACTTACTTAGGGGGACTGACCATCCCATTGTCCATGCTGTTTATTGGGGTTTCCGTTTACGATGCAGGTTTGCGCAATATGCGTTTTCAAAAAGACAATTTGGGAGTTTTACTTGGCCGGTTTGTTTTTGCGCCAAGCTTAATGGCTCTGTTAGTAATGCCAAGCTCCATGCCCCTAATCATGAAGCAGGTCTTCATTTTACAATCATGCATGCCGGTAATGACGAATGCGCCGGTAGTCGCCAAGCTATACGATGCGGATGCCGATTTTGCTTCAATTATGGTGACGGAATCCACGTTATTATCACTAATAATGGTGCCGGTGATGATGGGGATAATGGTGTAGAGTGTGGAAGCCCACGGGTAGGGTTGGAGGATTAACTATATTTTGGGCTTAATCGTGTGCTTGCGATTAAGCACAAAATTTGGTTAACCGCAAAACCCTGGGGGGCTGGAACACGTTTTAGCTCAGCTGCAGAAAAGCACCTAGGATTAATGGAATAAGGGATTTAATCGTGGCTTTGGCGATTGAGTCCCTTATTTGATTAACCGGAAAAAGTTGGGGCCAAAAGCACGTTTCGACTCAGCCGCAAAAAAACATTCCTAACAAAGATTGAGACTTAGAAGAAAATAAAAAATGTTTTTCAAGAATGGAAAATTCTCGAAAAACATTTTTTGCGTGGACCTTAATAAAACCAAATGTGTGCCAAAAGCCATTTTCCCGCTTAACCAAAAATGACTATTATACCCAATCCAAGCATAAGTCGATTTTCAGTTAATGCTCACAAACTTCCTGGCTTTTGTCCGACGCTCATTTTTTAATAACTGATGTCTTTAAGTTCTAGAAGAACCACTTGCTTGCCATAATTACGAAAATTAATAACAATACCGAGCCGATCGTCGCTGCCGCAAACGGTCCCTTACCGCGTTTTAAGATTACCCGGAAGTTTACTGACATACCTAAAGCAGCCATTGCCATGCCCAAGAAAATGTAAGCCAGTTTAACTAATCCTGCCAAAACGCCTGCACCTAATGGTAAGAAAGTTCCGACAACACTAGCAAGGATAAAGCCGCCCATAAACCAAGGAATTGGGAGCTTGCCCTTCACTTGATTAGCAACGTTAACTTCATTCCGCCGCCGGTGCCAGAAACCGATAATCAAGGCTACCGGAGCCAACAAAAGCACCCGGGAAAGCTTGGTAATGATGGCCGTATCCAAACTAACCGGACCACCCGCACCACCGGTTGCCACCGCGTGGGCAATTTCATGGAGTGACCCGCCAGCAACGACTCCAAATTGGGTCGGCGTTAAATGCAACCATGATTTCAAACCAATTTCGATAAACGTAAAGACCGTTCCTAAAATCGCCACCACGGCAATTGCCATAACTTCGTCTTCCCGCTTTTGTTCCTCTTGGTCAGCCGGCACCTGGATTTGTGGGGAAATCCCCATTACTGCGGCCGCCCCACAAATTCCGGTCCCACTTGCCACGAGCATTGCTAAATTAGATTCCACGTTAAATTTTCGCGCTAAGTTGTAAACCACTAAAATTGTCAGACCAACTATTAAAACCGCCAACAAAATCGTCTTTACTCCCGCATGCGCCAAATCAATTAAGTTCAACTTAAATCCCAAAAGGATGATTCCTAAACGTAAAAATTTGTTAGAAATAAACCCGGTACCTTTTTTGGATTTTTCCACGACCCGTGGACTAAACTGTACTAACATTCCTAAAACTAATGAAATTACTAAGGCGCCAATTAAACTAAAATATGGTAATTGGGCCAACAAGCTACCGGCTAACGCGCAGAGTAACGTTACTCCAATAGCTGTCCAAAAGCTTTTTTCTTTCACCAACTTTGCCATAATAATTCTCCTTTTCTCTTTGTTTATTTTGTAAACCCCTAGCGAATACTTTTGGGGTTACTCGTTTTCTAGCACATTAATTATCCTATCAAAGTTAGTGAATAAAATATAATTATAATATATAATCAGTCTATAGATATTACTTATAGGGAGAATTACGATGATTGATAACCGCTACGCCACGTTTGCTTTATTGTCGAAAAATAAATCCTACACGAAAACCGCTAAGGAATTATTTATTACCCAACCTGCAGTTTCCCAACAGGTTAAGAGTTTAGAAAACGAACTCCAGCTAAAATTAGTGGAATACCGGCACCCGCATTTGAGCATCACCCCTGCCGGACAAGCTCTAGCACGATTCATCGAAACTACCCAACATCAAGAAAACCAACTGGTACAACGGCTGCAACATCCTGCCAAAGCAACCACGCTTCGAGTGGGAGTAACTCATTCAGTAAGTATTTTTATGGCTCCGCAACTGTTGCGAAAGTGGCACGATCGCTACACCCATATTCAGTGTACGGTTGCTAATACCCGCACCATTTTGTCTCAGATTGACACCGGAAAGCTAAATATCGGAATTTTGGAAGGTAACTTTGACAAGTCCTTATATAGCAGTCAAACCATTACTACCGAAGACTTTGTGGCGGTTACCCGTGCTTCCTCGCCACTCGCCCAACGTTCTTCGCTCACGCTAACCGATTTATTGGACGAACCGCTATTGCTTCGGGAAAACGGTTCAGGAACCCGGAAAGTTTTCGAAGATTGGGCGAGTGCATTTAACGTCAAAAAGGACGACTTCGCTCAAGTAATTGAATTTGGAAGTTCCGGTGGGATCGTTAACTTGCTTCAAAGCTTGGGCGTGAGCTTTATGTACCGTTCCTTAGTTAATCCTCAACTTGCAGATCAATCCCTAGTGACGCTGCCCATTAAAGGACTTGATATTAGTCGGCCGATTGCCATGGTATACGCCAAAAATAGTTTCTTCGAAAACGAATACCGGCAACTCCTCTAAGCATTTATGGCGAAGAGCGTTATAATAAAGTTAGTCTTGATAAAAATCATCAGCTATTGATTTAGTTTGCTAGGTTTAACCCGGCAATTATGATAGGATTTATCATACATAGATGGAAACTTTATGGAGGGATTCTTTATGAATGGCGTAACAGAATTTGCGGAAAAAATTATCAATTTCCAAAAGAAAAATAACCTTACGGATGCTGACGTTGCCTTTGGAACACATCTATCCGTAGAAAAGATTCACCGAATCAAGGAAAACTCGTACACGCCGACCGACGATGACTTAAAGCGCATCACCGATTTTATGAAAACCAAGTAAGCTCGGCGACCCGTTTCATAATTCAAAAAAGAACCCGCGTAACTTCTAGCAATTATTTACTAATCGCTAAAAACTACCGGGTTCTTTCGTACTATTTTGCAGGAGGGTACCATGAAAAAATTTGAATTTTATCACCCAATTTTGACTAACCAATACAGTCTGGATTGGCTTACCAAAACTAAGGTAAAGGACATTTTTGCCCTCCGAAGCCATCCCCAAATTGCACAACAAGAGCACCGCTCGGCCGATCAGGAACTCACCGACACGGTTGCCTACGTTAACCAAGTAATGCGGCAAGTAATGAATAACCGCGCCTTGTTTTGGGGGATCACCCGCCGCGCCGACCAACAATTTATTGGCATCGCGGGATTAACTGAGTTTGCCGACCATCCTCAACAAGCCACCATCCAATTCACCCTGTCCGATGAAACGTTGCCGGTTGCCGCAATGACAGAGGTTTTAAAACGGCTAATTATTTTTGCATTTCAAGAATTAGAACTATCGCAAATTAACGGGGCGGTTGATCAGGAAAACGTCTCGCAAATACAAGTGTTGAAAGAAGCTGGTTTTTCCCTTGTTAAAACGACCGGAACCATCCAGCACTACCAGTTATCTAGCACTGACAAATTCTAAAAACCCTAATTACCAAAGCGCCGCGTCGCCGTTAGATTAACGCCTACTAAATAAAAAGCTCCCCATAGTTGTTAGATTTCTGTTATCCAACAACTATGGGGAGCTTTTTTAGTCAAAACTAATGCAAACTTCGTTCCAGCAAACAGAAATTTTTTACTAGTTTTAACCGTACGGTCAGTTATTTAAATGGCTCTTAATCAGTAGTTAAACATCATATTGCGTTTCTTTAATTCCATCATTCATTAAGTCGTAAGGGTTGTCCATTTCTTCCGCGTCCCATTCTGAAACCCCAATAACCATGGAAATGGCTAAATCTGCCAATTCTGGACTTTTCTTAATACTTTTTTCAAATATATCTTTAGTTCGTTGCGCCACAATTCTGCCTCCTGCGGCATTACTATATAAAAGTACTGCCCATGTTGGATCGTTATTATCCAACAAGTAGGTAATGTCGTTACCACGGGTAGACCCCTTAATTACTTCTGAGGTAACTTTTAACAAAAGCTGGAGTTGACGTTCACTCATCATTCTTCGTAAATCATTAAAATATCTTATTTTAATAATCAAAGTGGTTACCGGAATATCAAACCGTCGACTAGTTTCAATGAATACCCCAGCATCTTCTACATATGCCACGGTTGTCCGTAAATTGGTTTGTTGATCAAAAGCACCCTTTTCTACTAATTCTGCGTATAATTCATTATTAGCCTTTTGTAAGGCGATTTGACTGCGAGTCATGGAATATAGTGCAACTGAGGCCAACATCGGTATTACTAACCAAAAAATTAGCGTCCACTGTACTTCACGATTCAACCCAAAATATTCATACAACATAACCACAGTTTGAAAGGCAATGAACACCATGTTTGCTAACAAGCTTGGAATAATCCCCATGAAGTAAGTAATAATTAAGATTCCCACTGTGATAATGAGGTAAACAATATTTACAACTATATTCTGTGAAAGCACCATTAGGACAGCTGCAATAGCGAGCATTAATAAAAATGCAAGTAATCCAACGTCCCCGTATAAATGTTCTTTACTATTTTTGTTTCGCATCTTTAGGACCTCCGTTTAGCATTGCCTGTTTTCTAAAAACTAGGTAAACACCAAACCCGATTACCACAATTGCTAAGAAAACAATCCCGAGATAAATAATCAACTGACTGTTTTTGCTGATAATCCGTTTATGTTCTAAACCTCGATCAATGTATTTATTTTTCTTAAATCGATAACTATAATGCGCATTGTCTTGATCAACAACAATTGCATCACCCGTAAATTGATCAATGTTTTTCTTAAAGTTAATTTGAGTCGAGCCTAAGTAACTTGCCTCAGGAGTAGCCCCTGTTACTATCAGCATCCCTTTCTTATCATTTTCAGGCGAACGAATTAACTGTGCGGTACCAATGGTCTTTCCATAATCTTTTTCAATACTGAGTTTTTCGTTAGAAACAAATCTTTTAAAATTGTCTGAATACTTAAAGTATAAGTCTTTATTTAGTGACTTAATTAGCGGATTATTAGTAGGCGTTCCCAGAACAATTAAATTATCATTGGCCATTACTTCCTTGCTAGGACGTTTAGTATAAAATTTTATTTTTCCAGTATTACTCTTGGCATAAGCTCCAATCAGATTAAATATATTCGTTAAACTTTTAAAGTCTATTGCGGTTAACTTTTTAGGCACGACTACCGCTAAATTGTCATACGTTTGATTTTTTATAAAAATCGTTGGGTAATTAGTAAATAGTAAGTCGTTACTTTTCTCTGACTTAACTCTCATTTCTGAATTCATATCTACTTCCGCCCAAGGTGTTTCAGAATTATCAGAAGCCGATTGATTTTGCATTTCCAAATCAAACGCTACCCGAACCACAAAGTTATTTCCTAAAGAAGTACCTTTGGGAACTTCTAGTGTAACTTCATCTCCGTTAGCCTTAGCAGCCGTTAATTTTTTACTTCCTAGCGTAATATCATTGACGTATACCGTCACTAAGGAACGTTTAAAATCAAGGTTTTTGCTGTACCGAAAATGCAATTTCACCTTGGAACCATCTGCATTTGTCCGATCGTTGGGAAGAGAGACAAAGTAGCTAGTTTCGCGGTGTCCAGCCCCCTTAATTTTATCAATAACGTTTGTTAGTCTATACTTACCTTCATCTTGAATTTCGGATGTAAAAGTATCTGTTAAATACGAAACTGTCTCGATATTTTTATTCGTTTCATTCATTAATTCGGCATTAGCAAAAAATTGCGCAGCTTTTTTCAGCAATTTGTCTGTTTTAGCCGTTACAATTAGATAATCCCCGTTTTTGGTGTAGTGTGTTTTGATTACCGCTTGGTTATCAACGTCCTTTTCATTAACTTCTTTTTTCAGAGACTCAGGCAAGTGATCATATCTAGCAATATATAAAATATAATCTCCTTTAGTAGCATCCATATCCGTGTCTCGAAAGACATTGATTTGGTCATTATCTGTAGTGATCACCCTTGATTCTCCCGCTAAAGCAGTCATACTAGCGGTTAGCTCACCTTTAGTTGGTTGATTGGGAGTAACAATTTTAGAGTGCTGATACGTGATCGTATCTTGACCAGAAAAATGATCATAGAAAGAATGCAATGTGTTTTCGGGATCCTTTAATTCATATTTAAAATTCACATTGGACCCGGCTTTAATCGTTAACCAGTTCGCTGGCGTTTGCGCTAAATTGTAACTTTTAGAATCTTTCTCGTTTAAAATTTGTCCCTTAATTTCAAGCTTGTTAGTCCCCTCTAATAGTTCCAGAGGGATTTCAACTTCTTTACTCTGAAAGCCACTTCTGTGAGCAGGTCTAAAGGAGAAAAATTTGACACCGTTTAGCGAAATTGTAATGTCAGATATCTCTTTATCTGCTAATTGAGATACTTGATAATTAAAATTAAAAGTTGCCTTTTTAATGTTCCAGTAATCCATCTTGGTAAAATACATGCTAGTTGATGTAGACTTTCCAGATAACGTCATCGTGTCGTTTTGGAAGTTTTGTGTATAAGTTAAGTCCTCAGCGTGAACTTGACTCACATTAATCAACATCATCACCAACATAGTTAATGTCAAAACTACTATTTTACTTATAACGCTTGGTTTTATACCACTTTGCTTGTTTATGAAAGACTTGTTCACGAATATACCCCACCATTCCATATGCTGCAACTGCTAACCACATTTGACTATATACTAAATACATGAAAATTATATAAATAACGTTACTAAAACGCATTTCACCTTTTTCGGTCGTAACTGTTACAAAAGTGCTAATGATAAACATAATAATTCCAAATACCCATAAAGTATTACTAAATCCTTGTAAGTCGGAATGTGCTAACCCAGCCACCGAAAGCACAAAAACTACATCTGACAATATTAGAGCGGACATCAACAAAAAGTATGTTGATAAAAAGTATAGTAAATCAAACCGAATCGGACGACCTGCTTTTTTGAAAAGTAATTTAGCGTTCTTTACGACCACGTAAATATTTCCCTTTACCCAGCGCGTACGTTGATGAAACCAAACGTCTAGGGTTTGAGGTTCCTGCTCCCAAGTAACGGCACGTGGCTGGAATTTAATCCTGTAGCCCATTTGGTAAACTCGAAAGCTAATCTCTGTATCTTCGGCCAAAGCTTTAACATCCCATCCGCCAATCTTTTCCAAAATTTCCCTTCTAATCACATAATTAGTTCCTGGGATAGTGCATAGCTTAAATAGCCTTTGTCGTCCTGCTTGAGCCATCCATTGAAACGAAAGGGTCTCAATGTTAATAAACCTGGTTAAAACAGTCGCTTCTTTATTTCTTGTTCTAAATTTTCCAATTACAGCTGCTAAACGATCACTTTGTAGAAGTTCCGCTACTAAAAGTCGCAATGCGCTTCGTTCCGGAGTATTGTCTGCATCATAAACCGCAATAACACTCCCTTTCGCTTGTTTTAAACCAATATTGAGCGCGTTAGACTTCCCTTTTCCACCTATAACATTATCCGTATTGATAACCTTCAAGCGTTCCTCACCAAAATCTTTTTGTACCCCTCTTAATAGTTCAGCTGAATTGTCACTTGAATTATCATTAATAACGATAATTTCATAACGGTCATGCGGATAATCAAAGCTAAGAAGTGATAACACCGTTTTAACAATTACAATACCCTCATTATGGGCCGGCACCATCACAGTCACAAAAGGTATCTCTTCAGGAAGATTTTTATCAGGCTTGGGGACTTCTTGTAGATACCAAGTATATCCAGCAACCGTTAAAATCAAATTAATTATCAGCGTTCCCCAAATGGCAATAATTGCAACCATTAGGAAAAAATCTAAAATTGTGATTACTCTCTCCTCCTATCTCTTGAACATGTTTTTGTATATTTTTCTTCCGAACGCAATAAAAATGGCTAACACTAAAAAAATAATCGCAAAGAAAACTGTGATAATCCGTCCTTGAACTTTGAAAAATTCTTTAAAGAGTGCCGGTGTTCCTACTGGTTTAGGTAAACTTTTCTCTTCGGCAACAGTTTTTACCTCAGTTACTTTACCATTTACTGAGTATTGTCCGTTTTGATAAGCAATTAACGAACTTGCAACGTCAATCTTTGAATTAAAGTCTTCGGCTGGATTCTGCCACGTAAAATTCAACGCATGAATTTGTTCCTTTAGGTTCTTTAGTCTCACCTTGCTATCCGGCATATTAAAAGTTAAGGCGATAGGCATCGCAAACCTGACATCTTCTTGATTTTTGATTTTGTTAAATCCTGAAGCCGCAAGTGCTAGGTAACTACGGCTACTCGTTTCACCCTGGTTATCCTGTTTCAAATAAACTACTTTTTTATTAGGAAATAGCATCCAATAATTTGCCTTTTTTAAGGCGTTATTTCGTAAAACTTGATCCTGATCCCAAAAACCTTGCGCACTAATTCCGACTGGATAAACTTGATTTTGAGCCAAATTAAGTAAATAATTGTCGAATAACTCACTTAATTCAGATGCGTTATTTACCGTCGCTCCTCCAATTACCGGAGCCTGCAGGAAGATTACACCACCACGGTCCTCAATTCTGCGTAAACTTCTAGTAAAGCGTTTATAAGCATCCATTTCGGTATTTTTCGCTACGGTTGTGGTGCTAACAGCAAAGGGCACACCAAGATTTTCGCAATACGAACTTAATTCATCCAGTATTTTTAAATTACTGTAAGGTGTCACATTAGCGATTGTTAATAAGGGTTTAGTTTCTTGCTGTCGATCAAATAAAGTAGCAATCATTTTTCCAGTCGTAATCAACCCTAGTCCTGTATTATTGAAGAAGGGTAAGTATCCTTGATTCCGGTTGATAATCCCATACGCATATGACTGCTGATCTTTGTCTCGCGTTTTTAATTCACCATACCTTTGCACCTCTTTTGGAATTCCAGTCAAAACGTCCATCCGATCTACAAACGGCATCATTTCAGTACTATTACCATCTTTTAGAATTAATTGTTGTTGGTAGATTGTTTTTAGTTTCACTTGTAGTTGTTGTTGTTCTGTTGTATCAAGCCCTTCACCAATATGTAATTTAATTCCATCATATTGATCACGATCTTTAATAAAACCTGGATTAATTAGCTGGGCCTGTTCCCAATTAATCATGGTTATTACGCCTTGATAGCCATGACTTAGTTCGCCTTTTTGATATTCACTCTCTTTAATAGTTGTGACCTTGAGACCTATTCCAGCTAATATTCTTTGCAAAGTGTCAATCTTTTTCTCACCTTGTTCAACAGTATTTTGAGAGTCATACACCAACAAAACATGATTACTGTCACGCTTGCTCCCATACACCGTTTGATTTGCTTGAATTATTCCACTGAAGGCAATCAAGAAAATAGTTAATAACGGAAAAAATATTTTACGCATCTTCGTTTTCCTCCCGTTCAGTTAGCCACAGTTGATCATTCAAGATATCAGAAATAAACATTATGAAAGTTAGGTCTAAACTAAGTGGTACCATGAACAAATGTTTTGCTAAATCTGCATCTCCATCTCCAATAATCGAAACAATTGGAACAAATACACAAATTGTCATCAATCCTAATACTAGGAAAAATCGCATAACTCCTAGAAGTCTTCCAGCCGTAAAATCGATATACGCACTAACTGCATATACACCTATGAACGTTATCGCTAAAAGACACAAGAAAGCATACTTCCCGGGGAAAAAAGCTCCTGCTAACGAACTATAAAATGTAAAAAACGTACTCTGCTGCCCCGGCTTTTTACCTGAATCTTTGGTATAATCTCCCACAGCTTTGACCTGGGTGACCATGATATCTTTACTAGCAACATCTAGCAATCGCAAAAATTGATTAACATTTTTAGCATAATACTTAACAATCCAGGCAAAATTATATTTTGCCATTAAGTGCTTTTTAATGTATGGAGAACTTGGATCACTCGTATCAAATGTTTTTGCATAGTAGTCCTGTTCCCGCATCAAAGCGAATTGTTCGCTCAAGCCGTTTTTGGCGATATTTTTGCTGGGGTCACCCGTTTCCATCAAGACGCCATGAGAAAATGCTTGATATTGATTAACATCGTTAAACTCTTTATTGATTAAACTGTACGTTAAAACTCCCGCTCCTAAAGTAGCCAGTAATCCACCGATTAATGCTAGTTTTTTAGCTTTTTTTAAACCCGGCAAGAAAAACAAACCAATTGAGATTACTCCAAAGCTTAAAGCTAAGGGAGCGTTTTGCTGTTTGCTAGTAATTAAAACTACTACGCTAGTAAAATATAGTAGTACTAGTTTCCAACGTTTGGAGTACTCTCCACGAGCCAATAATATAACTGAAGCAAATGCATACAAAAACGAGATTAACATCGCTGGTTCGGCAAAAAAGGAATTAAAGTATAAAACAAATGACGCATCCCCAAAAATAATCACCACTAAAATAGCAATGACATAGCTTCGAATACGTCGCCAAGATCCCGTAAGTGCCTTGGTTAGTAAATAAATTCCTGGCAAAAATGCTACATAATATACCGCACCCAGAAAACGTATATCAAAATAACGTTGGCTATAAAATAATTTATTTAACATAACTGCAGCTTTGACAAAAAGTGCTTGAGAGGTAAAAACAGCAACATTATTTTCGTTAAAATATTTTAAAATCCCAAATTTAGTTATTACGTATCCAATATACTGACTACTTTTAGTTGGCAAACGATAAACGCCGTTACTTAACATTGCACGGTAAAAATCCCCATTATCCGCGTAACCGTTAATTGGTGGCACAAAAAGAATCACAGCACAAATAACCGCTGCTAGCATAGTTGCCATTGCAGCGGGTGATACATGATTTTGAAATATCTTCCAACATCTTTTAACCGAAACCATCTTAGACCATCCCTATGATTGTGAAGCTAACAATGCTAGTAAATTATTAAATGAATAAGCGTCATTATTCTTAGTATCGCCGAGTGCTCCATAAATTTCCGATTTTTTGTTTTGAACTTGATCTTCCCAGACCAATTTCATTGCCTTTTGGTAATATTTGTAGTTGCCACTTCTAGCAAAAATCATTGCAGCTAAAGCATAGTTACCCGTTGACTGGCTATGGTCAGCAATCGCTCCTGCGGTTGTATAGCTGTTGTATAACTTTTTATTATCAACTTGCATTTCTAACCAATTAGCTGTCTCAGTCTTCATCTTTCCTATCTCAGCTAAATGTAATACCGTGATTAAAGCCTCGGAAGTATTAAGATTTTCTGTACCATATTGGTTAGTCTTCCAATTGTAGTTTGGAGCATACAAAGGAAAAATATCCCCTAAATATCCTTGCTTGACTAGCTTTAACTGCTTTTGGTAATAATCACGTTCTTTCTTTGATACGGATTCAAAATACTTTAAGGTGGCTAAATCGTAGTAAGCTAGTGAACTCTTATTACTAGTTTTTTTGGTACGTACGTCATAAAAATCAAGCACTCGGTCTTTATGAATACTTGTTGTTTGAAGCATCGCAAACCGTTTTGCCGCTTCCCGGCGATATTTTTCACTATTCGTATTTTGTGCGTAGATTTGTAAAGCTCGAATGATTCTTAAATCATCTATTGTTGCGTTTACATCAGATTTCTTCTTGGTTTTATCATCGATTCGATAACTAAATTGTCGACCTTGATCAAAGTATTTCTTAGTATGCTGATAAAATTCACGAAAAGCTTTGTTTTGGTGTGTTTGGGCCAAATACTCTAACCATAGTCCTGACGACTCGGATAACATATCATGCCCGGTTGCCTTATCGGACTTCTTTTGTTCATTATTAAAGTTTGTATAAATACCAGCTTTTTGGACCATCGAATTTTCTAAAAAATTATGTAACAATTCTACATTTTGATTATTCTGGTGGTATCGTGTCGCGATTGTTAAATCATTTGCATCTCCCTTAGGGACTTTAATTTGAGGTTGTTTTTGTCCACAACCGCTCATCGTAAAAATGCTCGCGAATATTAGCACTAAAAAAATAATCTTCTTATCCAAAATATCTCATCCTCTAAATATATTTACGCTTACGAATAAATTTTATTAAATACTTTTCTCAAATTACTTTACACTACTACGGACTATTGTACTAAATTCGGTACAATATTTCAGACGCTAATTTTTTGTACCACCACTTTTTGATCATAAAAAAGCACCCAAATTTTAAATAGGCTGATTGTAATGCTCACTTTATGGCTTGTTAGGAGAAAATTTTTCCTAGCAAACATAGCGAATCTTATACAATCATCCATAATTTGGGTGCTTTTTAGTCTAATTGCAATTATTTTAGAAGCTTATCATCTACGGGGACCATTCCCTTTTCTTCCATATAATCCATCATTTTATTTAATTTATGGTCAACAAAAATATTTCCTTGATTAGTGGCGTGACCTTTTGTCCATAAAAATTGTAAATCAGTGAATTGGGGTAGCAGCTTAGCAATCTGTTGCCACAGTTCCTGGTTAGCTACCGGGTCGCCGGTGGATTTTTTCCAGCCGCGGCGTTGCCATCCCGCAAGCCATTTCTTAGTGATGGCGTTTAAAATATACTTAGAATCAGAAATCACCGTGATTGGTGCGTCCTTACCGACTTTAGCCAACGCCGTTTCCAACCCGCGCCAAAGGGCCGTTAACTCCATTCGGTTATTAGTGGCACCAAACTCACCACCCGATTGAGAATATTCTTGGTCATCTTTTTTCAACAAGTACGCCCACGCTGCTAAATCCGCTTGCCGCACGTGACCACCTTTTACGGTACCCGTATTGCGGGATCCGCCGTCCGTATATAAAAGGATCCGATCGGTTGGAACCTGAGGATCTTTTTGGGGGATTAGCGGCTGCTTTTGCGGGGTAGCTTTCTTAGCTGATTTAGCCTCCGTAACTTCCTTACCAGCTTGCCACTGTTCAGCTTCTTCTAACGTTCCAAAGCTTTTATAGCTTGCCCCAGAAAATCCCTTAACCTGCGCTTCAGTTTCGGCCCAAGTCCGGTAAATTCCGGGCCGTTTACCAATTTTTACTACGTAATACTTCTGTTTTGCCATTTGCCACCTCAAAAATTAATTTTCAATAAAACCGAGTGCTCAGCACTATTGACGAATCTCCAATACCGAATTCTAATCTACCAAAATTTTTTCAATAATCCGTTATTAATTATGACTTTTTAACTTATGTTAGTCAAAAACATTTTGTCGTTTGATTAAAAAAGGAGAGTGGGACAAAAGTCGCTAAACAAAAAACGATCCATGAGGTGAAGCTTCCTCATGAATCGTTTTTATTTTGTTTTTTTGACTTCAATAGCACCAAAACGTGTGCCAAAAGTCAGTTTGTTCCACTTTCCAAAACTGATTAATTAATTTTTTTAAACGTTAAGAATTGCGATGAACCCAATAAAAACGAAGAACAATCCGTACATCAACGGATGCACTTCTTTACCGCGCTTAGCAGCAATCATGGCAATTGGGTAACTGATAATCCCTAAGGCCATCCCATCTGAAATACTGTACGTCAACGGCATTCCAATAATAATTAAAAATGCAGGAATGGCAATTTCTAGACGATCCCAGTTAATTTCACGTGTCTGCTGTGCCATCAAAACTCCAACAATAATGAGCGCCGGCGCCGTTACTTGAGAAGTGACCACCGTTAGCAACGGGGAGAAGAAGATTCCCAAGATGAACATAATTCCGGTAATTACCACCGTAAAACCTGACCGGCCGCCTACCGCGATCCCAGCTGAGGATTCCACAAACGCACCCACGGGCGAAGTTCCTAATAACGAACCCGTTAGCATGGCGGTCGAATCCGACATCAAAGCCTTACCGACCCGGGGCATTTTATTGTCCTTCATGAATCCTGCCTGAGTAGCCAGTCCTACTAAAGTTCCCGCCGTGTCAAAGAAAGTTACCAATAAGAAGGTAAGGACTACCACCCAGAGTTGGAGGGTGTTAATGTCACCAACGTGTGAAACCGCGGTTAGAAAAGTTGGCTTTAAACTTGGTGCGGCAGCTAGCAGGTGGGTCGGCGCGTGAATTACTCCAGTTACCATGCCGAATAGCGTGGTCAGAACCATCCCGAAGAAAATTGCCCCTGGGACCCGGCGAACCATTAGGATAATGGTAATCACCAAGCCAAACACGGTGATCCAGGTGGTTGGCGTGGTGAAGGACCCTAAGCCAACCATGGTGTCTGGATTAGCAACCACCAGACCACCTTGGCTCAATCCTAGAAAGGCAACGAACATCCCGATCCCCGCTGAAATGGCATGTTTTAAATCAGCTGGAATGGCGTTGATAATTAATTCCCGTAATTTAAAAATTGTAATCAACAAGAAAATCAGTGAAGCCACGAATACTCCAGCCAGAGCGGTTTGCCAAGGCACCTTCATCCCAATAACTACTGAGTAAGCAAAAAAGGCGTTGATTCCTAGGGCCGGTGCGGAGGCAATCGGATAGTTTGCTAAAATTCCCATTAAGAAACATCCAATTGCACTAGCTAAGGCCGTGGCGGTAAAAATAGCTCCCTTATCCATCCCCGAAGCGCCTAAAACGTTTGGATTAACAAACATAATGTAGACCATCGAGATGTAAGTAGTGATTCCCGCAATAATCTCGGTTTTAAAATTCGTCTTCAATTGTTCAAATTGAAAATACTTAGCGATATTCTTCAAAACTCTTTCTCCTTTTAGTTCGATTTAAACAAAAAAGCACGTTGATATAGTCTACTCTAATCCTTAAAATAATTAAAGTACGATATAGCATAAAATTAGTTGCAGATAAAGTTCGTGTTTTGCCAAAAATGTGCCAATTGCTAATCACCTTACTAATCCCCTCAGCAAATAATTCCTACACAAAAAGCACTCTTCCAAGTTTTAAGTCTTGGAAAAGTGCCCTTGTTTTGCAGCCTATAATCTCTGTTTCGCTACTTTAATAAAGCTACGCCCTTCGCCGCATTTATAAAAGTTGAATTCCCGCATTTTCGCATTGTTCAACCATTGCTTGCGGCCAAATGCTGGCTTGTACCTCGCCAACATGCGCCTTCCCCAACAGCAACAAACATAGTCGCGATTGACCGATTCCGCCGCCAATTGTATACGGTAGTTCTTCGTTCAACAACGCCTTATGAAAAGGCAATTGACTACGGTCTTCGGCGTTAGCCATTTTTAATTGTCTGCGGAGCGCGTCTTCGTCAACCCTAATTCCCATACTAGAAAGCTCCAAAACACACTGCAAAGGAGCGTACCAAAACAAAATATCACCGTTTAAGTTCCAATCGTCGTAATCGGGAGCCCGCCCATCATGTCTTTTTCTAGACTTAAGGGGTCCGCCGATTTTCATCAAAAAAACGCATCCTAACTCCTGCGTAATCGCCTTTTCCCGTTCTTCAGGACTTTTTTCAGGCCAACGGTCTTCCAACTCCTGCGTCGTGACAAAATGGATTTTATCGGGCAAATGATAAACAGCCTGGGGATATTTATACCAAACTTCATGTTCCATATGCTTAATCACTTTAAAAATCTTGCGGACGTGCTCCTTTAAAACTGCCGTAGTCCGTTCTTCTTTGGCAATAATTTTTTCCCAATCCCATTGGTCAACGTAGATGGAATGCAAATTATCCAAATCTTCGTCTTTACGAATGGCGTTCATATTGGTATAAATGCCCTCATGTAAGTCAAAATCGTTGCGCGATAAAGTCATTCTTTTCCATTTGGCTAGTGAATGAACAATTTCAATTTTATGGTTTGGCAAGTCTTGCATTGTAAAAGAAACCGGACTCTCCGTTCCGTTAAGATCATCATTAAGCCCCGTGGAGTGATCGACAAACATTGGTGCCGAAACTCTTGATAAGTTCATCTCCTTACCAAATTCGTCTTGAAAGGTTTCGCGGATAAATCTAATCGCCCTTTGAGTTTCGCGTACGGACAATTTTGGTTCATATTTTTCTGGAATTATTAAATGCATCTTCCTCACTCCTTTTGAGATTAATTACAAAATAAAAAGCCTTCCGCCCCTAGAATACTAGGGACGAAAGACTTTCGCGGTACCACCCAAGTTACCCATTCATCAGAACGGATCACCTCAAAACACGTACTAACATACGCTCCGGTGGTAACGGACCGGCAACGTCCAAGCTTAATCTGTGCGCGCTACATTTCAGCCTGGAGCTTACAGGAGTGTTATTCAACTAAATTGCCACTAATCAAGTTTCCACTATTTCTTGACTCACTGTTAGCGCAAAATAATTTACTCGTCTCCCACGCTTTTTTATTTTGTGGCACAATGATAACACAATTAGAAATCTAATCAAACATTTAGTTTTAAAATAGCTAAATTTTACTTAGTCACAGTTTTTTGCTGGCCTTCCTAAGCTAACCCAACCATTCGCCAATAATATTGCTATCGTTAGTCCCACTAATGCAGTATTCAAGCCTATTTTCCCAAGCCGCTAGCCTAAAAAGCCGCTTAGCGAAGTTAACACTTCACCAAACGGCTTTTTAATCAACTAAATTATTCAGTAGTTTTCCTGCACTAAGTCCTGAAATTACCAGATTTGCACCCGTTTTTCTGGGGCCATGTACATTCCATCACCGGGTTCTACGTCAAAGGTGTCGTAGAATTCTTGGAAATTTTGCACTTGAACGTTTGCCCGCAGTTTGGATGGGGCGTGAACGTCAATGGCTAACAGTAATTGTTCTCGTTCTGGAGTTGCCTTAGTCCGCCAAATCCGCGCCCAATTTGTAAAGAATTCCTTCAAGTTAGGGTCGTCGGTTGCTTTTGTCGCCTCCAATGCTGCACTAAGCCCGCCATCATCAGCAACGTTTTCCGTTACCACCAACTTACCGTTAACTTTGCCGCCCGCAAATGGCAGTCCATCAAATTCTTGAACCATGGCTTCGGATAGTTCGTGGAAGTGATCTAAATCAGCTTGCGTCCACCAGTTGTCCATATTGCCATATTCGTCAAAGAGGGCCCCGTTAGGATCAAAGGCATGCGAAATTTCGTGAGCCATTACCGCACCAATTCCACCGTAATTTTGGCTAGCAGTTTGTTTCAAGCTGTAGAACGGTGCTTGCAAAATCGCTGCTGGGAAACAGATTAAATTGCCTTCCGGAGAGTAATAAGCATTCACCGTATCCGCACTCATGTGCCATTCACTGCGGTCAACCTTTTTACCGTACTTGGCTAACTGGTCTTCAAGGAAAATCCGCGAGAAGTTTTGTACGTTTTCAACTAAACTGCCACCCTGAGCTGCAGTTTTCGTTTTTAATTTCTTATAAACTGGTTTCAGTTCATCTGGATAACCCACCAAGATCTTCAAAGAACGTAACTTAGTAATCGCCTTTTGTTTGGTGGCTTCCCCTAGCCAGTCGTTGTTTGCCAAGCGCTTTTCGTAAACGTTTATCATGGCAACCACCATTTCGTGAACGTCTTTTTTAGCTGCTTCCCCGAAGTAACGGTGGCCATAGTATTCGCCCACCACTTGGCTAAACGTCCGGCGTGCTAGATAAAAGGCACTCTTTTCTTGCGGCATGGAAACTTTCTGTCCGGACAACGCCCGTCCGTACATTCCGCCAATTTGTCGGAACTCTTCGCTAAGGTAACCCGTCAACGAACGGACCATGTTAACGTACGCCCAGCTCTTAAAGTCGGCAAAAGTCTCGTCATTAGCCACTTGGTTGAGGTTTTCATAGAAACGAGGTTCGGTAACAATAATTTGTTCTGGTTGCGTACCTAACAATTCTTGAACTAATTTTTTAACGTCAATACTTTGAACTTGGTCCGCAAACTGCGTAAATTCCATTGGATTATAGAGTTTCGCAACGTCACTAAGTTCTTCCGAGTTTTTACGGTATGGTGCTAAGCTAGCGTCAAACCGTTTGGCTTGTTCAACAATCACGTGCGCCTCTTCAGGTGACTTACCGATCTTTACCAAGAGTTGGTTCATCATTTCGGTAAAGATTTTCATTAGTTGTGGTCCATTGGGGTTATCGGCGTCGTAATAAGTTTTATCTGGCAAAATCAAGCTAACGCCCCCAGCCCACAAAACGTTACGTTTGTCAGCACCGTCACCCTTTAAATCGGGTTCAATTCCGATATCCACCGGTAAATCAACCCCGTTATAGAATAATTCCTTTAGGTTAGCGTTGACGTCATCCCAATTTTGCAGTTTTTCAATTTGTGCAAGGTATGGCAATAACGGAGCCACTCCATCCGCATCCCGTTGTTGAAAGTCCGCCGCCATTTCATAAAACTTAATAAATTCGGCCAACTCGGGAGTATCTGGTTCAACTTCGTGATTCCGCATTGCGGCAAAATCCTTCATTAACTGTTTATCAACTCCGTCAACGAGGTCCATAAAACCTCCGGTCGAGGAATGGTCGTCTGGAATTTTAGCCGTTTTTAGCCATTCTCCGTTGACTGCATCATAAAAATCTTCTTTAACTGAACTTGTCATTTTCTTTCCTCCCATTCTGTTTTTCCACAGTTCTATTATACACGGGCTTCGTTAAGAAACGGCGTCATGCATGTAGCGAGCAATTTCTTTGCCGTTCATGTGATTGCTTAACCCCACTTGGAGTTTGATCCGCGCCTTTTGTCCGTTAAGTCCCTGGCAGAAGATCACTCCCATCCGTTCTAAGTCAATGCCGCCGCCAACGTAATCGTAAATTGGTTCAGCAAGCCCGTTGTAGCATCGGGAAACCATTACTACTGGAATTCCCTTTTCAATCAATTTTTGAATGGGTTCTACCACTTCAACTGGCAAATTTCCCGCACCAAGTCCTTCAATAACGATCCCCTTAGTTTCTGGGCGATCTAGCGTCTCAAAAATGGCTCCTGGAATTCCTGCGTAAGCCTTAACTAAGTAAACACCAGAAACTAGCTCGTCAATATCACAAACTTGTTGGCTAATTAAGGCTTGGAAGAAACGAATATCCCGTTTGTATACAATTCCTAACGGTCCAAACGTTGGCGTCCGGAAAGTATCTACGTTAGTTGTGTGGGTTTTAGTAACAAACCGGGCGGTGTGAATTTCATCATTCATGACTACTAACACGCCCTTGCCCGTAGCTTCGTCGGAAGCCGCCGTTAAAATCGCACTTTGGAAATTATAAACACCATCAGAACCAAGCTCGTTAGAAGAACGCATTGCGCCCGTTAAAACAATTGGAATCACGCTTGGGATCGTAAGATCAAGAAAATAAGCCGTTTCTTCGAGCGTATCGGTACCGTGGGTAATTACGATTCCGTCACATTCATCATTGTCGATAGCTTTTTTGACCCGTTTTTTAATTACCAACATATCTTCTGGGGTAATGTGTTCCGAAGGCTTATTTAATACGACTTCGTTTGCCAAATCAATATTTTCGTTAATAAATTGGGTATCCAATAACGGATTTTCTTCGTTAGTCTTTACCTTATCATTACTAGCCGACATCGAAATTGTTCCGCCAGTGTGTAATGCCAATATTTTTTTCATCTGCTTTACCTCTTCTAGGATTAATTAGTCCTATCATATCATTTCTAAACTATTTACACCGGTCAGAAATGCGTTAAAATAATTCTATTAATTTAGGAGATTTTACTCATGACGAAAACAAAAATCAATTGGCAGCTAAGCTACGACATTGGAATTGCGGGCATCGCCCTCTTTTCATTCCTAATCGTCGTGGGCTCGTTTTTGGATCCCCATGCCATCCGTTTAAGCGCTCCACCATTAGCCCATTTATTAAATGTTTTACTGCTTCTTTATACGATCGATTTTTTCTATCGCCTAGCCAGCAGTAGGCACTGGCAAAGATTTCTCTTTGATAACACTTTTGATTTATTATCGTTAATTCCGCTGCATCCGGCCTTCGCCATTTTTCGAATCGGCCGGGTTTGGCGACTAATTCGGCACCACCATTTACTCTGGCGATTTGGTTTGGATGGTAAACTTTCCAAAACTGTGCACCGCTTTGTTTACTCATCAGGATTTTTGAACCTTTTTACCGCTAGTATGTTCATCTTAGTATTGAGCTCCTTGATGTATTCTATAGTGGAGAAGGTCCCGTACCCATCCGCGCTTTGGTGGGCAATTACCACGGCAACGACAGTTGGATATGGCGATATTTCTCCCGCCACCAACGTCGGCAAGTTTATCGCCGCCTTCTTAATGATCGCCGGGGTCGGTTTTATCGGTTTGTTAACCAGTACGATTACGGGATTTTTCACGAGTCAAACTACCGACGCTAACAAAGATGATTTTAGTCGGCTATTTGAAAAAATCGACCAGTTGGATCATAAAGTCGACCACTTGCAGCGCGAACTTAATTTAGAACGTAAAAAAAATCGGCATAAAAAATAGGCTGAGGAAATTGGGCATTATCCCAATCCTCAGCCTATTTTATTACTCAGCTAATTATTCAGCTTCACTACCTAGAGCCTTAGCTACAACGGCAGCAACTGCACCACCAACTAGTGGAGCAACCACGTAAACCCAGAAGTGGGATAACGCACTGCCACCCACTAAAATAGCAGGTCCAAAACTCCGTGCGGGGTTCAATGAACCACCAGTTAAGTTTAAGGTTGCGATGATCATCAATGCCAAAGTTAGGCCAATAATCAATCCAGCAAAGCTGGCATTGCCGTATTGCTTGCTAGTAACGAACAGAATTACTAATACAAACAAGAACGTAACCAATGCTTCGGTAACTAACGCAGGGAACGCCGAAATCTTAGTGAAATCAGTTTGACCCAAGTTAGCTGTGGAAGCACCCATTGCGGAAAGGAAGTACTTCACCATTCCGGAAGCCAAAACCGCTCCGATAAATTGGGAAATCACGTAATAAACGGCATCTGCACCGCTAATCCGTTTGTTAATCCACATTCCAAGAGTAACTGCGGGGTTAAAGTGTCCCCCTGAAATTGCTCCTACTGAATAAGCCATAATGGTTACGGCTAACCCAAAGGCTAATCCAATTCCAACTACGTTTGCATGAGCAATCGTTACTGCTGCCGTTCCTACAAAGACCAATACAAAAGTACCAATAAGTTCTGAAATATACTTACGCATATAAATGGTCTCCTTTCTATATAGTAAACAATAAAAAATAATGCAAATAGCATTGTATACCAATTTAGAAGCATTCTCAAATTAAGAGATTTATAAAGTAGGGGTTTGTTAGAACGGTTGGTTAATATTTATGCTAAAATATTACTAGAAATATAATCAGGAGGAGTTTACATGGCAAATTTTGACGTAAATATTATCGACCAACCCACCGCGAAGGCAATGCTTGTAGAATTTAAGAGCCAACGGCAGGATAACGTCCCCGTTTTAAAGCACCCTGGGCACTATATTCTTCCTGATTACAAGCTAACTCGGCAACGAAAAGCCTTCAAGATTCGCAAACATACTTACCTGACTAAAAAGTTTCGTTCTTACGTCGCTTTAGATTCCGCAAACGGACACACCCTTTGGATGCGCAACTTTGGTAGTTTATCGGAAGCAGTTTTCTGGCTTGAAACCGGAATGAAGATTGGGGATACGGATACCGATGCTCGCTTTTCATACAAGAAATGGAAAGCTGCTCACGAAGAAGATATTGAAAAGCTAAAGGATGAATTACGAGCTAAAAGTAAGGCTAAGGAAGCCAAAAAAGGGTAATTACTTAACGATGTTTTAAGCAATTTTTAAATGGTATTGCACTTTTATTTGGTAATTTATATACTATCGGGGCGAGAATTTTTTCGAGCCCCTATTTTTATCAATTAATAATCTTACAAAGATAAAACAATTTTTACCGCAGAATTTAACGACTTACAAAAACAACCTTTTTGTCACCTTTTCAATTAAAAACTGATCTATTGCCTAAACTAATTTAAGGAGAGCAGATTGATGTCTACCGAAAATAAATTTTTAAGTTCACTTTCATATTTCAGCATCTTTTTTCTACCAATTATTTTTCCAATTATCGTGATGGTACTTACTAGTAATGTCCAGTATGCACCTGCTCATCGGCACGCAATTACGGCGTTTTGGCTTCACCTCATTCCCGTCATTTTGTTGCCGTTAGGTTTTGGGTTGGGAATTCTCGCTACTGCGCACAGCTTTACGGGAAATCATTTTCCAACCACCTCTTTGGTACTGTTCTTAATTGTGGGATTAATGGGAATTGTGGCTTTGGCCCTCTTCATTTACAACATCTATAAGGGTGTGAAGATTTGGGTGGAATAGTTTAGAGCGCTCCAGAACCCGGGTAAACCTTGAGGCTTAACAGAATTAAGGTATTAATCGTGAATTGCGATTAATACCTTAATTTAGTTAACCGGAGAGATTTGGGTTCTGGAGCGCGTTTCGTCTATACTGCAGTAGGACTAACAGAATCTAGGAGTCAATCGCAGACCTGCGGTTGACTCCTAGATTGGGTTAGCCGCAAAAAGCTGAGGATGAAAACACGTTTTGTCTAAATCCCTATAGTACGTGGAAATTAAGGTATTAATCGTGAATTGCGATTAATACCTTAATTCTGTTAACCGGAGAGGTTTGGGTTCTGGAGTGCATTTCGCCTATACTACATTAACGTGTTGACATTAAATATAACTATCAAAACTCGCGAATCGCCTCCACGACGCTTAGTAAGTTCGAATTTAGCATTGAAATTTACTACCAAAAAATATTTTTTAGTAGTTTCGAGTCTTTATATTGCAACCGCTTACAAGTTGTGATAGTATTCTAATTGAGGAAAGGAAATAGTTCCTCTTCAATCAAAAACTTCTCAGATGGCCTTGGTTCTCAGATTGCCAGAACCGACGAAAAGGCAAGAATATTAGCTCTATTCGCTAATCAATTGCATCATGAGCGTACCGTGAAAAAGTTTTGACGTTTAGAGACGTCGTAATGATTAAGTGTTTACGCACGATGAATTGATGAATGGAGTGGCAATCATCTTTTTAAAGAGTAATGTTCAACGTCATCTCCAAGCATTGAATCAAGTAGGTGTGTCCAATGACATAAATACTTCGCTTAGGTAATTATCCTAGGCACTGTTCCAAATAAAAACCCAATAGTTCACTGGAGGTCTATCGTTTCGAAGAATATCTTAATGAAACTCCAAGACCGTCTATTTCACCGTTAGCCTGAACGAGTGTATCCTTCGTCAAACCCTTTGTTTGATTAGACATGCAGCAGCAGACGTAATAACAAAACCTCAGGTAGGTTAGAAGCACGACGGCTGAACAATTGAATATGTAATTGAAGTTGAAGGTGTAAAGATCGATAAATTTTCCAATAAAGAGATCACGATTGATTGGGAACGCCTTTCCTCTTAGTGGGATTCTAGTGTGAGAAGTCTAGAATCCTTTTTTGTTGCACAAAAAAGCATATTACCATCGACCTAGACTAGGTAACGGTGATAATATGCTTTATTTTCGAGTACGCGTTCTTGAATGCATTAATAATAAGATAATACTGCAAGCAACAATTAAATAGCCGCCCCATCCCCAACGAACTCCGTTGAACATGTTACCTAGGCCAACTAATTGGGCTTCATTTTGGTAAATCAAAAAGAACATCATTCCGTACCACAGCAAGTTTAGGTAACTCGCCCATTTGGTCAGCCAATGGAATTGCAAAAGCGCTCCAAATAAGAGCAATGCGGGAATCACCCATAAAAAGTGAGCAAGCTGATCGTCTCCTAACGTCTTCAAAATACTCATAAGGGAAGTTTTAACGTTATACCCAGCAGTGGGTGCCGAAGCAAACGGTGCCCAGTAAGCAGCCATTCCGGTAATAATGGCAATTCCCATAATGAACTTATTTTTTAACGTCCAGCGTTGCTTCCCTTTACGTACGTCAGTGCCAGTAGTTGGTTTAGGATCATTTACCCCTGATGAAGCCCCTTCTTTCATAGATTTCGGCTCCGCAGTCGCTTCCGTTGCCTCTGCTTCCGTTGAATCGGAATTTTGTTCGGCAGTTGGAGTGGTGAAATCCTTTTTACCATGTTTTTTTAGTAACGCCGTTTGCAATTTTTGCCAAACCTGACGACCTGCTTCGCCCCCTTTTTGAAGGGTTGCTTTCACAGCCTGGTCTGCACTACGGTCACCAGCGCCCACTCGTTGAGCGTAGAAAAATGCGGCAGCAACCGCCACCACCAGTAAAACTACCCCAACCATTTTACTTAGCCAGTAAAAAATTGCTCCAATTACTAACAAAACTAGCAGCGCCGTTAACCAATTGCCTCCGATCCATTGCAACGTAGTTAACGCACCCTCCTTGAGGTCCGTAGAAGCACCATTTTTTCTGCGAGTGCGACTAATCGTTGGTTCTTCTTCCGGTTTGGTATCCGCGCTTTCTTTCAAATCGTCTAATGGTGTTTCTTGCCGATTTTTATGCAATTCTGCACGAGAAAGCCGGGAGCTTTCACTTGATGCTGTTTCGATTTTAGCCCCGCAATTAGGGCAAAAATGTGCCTTTTCAGGTAATTCTTCGCCACAGTTCAAACAAAATTTCATAATTCACTTCTCCAATTAAAATTATTAATTCTATTGTAAATGATTTAGGGTCCAAAAATCGGCTTGTTTACCAAGTTTTAAAAATTGAATGAGTTTTATCTTTCAAAGTAGCCGGTACATAAAAAAAGAGGCTAAGAAATTCATTCTTGCCTCTACATTCATTTATTCTTTTGCTATCGGTACGCCAACCCGTATTAGTGTTCTGTACTAAAACGATTGTTAAATAATGGACTAACCGGTTTGTCTTCGTGAATTAAACGAATTGCTTCCCCGATCAAAGGTCCTACCGAAATGCTTGTGATCTTATCAATTTTCTTTTCTTCTGGAAGTTGAATAGAATCCGTCACAATCAATTCCTTGATTGGCGAGTTTTGAATTCTTTCGATCGCTGGACCCGATAAAACTGGGTGTGTACAGCTAGCATATACTTCAGTTGCGCCCGCATCGATCAAAGCTTGTGCTCCCAAAGTAATCGTTCCGGCCGTATCAATCATATCGTCAATCATGATACAACGTTTGCCCTTAACTTCACCAATAATGTTCATTACTTCTGCAACGTTTGCGCGTGGACGACGTTTGTCAATAATTGCGATTGGTGCTTTCAAAAATTCTGCCAACTTACGTGCGCGCGTAACTCCACCGTGGTCAGGAGAAACTACTACCGCATTTTCATTCAAGCCCCGTTCAATGAAATGATCAGCTAACAACGGTGCACCCATCAAGTGATCGAGCGGAATATCAAAGAAACCTTGGATTTGTGCTGCGTGCAAGTCAAGTGCGATAATCCGGGTTGCACCCGCACGTTCAATCATGTTTGCTACTAACTTAGCAGTAATCGGTTCCCGCGAACGGGCCTTACGATCTTGCCGAGCATATCCATAATATGGAATTACGATGTTGATTGTCTTGGCACTAGCACGTTTCAAAGCATCAATCATGATCAACATTTCCATCAAATTATCATTAACCGGCGCAGAGGTGGATTGAATAATGTAAACTTCATCCCCACGAATACTCTCTTCAATATTAATACGAATCTCACCATCACGGAAACGATCAACCGATGTTTTCCCGAGTTCTACACCAACTGCCTTGGCGATTTTTTCCGCTAAGGGCTTGTTCGAATTCAAAGCGAAAATTTTAAGCTTTGGATCGGAATAATGTTCAGACATGTTTGCCTCCAAAAGATTATAAGATATTGAGTTTATTCAATTTTTCCATATAATATCATAATTCATTTACGACTATAAAAGCAAGTTACTTCCGGGGAGTTTCTAAGTTTTCTTCCTTAAAAAAACGTTTTTTTCTTTGTTGCAGGGTGTTTTTTGCAATTATCTTAAAAAGTTTCCTGAAAGGCCCGTGAAACAAATTATTTGTTTCACCGAATCGTGTTATACTTAAATCTACAATCGCCGTTGTCTTTCAAAAAGTTCGTTTATTGCGTTGTTACAGGGGGATGCAGAAACTTGAAACAAAAATACATCTTATCAATTGACGCTGGTACTTCGGTAGTTAAGACCGTGATTTTTAACCATGCTAGCTCTGAGGTGGTTAGCTTTTCTAGAGAGTTGTCCCAAGAAAGTCCCCATCAGGGCTGGTACGAACAATCTCCCGAAGATATTTGGGAAAAAGTTTATTCATCGATGGCTAACGCATTGATTGTTTCGGGAATTAGCCCTAAGCAAATCGCTGGAATTGGGATTACTAATCAACGAGAAACCACCATCATCTGGAATAAAAGGACTGGCAAACCCATCTACAATGCCATTATGTGGCGCTCACGCCAGACCAACGAAATCACCGACTCTTGGAACCTTTCCAACTATAAAGACCTAGTCAAAAACAGTACGGGACTAGTATTAGACTCGTACTTTTCTGCTTCTAAAATTCGGTGGATTTTAGACCACGTTCCCCATGCCCAGCAGCAGGCCGAAAACGGCGAACTGCTCTTTGGCACGGTCGAGACCTGGTTACTTTGGAAGTTAACCAATGGTCATGTTCACGTCACCGATTACACAAACGCCAGTCGAACGATGTTTTTTAACATTCGTACTCTAGACTGGGACGAAGAGTTATTGAAAGCACTGAATATTCCCATTCAACTGATGCCAGAAGTACGTTCTAACTCGGAAATCTTTGGTTACACGATTGGATCCGCGTTTTTTAACTGTTCCGTACCTATCGCCGGGATGATTGGTGATCAACAGAGCTCTTTGGTAGGCCAGCTGGCTTTCCACCGCGGAGCAATTAGCGCTACATACGGCACTGGCGCCTTCATTACCGTAAACACCGGTGAAAACATGGTTCATTCCGAAAATAATTTACTTACCACGGTTTCCTTTGGACTTGATAAAAAAATTTATTACGGATTAGAAGGCAATATTTTTGTTGCCGGAACTGCGGTTACCTGGTTACAAGATAGTCTGGAAATGATTAAAGATCCTTTGCATTCGGCAGCAGTTGCTAGTCAATCTACCAACGATAGCCTATACGTAGTAACCTCGTTTAACGGGATGGGGGCACCCTACTGGGACGAAAAGGTACAGGGCGCGGTTTTCGGGATGACCGATAAAACCACCAAAGCAGATTTTGTGCGTGCCACCCTGCAGTCAATTGCCTACCGTTCTAAAGACGTTATTTTGGCTATGCAAGAGGATATGCAGACAGAACTTCAGACGGTCTACACCGACGGTAGCATGGCTAAAAATGATTTCTTAATGCAGTTTGAAGCGGACATCTTAGGGGTGGATGTAAATCGTTCAGAAACTACCGACATCAAAGCCTTAGGAGTGGCCTTCTTAGCTGGATTAGCCGTTGGTTTTTGGGAAGATCTCACTGAAATCAAAAAACTTCGACATCCCATCACTAAATTTCAACCCGTTTATACCGCTAAAAAACGTGAACGTCTTTATCGAGGGTGGCAAAGGGCCGTTTTAGCGTCCCAAATTTTTTCCAAAGAAAATGAATAATCATTAAAACACGCCTTGCTTCTGTACTGAACGCATCAGCGTGTTTATTTTTGGGCAAATCATTCTTAATCAAGCAGTCCATACTTGATTTTGAAACGAGTAATGGTCTTTTTCCATGAGTTGTAAAAAATCAGTAAGAAAAAAACGTTTGATAAAGCGTGTAGTAAATCAAAGTATCCGGTTCCTAGAAAAGTTAGTAGCATCGCCTTGAAATTCAGCGGGTTGATGTACGCTACCAAATACCACAAATCCATGATCCACCCGAAAACAAACCCCCAGACAAAACCGAAAAGCACCATTGCATATTTGTGATTAACTAACGGGGTGTTTTTCAACAATCCGGCCGTCATCCCCATCATCCCCCACGCAAACATTTGCCATGGGGTCCACGGCCCTTGTCCAAGAAACATATTCGACGTTAACGCCACTGTCGAGCCAATAATAAATCCCGATTCTGGACCTAGCACTGCTCCTGCAGTGATAATCACAAAACTAGTCGGTTGTACGTTGGGAATGATTGCAAATGGTACCCGACTAACTGCAGCGATTGCAATTAGTACCGCTAAAAAGACCACCTCACGAGCTTTTAGAGCACTGCTTTCGAATTTCCAATAAAAGGGAATTACGCTCGCGATTAAACAAATAAAACTAAATAAAAGAAAGTGCTGGCCTTGTAGTGCAGTTACGAAGGTTAAAAAAACCAAGAAAATTACAATGGCAATTAAGAAAGTAATTCCCGTCATTTGCTTATTCATGGCTAAGCTCCCTCCATACTAAAGCAGTTGGCAATTGGTCCCGCACCATCCGATTAATGGGGGTGGTGTAAAAGAAATTTTTAGCGAAAAAGAAGTACGGGTCTGCTGTAGAAGTAATTTTACCGTCAAACAACATGGCACAGCGGGTAGCATAGGTAGCACTAAAACTCATATCGTGACTAGTAGTGATGATTGTCATTCCTGCTTTTTGTAGCTTTTGCAATAGCTTTCCTAAACTCCTTTTACGCAATGGGTCTAGTCCCTTAGTAGGTTCATCTAAAAGTAAAATTTGGGGATGGGCAATTAAAATAATTCCTAAGGCGATCAACTGTTGCTCACCGCCACTGGTATCGTGTGGATTTTTATTTTTCAAGGAGTTAATTTTTAAACGCGTTAGCATTGACTCAGCAATTTCTTGGGGTTCCGCTGATCCTAATTGTTTGGCTCGGTTAACCAATTCCTCAAGCACCGTATCGTAACTAAAGTGATCGGCAGGATTTTGCGATAAATACCCCACCATTCGGTACAACTGACCGCTTTCCCATTTAGCAAGTTTACGATTGAACACGGTAATTTTACCTCGCCGCGCTTTTTCCATCCCTATTAGACATTTTAGTAAGGTTGACTTTCCAGTACCATTTCGCCCCACAATTGATAGCCATTCACCGCGTTGTACAGTTAGCCCTAAGTCATTTAAGATCAGTGGACTATTCCGCCCGTATTTAAAATCGACATGCTCAATCTTTAAAGCTGGGTCACCACTCAGTGAAGGGATGATCCGCTTTCGTTGCTGAAATTTAATCCCATGGCAATCGATAAAACGCTTACCAGCGACCACCGTTAGTGGTACGGTATCCTTAGAAGACGTGGCGATTAAATTTTCTGCCAAAAAAAGACGAGGAACTTCAGGGATGAACTCAGCCATTTTCTGATCTTGAACGGCATGTTGCACCCCTTCTTCCACGTTACCAGTAAAAGTTAGTTTACCTTCCTCCATAATGCATAATCGATTAGCCAAGGGCAATAATTCGTCGAGTTGGTGTTCGCTGATCATAATGGTTACCCCTAGTTCATCATGAACCCGTTGTAAAAGACTGATGAATTCCTTAGTTGCGATGGGGTCTAACTGCGCGGTGGGTTCATCTAAAAGTAATAATTCAGGCTGCAAAATTAATACCGCCGCCAAATTAACCAACTGCTTTTGTCCACCGGAAAGTTCGTTTACTGATGCGTATAAAATATCTTGAAAGCCAAAAAAGCTAACCATTTCAGCAATTTTACGCTGGATGTTTTCACTATCTTCCCCAACATTTTCAAGGGAAAAGGCGAGCTCTTGGATTACCGTATCCATCACAATTTGATCATCCGGATTTTGAAAAACCATCCCTATTCTCCGGGCACTTTCAATTGGCGATAGTGTTCTCAGGGACTGGTGTTTAAACTTTACTGCTCCCCGACGTTCGCCAACTGGCCATAACTCCTTTTTTAATTGTTTTAGTAAGGTAGTTTTTCCACTTCCTGAATCACCAATGATCAGCATAAAGTCACCTTGATTGACGTTTAAATTAATATTTTCCAAATTATCCCTCTTAGCGAGAGCGTATTTAAAAAATAAATCTTTTACTTGTAAAATTTCCACCAAAGTTCCTCCTTCAACTCTACAACCATTGGTAATCCACAAATCAAAGCCACCGTGCCAATGAGGAGTCCTTCTTCTTGCCAAGTCCCCCAATTCATTTGCAAACTAGGATAAATCTGAATTACACCTATTCGACGAATCGCTTCCCCAATTAAAACTATTCCGCCGCTAGCTAAGATTCCCGCGCATGTTATATCACGGCGGGTCATCCGATAACGCTGGTAATTGGACCTTTTGGTGCTGCCAAAACCGCGGGCAGTCATTGAATCCGCAGTTTGAAAGGCGTTATAACAAGCGTCCACCAGCAATACTTGCATTAGTTGCATTAAAGCCTTAGTTCGTTGCCGTACGCTACCTTGATCAATATTAATTCCTCGCATCTTTTGAATTTGGCTAATATTTTTGAAGCGCTTTAGAAATAAAGGTATAAATCGCATTACGATCATCGTTAGCAACGACAGGCGGGGCAAAATTTTACCAAACAAAAACATAAATTTATTGTTAGTCATCAGCTTGTTATACGAAGCAAACAGTAAAATTACGTTAGTTAAAGACAAAGCCATTAAAATTCCGTACAATAACGCTTCTTTAGTAATCGTCAATCCGTGAAAAGACGTCAGTAAGTGTGCGCCGTTATGGTTGGTCAGCGGATTAATAATGATAATAAAAAGTGCCATTATTCCCGTTGCCTTAAGCGTTTTAAGTGCCGACATCATATCAGAAACTTGAATTAACAATCCCAAAACCGCGATAAATTCAATCATTAAAATGATGGGGGAATTAAATAAAACGGTAATCATGATTAAAAGTAAATAGTACGCAAAGATAATGCTTGGATTTAGGCGTTCAAACTCAAGTGTCGAATTCCGTTGATTAGTGTTCGACTTTAACGGTTGCTCTTTCATCTGTAACCACTTTCTTTAAAAGGTTACTTTAACGGTACCATTCCTAAAACTTTGAAAGTGGTACTTTTTCCACAAAAAGTGGTAATAATTTGTCCTTTCCTATCAACGTGTACTATTTTGTCGTGGTGACAATATTTTACAATCATCGCTAAAAATATTGTTATTTTAGCAATAAATTGACATTATATTGCATTGTGAATAGTATTTTTTTGCTCCATAATTAACGAAAGAAATCGTTTTCATATATTTTTTCATTAGGAGGTTGATCATGTTAAGTGCATTAAATCAAACGCATGACGATCGTTATACGCCGGACTCTTACACTAAACTTGCCAATTCGTTAAACGCTTTTTACGAAATCACCCAAATCGACGTGCTTTTCTATAGCTTTACTGGCGTGTTAGTTTACCGTGGCGACATTATCACCGATAATAAAGTTGTTCAAAAAACACTCGATCCTGAACACTTTGGTAAGTCGATCATCTTCCCAATCATTCTCAATAACCAGGTTTGGGGATTCACCATGTGCAGCTCTGCAAAGTCTTCTAACCATCGGATCCAAGTATCTAAGGAATATCTTTCTAATTTATTTAACAGCCATTTTGCTAATCGGCAAGATTTGACTGCCCAAGTTTTAGAACCGCTGACCGATGAACAGTTGACCAAAATAAATTATTTAAGTACGCTACTGCAGCTAAAAAGCTCTGCTAACAACGTTTTACCAATTGCTACTGCCGAAGATCCACAAGTTCGAACTAGTACTGAAAAGTTTGAAGCCATTCGGAGTATTAAAGAAGCTACTAACTACATTTGTGAAAATTTAACTAGTCAATTAACCCTTAGTACGGTAGCCGAACACGTATTTTTGTCACCATCGTATTTAAGTCGCATTTTTAAGAAATACATGGATATTAATTTTATTAATTACATCAATCAGCAAAAAATTGCTCACGCCCAACGGGAACTAATTTTAAGTCGGAAACCGATTAATTTAATTTCTAACATTGCGGGGTTCTCACAAACCAGCTATTTTACTAAGATTTTCAAAAAAATAACTGGAACAACGCCGTCTAAATATCGGAAAGAAAATGCAGCCATCAGCAGGATATACACGATTCATCACACTTTGGACTGGCCAGAGAATGCCTCCGTTTTTGACGTTTCTAAAACGTTCTTTACGAAGCAAAACCTAGATTACTATTATGAGTCTGCCAATGGTTATCTATACGTTAATAGCATTGGTGACCTAACTGACGCAAATGAAAAAAGCGGTTGGATTTTTACCGTTGATGGACGGCAACCAACTAATTCAGCTGACTTAATTTCCACAAAGGGCGTTTCCGTAGTCCAGTGGATGTACGTGGACTTCCGGTAAACTTAGTAACTACGAAAAAACTGTTCAAATGAATTTCTAGCTTATGCTAGTTTTCATTTGAACAGTTTTTTGATTTCTTCGTTATCCCCAGTAAGCCATTTATTATGGTTTTAGATTTAATAAGTCAGAGAATTCAAACTCATCATTCTCTAAACCATCAACCGCAAATCCCGCTGTATTAAGAAATTCTTTTCTAAATTGAGCATAACCTGTCATCGGACTTTTAAAATTATCTGCATTAATTTGTTGGTATAGGTCTGCCGTTTTTGCCTGCGTCGAAGGCCGTAATTCATAATGGTCTGCGCGTAGTCGTCCTTTTGGATCGTAAATTGGATGCTTCCCGTAGATCATTTCCCGGTAAACCCGATCTTTATGCATAATTGGTGTTTCATGCGTAGCCTCATCGGTCATCACTTTGTACAAAGCAATCATGTACTTTGGCATGATTGGAATGACTACGCTTGCCTTAGTAGTCACTACGGTTGATACGCAAACTAGCGCTCGACCTTGGAGTGGCTTCAATTCCTGATTAATCCGCTCGGCGGATCTTTCAGCTTGCGTTTTTGCCACCCCTAAGGTTCCTTCATGATAAAACGGATACGTCATTTGTGGACCAATGTAAGAATACAGCACCGTTTTAAAGTTATCTGCTAATACATGGGCTTCCTTTAATGCTTGGATCCACCATTCCCAGTCTTCACCGCCCATTACTTTAGCAGTTCCTTGAATTTCTTCCGGAGTCGCCGGTGCAATCGTTTCGGTGAATAACCGTTCGTGTTCTAAATCAATATTTTCGCCAGTCACACTTTGGTCGATTGGTTTTAAAACCGACCGCCATACTTTCTCGGACCGGGGGTCGTTGCGCTTCGGCGCTGCTAAACTATATACAAGCAGATCAATTTTTCCGCCAAATTCATTTTTAATGTACTCAATCACCCGTTGTTTCATGGTGTCACTGTACGCATCGCCGATAAAGTTTTGCGCAATCAACCCAGCTTGCTCAGCAAATTGTTTGAAAAAGATACTATTATACCACCCCGCAGAACCTAATTGTTCAGGACTTTTTGGCCCCCGTTCATAAGCTACGTTAATGGTATCTGCACCGCTGCCAAACGCCGTGGTAATTCGGGTAGCTAGGCCATAACTTGATGAACCGCCCAAAATTAACACCTTTTTAGGTCCCGCATATTTTCCCTTAGACTTTACGTAATTAATTTGATTTAAAACTGCTTGCCGGCAACCATAAGGATTAACCGATTTGATAACGTTTCCAACGATTTTTGGCTTCACTTTCATTTTGATTTCCTTCTTTAGTTTTTTCCGCTGCCTTAGCTACTTAAATTATAGAAAACTTTTTCTAAAATAAAACTATTAACCCTGAATTCACTTCATAAAAATGCTAAAAATGAGGTTAGAATTGCTATTTTCTAACCTCTTTAGCATGGCTTGTTTTGTAATTTATCTACCTATCAAAAACTTATTTAGTCGAGATAAATTTTTCGTAGGTTTTGCCTTTGTGCCTTAGTCAATTGGATTTCATTTTTTAAATACTGGGGAATACCACCATACTGATAATTAAGCATCCCTACCAGTTGGTCATAATATTCGTCCCTCACAGAAGCTAAATCTTCAACAGATTGTACAAAGTTTCTTCCTAGATGCATCTTTTTTGCTTCGTTACGCCGCCACTCAATGCGTGCTTTAGAAGCTGGGTTCGTTAACAAGTAATCTTCTCGAATCACTTTATCATCGACCCCCAAAGCAGCTAATAACAGCATTGTACACATCCCTGTTCGGTCCTTTCCAGCCGAGCAGTGAAAAAGAATTCCACCGTCCCTACCGTACTTTTCCAATAATTCAAAGAAGTGATGATAGGCCTGTTGGGCGTGTGGATCCGTAATCAGTTTACGGTAAGATCGCATCATCTTCTGAAAGCCACCTTGGTCGCTACGTGCATATAGCTGATAAATCCGTTTCAAAGACGCACCGCTTTCAGTTTGATCGTCTTGAAAGATTGGTAAGTTAATATATTTAATATGGGAGTTTAATCTATCCGGAAAACTTTGTACTTCTGACTTTGAACGTAAATCAATCACTAAATTGATCCCATAATCTACCAGTTTTTGAAGATCTTGGTCTGTCAAATCCGATAAGTATCCCGACCGAACTAGCTTACACCACTTTACTTGGCGCGCGTTAGCTGCCGGATAACCTCCTAAGTCACGAAAGTTAAATCCACCGGATAAATTCAAAATTCTTTTACTGCACATTGAGTTCTCCTCGTGGATTATTATTTTTAAAGCACTTGATAAACTGACTGGGCAACCCCGATTTCACTAGCAGTTAGGGCCAAACCATTGGCTGTGGATTTTCCCGAGTTTATCTTAGTCAACCAATTAGGATCCTTAATTAAGGGTCGACCGATTCCAATTAGCGAGCTGAGTTCTTGGGCTTGTTTTAGCTTATTAGCGTCATTAATTTGCCCAGCTACCATTATTGGTAGATCTACCGCCGCATTGAAGAGTTTCACAATTGGCACTTGGGTATCAAAAGTCCGGGGAGTTACCATAAAATCACGTAAGGAGAGACTTAAGTAGTCGATCCCTAACTGCTCTAAAAGTTGCGCTAATTGTAAGGTTTCCCCTAATTTTAAGCCACCGTCTTCGTACTCTTCAGGTGAAAGTCGGTATCCCAAAACAAATGTTTGATTACCAAATTGGCTAACCGTTGCTTGCAATCGTTGGATTAATAACTTCACGAACCGGAATCGATTCGCTAAAGAACCGCCAAACTGGTCTTGACGATGATTAGCATTAGATGAAAGAAATTGTTGCGGTAAAAAGCCGTTTGCTCCATGAATTTCCACACCATCAAATCCCGCAGCCATTGCTCGTTTTAATGCGTTTGCGTATTGGTCAATAATTTTATAAATAGCATCACGAGTTAATTCTTGCGGAACTAGCTGGGACCAGGGAGCTGCAATCGCGCTGGGAGCAAATGCTTTTTTCCCAAAGATTGCCTGGGGGCTAGCTAAGCGTCCTGCATGCACTAGCTGAATAATCGCTTTAGCATGATTTCGCTGGATTACTTTTGCTAACTTGCTTAATCCCTCAACATCTTCATCTCGGCTAATACTAATTGATCCTAAAGCAGTGTTCCCCTCTGTGGAAATAAAAGCCGAGCCGACCACATCCATTCCTACCGCTTGGGAACGTTGCCGATGGAATTCAAGGTCATTTAAACTAACCGTACCATCAAATAGCGCCATTCGCATATCTAACGGCGGCAAAACAAAACGATTTTTTAAATTCAGCTTATCCATCTTCGCACCAGCCTTACGTACGCGTAATCGTCGGAATATCGAATCCTAGAAGTTCGTGCAGCGTTTTAATCACTTTTCGCAAGGCCGACTCTACTTCCGAGACTTCCCCTACGACCACTACCGAGCCACTAAACCGGTCGATAAAGCCAAGCGTTACGTTACTTGACTTAGTCGCTACGTCACCGGCAATAATTGAAGCTTCACTAGGGGTGATTGTTAAAATTCCTAAAGCATTTTTAGGAGTTTGAATTCCAAGCTTTTCGTAAATATCTTCCGTTGGGTTAGCCACAATGTGTGCCAAAGTTACTTGCTTTCCCGGAACGTATTCTTGAATCATTCTCGCTTTATCTTCAATCATCGTTATCATCCTCGTTTAATTAAATTCAGCAACTCGCATAACGTCCCGAGCAATGATGATTTCCTCATCAGTTGGAATTACCGCAACTTTTACTTTACTATCTGCTGCTTCAATCGATAATTCACCATTTTGATTTTTATGGTCATCAATTTTGACACCGAGGTAACCTAATTTTTCACAAATTGCTTTACGCATGGTAATCGAGTGTTCACCAATACCTGCAGTAAAGACTAACGTATCTAACCCGTTCAAATCTGCAGCATACGCGCCAATGTAATGTTGGATTTGGTGAACAAAAACCTTAATCGCCAATTGAGCACGCCGGTTACCTTCGTTAGCTGCCTTTTCGACATCACGAACATCACTAGAAACCCCAGATAAGCCTAATAATCCAGAGCGCTTATTTAACATTTCGCGCACTTCTTCTGAGTCCAAATGGAGCTCTTCTTCAATGAAAGGTAAAATTTCTGGATCGACATCCCCAGAACGGCTGCCCATCACTAAACCAGCTAATGGTGTAAATCCCATCGAAGTGTTAATTGATTTACCATCCTTAATCGCACACAAACTGCTGCCATTTCCAAGATGGCAAGTAATCATCTTACTAGTCCGTTCTTCACCAAATAATTCCGTGGCTCGTTCAGATACGTATTCATGAGAAGGACCATGAAAACCGTAACGACGAATCCCATACTTCTCATAGTATTCGTACGGTAAAGCATACATATATGCTTCTTCAGGCATCGTATGGTGGAAAGAGGTGTCAAACACCGCCACTTCTTGGGCTGCTGGTAATAATTTTTCAAAATCTTTAATTCCAATTAAGTTAACCGGATTATGCAATGGAGACAGGACACTTAATTCTGCAATTCGTTTTTTTACATCTTCATTAACCAAAACTGGACGATCGTAATACCGGCCACCGTGAGACACTCGATGCCCAACTCCTACGATTTCTGACTTATCTTCAATGACCCCGCTGGTTAAAAGCATGTTAATAACCGCTTTAATCGCTTCATCATGGTTCTTCATCGGCACTCTATTTTGGGTAGCCTTCCCATGAACAGTGTAATCAAACGTACTATTTGCAATCCCAATTCGATCAACCTGACCGCTGGCCAATACTTCTTCTTCTGGCATTTGATAAAGTTTGAATTTTAATGATGAACTTCCTGAGTTAATTGACAATATCTTTTTGGACATCCTAATTACCTTCCTGAAAATCTTTATTTGATGATTTTTTTATAAATCTCTGCTAAATCTTCATCAGTTGGTACGACTGGATTCCCTGGGAAAGTACCGTCCAACTTAGCGCTAGCAACGATTTGGTCCGTTGCTTCCAACGCTGCTTTAGTATCTATTCCAAAAGCAGTCAACGTTGCTGGGCAATTCATCTTTCTTGCCATTTGCTTGATTTGGGATTGTAATTTACGCACGGCAACCCGATCACCCATTCCAGAGCTTGCTAATCCAGCCTTACGAGCAACCATTGCATATTTGTGTAATGCTAATTGACTGTGAATTGCGTTATATTCCACTACGTATGGCAACAACATTGCGTTGGCTAAGCCATGTGGAATATGGAAATTTGCTCCTAACTGATGTGCAATCGAGTGGCAAATTCCCAACCCTGCGTTGTTAAAGGCCGCTCCTGCTGCACAAGATGCCTCATGAACAATTTTACGGGCCGCTTCATTGTCCCCGTGTTGGTAACATTCAACTAAATTATTGATAATTACCGAGGCACTCTTTTCTGCCAAGGCATCGGTAATGGTATTGGCATCCTGAGCCACCACCGCTTCTAAAGCATGGGTTAAAACATCCAGCCCCGAAAAAGCGGTTACACTATTAGGAGCAGTCATTACTAATTGCGGATCTAAAAGTGCAACGTCTGGGATTAGGTAATCCTCCATAATTGGGAATTTTTGATGATTTTCCGGATCTGAAATTACCGCTGTATTGGTTACTTCTGAACCAGTCCCGCTGGTAGTTGGAATGGCAATAAATTCTTTAATACATTTTCCCGAAAGTTTTTCACCAAAGAAGCGAATTGCCTTTCCTGTATCAATCGCTGAACCGCCTCCAATTCCAATCATTACCGTGGGTACATTTTTTAAATATTCGTTAACCCCTTGCATAATGTTCTTCAATGGCGGGTCCGGCTTAACATCTGAAAAAATAGTTACCTGATTACTCGAATTTATGTTTCCCTTAATTTCATCTAAGGTTGGCGTCCCCGGCAAAAAAGCGTCGCATACCATTAAAATATGTTCTTGGTTTAGCTTTCCCAATTGCTTTAAGCTATCGGTACCAGAATAAATTTGAGTTGGAATTGCAATTCTTTCCATAAATTATGCCTCCCATGAACGTAACGAAAATGCTTCTGGCGAATTTAGCCGACGACGGCGAGTGAAGGTCTTAGCTGTTGCGGTTCCTTCTCCAGTTGGGGTTGCAATCGTTAATGCTGACGCACCTGCATGAGCACCGTTAGCTCCTACCCCGGTTCCCACATACGTTGCACCGTTAACTACGAAAATGGAAGTGTTCATTCGGTGTGCCGCACGGTTAATATTTGGTAAGTTTTCAGAATGAATTGAAGCCGTGTGATGCAATCCTTGTTCAACTTCTACCGCAGTCGCTAAAACTTGATCAAACGTTGGGCAAGAAACTACTGGTACAATTGGCATCAACATTTCGGTAGTGACCAATGGATGGTCCTTTTGGGCTTCCATAATAATTAATTTTGGTGTGCCCGTGTATGCAATTCCTGCCTTATCTAAAATGTAGGTTGCATCTTTACCGACGAATTGGCGGTCAGGTGCACCATTTTTGCCAATGGTCATTTCTGCTAACTTATCGATATCACTAGCGTTAGTTACCAAAAATGCTCCTTCTTCTTGCATCTTTTTAATAAGTTCATCCTTCACGCTAGATTCAACCACTACTTCTTTTTCTGCGGTACAAAGGATGTTGTTATCAAAAGATGCGGAATCCACAATGTTGTGTGCAGCTAACGCAACGTTAGCAGTGGCATCAACAATTGCAGGAGGGTTACCTGCACCAGCACCCACGGCTTTTTTGCCACTGACTAATGCTTGGTGAACCACTGCTGGACCGCCCGTGATGGACAGCATTGCAATGTCAGGATGTTGCATCATTTCTTGAACAGATTCAATTGACGGTTCTTCAATTGATACAACTAAATTCTTCATCCCGGTAGCTTCATAAACTAACTCGTTTAACTTTTCAATTGTCCAACGGGTAATTTTTTTAGCACCTGGATGGGCGCCGAAGTACAACGTATTTCCACCAGCTAACATCATAATGGCGTTAGCAATTACCGTTTCAGAAGGGTTAGTACTTGGGCCAACTGCCCCAATCACTCCAAACGGAGCGTATTCGTACATCACTAAACCACCGTCGCCAGTTTCAGCTTCAGGTTGCAAAATTTCAGTTCCAGGAGTGTTATATAAAGCATTGTTTAGCTTAGCAATTTTAGCTTCAACCGTTCCCATTCCTGTTTCATCTTTAATGTCCTTAGCCATTTTTTCGATGTATGGACGGAATCCTTCACGAATTGCTGTTAAAACCTTTTCCCGAAAGGCTAAAGGTTTATCAATATAAACATCTTCAGCTGCCTTAGCTGCCGCGATTGCTTCATCCACGGTCTTAAAAATCCCGTCTTGGCCCGCATCACTAGTTGACGCAGTTTGGCTAGTGCCACTTTTCTTTAGTTCTTCACTTAAAATGCGTCGAATATCTTCTTCAAGATTTTGAATTTCCATTTCACTTACTCTCCTTCATAAATTCTTCCACAGCAGCCTCACAAATTGCTTGGTCTTCTTCAACCAATCCGCCGCTAATCCCAATCGCTCCGACAATTTTTCCGCCGATTTCTAACGGAATTCCGCCCGGGAAGGACACTAATTTTCCATTCAACATGGTTTCCATTTGGTAAAGCGGTGCGCCAGGTTGAATATCTTTACTAATATCTTTAGTAGGTTCTTTCATTGCGATTGCTGACCAAGCCTTCTTAGGAGCTAATTCTGAGCTAACTAGATTAGCATTCGGCATGTGGTAAAGCATTTGAACAACCGTTGCTGCGTCCATGATGCACATGGTGACTCCCACATTTAATTCATTAGCTTTAGCTACGGCCGCGTCAAACACCCTTTGCATTTTTTGGCGATCAAATAGGTTTCCTAATTGATCCCCCTGTTTGGTAATTATTTCTTTAACAATGTTATTAATTTGCTCTTCATTCATTCCATTCGTCCTCAACAAATCATTTAAGAAGTTGGAAAATTTTCCGTTCTTTTTTAAATTGACAACCACCAGCCATTACGAAATCAACTAAATTTCGTCACCAACCATGTTGCTGATTTATCACGAAATTTAGTTAATCCCTGGGCCGTTTTCCTTAATTTTCAGTAAAATACGCACGGTATCTTTTAATTACTTCCTCCGTCACCTTGGCTAGATAATCTTCGTAATCTTCGGATCGGGCTAAAATATAAAAGAAATCAGATAATCGATTAACGTATTTTTCAAGTACTGGTCGTACGGTGGTTTCACTAGCAAATTGAACAAAGCGACGCTCTGCTCTCCGACAAACTGTCCGACACACGTGTAACTGAGCACCGGCCAAGCTTGAACCAGGCAATATAAAAGACTTTACGGGTGGCAACTTGACTGTGTATTCATCAATAACCTTTTCCAAATCGAGTACGTCTTGTTCTTCAATGGTCACGCTATTTTTTAAAAATTTTTGGGTATCTAAAGTAGCAATCTCTCCTTGTAAAAAGAACATCTTGTACTCAACTTTTTTCAAGATTTCTTGATTTTTTTTGCTTAAACAAAGTTTATCCGCCACGCTAATGTTGGCGTTTAGTTCGTCAAACGTTCCGTAAGTTTCCACTCGTAGAGAGTCCTTATGCACTCGTTTGCCGTCGTAAAGGCTCGTTGATCCCTTATCTCCACCTTTGGTATAGATTGGCATCTTGCTACATCTCCTTACTTGTCGAAACTGTCAATAATACCGACAATTGCGCAATCGCTCACGTCACGAAAATTTTTATCCGCATGGTTAGCAATCCGAGCACCCGCTCCCCGCACAAGCAGTACGTATTCTCCGATACCAGCACCGACTGAATCTACGGCAACTTCTTCCGGGCGAACGGGTTGGCCTTGCGAATCAATCGCTCTTACAATCATTAATTTACGACCAACTAATGACTTATCCTTTTGGGTAGACACCACGCTGCCTACAACTTTTGCCATATACAATTTTCATCAGTCCTTACTTGTATTTTTAAATCCTTTTGGCTGCTTATTTCTTCAGCACCCGCGGTAATATTTTGAACATTCGTTACCACTACCACCGCTTTATCCGGAATGCCTGCTAACATTTCTCGTGTGATTATAGTTGGATAAAAGGCATAAACTGGATGTTCACCGTTAACGACAAACATAATTGGCCAGTCCCTAATCATCACTAACGGGATAAAATTAAGTGCGTGATAGCTCACGTTTAACTGAAAATTCACGTCGTAATCGAGTCCTTGTAAAATCCAGGTTACCCAACGATTACTTTGGTCGAGGTGAAACAGATCCGCAATCAGCTCAATTGAAACTTGCTTTAAAACCAGATTGGCGTTATCAACAAATATTCCCGTTGAGGGAACATCATTACTTTTGGAGTAGGTAATTTCGGCGGATTGCGCATTTCTCTGTTTTAATTTTTCAATTACTTGAGCAACAATCGGATCCATTCAATTCACCCTCCAATTTCGTTTATTTTTTGATGATTCTACCGAACGTATTCGCATTTACGTTAGCAGCGTTAGCTTCATCAGTATCGATGTGCATTTCTAATAAGAAGTCTTTCCGTGGTCTGCAAATCACGTCATCAAAGATGGTTCTGCGTTCGTCTGAATTGATTTCTACACTGACCGTATCACCTAACTTAACACCAAAACGAGCAGCATCTTCCAGGCTCATATGAATATGCCGTTTAGCAACGATGACACCTTGGACTTCTACTTCTCCATCTTTAGTAACTAACTTAACGGAAGGAGCCCCTTCTAAATGACCAGATAATCTAATAGGAGCGTCGATTCCCAATTCAAAAGTTTCTGAACGGGCAATTTCTACTTGAGAATGTGCCCGGTTAGGACCTAAGATCCGCACGTGTTTAATAGTTCCTTGAGGACCAACAATGTCTGCAAATTGATTTGAAGCAAATTCTTCATGTTGGTATAACGGCTTGTACACTGTCATTTCTTGGCCAGGAAATAGAGTTGCAAAGTCTTCATCAGTCAAATGAATGTGATGATTTGAAACTCCAATACGAATCCGGTTTGGGTCAGTTTCTTCCTTTATAATCTTGCGAATTAACTGTCGTAACTGTTCTTCATCCATAATTCTCGTCCACCCTTATTAAAGCTATTTTTTATTTTGTTGAAGGTAAAATGCGTTCAACTTCAGCATGCGGGCGAGGAATTACGTATGAACTAACTACTTCACCAATGTTTTCAGCCGCAGCAACTCCTGCATCAACTGATGCTTTAACAGCGCCAACGTCTCCACGGACCATGATTGTAACTAAACCGCTACCAATTTTTTCTTGACCGATCATTTGTACGTTAGCTGCCTTAACCATGGCATCTGCAGCTTCGATAGATGCAACTAAACCTTTTGTTTCGATTAATCCTAATGCGTTATTCATAATATGTTCCTCCTGAAATTTCAAAAATTATTTTTTAGATTGTTTTTTACGTTTCTTAGTACTTGAATTAGCTTCTTTTTTACTATTTGATTCTTTTTTAGTCTTTGAGGTTGCCTTAGATTTCTCGGACTTGGCTGGTTTTTGAGGTTCCAGTTTTTCCGTTGGTCGAGTCGGTTCAACGTTCAGCGGCTCTGAATTAGCTTCGTTAGCCTTCCGTACCGTTGGTTCAAGTAATAAATCAGTTCGGTTAAGCTTTTCAATTCCTTCCGCAGGGTTAGCTAATACCGTTGAACTAACGTAGTTTTCGCCCATCATTTCTTTTGCCATAGCGATTGCCACGCTCACTGCCGCTACGTCACCAACAATCGCAACTGTGACCCAACCACTACCTCGCGTATTGGAAATATTTTTTAATTCCACGTCGGCAGTTTTTAACATTTTATCGGCCGATACGATTGCGTTGGTAAGGCCTTTAACTTCTAAATAACCTAATGTTTTCAATCAGTTCACCACCTTATTTAATCTTTTAAACGGTACGCCCTTTACTAAGCGCGCCGCGTTGGCTCCTAAAATCCGTAAATTTACGGAATTGTCTTTTTCCACCTTAAATAGTGGCTCTGATTTAGGTAAATTTTTATAGTGTACAATTACTGATTTATCGTCAAAGGCAATTCCCACTGATAATCGCGAAAATAACGCCCCTTGGTACGCACGTTCAACCGGGTTGTCGAACGCCATGGTCTTGAAAGAAAATGGAATCTCCTCTTCTTCAATTCCGTATAAAAGCTGCGTTAATTCAGTGGTATCTTCGTTATCCTCACGCATGGCAATTACAATTGAAGGTTTTTCCATACTCATTTACATCACCGACCTTAACTGGTTTGCGTACGATAAAATCAAGCCGGTTGCCACCGCGTTTCGGGGGCCCTCGATCGACCGGATATTCCCGCGTCCAGCTACCAAATTGTAGTGTGACAAAGCGTCGGTAACTAATTGTGGGATTTCAAAATCAAGTGCTGATCCACCCACAATCACTACAAATGGAATATCCCGAATGTTGCCAGTTGGACTAACATGTCGCAACGCGCGTTGTGCATTAGTTACGAAAACCTTTCTTTTAGCGCTTTGCCGAACATGCTTAATTTTTTCGATGCTGAGATTCCCTGGCACCGGTATATATCCGTTAGGCTTAATAACCACCACTCGAGCAAAAATATCCGCTGGAAGGGGCTCGTCAAAAAACTGCACCGTGCCATCTTCATGCCGAATTTGGAATAAGTTTTCTACTTTTGCAAGGGGGTATTTTTTAATATCCTCTGCTAAATAGGTGTCATTAATGCCTAATTCCGAGTTGATCATCATCGTGGTCATGTCACCAGCACCAGCTAAATGAATTGCGGTAATCTGGTTATTTTGATCAATAATTGACGCATCGGTAGAACCTGCTCCCAAATCAAGGATAGCAATTGGTTTGGTTGTTCCTGGAGTAGTTAAGGCCCCTAAAATGGCGGCTTCCGCTTCGGCACCACCAATTTCGACTGGAACGTGCAAATCATTTTGAATCAAATCCGCAATTCTTTGCATTTGTAGTCGATCAGATTTAACCATCGCGGCAATTCCAACAGCTTGTTCCGTTGAAAATTCACCAGCTAAGCCACCTTGAACCTTAATTGGTACTGATGTATCAACAGCTAGCAAGTCTTGAATGGCAATTTCTTTATTCTGCTTTCCGGTCAAATCGGCCATTGTCTGCCGAACTTTTTCTAACATTCCGCCAACGTTGGTTCCAGCTTCACCCGTGATGTTCGTAATTCGATCAAAGCTAGTAATTTTATCCATGATGGCATCTGCTCCGGCAGAAACGCCTACGGATTCGCTACCGTGATCACCCTGAATGTTAATTTGACCTGCTGGAATTACCCGCGCCTTAACATCACCTGCCGGAGTCTTAATAACTACGGCGGAACGATTGCCAATCAGCGCTCGTGAAACGGGAACGATGTTTTTAGTTTCATCTGAATCTAAACCAAACAGCGTCGCAATCCCGTACGGATTAGATAGTTGAGAAATCACCTTACCCTTATCCGCAACTTCAACAGCTGCTAACATTCCTAAAGGTACCTTTTCAATTAAAGCCACTTCATCCACAATCGGAATTTTATGGTCGAGCCGATTATCAATTAAAACGCCGTCATCATTCTGCAAAATTGCGGCCGTAATTTGGTAACCAGCCTTGCTATATAAATTGATTAACCGAGCTGCATCAGCAAAATCAACTTCTTTAGGAACTACCACGATATACTTTTTTTGCCGATCCTTTTCTTGCAAAAGTTGTAAAAGATTGACCGTATATCCAGAACCAATCCCCACCCCTCCAGGAGTGTTGGGATTATGCCCAATCATGGTTGATTCGGTGATAATGGTTTCCGAAATAGTTTCCATTGCTACATCACCAATTACGGGAGTAGCTTCGTTAATCCTGATTAAATCAATATCATCAAGTGTTAGTTGCGTCTTAGCTAAAACCTGCGCAACTGATTTTTTAATTCCAATTAAATTTTGCTTAGTTCCCTTAATTCCAGTTGTCGCTGAAATTCCAGAGTCAATAAATTTAACGTCTCCACGGTCAGATACTTCAGCAAGTGCAACTTCGGTTGAAGAATTTCCTATATCAACTCCAATTACACGTTTCATAAAAATGCTCCTTAATTGTCACCTTTTAATTTTTTACGGGTTTCATAAAATTCAGCTGCTTCTTCAAACCAGTCCGCACAAATTTTAGCGTTGTACTGGTCGCGTAACTCTTTAGCAATATCAAGCAGCTCTTGTTTAGTGGAGCGATACGGCCGTAAAGCGTTGTACATTTCCAATAGTCGTTCATCGGGAATTGCGGTTAGCTCAGCAGCTCTTTGAAAATTTTTCTGAATCGCATCGCGTCCAGAATCTACAGCGACTTGCCCCTGCAAACGCAACGTTTCTGCCGTAATTCGTAAATCTTTAGGCTTAACTGCGCCGTTTAAAACGTTATCAATATTGAGATCGTCTAAATTACTTCCCGAAGGTGAATGGACTAGTTCCGGATGTTTTGAATAAAGCGGGTAGTCCTTTGTCGTCAACGGTGCCTCATGAGTCGCCGTTTGAGAAGGAGTGGGCGTTGCTGTTTTAGATTCATCTTTAGGAGCTTGATCGCCCATCTGGCTCATAATCTTGGCCACTAAATCATCGATTTCACTCATTACTTTCCCTCCTAATCAAAATTTACTTCAATTTCTTCAGCCGGACGTCCAGGTTCAACTTGCTTCGTTTCTTTAATGTGCATCAAGGCTGAGATCGCTTGATAAGCTACCCGAGCCATTTGATCATTTACGGTTGGGACTGGATTGGGCGACATCCCCTTTGCATATTCGGCTGCATTTTTACCAATCGCCCGATAAGTATCCAAATCCAGCACTGGAGCTTGGGGGAATAACTCTAAATTAGAGAGCGGTTCTTGATCCTTTTGATGGATAATTGCCGTCCCCTTCGACTGAATCGCTACCGCAATTCCTGAACCTGACAATTTATCGGCTTCGGCACCACAGAACGAAACATCTGAAGTTCGGTAAATTTTTACCACCCGAGCTTTTAAGCCTTCTTCTTCAATACCCGCAATTACTTGACGTAAAATATCCTTATGCGGTAATCCCGTCATGTTTTTTTCCAAAACTTCCGCAAAAGCAGGTGCTACCCCGATGACTACTTCATCTTTAGAAAATCCGGGCTTTGCTTTACCCACGTGTTTAAACCAATCCAGCTTTTTTTCGGTAACTGGTCGTGAAATTGTGGACCGGTCCTCACTTTCAGCCTTTGGTTGCGAATTGGGAGTGGAAGAAGTTGACTCATCTTTAAAAGAAATTGGCGTATCCATATTTTGGTTTTCAGCCAAAACTTCTCTTATGATTTTTCTTAGTATGTTTTCATCAATTGTTTGAGACATTTACGCTTCCTCCTTTGATTAAAACTTCATATTTCCAGGATCAATGGCAAACGGAACGTTCTTAATGCGTTCCCATTCTTCCTTATCTTCGTCCAACCGGTATCCGGTGCCCGGACCTTGATAATCATTTGCGTCGTTGACCGCTGAAATAATGTTCCAGTCTTTATCAAAGATTGAAGACGTTTGTAAGAAGTCACCACAGACTTTTTGCTTTTGAAGGTTTAATACCGCTTCAGCGACATCCTTAAATCCGCGAGTATAAAGCGCTTTAATAATGTCCACTGCAGTTACCCCTCTGTCTAAAAGTTCTTGAGCCGCCTTCATATCTTCAACCATGTTACGTTCTGGCATATCTTTAGAGGTGTTTGCGTAAGTTGCTGCTTCAACTTCTTCATCAGTAATCTTCGGTAATCCTAATTCATCAAATACCGCTTGTAATGCCCGAGCCGCCTTATTCCGACCCTTAATGACCTCTTCTTCTGATACCGGATGAATTCCGCCATTAATCATCAAGTCACGTTCCATGATGTAATAGTCGTCATAATCCATGGCATCGGTATTCGAACCTGCAAAGGTGTTGTCGTAATTAGGTGTTGAAGAATATCCGGAAGAAACGTAATCCGTTCCCGCGATAAACTGACCTAATAACCGTTCTGTACGTCGCATATCTGAATGGGAGAATGCTTGGTCATTTCCGGAAGCGCATTCCAAATCAAGCATCATGCATAACAAGTTTTCGCCCATCACTGAACGAATTCCTGAAGGTACTGAACCAGGAATTCCAATACAGCTAACGCCACCATTTTGTAGTCCTTGTACCCCAGAAGCCTTGGTGATGAAAATGCACCGAGCCTCTAGGTAAAGCATTGATTTGCCTTCGGTATAACCCATCATGGCTTCAGATCCCGAACCAGATGTGAAACGCATCTTCAAACCGCGGGATGCGTAACAAGATGCCAAAAATCCTTTTGACCAAGGAGTATCGTCACCGTCAGTGAAAACTCGGTCAGTACCATATACTGAAATAGTTTCTGCATAACCAGTGAATCCTCGCATCCCTAAGTTAAGTTCGGTTGCTTCTTCAACTGAACATTGCGTTAAAACTCCCGGACGTCCAGTTTGTGCACCAACCATCAGTGAGATAGCGTTAAGTGGTGCATAGCGTGCTACCGCCGTGGTTGTCTCTTGTTCCGGGAAGCCACGTAAAGCTGCATCTGCCGCGTCTGCCGCGATTAATACCGGGTTATCCCGAATATTGGTAACGTGACTTTGGGTGGCAGGAGTCCGCCGCGGACGCATTTTCTGGGTTGCCATAATCATTTCGCCAAAGTTTAATTTACTAATAACTTCTTCAGCCTTTGCCGGTGTCATTGCGGTAGTAATCGCAATGATATCTTTGCGGGATACGTTAGGGTCAACCAACATATGGGCAATTTGAGTAGAATCCATTGCCATTACTTTTTCGGCATTTTCTAATTTAATCCCATACTTTGCAATGTATAGGTCGATTAAATCAAAATCTGCCCGCTTTTTTCCGTCTAATTCCGTAACCACGCCGTTTTCGATCTTAATACTTGGCTTTGGATCGTTAGGACCCATCATCGCCACTAGTCCTTCATCGGGCCATTCTTTAATAAAACCGTCCTCATGGATCGGACGTTTTTCAAGTTCTTCGAATCGTTTTTGCCGTTTCAAAATACTACTCCTTTCCATTTGCTACTTAATATAGGATGGAAAATCATTCTTTGGTTCAGTGCCGGCTAGTTGTCCAAGAAGCTTTAATCCGACTGCCCGTCCAGCCATCACAGCCTGACGTACCGCGCCCGAATCACCGCTAATATGGACGATTCCTTCGTTAGAAAAACTAGTCCCGTGACCAGGAGAAGCAAAACTTAGGACATCAACCCCCGCAGTTTTAATTGCGGTATCAGCCATTACCACACCGATTCCAGACGGAGCACCACAAATTAAACCATAGGCTTTACCTAGGGGAGCTCCGAAGGCGGTATGCACCGCACCGGAAGCACTCGCTGTAAACTGTAGTTCTAGATGTCCAGCTGGGGTGTTGTATACATCACCAAATGTCCGTGACAAATTATCCAACGCAACGTTAATTGCTTGGCGAACGTCTGAAGGATCGCTACCACCAATTAAAATCAAAACGCCGTGCCCTGCACCGCCCTTTGTATCGCGTGGCAATTCAATGTCCAAAACCTCTGTATTGGTCGCCTTTACCGCTTCGTCCATCGCCATAATCTGCGGACCAGCTCCTGTTCGAGAACTTAAAATCCCGATAACTGAATATTCTCTAGTACTCACGTGTAGTTCGTCTAATAACATCGCGTCTACACTAGGGATACACATTCCGATCGTGTCGCCAATCTCACTAGAACCAACGTATTCGGGAACCGTACTAGTTGAATTAAAAAAATTATTCATATTCATCCCTCCAGATGAAAACTGCTTAAAAATGAATTGTTTATTTCAACAACCAATTACTCTTTCTTAGGCAAAATGTTTTCAACATCTGCATGTGGACGAGGGATGACGTAGCTTGAAAGGACTTCGCCAATTTCTTCAGCTGCCGTTACTCCAGCATCTACCGAAGCCTTAACCGCGCCAACATCTCCGCGAACCATTACCGTTACCAAACCGTGACCAATTTTTTCTTGGCCAATCAAATCAACATTAGCTGCCTTAACCATTGCATCCGCTGCTTCAATTGATGCAACTAAACCTTTTGTTTCGATTAAACCTAATGCTTCATGTTCCATGAGATAATTCCTCCGATTTTTTATTTTCCAATCGCTACGGCACGACCGGATCCAAGTTCAGTATAATTGAAACCGTTTGCATTTTTTAAAGGCATTAATTTAGGAATCTGGTTGATTAAGACTGTTCAAAGTAAAATATTTTCCATAATGACAAAATTAAACCATTGCATTTTAGACTTTTAGAATAAAAGTGATTATTAAATTCGAAGATCACAATAATTTATTAATTTTTTGAACAAATAACTGCGTTGTTGCCAATAATTCATAAAAAAGAGGAATTAGAATAGTTTAACTATCCCAATTCCTCTTAAAATAAAACTAATCTGGTTTGTTGGCTTCCATTTCTTGTTCGCGTGTTTTGCGCAAAAAGTCAACCAAATCGTTAACGTTTTGGTTAGCCACCGCAGACAACGTAAACACTCGTTTTGCTCCAGCACTTTTAAGCCGCTGCTTCACTAAGTTGATTTGCGCGTCGTCTTCTGCCAAATCAATTTTAGTAACCACGCCCACTAACGGTCGGGCAAACATAGTCCCAAACGCTTCTGGGAAAACAATCCGACTGTCTACCGCACTTTGCATAAGAACGATTACCCCCGCGTCCATCGCGGTGGTTGCCAAGTTAGTATACATGCGGCGGTGTTCAATGTACTCACCAGGAGTATCAATAATGTTGTTATAAAACTCAATTGACTGCGTTTTATTGTAATGCATTTCTAAATGATTGATTCGCTGTAACAGGGTGGTTTTCCCACAACCAATCGGTCCAATAAACATTGGACGTCTCACTTTATTTGTATCCATCAACAAATCTCCAATACAAATGTTCTCCGGCCTTTAACGTTTTTAAATTGGCTGCTTTAGCAATATCTTTGCCATTGTTAACGTAATATTTCCAACCCGTCCCCGAGTGGACATCATTTTCAGTGTATTTACCGATCCGATTGACGTATACGGTTGCCCCGTTCTGATAGCCCACTTGTTTGCCGGCAACTTTCTTAAGGGCGCTAAACGCCGTCATCCCTTTTTGATACTTAATTTGCTTATCAAAAAGGATTTGCTGGTTCTTTTTAGGCCGTTTTAAATCCGTTTCAACCGTGACTTGCACCTTATCTGGGTCAACTTTAGCATTGCCAAAACCTAAATCATCATTACCGGAACTTTTAGAATGTAAAATTCCACCAAAGCCAATTGCCACACCGATAATTAGGAATACCGCCACTAAAAGCGAAAACCATTTTCGTTTCATTAGCCTTCCTCAATCCTTACTTAAATTGATAAACCCCATTATTAGCATATTTTCCGTTGTGGTATGCACTAAGCGCAACGAGGACTTGTCCCACACCCATAGTTTGGTCGTATGCATCCTTAATAGAACCGTCTTCTTTAACAAATGACAAGGTGTTCTTCAACGTAGAGTTTTCTTGTTTGTCATTCAACTTAACTTGGTTAATTTTCTTGAAAGACTTCTTGTTCATTGATAATGCTGTAATAACTTCAGCATTGGAGTTAGCGTTGGACTTGCCATCCATACCAAAGCCACCGTCTTTATTAACGTTAACTTTCAAGTAATGACGACCCTTAGTAATTGCTTTTTTAACGGTCTTGTTTTTGCTCTTACTCATTTCTAGAGCGTTTAAAGTCATGGCGGTAGTGTCCGCGTCTACGCTAGCAGCATCATCGTTATATGCCCAACCACCATCATTTTTATAGTTCTTACTCTTATGGTTAGTGACCTTAATTTGCTTTTTAGCCAGCTTGTTGCTTAATTTCTTTACCGTAAATTTAGCTTTCTTAGGAGCCTTGAATTTCTTATTTGACTTCAGTGCTACTAAAACTTGAGCTTGTTCATTAGTAGTTGTCTTTTTATTCAATACTTTCTTATTTTGGTAAAGCATCTTTACTAAGTTTAGCTTTTCACCATTAGTTTTATATGCTTTGGGATTGAAGCCCACAGCTTGAAGTCCAATAATGGCATTTGCTAATTGCTTAGGCGTACTCTTTTTTGAAACAATCAAGTTTTTCTTAACCAATTGTTTGTCATGATCAGTAAACTTATATCCTTGACGTTTCAATCCAGCTAACAGATCTTGGTAACCATCACTAGCTCCTACTCCTGGATAAGCCTTCTTATCAAATAATTTAGCCTTGGTAGTTTTACCAGAATCCATATCTTTAGCAAGATCTTGATTCTTCTTTAAAAGGTCATTTTTGGCATATGTAAAGACTTTTTCGGTCTGATCCTTTTGCTCCGTCTTGCTTGCCGTAGTAAAACTTGCCGCACTAGCGGATACCGTACCACCTAATAACAATGCAACTGCAGCAACCGCTGCGCTATACTTTATACTTTTTAACATTCTATCCCCTCCGAATAATTAAAGAAATCGTTTCCACTTTTTCAATATACCATTTCATTAAAGTTAAAAAATGCTTGGCATGGGAACCCGCAAAAAATTGTTATGCCTTATCAAAATAGTTCTTAAAATTATTACAATCTTGCGCAAAATAGTGCATTTTTTACCGCTTAAAATTTCCATCCACACAAAAAATCCCTCAAGCAACCTGCGTGCTTGAGGGATCAAATTAGTAATGATTATTCACGTTGATTTTCTTTTTCAGCTTCTAAAGCTGCTTCGTAAACCGGAAGTTTTTTGAAGTAACCTTCCTTAATCACCAAAAAATAGTTTTATCTATATAAGTTAATTGAATATGGATTTTAGTAAAGATTAATAAACATGAAAAAAACATTTTAATTAAAAAATAAAGCGTCTTTCAGTATAGAAACGAAATAATCAGTATCAAGCAAATAAATACAAGAATATGCTGTATTTATTCCTTACCGCTTCTATATTTAC
>ERZ506273.5-NODE-5-length-95156-cov-6.22773_pt1 | contig 95156 bp, 68 predicted proteins | sample MGYA00514022_ERZ506273 | MGnify/ENA metagenome assembly ERZ506273
GTGTGCTCTTCCGATCTGTGGTAGATGATCAGGTCTTCCGTATCGTCGTCTGATTTGGTGAAGCTGTTGTGTCCCAGTCCGAACTGGCCGGTGGCCCGACTGCTCTGGAATACGGGGAAGGGAAGTTTTTTCCAGGAGGCAGCATCCAGAAGGTCTGCATTTTCATCTGCATAGAGGAGTCCCACGCAGTACAGGGCGTCTGTGCCGCTGCCGGAGAAGGTCAGGAATATCTTACCTCCGTGTTTGATAATGCCGGGACCTTCATCTACGGGGAACCCGTGCAGCTCCCAGGCGTATTCCGGATGGGACAGGCGGACAGCCGGGGTGCACAGCGTCCAAGGGTTTGAGAGCTGTGCAATGAAAATGTCAGAGATATTGTTTGTTTTCTGCGCCCAAAGAAAATAATGTTTTCCTTTATGTTCAAAATGTGTATGGTCAAGAGAAAAATCCGTGAAAGCAATATCGCCTTTTACCTCAGTGACCACCGGGCCTTTCTGCTCCCAGGTCCCGGTTAGGGGATCGCGGTCTTTACACTCCAGACAGTGGGGGCGGATGCGCCAGGAGGATTCCTCCGATATGGTGGTGGTGTAATAAATATACCATTTTCCGTCAATATAATGGATCTCAGGTGCCCAGATATGAGGGCTTAAGGTGCCTCCGGCTATGGGCCGGCGCTCATAGACCACCTTTTCCTCATAGGCCCCGGAACCGTCTGCCAGCCCGCCCAGGGTGGAAGCCCGGCGCAGGATTATGTAAAGATACTGGTATTTTCCGTCCAGATTGTGCTCCATATCGGTATGGGATGCTGTGAAATAATACATACCGTCCGTGTGCTTGTAAATAAACGGGTCCGCTCTGTGATAAATAAAGGGATTTGGAAAACGTGTCTCCTCCAGGCGGCCGGTCACCTCACAGGTTTGGCAGTCCTTGGTTATCCTATCAGTTTCGGACAGATTCCAGCGGACTTTCCGCTCTTCCTGCATACCGTTTGTATACTCCACAGTGACTCTTTCCGGAAAAGGCGGTTTTTCTCCCGGTTTTGCGGTGATATGGACTTCCTCCACCGCGTGCAGTAGCACCGGCTCAGGTTTTCCGTAATTTTTTTGAAGTTCTGAGAGAATTTCCATCGGAATTTCAACGGCGCCGTTTGGGGCCGGCTTCTGTGTGATCGGGTAGAGCTGTTCAAATTCATAATCCCTGTCTGTGCAGACTGCTCCCGTATAATGGATAAAATCTGTTGTGCATACAAGATGCATGCTGGACTCATATACCGCGTCAGACGCCGCGATCAGATAAGTGCCGTTGATTAATTGGTAAATGGATGGGGAATGCAGCCTTTTGGAACCGAAATCCGGGAACCAGATTCCATTGTTTCCGTTTAACTGATACCAGTCAGACCCGTTGTAGCTGTATTCCAGGTGAAGACTGTCAGATTCCGGATTGTTCCAATCCAGGGTATAAGGACGCAGCCAGGCCGTTTTCTGACCTTTTCTGCAGAGAGAATCATCCCAGGGAAGTATATGCATGTTCTTCATAATAACTCCTTTTGGGCAGATGTTTTAACAAAATAAGAGTATTTTCATCTTAACACAAAAGAAAAGGGTTGACAAGCAGGTAAAAACAAGTATTTAATTAATATATAAAACGTTTAAGTAAAGGATGCGGCGGGCAGTCCGCCGATGCGGTACGGGGGTAATTATGGCTACGATCAAAGAAATTGCAAAGGCATGTCATGTCTCGGTGGCTACGGTGTCGAATATTCTGAACGACAAGCCGGGGGCCAGTGAGAATACAAGGGAAATGGTTCTGAAGGTGGCCAGGGAGATGGACTATATGCCCAACTACATGGCTAAAAACCTGAAGACGAAGAATTCCAGGAGCATAGGGGTTATTGCTGAGGATATGACCATTTTCAGCATTCCGGATATCATAGACGGGATAACAGAATACTGTGAGGAAGTGGACTACCAGATACTGCTGACCAACTTAAGGCTCTATAAGAAATATAATGACACTTACTATGGAAGAACGGATTTTTACGGGATTGTGCAGCAGGAGATCAAAAAACTCATGGCAAAGCAGGTGGAGGGAATCATCTATGTGACAGCCCATGAGCGTGTGATACGGTGTATTCCCGAGGACCTTCCCATACCGGCGGTGATGGCATACGGCTATACAAGAAGCGGTAAGGTGCCTTCCGTTGTGGTGGATGACGAGCACGGAGCGCTGGATATTGTCAATCATCTTATTGAGAACGGACATGAGAAGATTGGGGTGATCACAGGTAAAGCGGACAGCCTTCATATGCAGGCGCGTCTGATCGGATACCAGAAAGCCCTGCTGAACCATAAAATCCTGTATGACCCGGAGCTTGTAAAGACAGGAGACTGGACGCGGCCTGCAGGATACATGTATACAGATGAACTGCTGGAAAAAGGGGTGACAGCCATTTTCTGCATGAATGACCTGATGGCAGGCGGCGTATATGACCGTCTGGATGAGCTGGGACTTAAGATTCCACAGGATATTTCCATAACAGGGTATGACAACAGGGAACTTTCCAGTTATTATAAACCGCCTTTGACCACCATTACCCTGCCTCTGCACGATATCGGATACCGTGCCGGGGAAGTGATGATCGGTCTTCTTGAAAAAGAGATTCCGGAACAGAAAACAGAAGCAGTCTACCAGGTGAAATGCCAGCGTCTGCTGCGTAAATCCGTCAGAAATATCAGTCAGGGACAAAAAAGCAGCAATGGTACAAGTTCCTGAAACGATGGTACAAGTAAGGAAAACAGAAAAATTTTACAGCCTCTCGGGGAAATGTGGAGCACATCCCCTGGAGGCTGTTTTTTTGTGGTTTTGTACAAAGAATGAAAGGGGGAACAGCGCAAAAAAGGCTTTATCAAAATAAAGAATTGTACAATGTGCACATACTTAAACGATTTAAAAATAAAAATAGTTGTGTAAATATTTAAAATAAGAGTAAAAACGAGAAAAACAGAGAATAAGTGATTTAGAATAGAGATTAATGGAAATATATCTGAATTAACAAACTTGAAAACATCTGAAAAGTGGTCTATAAAAGAGAAAAACACACAGAGCCGCTGAGTAAAAATAACTAAAACAGCAGGAATGGCTCAGAAAAAATAAAACAGGCGGATATCCGAAACAAAATAAGAGTGATGGAAAAGATGTACGCTTAAACGTTTAATAACAAAAACCTCATCAAAGGACGAGCAGCCAATGATCTGAGGGCGAAATGCTCCGGGCTGACCGGAGCAAGGAAAGAGATATGAAGGGAGAGCAAGTATGAACGGTGAGAAATTACAGTCCCTGCCTCTTGGTGACATAAGGATAGAGGACGCGTTCTGGGGTAAATATATCCGGCTGGTAAAAGATGTGATTCTCCCTTACCAATGGGAAACACTGAATGACAATGTACCGGATGCAGAGCCAAGCCACTGCATCAAAAACTTCAGAATCGCCGCCGGCGAGGAGAAAGGCACCTTTCAGGGAGCTGTTTTCCAGGATACGGATGTGGCAAAGTGGCTGGAAGCCGCCGCGTTCACCCTGGCTTCCGGCGGAAGGGATGAGATGCTGGAAAGTCTGGCTGATGAAACGATTAAGTTGATCGGTAAGGCCCAGTGTCCTGACGGATACCTGAATACCTATTACACCATTCAGGAGCCGGATCGCAGATGGTCAAACCTGAAAGAAGGGCATGAGCTATACACAGCGGGACATATGATAGAAGCTGCTGTTGCCTATTATGAAGCCACAGGCAAGGACGCGTTTCTGAAGATCGTATCCAGGTTTGCGGATGTTATCTGTGAAAAGTTCGGTCCGGATGAGGGACAGTGCCACGGCTATCCGGGACATCCGGAGGTGGAACTGGCACTGGTGAAGCTCTACCGGGCAACAGGAGAGAAAAGATATCTGGAGGTATCCAAATATTTTGTAGAGCAGAGAGGTGTGGGGGAGAATTACTTCTTCCAGGAGGAAAAAGGTGAGAAATACCGGCAGATCTTCCCGGAATTCAAGGATTACAGCCCGGCATACTCACAATCCCACCTTCCGGTCAGGGAACAGAAGACCGCCGAGGGACACGCAGTGCGTGCCGTATATCTGTACTGTGCCATGGCAGACCTGGCATACGAGTACCGGGATGAATCCCTGCTGGATGCCTGCAGAACCCTGTGGGACAATATGGTGAAGAAGAGAATGTTCATCACAGGAGGCATAGGTTCTTCCGGGCTTCTGGAACGTTTTACCACGGATTATGACCTGCCGAATGACTGTAACTACTCAGAATCCTGTGCATCCATCGGCCTGGCGCTGTTCGGCAGAAGGATGGCCGAGATCACAGGGGAAGCAAAATATATGGATGTGGCGGAGACAGCACTCTATAACACGGTCCTGGCGGGAATCGCCATGGACGGCAGGAGCTTCTTCTATGTAAACCCTCTGGAGGTATGGCCGGACAATTGCCTGGAGAGAACTTCAAAGGAACATGTAAAGCCTGTGCGGCAGAAATGGTTCGGCGTGGCATGCTGCCCGCCAAACATAGCCAGAACGCTGGCATCCCTGGGGCAATACCTGTACGGAAAGGGAAAGGATTCGCTGTACATAAACTTATACGTCTCCAACGAGGCGCAGACTGTCATAAACGGTGTAAAATGCAGCGTAAAGATTGACAGCGGATATCTGGATGACGGCACAGTGAACATAAGTCTTCACCCGGAGCACAAGACAACAGGAACCCTGGCACTTAGGATTCCCGGCTGGGTGAAAACCTACTGTGTATTCCGAAACGGTGAAAAGATCAGAGAGCCAAAGACAGAGAAGGGCTACCTGCTCATAAGCGGTGAGCTGGAGCAGGAAGAGATCACCCTGAAATTTGACATAAAACCAAGATTTGTCCACGCAAACCCAAAAGTACGGGCAGACAGCGGCAAGGCAGCACTTATGAGAGGGCCCCTTGTGTATTGTCTGGAGGAGACGGACAACGGCAGCAACCTGGCATCTGTTTTTGTGGATACGGGACAGGAACTGTCAGAGCATTATGAACCGAAGCTTCTGGGCGGAACCACTGTGATCTGCCTGAAGGGTAAGAAAATAACAGAGTCCTGCTGGGATGACGATACCTTATACCGGGAATGTAAGACAGAACTTGAAGATATTGAATTAAAAGCAGTTCCCTATTGCCACTGGGGCAACCGTACAACCGGCGAGATGCTGGTTTGGATCAAAGAACTGCTGTAACATTTGTATCATACAGAGGGAGAAATCCTCTGATTTGATAAAGGAACGTAACGATTCAGCGACAGCGCTTCACAGCCAGGTGAAAATCACATCACGAAAGACGATCTTACATGGACTTTTGCCCGGAGCTGTGGAGACACTGAAAGTTACAAAGCATCTATAATATTAAGAAACGGAGGCAACAACAATGAAGAAGAAGGTTTTAGCAGCATTACTCAGCGCAGCCATGATCGGCACTATGTTAGCAGGATGCGGATCCAAAGGCGGAGACGACGCAAAAGAGAGCAGCACCAAGGAGACAGGTAAAAGAGAGATGGAAGTGGAAGGTGATGATGTCACCACACTTACTGTCTGGACATTCATTGAGAATCACCAGGATTTCTATACAAATATGGCAGAGAAATGGAATGAGGAAAATCCGGACAAGAAAGTAAAACTGGTTCTTTCCAATATGGCATATGATGATATGCACAACAAATTATCTCTGGCTCTGGAATCCGGCGAGGGTGCTCCCGACGTAGTTGATATTGAGTTAGGTAAATTCCCGGCATTCATGACAGGCGAAGTCGGACTGAAAGACTTATCTGATGTGATCGCACCTTACAAAGAGAACGTGGTTGAGTCCAGACTTGACTTATACTCCAAGGACGGAAAATATTACGGACTGCCCACTCATGTAGGAACAACCGTTGCTTTCTACAACACAGAGGCTCTTGACGCAGCAGGCGTTGATTACACCACGATCAAGACCTGGGATGACTTCAAAGCAGCAGGTGAGAAATACAAAGAAGCTACAGGAAAAACCTTCGCGGCAGCTGAGACAACAGCACAGTGGACTCTGAACCTGATGCTGGCTCAGAAGGGCGGAGACTACATGACAGAGGACGGCAAGCTGGATGTAAACAATGACAAAATGGTAGAGTGCTTACAGTATATGAAAGACATGCAGGCAGCAGGCGCCCTGGATACCATCGCAGGCGGACAGCCGGACAATGAGGAAGCATATCCGTTATTCAACTCCGGTGATGTGGCAGCAGCTATCATGCCGTTCTGGCAGACAAGCCGTTACACAAGCTACATGACAGACCTGAAAGGCAAAGTAGCCATCGCAGCTCCTCCGGTATGGGGTGACAACGACGCGGTTAAGACCATCGGCGGCGGCGGAACAGGTACCGCAGTTGTGGCAGGCAGTGAGAACGCAGACCTGGCAGCAGAAGTATTTGCTTATATCAAACTTTCCGAGACAGCCAACGAGGAAGTATGGAATGTATTGGGATTTGATCCGGTCAACACAGCTCTCTGGACAGACACAGCCATTACAGAGAACCCGGACAATGCATTTATCCAGTATTTCAATACAAAACCATTTGACACACTGAACGAACTGGCTGACGGCATCGGCCTTCTGAAATGCTATACAGACGAGAAAATGCCGTCTGTAAACAACACCTTCTGTACCGTTACACTGAACGATATTTTTGAATCTGACGCAGATGTGAAGACAGCTCTTGATGATGCACAGGATTCCTTAGAGAACGAATTTGCTGAATAAAAATTCATAAGTTATCGCTGCGGCCTGACCGTCGGGTCAGGCTGCAGTTTTGTTGGAGGAGAGAGAAAGGAGTATAAAATGAACAAAGTGAAAAAATTCTTTTACTCACAGAAAGCAGCTCCTTACGTGTTTGTCTTGCCGTTTGTACTTACGGTACTGTTATTCTGGATTTTCCCGATTGGAAACGGCGTACTTTTAAGCTTTCAGGATGTGTTAAAAGATAAATGGGTAGGATTAAAAAACTATGAGAGGCTTCTGTCTGATAAGATTTTCCTGAAGGCAGTTTGGAACAGTGTAAAATATATGATCGGAACCTGCGCGCTGCTGATTCCGTTCCCGCTTTTATTTGCAAGTCTTCTGAACAGTAAATTAATGAAAAAACCCGGATTTTTCAAATCCATTTATTTCCTGCCGGCGCTGACATCCGTCGTTGTTGCAGGTACCATTTTCCGTCTGATCTTCGGAGAAATGGATACAGCTTTGGCAAACCGCGTGATTGAATTGTTCGGACATTCCCCCATCAAATGGCTGAAAGGCCAGTGGACCGGATATTTTGCACTGCTTCTGGTAGCCTGCTGGAGATGGACCGGTGTAAATATTCTCTATTTCCTTGCCGGATTACAGAGTATTTCCACGGATTTATACGAGGCAGCATCCATAGACGGTGCGTCCAAATGGCAGCAGTTCAAAAAAATCTCCTTTCCGCTTGTGAAACCAACAACCGTATACGTGCTGACCATCAGTATCTATGCAGGTCTGTCCATGTTCCTGGAAAGCTACATGTTATGGAAGGGAAACAACTCACCGCAGAATATCGGTCTTACCATTGTGGGATATCTGTACCGCCAGGGTATTGAAAAACGGGCTATGGGTTATGCCTGTGCCGTTGGTCTGGTCTTGCTGATCGTGGTCATGATCGTCAACCTGATTCAGCTTACCGTGACCGGAACATTCAAGAAGGAGGAACGCTGATATGGCTATGGATAAAAACGAAGCAAGAAGAAAAAAAGACAGATTTGCCACAGCAGGTCTGCTCGTCCTTTTTACCATCCTGGCTGTTCTGATCATCCTGCCCATCTATGCCATATTTCTGGCAAGCTTTAAGCCGGGCGGACATCTGCTTCAGTATGGGCTGAATCTGGACCTGGATTTTTCTGTCATGAACCTGGACAACTATGTGCTTCTGTTCACAGGCTCCCATGATTACTGGACCTGGTTTACGAACAGTATCATCCTGACCGTGATCACAGTGGTGCTCACGCTGCTCATCAGCGCGTTCGTGGCATACGGGTTTGCGGCCTATGAATTTAAAGGAAGACAGGTACTCTTTGTGATCGTACTGATCATCCTCTCCATTCCTCTGGAAGTTGTTATGCTTCCTCTGTACAAACAGATCTCAAGCTGGGGAATGATGGATAATTACGGAGCAATTGTGCTTCCCTTCCTGGCTCACGCGTCAACCATCTTCTTCTTCAGGCAGTATCTGCTGGGGCTGCCGAAGTCTCTGATAGAAGCAGGACGTATTGACGGTGCCACAGAGTACGGTATTTTCTTCAAACTGATCATTCCGATCATGAAGCCGGCTTTTGCCGCAATGGCTATTTTAAATGGTATGAATGCATGGAACAACTACCTGTGGCCGCTGCTGGTGATTCGTTCTTCTGAAAAGTATACGCTGACCCTTGGTCTGAACACCCTGATCAACCCTTACGGAGATAATTACAGCCTGCTGGTAGTGGGTTCCTTCTTCTCCATTGTGCCGATCTTCATCCTGTTCGTATGCTTCCAGAAGTATTTCATCGAAGGTATGACAGCCGGCGCTGTAAAAGAGTGACAAGGGAAAGCACAAGTTTACCGGACTTCCATACAAGTGTTATAATTACCCCATAGTACATGACTTATTTTAGGAGGATTTGATTTTATGAGCAGACGTGCAAAGATGGTGCTGGACAAGGAATTCCGTATCGCACCTGTGGACAAGAGGATTTACGGTTCCTTCATTGAGCATCTGGGACGTGCCGTGTACGAAGGCATCTATCAGCCGGGACATCCGGCTGCGGACAAGGACGGATTCCGTCAGGACGTGGTACAGCTTGTAAAGGAGCTGGACGTACCCATCATCCGCTATCCGGGCGGAAACTTTGTCTCCAATTTCTACTGGGAGGATTCCGTAGGTCCGGTGGAGGAACGTCCAAACCGCCTGGAACTGGCCTGGAGAAGCCTGGAGAAAAATGAGGTTGGCCTCAACGAATTTTCAAAATGGGCAAAACAGGTGAACTCAGAGGTGATGATGGCAGTGAACCTGGGCACAAGGGGGATCTCCGATGCCTGCAATCTGCTGGAATACTGCAACCACCCGTCAGGAACAAAATACAGTGATATGCGTGTCAGACACGGAGTGAAAGACCCGCACAACATCAAAGTATGGTGCCTGGGAAATGAGATGGACGGCCCCTGGCAGATCGGTCATAAGACCATGGAGGAGTACGGACGTCTGGCTGAGGAGACCGCAAAGGCAATGCGCCTGATCGACCCGTCTATTGAGCTGGTATCCTGCGGAAGCTCCAACCGGGATATGCCTACATTCCCTGACTGGGAGGCAGTTACACTTTCCCATACATATGACTACGTGGATTATATCTCCATGCATCAGTATTACGGAAACCGGGATGATGACAGCAATGATTTTCTGGCACAGTCAGATGATATGGATGATTTCATCCGCACCATCATTTCCACCTGTGACTATGTAAAGGCTAAAAAACGTAGTAAGAAGGTTATGAATCTGAGCTTTGATGAATGGAATGTATGGTTCCACTCCAACGCGGCGGATGATGACATCACAGAGAACCATCCGTGGCAGGTGGCACCGCCCATGCTGGAGGATATCTACAACTTCGAGGATGCCCTGTTGGTGGGCCTGATGCTCATCACTTTGATCAGACACGCAGACCGTGTGAAGATGGCATGCCTTGCGCAGCTTGTGAACGTGATCGCACCCATCATGACAGATGCCGCAGGCGGCGCCTGGAAACAGACCATTTTCTATCCGTTTATGCACGCATCCAAATACGGACGCGGTGTGGCTCTTCTGCCTGTTATGAACAGTACAAAACATGCCACGGCAAAACACGATGAGATCACTGACGTGGAATCTGTAGCTGTCTACAATGAGGAGGCAGATGAGGTGACCATCTTTGCCGTGAATCGTAACCTGGAGGAAGATGTGGAACTTAGCACAGATGTGAGAAGCTTTGAGGGATACCGTATCCTGGAACACATCGTTCTGGAAAATGAAGACCTGAAAGCAGTCAACGGCCTGGGAATGGAAAAAGTCGCTCCCGCCAATGCGGATAACCGCAGCAGCCTGGATGACGGCGTCATGACCAGTGTACTGAAAAAAGCATCCTGGAATGTGATACGTCTGGGGAAATAGAGTGAAAAACAGAATCGAATAATGTCTACCGCACAGCCTGTAAAAGTGATATAATACAACATTACAGGCTGTGCGTTTTTTTGTACCGGGCACAGGTGAAAGAGGAGAATGTGATGAGACAAAAGACAAGAGATATGACAAGCGGGAAGCCGGCAGGTATCATCGTTTCCTTTGCCCTTCCCCTCATGCTGGGAAACGTATTCCAGCAGCTATATACCGTGATGGACAGTGTCATTGTAGGGCGCGGCGTGGGTGTGGAGGCTCTTGCAGCCCTTGGAACTTCAGACTGGCTGAGTTTTACGGCCATGGGAGGGATCACAGGCGTGGCCCAGGGCTTTTCCGTACTCATTGCCCAGTGCTTCGGGGCAAAAGATGAAAAACGCCTGAAAAAGGCAGTGGCAATGTCCGTGTGGACGGGAAGCCTGATCACTCTGCTGATCATGGCTCTGTTCATCGGCAATCTGTCCCGCCTGCTTGGCCTGCTTCGTGTGCCGGATAATATCCGCCAGCCGGCCCATAATTATCTGCTGATCCTCATGTTCGGACTGGTGGCAACGGCTCTTTACAATATCTGCTCCGGTATCCTGCGGGCCATGGGGGACAGCCAGACGCCGCTGCGGGCCATGATAGGAGCTTCTGCCGTTAATATTATCCTGGACCTTATCTTTGTCCTGGTATTTCACTGGGGCGTGGAGGGCGCAGCGCTGGGAACTGTGCTGGCCCAGGTATGTTCAGGCGCCATCTGCTTTTGGCAGCTTAAAAAGTACGGTATCTGGAATATAGAAAAAGCGGACTGGAAATGGGATTGGGAGATGGCAGGGCATCTGCTGGGCCTTGGCATACCCGTGGCATTCCAGAATGTGATCATCGGTTTCGGAGGCATTGTCATCCAGTATGTCATCAACGGATTCGGCCTTTTATATGTAGCCGGTTTTACGGCAACCAACAAGCTGTACGGTCTTCTGGAGCTGGCGGCAGTCTCCTTTGGCTACGCCACATCCTCCTTTGTGGGACAGAACCTGGGGGCAGGGAAATACGGCAGAATCAAGGAAGGTGTCCGTGCCTCAGCGAAGATATCCATAGGGATCGCAGTTGCCATCGGTGCTGTGCTTCTCCTTTTCGGGCGCAGTATCCTGAAAATATTTATCTCCCCGGAGGCATCCAATGCATCAGAAGTGCTGACCATTGCATATAATTATCTGGCGGTCATGGGGGCAACACTGATCATTCTCTATCTGCTCCATATTTACCGCTCCGCCCTGCAGGGCATGGGTGATACCCTCATTCCCATGTGCTCCGGAATCGCGGAGCTGGTCATGAGAATCCTTATTGCGCTCCTTCTGCCCCTTATAATAGGAAAAGAGGGCATCTATTTTGCCGAGACAGGTGCCTGGCTGGGCGCCATGGTGATCCTCATAGGTGCGTACAGAAAGCGGATACGGCGGTTTGATTAAGATGCTGCTCACACGCCGCTGTCCCGCCGGACACGGAGCGGACAGTAAGCTGATGAGGGAATTGACTATTTACAACACTGCTTTTTTATAATAAAATAAAAAACAGTTGTTATCCGCCGAAAACGGGCAGATGCAGACATTCCATAGAACATAAAAAACGGGAGGAAAGAGACATGGGAAAAGTAACAATACCAGAGAAGTATCATTCATGCTTATCCAGCTATGAGACACAGGAAGCGATTGGTATCATCAAGAATCTGATGCAGAAGAAACTATGTTTGGCTTTAAATCTGAAAAGAGTGACAGCGCCGGTTTTCGTAGATCCGGCTTCCGGTCTGAATGATGATCTGAACGGTGTGGAGCGCCCTGTAACATTTGATATCCCGGATGCAAATATGAATGCCCAGGTCGTGCATTCCCTGGCAAAATGGAAACGTATGGCCCTTTACCGCTATGATTTTCATGTGGGAAAAGGAATCCTCTGCGATATGAACGCCATCCGAAGGGATGAGGAGCTTGACAATCTGCACTCCGCGTATGTGGACCAGTGGGACTGGGAAAAGATCATCACAGCGGAAGACAGGAACCTGGATTATCTGAAGGATACGGTGACCAGAATCGTGAACTCCATCTGCAACGCGCTGGAAGAGGTGAAATACCACTATGAAAACCTGGACACAGAGCTGTGCCGTGAGGTGTCCTTCATCACTTCCCAGGAACTGGAGGATATGTATCCTGACCTGACGCCGAAGGAGAGGGAGAACGCCTACGCCAGGGAGAAGAAGACGATCTTCATCATGCAGATCGGTGACCTGTTAAAATCAGGGGAAAAGCATGACGGCCGGGCACCGGACTATGATGACTGGAAATTAAACGGTGACCTGTTGTTCTGGCATGAGCCTCTGCAGTGTGCCATGGAGATTTCATCCATGGGAATCCGTGTGGATGCCAAAACCCTCAGTGAACAGCTTGATAAAGCCGGATGCAATGAGCGCAGGAACCTGACTTTCCACAAAATGCTTTTAAACAACGAACTGCCCCTCACTATCGGCGGCGGCATCGGCCAGTCCAGGGTGTGCATGCTTCTTCTGCAGAAGGTACATGTGGGAGAGGTACAGTCCTCCATCTGGGACGAAGCTACCCTGACTGCCTGCAGCAATGCCGGTGTTGAAATCTTATAAAGAGGAAAGATATATGGATATTCAAAATATACTGCTCCAGGTGAAAAGCGGAGAGATGTCTCTTGAAACCGCGGAGCAAATGCTGGAAAAGATACCTTACGAGGACCTGGGCTATGCAAAGCTTGACCATCACCGCAGAATCCGTTCCGGGTTCGGTGAAGTAGTGTTCTGTTCCGGAAAAGCCACGGACCACCTGGTAGGCATTTATCAGCATTTTTACCAGCAGGACGGCTGTGTCCTGGGCACAAGAGCCAGAGAGGACCAGTATCTTGCTGTGAAGGAGGTACTTCCCCAGGTACAGTACGACCCCCTTTCCCATATCCTTGTCATTGAGAAGGAGAATGCGGCAAAAGAGGGATGCGTGGCTGTCTGTACCGGCGGTACGTCCGACATTCCGGTGGCCGAGGAGGCAGCCAGGACCGCAGAGTATTTTGGCGCCAATGTGGAGCGTATTTACGATGTAGGTGTAGCGGGAATCCACCGCCTTCTCTCCCAGCAGGACCGTCTGCGCCACGCCAACGCCATTGTGGCCGTGGCCGGAATGGAGGGCGCCCTGGCCGGTGTGGTTGCCGGCCTTGTGGAGGTGCCGGTCATTGCAGTGCCCACCTCCATAGGATATGGAGCCAACTTCGGCGGACTGTCAGCCCTTCTGACCATGCTGAATTCCTGTGCGGAAGGGATTTCGGTGGTGAATATAGACAATGGGTTCGGAGGAGGATATATGGGAGCCCAGATAAACCGGCTGATATGCAGAAAATAAAATATGATTTTATACAGAAAAAGGACACTTCGGCTGAGGTGTCCTTTTTCTGTGTGTTTATTCATATTTTCTGAAGACCCTGGTGAGCGGAAAAGCCTGACAGTATGCCAGAAAAGAACTGCCGAAAAGTACAAGAAGGATACGGAAAAACGGGTTGACATAAAATAGAAGCACTGTGGCGGCCGCCATAAGAAGCAGGAGAACGGTCTGCTTTGGATTTGAGAGTGCCAGCAGTACCGCATTCTTAAGCGTTCTCCTGATAGGATTTTCAAAGCGGGCATTCAGCGCAAAGGCGTACATCAGGGAAAGGACATATAAGGCTGTACAGAATGTAAGGAGCACCAGCACAGCATTTCCCATCCATGTATTCATCTGCAGCCAGAAGGCGAAATGAAACAGCAGCAGGGCGCCGGTAATAAAGTAGAAAAGAGCCAGAAAGCAGGAGGATCTGAAGTTCTCCTTCACAGCGCGCATATATGTGCGGACCATATCGCCATGTTCTCCTCTGACCTCCCCAAGGACAACTGAGAAGAGAGCACATACGGCAGGACCGATCGTGACCACAGGGATACAGCTTACCAGGAAGACAAGATTGAGTAATGTAAAATCAGCAAGCGTGCCCAGAAATTGAAAAACAGGACTGTCAATGTTGAATTTCATAGAAACCTCCTTTACCTTAACAGGTATTTATTGTATTAGAGTCTGCCGGGAGTGGTTTTTTAGACTGTTCCGGTTACTGAATTCATAGTAGGGGAGAACCGGCCAAAAAACTATAGAAAAGAATCGAGATAAAATACAGAACAAAATAGAGATTTGCCAAAAACACCTGTAAAAATATGATTTTCTCCATATCAGCAGTCCGATTTGGACGGTATTCCGGCAAAACATAGAATGTTACAATAATCGTGACTTGAAGATAAGCTGCAGCAAAATAAAATAGAAGGAGATAGAAAGAATGAGAAAATCATCTACCCAGAGCCGCAGGCTGTTCTACTGCATTGTACCGTTCATTATACTGAGCTTCCTGTTCTCTTACTTTCCACTGCACGGATGGATCTATGCGCTGTTTGATTATAAGCCTCCGCTTAAATTGTCACAATGTGATTTTGTAGGCTTGAAGTGGTTCAAAACTCTTTTTGCCAACAAAACACAGGTTGCACAGATGGTGCAGGTAATGAAGAACACATTTGCCATGAGCCTGCTGGGAATCCTCACATCCATGCTGCCCATAGGATTTGCTGTTTTCCTGAATGAGATCAAATGCAAATGGTTCAAGAATCTGGTACAGACCCTGACCACCCTTCCCAATTTCATAAGCTGGGTGCTTGTGTATTCTGTGGCATTCAGCCTTTTCACAGACAGCGGTATGGTAAATACTCTGCTGCAGAATCTGGGCATCATTACCTCACCCATCCGTTTTTTGGACAGCGATGCCCATACATATCTGTGGATGACACTTTGGAATCTTTGGAAAGGGCTCGGCTGGGGGGCCATTATGTATCTGGCAGCGATTGCCGGCATTGACGCGGAGCTCTATGAGGCCGCGAGAGTGGATGGTGCCAACAGGTTCCAGTTAATGCGAAATATTACGCTGCCTGCACTTATGCCCACGTTTTTTGTACTGCTCATGATGTCGGTAGCCAACTTCCTGAATAATGGCATGGACCAGTATTATGTGTTCCAGAACTCTTTCAATAAAGAACATATTCAGGTGTTGGATCTTTACGTGTATAATATAGGTATGACAGGGAGCAGCTTGTCACTGGCTACTGCAATCAGTATGCTGAAAAGTATTATCAGCGTTACCCTTCTGGTACTTGTTAACCTGGTTTCCAAGAAGACTCGCGGAGAGTCTATCATTTAGAAGGGGGAAGTTTTATGAAGGCAGATGTGAAAAAGCGCAGAAAGATAAAACCGGGTGATATGGTATTCCAGATTGTGAATTATCTGGTATTTCTCATAATTACTCTGATTTGTGTCTATCCGTTTTACTATATGATCGTCAACACCATAAGTGCCAATGACCTGAGCTCCAACGGTCTGATCAATTTCCTGCCGAAATCGGTTCACTTTGATAATTACAGGCAGGTACTCATGCTGGACGGACTGTCTACAGCGGCTTTGGTTTCCCTTGGAAGGACTGTGCTGGGAACTGCTTGTACGGTACTAGCCTCAGCATTTTTGGGATTTATGTTTACACAGGAGAGATTATGGCACAGAAAATTCTGGTACAGGTTCTTTGTGATCACCATGTATTTCAATGCCGGTTTGATACCCATGTTCATCACCATGCAGACACTGCATCTGACGAATACCTTTTGGGTATATGTGATCCCGGCCATTGTACAGCCGTTCAATATCATACTTGTGAAAACTTATATTGAGTCCATGCCAAAATCCCTGCAGGAGGCAGCGGAGATTGATGGAGCCGGAATCTTCACAATATTCGGGAAGATCATCCTGCCCACAGCAAAACCGATACTGGCTACAGTCGCAATCTTCTCGGCGGTGGGACAGTGGAATTCTTTTCAGGATACCCTCCTTTACATAACCGATCAGAAGTTGTACTCCCTGCAGTATCTTCTGTATACATATATTAACCAGGCCAGTTCCCTGGCCGCTATGGTGCGGAATAATGGCACTGGCGCCATAAATGCGATGACACTTGCCACACAGCAGACGCCGACGTCTATTCGCATGACAGTATCCGTAATCGTGGTGCTTCCAATATTATTTGTTTATCCTGTGTTCCAGAGGTTCTTTGTAAAAGGAATCATGATTGGATCTGTGAAAGGATGAGAGGAGATAGAAAATGAAAAAACGTTTGATTGGTATATTTTTGTGTCTTACTATGACAGTATCTGTTGTTTTGTCAGGATGCGGAGAAGAAAAGAGCGCTTCCGCAGGCAGCAGCAACAGCAAATATAAAGAATTCATCACAGTGGACGTATTTGACGCCCTGGCAAATTACCAGGGAATCCAGTCTGGCTGGTTTGCGAAAGTGGTGAGGGATAAGTTCAATATGGAGCTCAATATCATTGCGCCCAATGTGGCGGGTGGAGGCGATACCTTGTTCCAGACACGTTCAGCAGCAGGCAACCTGGGCGATCTGATCATTGCAGGTGCAGACAACGGTCGCTTCAGTAATATGGTAAAAGCGGGGCTTCTGGCTGATATGACGGAATTGCTGGAAGATAAAGAGATCATGAAAAATTATGAGACAGCGATCAAGAAGGTCAATGAGAGTGCCGGCCAGGAGGGGATTTTCGGCATTCCCAGTGAGATATCCAACCAGTCACCGGAGGTATCTGCAGATGGGATCGAGCCTCTGGTATCCCCCTATGTGAGATGGGATTCTTATAAGGAAGCCGGATATCCACAGATGAAGACGCTTGAAGATTTCATCCCTGTTATGAAAGCCATGCAGGAGAATACACCGCAGAGTGATTCCGGCAAACCAACCTATGCCATCTCTCTGTTCAAGGACTGGGATGGAAATATGATGGTGGGGGCAAAAAACTATGCTTCCTTATATGGATATAACGAGCTGGGGTTCGTGCTGTCCAAAGCGGACGGCAGTGATGATCAGGATGTGGTGTCAAGTGATGGTGTGTATGTACAGGCACTGAGGTTCCTTTTTGAAGCTAACCAGGCAGGTCTTGTGGATCCGGAGTCCACCACACAGAATTATGATATCCTCTCAAATAAATATCGGGATGGTCAGATACTTACCTCTCTGTGGTCTTATCAGGGGCCGGCCTTTTACAATACCGCAGAGCGGAAAAAGGAAGGAAAGGGCTTTATGCCGGCATTTATTGAAGACAGTTCTCCCTTCTCCTTTGGCTGTTATGCAGAGGGAAATGGAAAGACCATCATAGGGATCGGTAGCCAGGCAAAGGATCCTGAGAGGATGGCAGATTTCATTGACTGGCTGTACTCACCGGAAGGCATGGAAATTGGCGGACAGTCCGGAGGCGGAGCAGGACCGGAGGGACTGACCTGGGAGATCAAGGACGACAGAGCTGTGCGTACAGAATTTGGAGATAAGGCACTTGCAGGTGAGAAGGTGGAAGTCCCTGAAGAGTGGGGCGGCGGTGAATGGACAGACGGCGGCCCGGCACTAAACTTTAAGCCTCTGTCACCTGTTGACATTGACCCTAGAATTGGCGAGCCCTATCTATCCACCATGTGGTCATCCGTGCTGGAGAAAAACACCACACCGCTGGATACTGACTGGCAGGATAAGTCCGGAGGGGCAAAGACTACCATAGAGTTTCTGGAAAGCAAAGATGCCCTGTCAGTTTCGCCGGGAACCTCTTATATACAACCGGAGGAGTCATCGGATATCACTACACTCAGAAACCAGTGTAAGACAGTCATTGTGGATGATTCGTGGAAGATGGTATTTGCCAAAGATGAGACGGAATTTGAAAGTATTCTGAAACACATGCAGGATACAGTCAAGGGACTCGGCTACGAGGAGGTTCTGGAGCTGGATATGAAAAATGCAAAAGAACAGTCAGCCTGCAGGATTCAAGCAGTGGAGGAGTATAACAGCAGAAATAAATAACAAACGCAGAGACAGCGAAACCGGTCGAAAGGTTTCGCTGTTTCTGCATGAACGGTGCATTTTTATTCCTGTGTATGTGACTTCCGGTATTCCGCCGGACTCATGCCTACATATTTTTTGAATTTTTTGTGGAAATAATCTACATTTGTATAACCTACAAGCTGGGAGATCTCATAGACTTTATAATCGTGGTCAAGGAGCAGCTTTTTGGAGTTTTCTATGCGGACTTCGTCTATATAGACGTTGAAATTCCTGCCGGCAGCCTTGCTGAAGACTTTGCCCAGATAGGAGCTGTTGTATCCGAACAGCTCGGCGAGGGTTCCAAGCTTCAGATTTTCCTGGTAGTTGTGCCGGATGTACTGGAGGATTCCATCCATAACGCTCTCCTTTGTGGGGGAGCCTATGGCATTCATGGCCATCTCAAACTGAATAGTGAAGAACTGCAGTATTTCATACAGGTAGCATTTCTCTTCCAGGGTGCTTATAATGGCTGCATTGTTTGGAAATGGAATATCCATGCTGCCGTAGGTGTGTGTGATTATGGACTTTACCTGGATCATAATATCAGCCAGAAAGTGTTTTAAAAGGGATATCTCCGTATCTGTATGATACAGAGCATCTTTCAGCTCATCCAGTGTTTCAAGGAGCATATGCCGGTTCCCGGATTTTATATAGTTAGAGATACGCTGGGAATAGATATCCTCCGGGACAGTGCTCTGTGAAAGAACAGGTGCCTCCTTCGGCAGGTCCCCACAGCCCAGCACATGCTGGTTAAAACGGCAGAAGAATCTGCGTTTCATCAGAAGTTCGGCATCCTCGTAAGAGGTGTGGATCTGATCCACAGAATATACAGGCCTTCCATAGGTGAGAAACAGGGAATCCAGAGGGGAACCTTTCTGTGGCTGGCTGATATGATGTTCAACCAGTTCCTGAAAACGGTTCAGCGCAAATTCTCCTTTCAGAATGATGACGTTCCGGTTATCCATTCTAATATAATCCAGGGAATTATGGTTCCTGTTGGCAAGTCTCAGGATACCGGCAAAATCCCATGTGGTCTGAAAAGATTCCTGATTGTAGTTGGTGTATATAACGGCCTGATAGACAGAGGATTCCAGCATAATGTCATGGTAGTCCAGCAGGTCATAGTTGGCTTTGCCGCAGAGAACGTCCTGCAGGATGGATTCTCTTGCCCGGTCACGGTACTGGACCAGTTTTTTCCGGGTCTCCTGTTCTTTTTGAATGGAATCCCTGGCTTCCAGAACGGCTTTTTCCAATTCATCCTCGTCAATTGGTTTGGTGAGATAACAGGTCACACCGAAACGGATGGCTTCCTGCGCATAGGAAAAGTCAGAGTATCCGCTCAGAATGATAAAACGCCCCCGGAAGCCCCTTTCCTTTGCCTGCTTTACCACTTCAAGCCCGGAAAGTTTGGGCATACGGATATCCAGCAGGACCACGTCAGGATGTGATTTTAATATCTGTTCCAGTGTGTTCTGGCCGTTTTTGCCCTCACCGCAAATAAAAAATCCGAGTTTTTCCCAATCCAGAAGGTAACGGATACCTTCTCTGACATCTATTTCATCATCAGCGATAAAAAGTTTCATTCTTCTTTCTCCCTTCCGAATTTCTGTGCAGGCAGAACCATGGTGATCAGAGTGCCGCGCTGTTTCCTGCTTTTAGCTTTCAGTCCGTATCCGGGGCCGTAACATAGCACAATTCTCTGGTAAATGTTAAAAAGCCCGATGCTTTTGGTGGATTCTTTTGGGTGCTGGTAAATATTTCGGTTCATCTGTTCCAGTTCCCCGGGTGTCATGCCGCAGCCGTTATCGAAAATTTCGATGTATAGTTTTTTTTCTTTTATATGGATGTGGATAATGATCTTACCGTTCTGTTCCACCTCCTCCAGCCCATGCAGGATAGCATTTTCTACTATGGGCTGCAGCAGGAGAGGCAGGATCTGATATTCTGACAGGTTCATATCCGGCGGCGTCCTCAGGGAATAGTTCACCCTGTCATGAAAACGCAACTTCTGAATCGCCAGATAAGTCTGGATATAGTCCAGCTCTTTTGCCAGGGTGCTAAAGGAGGTGGCAGTATTCTCCAATACATACCGCATGGATTTTCCGAGGAGTTTTACGGCAGTGGCTACATCTGTATTGCCGGCCTTCAGGGAACGCATGCGTATGGTTTCCAGTGTGTTGTATAGAAAATGCGGATTTATCTGGCTGGCCAGCATTTTGAATTCCATGCGCTGCTGCTGGTTGGTAAGCTCCTGGGCTTTGATCTGTGCCTCATACACGGAGGCCTCCTTGCGCAGAATGTCCTGCACCATCACATTCAGGTCCGCAAAAGCTTCCGAAATCTCATCCTCACCGTGAAAAGTATCTGTGATATGGTAACTACCCTGGCTGGCCTTGTGCATGGACTCCCTCAGTGTAATAACACGTCGGCTGAAATACCGGGAGAAGATGTAAATAAAAGTGCTGGTGATGAAGAGGATCAGCAGCAGAATTGCCAGGTATATTCTGGTGATTTTATTGATGTATGGGTATCCGTCATAATTAAGGGATGCCGCGTGGAATATGTCATCGGAGTAAGCGGTGGACATGGATGAGACGCATCCGATGACACTGTAATCCTGCAAACGTATTTTTCCTAGATAATATCCGGTGGGGCCTTTGGCATACGCTTCCAGATTGGTATCTATGGCGCGGCGGTCGCTGCAGTAGAAGATTTCATCACCTTCCAGCCACAGTACCGTGTTTAGTGTACTGTTTTCTATTCTGTTCTTGATATGGTTGCTGCTCACTGTCAGATTGAGAATCGCGTAGCTGTTGATCTGAGGCAGAAAGATTCTGGAGTGCAGGCATAGCATAAGTGATTCGTTTCCGAAGTCATCTGCCACCATCTCCTCTGTCCAGAATGGAGTCATGGTTTTGGAGGCCCTTTCAAACCAGTCTTCTTTCTGGATATCATCTGTTATCTGGTGAATATATTTCCCTTCCCCAAGCGTTGTGTTAAAGGTATAGACAGATAAATGCTGGATAGATACATCCTCAGACAGAAGAGTGCGGAAGCCATCATATGCCTCCATTGCCTGTGCAGACTCGCCCGGTGATGAATAGGAGGAGACAAGCAGACGGACCAGTTCATTGTCAGAGGCCAGGGACTCCGCTTTGTTATGCAGGTTGGCGGTCAGGTCAAGGAGGAGGGACTTGACCCTCAGATTATCAGAATGTGACTGGTCTTCATAGTGTTCCAGGAGCAGAGCGCGTGTATTATAGACAAGGTAATTTCCAATAGTAATAACAGGGATGAAAATAGCAATAAAAAAGATGATATAAAGCTGCTTCTGTACCCTGATCTTTGTAAAAACATCCAATATCTTCTTTCGTGTCATAGAGGATTCCGCCCTTTCTTTCTTGCTTTTATTATATCGGCTTTCCGGAAGAATGAAAAGCTGATAAGAAAAAAAGATACGGTAATTTTTGGTGGTGTTTTATATCTATTTTTAGAGGGATCCTCTGATTTCTTGCGTGTTTTCCCTTGAATTATATCAGTAGGCAGGGGACCGGCTCTCAACTATAATTCAAGTCAGAAGTAAGTTTACACTGTATGACACAAAAGGAGGAAACAGGATATGAAATTCAGCAACGGATGCTGGCTGCAAAAAGAAGGATGTGAATGTTTTGCACCGCAGCAGGTTTATTTTGTGGAAAAAGAGAAGAAGAGAGTGGTTATCTGTGCGCCAACAGCCAGAATCAGGCACCGGGGGGATACATTGGGAGGAATCAATCTGACCCTTGAAATCACCTCGCCTATGCCGGAGGTACTGAGAGTCCGGACCCGCCATCACAAGGGTATGAAGAGAAACGGCCCGGAATTTGAGTTAAATGCAGGGGAACCGGTAGATATGGATGTCCGGGAAGATGAGGAAACCATAAGAATCTCAAGCGGCACATTAACACTGGTACTGACAAAAGAAAACTGGAGTATGACATATGAGCGAAACGGTGAGATACTTTCAAAAAGCAGCGGCCGTGATCTGGCTTATATGAAAACAGACTGGAAGGGATACGCCTACGACAAGGGCAGTCAGGATGCCTATATGAGGCAGCAGTTAGGATTATCGGTGGGAGAACTGGTCTATGGTCTTGGAGAAAGGTTCACGCCATTTATCAAAAACGGGCAGAGCGTAGATATCTGGAACGAGGACGGCGGAACAAGTACAGACCAGTCCTATAAGAATATCCCTTTTTATCTCACAAGCAGGGGATACGGCGTATTTGTGAACCACCCGGAGAAGGTTTCTTTTGAGGTGGGGACAGAGCAGGTATCTAAGGTGGAATTCAGTGTACCGGGGGAATGTCTTGATTATTTCTTTCTCAATGGGCCGTCTATGAAAGAGGTTCTGGAGCGTTATACCAGCCTGACAGGGAAACCGTCTCTGCCTCCGAAATGGACATTCGGGCTGTGGCTGTCAACATCCTTTACCACAAACTATGATGAGAAGACAGTCATGAGCTTTATTGATGGGATGGAGGAACGTGGAATACCACTGCAGGTTTTCCATTTTGACTGTTTCTGGATGAAGGAATTCCATTGGAGTGACTTTATATGGGACAGTAGAGTATTTCCCGACCCGGAGGGAATGCTTGCCAGAATCAGAGCGAAGGGGCTGAAAATCTGTGTCTGGATCAATCCCTATATTGCAGAGGAATCCTGTCTGTTTGAGGAGGGAATGGATAAGGGATATCTGGTCAGGAGGGAAAACGGGGATGTGTGGCAGTGGGATATGTGGCAGCCGGGAATGGCGCTGGTGGACTTTACAAATCCTATGGCCTGCCAATGGTACCAGGAAAAACTGGAAAAACTTCTCGATATGGGAGTGGACTGCTTTAAGACGGATTTTGGGGAACGGATTCCTACAGAGGACATCAGATACCATGACGGTTCCAATCCGGTGAAGATGCATAACTTCTATACCTATCTGTACAATAAAACTGTGTATGAACTGCTGCAGAAGAAAAGGGGAGCGCAGGATGCTGTATTGTTTGCAAGATCAGCTACGGTCGGGGGGCAGAAATTCCCGGTACACTGGGGTGGGGACTGCTGGTCTAATTATGAAGCCATGGCAGAGAGTCTGAGAGGCGGACTGTCTCTTACCATGTCAGGATTCGGATACTGGAGCCATGATATAGGTGGATTTGAGAGTACGTCCACACCGGATGTGTACAAGAGATGGGCCGCTTTCGGCCTGCTTTCCTCCCACAGCAGACTTCACGGAAGTACTTCGTACCGTGTGCCCTGGGTATATGATGAGGAGTCAGTGGAAGTGCTGCGCTGTTTTACCAACTTGAAACTGGAATTACTGCCATATCTCTGCAGCAGTGCTGTGGAGACTGCAAAGACGGGTATTCCTATGATGAGAAGTATGGTACTGGAGTTTGAACAGGACCCGGCCTGTTTTTACCTGGACAGACAGTATATGCTCGGGGAGAAGCTGTTGGTGGCACCTGTTTTCAGCGAGGACGGAGTGGCATCCTATTATCTTCCTCAGGGGACATGGACGAACTATTTTACGGGGGAGGCTGTGGTGGGAGGCGGCTGGCGCAGGGAACGCCACGGATATCTTTCCATTCCCCTATGGGTAAGGGAAAATACAATTCTGCCCACCGCCGGCAGACGGTGCAGGGCGGCAGACCCTTATGGTGATGATATAGAGCTGAAGATATATACTCTGCGGGAAAAAGCCGAGACAGTGGTATATGAGGACGGAAAAGAAGTGCTCAGTGTTGTCCTGGAACAGAAAGGTGAGACCATATTCGGCAGAACAACATCCTGCAGCGGCTGCCGTCTCCGGTTTGTGAATTTTATCTTCAGCAGTGTGAGCGGAGGCAGCCTTGTGGTGGATGGGCAGGACAGCATTGTTGAGGTAACAGATTCGTCGAAAGAGTTTGTCTGCAGATGTCAGTAACACAGGGTATATTGAGAACAGAAAGGACAGTTGTATGGACAGAGAAATTAGAGAAAGGGCAGAAAGCCTGGTAAAAGAGATGACTCTGGATGAAAAAACAGGGATGCTTCATGGGGCACGGCTTTTTGAGACGGCAGGTATTCCGAGGCTGGGCATTCCGCCTCTTAAAATGTCGGATGGACCTATGGGAGTACGTCATGAGTTTGAGGGCACCCGGTGGAAGACGATTGGCCATTCCGATGATTATGTGACATATCTTCCCTGCAACAGCGCGCTGGCTGCCACCTGGAACAGAACCCTGGCCGGGGAGATCGGGAGTGTGCTCGGCGAGGAGGCCAGGGGACGTGGAAAGGACGTAATACTGGCTCCGGGAATCAATATAAAGAGAAGCCCTCTGTGCGGAAGAAATTTTGAATATTTTAGTGAAGACCCGTATCTGACAAAGGAAATGGCAGTGCCGTTTATTCAGGGGGTACAGCTCTTTGATGTGGCTGCCTGTGTAAAGCATTTTGCAGGGAACAACCAGGAGACGGAGCGGCTATGGGTGAATGTGGAGATTGAGGAGCAGGTGTTGAGGCAGATATATCTTCCTGCTTTTTACGAGGCTGTGACAAAAGGCGGAGCTATGGCAGTCATGGGGGCGTATAACAGGCTCTGCGGGGAACACTGCTGTGAGAGCCGGTTTCTGCTGGACAGGATACTAAGGGAGGAGTGGGCATACGACGGGGTGGTGATTTCCGATTGGGGGGCAGTACATCATACAGACAGGGCAGCGGCCTGCAGCCTGGATATTGAGATGTCTGTTACATCTGATTTTGATGCGTATTGTATGGCGGACCCGCTGAAGGAAAAAGTGCTGTCAGGAGAAATCAGGGAGTGTGAAATAGATGAGAAGGTAACACGTATACTGGCTCTTATGATGCGTCTGCATATGCTGGATGGCAGGCGGAAATCCGGCAGTTACAACACGGACAGCCACCGCAGGAAAGCACTGGAGGCAGCCAGGGAATCAGTAGTTCTTCTGAAAAATGAGAAGGGCTGCCTGCCTCTGCAGAGAGAAAGACTGAGGCGTATACTTCTGATCGGAGAAAATGCGGAGCGTCTCCATGCCAATGGCGGTGGAAGTGCTGAGATAAAGGCACTGTATGAGATATCGCCTCTGATGGGGCTCAAATCCCGTCTTGGGGGGAATGTGCAGGTGGACTTTGTGCAGGGATACTGCAGCTGCGGGGACATAAAAGAGGAGAAAAAGCAAGGATGGCAGGAGACCAGCCTGGAGAATGGCGGAGGTCAAACAGGGAAAAGGGAAACAAAAGACAGCAGGCTGGAAATGAGAAGACGGGAACTCCGCCTTGAGGCAGTCAGTCTGGCAGATCAGTATGATACAGTTATCTATATAGGCGGGCTGGACCACAGCCATGACTGCGAAGGAAATGACAGGGAAGATATGAAACTTCCATATGAACAGGATGTTTTAATCTCTGAACTTTTGAATGTAAGACCGGATATGATCGTAGTGATGGTTGCGGGGAGTCCGGTGGAGATGGGGGCCTGGATTGACCGGGCAGATACTGTGGTCTGGGGATGGTATGCGGGCATGGAGGGAGGCAGCGCCCTGGCAGAGGTGCTGCTGGGTGAGACTGTTCCCTCAGGTAAACTGCCGGAGACTTTTTATAAAACCCATACAGACTGCTCAGCACACGTACTGGGAGAATTTCCAGGGGGTGAAAAGGTTACATACGGTGAAGGGATGTATGTCGGATACAGGTACAATGATACATTTGGGGTAGAACCGCAGTTTTGCTTTGGTCACGGGCTTTCCTATACAACGTTTGAATACAGCGCACTGCGGCTGGAAAGAGAGAGGGGGTGTATTCATTTTATGATTGAAAATACAGGGGAGACTGCCGGAAAAGAGACAGCACAGGTATATATAAGAAGAGGAAAAAAAGATGCGCCGCTCCAGGAGCTTATCGGATTTGAAAAAATATTCCTTGAAAAAGGAGAGAAAAAGGAAGTTGTGATAGAGATAGAAACAGTTACAGCAGGCTGTGAGATCCGGGTGGGGAGTTCCTCCAGGGATATCCGTCTGCGCTGTGAGGGATAGGACAGGTTGTGTTACGGCGAATATAAAAAACCGGGAAGGATTTCATTCTACCCGGTTTCTTATAATTTTTCAGTCAGAGAGATAATCTCCCCACACATATCCCGTTTCCCCTTCATAGACGATCCGATGCCATCCGTTGTCACAGATTCCGGTCCGTGTCACTGTGGCACCTCCCTGGAGCACGCCCAGGACCTCTGCCTGGCTTGCCGCGTCGGCTCTTACATTTACAGGGCTTTTTACGGTGACGGTCTCTGTCTTCTCCTCCACTTTGGCACCGGAATCCGGTTCATCGTATCCGGCTTTTCCGGAATTAAAACCTTCTGCGCCGCCGCTGGGTGAGATCACTTTTGTCCCGTCTGTGGGAAGCAGGCCTGAATTATCGTCTGTGGTGATGATCTTTCTAAGCCGGACTTTACTGGTATCTGTTCCGTCCAGGGGACCTACATAAATAAGCGTCACTTCATTGCCAGGGATAATTCCGTTTTTGCAGTCCAGTTCCGCTTTTGTCATATCAAAAGTCAGTGTTTCATTATCTGAAGTATTTATACTGATTTCCTTTCCGGTAAAAGCTGTCACGGTTCCGTCCATGGAAGCAGATACAGAATCCAGGGCAGCCTCCTCCTCCGCAGCGCTGTCGTCCTTGCCGCAGGCGCCCAGTACGGACAGACACAGAACAGACAACAGCAACAGGAGAAGATATTTCAGTTTGTCTCTCATCAATTACATCCCCTTTCCCGTTTCCTAATATTTTAAAGTATTTCAGCAAAATGTCAACGAAAGTTTTTCTAAATACTGTTCACAGTCACTGCTGCAGACGCTTCTCCAGATGTCTGCGGAAAAAGAGGAAAAAGGCAGCAGTCGCCATAACCGAGGCGATTCCGTCTGCAATAGGCTGCGCGTAGAACGCGCTTCTGGCCCCGAAAAAGATGGGAAGGAAAATAGTAAAAAGCATGTAATCCCCTTTCCGGAACATGGAGAGAAACAGGGCAGTTCTGGAAAGTCCCAGCGCAGTAAAACCGTCCACAAACACATACTGGAAGCTGAGTGGAATGATCAGCAGCGTAAACACATGGATTCCCCAGGTGGAAAGGGATACCAGAGACGGCTCGTCGGTAAAGATCCGGATAAAGTATACAGGCACGATCCTGGACAGTATAAACATTACGGTTGTAAAGCAGAGGCAGAGAAGCAGGATATATTTTTCTGCCTTTTTCACCCTGTCCACAGCTTTTGCGCCGTAATTGTAGCTGAGTATGGCCTGTGTTCCGCTGGAAATACCCAGCATGGGGCCGGTTATGAGCATCATGTAGCTCTGCACAATGGTGGCACAGGTGATGAGCACATCACCTTCGCCGGGACCGCCGTACTTCTGCAGCATGGCATTCAGGACAATGATGATCACACTGTCGGTTGCCAGAATCAGGAAGGGGGAGACACCCAGTACCAGGATCCTTTTGACGATCATGGGGGACCAGGCCGGTTTCCGCAGCCTGGTTATTTTAATGGGAACCTTTTTGCCGATCAGGAAACAGAAAGCAAAGGCGCAGGATGCAAACTGTGCGATAACCGTGGCAATGGCTGCACCCGCCACATCCATATGCAGACCGAAGATAAAGACAGGGTCCAGGATTATGTTGGTGACAGCGCCGATCAGCACAGTGGTCATTCCCACACCGGGAAACCCCTGACAGGTGATAAAATAATTAAGCCCGATCGCCATGAGGGCGAAGAACGTTCCTGCTGTGTAGATGGTGAGATAGGTGTCCGCGTATACAAAGGTGGCGGCACTTGCCCCGAACCAGAGCAGAAGATATTTTTTCGTCAGGAGAAAGAGCAGGGTCAGTACAGCGGAGAAGACCACCAGCATGGCAAAGCTGTGGGCCAATATGGACTGGGCCTGTTTCTTCCGCCCGGCACCCAGACGCATGGACATGAGGATAGAGCCGCCCAGTCCGATCAGGGTTCCGAAGGAGGTGAGAAGGGTGACAATAGGGCCGCAGATTCCCACTCCCGCAAGTGCCAGATCTCCGATCTTGGGTATGTTTCCGATGAACATTCTGTCAATGATGCTGTAAAGTACGGTGACGAACTGGGCGATCATGGAGGGGACAGCCAGTTTGAGGACCAGCAGCCATACCTTGTCCCTGCCCAGGTCAGTTGTCTGTTTCATGTTTTTTGTTTCCTTTCGTCTCAGGGGCGCGCAGCCCTTGTATTATGATGACAGGTAAATGCGCAGGCCTACAGAATAATTATGATGCCGGTACCACAGATATTCTTACATAAGTTGGTTCGGCAACGCTCAGGGTATAGTTTAAGTAGGTCTCGCCGATCACCCCGATCAGATCTTCCGCATTGGATACGTGGTCAGTAAACACACCGATCAAAAATGGTGCAGGTGTGTAGACAATCCCATAGTCGTGGAGACACCCGTCGTAATCTCCGTATTTATGGGCCACCGGGAAGAGGTCCAGGTCTATGTATTTTTGTAAAAAGGTGCCCGGCGCAGCTTCTTTCATGTATTCCAGAAGCGGAGTGTACGCGGAGGAATGTTCATATAGATAATTTATCACATCAAAAGAAAAATCAGCACAAAGCTTGTTGCTGGCAAAAAACGCATCCGGGTAGGTGTTGTCCGAATATTTCAGCATCATATGCCGGTAGGCGGAAACACCGCCCAGGTTTTGGATCATAATATTATTGGCTGTGTTGTCACTGCACACAATGCTTTCCTCCATGAGATAGGAGAGGGGAACCAGGCTGCCGGGCCGGTAATCATAGGGGGTGGAGCCGTCTCCCTCCGTATCTGTGGCTGAGGCATTGTAGGGAAGCCCGTCCTCCGGGGTGCGCTCCCCGCTGTTGACGGCATCGTAGTAGAGCATGTTGACAGGCACCTTCACGGTACTGGCTGCCGTAAAGAGGGTGTCAGGATTGTATATATATATTTCCTGCGTGAAGGTATTGCGGTAGAAGAAGGAAAAGTTTTCTTCATTCAGTCCGTATTCTTCCAGAATGGAATCCAGCAGGCTTTCGGCTGTGCTGCCCTCGGGAATTTCTCTTTCAGAGGAATATTCAGCAATATCGGATTCCACAAGTATATAATCGGCCATGTTCTCCAGGGCTTCGTATTCCAGATCAAGATCCGGGGAAGCGTAATCCGTATTCGGCAGCGGTGCATAGGCAAAAGTATCCCGGGAGGCATCTGTCAGGAAGCCCAGAGGTATGATGCTGAGGAGGAACAGAAATGTCAGCACAAGGATATTTCGTATGTCAGAGTTCTTTTTCATTGGTATCATCTGCCTTTTCTGTCTGTTAATTCAGGCTGTCTGTAAATTTTTGCATTACTCATCTCATTATAAATAAAAAGCAGAAATTTGTCATTAGTATTTCAGGTATTTTCCTTTGGAATTTACGGGGGTACGGCAAAACAGCTTGCACCTCACAAACAGCCTATGTTATAATTCCCTCATAGAGAGAAAATGACTTTTGGGAGCACTGCATCAGCAGTGTTTTTTTGAGTGATGTCTGCCCGCAAAAGGCGCGGGATGTCAAAAACGGAGAGGAATGGATTATGCTGAAGATTAAAGAGTATGTGAAGGTGAACAGTCTGGAGGAAGCCTATGAGCTGAACCAGAAAAAGTCATCCCGCGTGCTTGGGGGAATGGTCTGGATGAAGATGATGAACCGAAGCGTGGGAACGGCCATTGATCTGTCCGGTCTCGGACTGGATACGGTCAAAGAGACAGAGGACGAATTCGTGATCGGCTGTATGACCTCCCTGCGGACTCTGGAGACACACGCGGGATTAAATGCCTGCACGGACGGAGCTGTGCGGGAGAGCCTGCGGCATATTGTGGGAGTACAGTTCAGAAACTGTGCGACTGCAGGAGGCAGCATTTATGGCAGATTTGGATTTTCTGATGTGCTCACCATGTTTCTGGCGCTGGATTCCTATGTGGAGTTTTATAAAGGCGGCAGGGTATCCATGGAAGAGTTTGCAGAAAAAAAAGCGGACAGAGATATCCTGGTAAATATAATTGTTAAGAAACATCACCAGAGATCCGCATATGTAAGCCAGAGAAATGCTAAGACGGATTTCCCTGTTCTGGCCTGTGCGGTATGTCTTGACGAGGAAGGTATGCGGCTTTCCATCGGGGCAAGGCCCGGCAGAGCGGCTCTTCTGAAAGAGAAGATGGATACCCCTGTCAATAAAAAAGATATGAGTGCCGGGGAGTGGAGCAGACAGGCGGAGCTGCTGGCCAAAAAGGCTGCAGAGCGCGTTGTCACGGGAAGCAATATGCGGGCTTCCAAAGAGTACAGAACCCATCTGGTCCGTGTTCTGACCAAAAGGGCGCTGCTGGCAGCAGGAGGTATGGAAAATGGAAATTAAATTTATTTTAAACGGAAAGAAAATGCAGGTGGATGCAGCGCCGGATCTGCTGCTTTTAGACCTTCTTCGGGAGAAGGGCTGCTACAGCGTGAAACGGGGATGTGAGACTGCCAACTGCGGCCTCTGTACTGTTTTGATGGACAAAAAGCCGGTGCTCTCCTGCAGTATGCTGGCGGTCCGCGCGGACGGACATGAGATCGTGACCCTGGAGGGAATGCAGAGGGAAGCGGAGGAGTTCGGTTCTTTTTTAGCAGACCAGGGAGCAGAGCAGTGCGGTTTCTGTAATCCGGGATTTATCATGAATGTCTTTGCCATGCTGGAGGAGATGAAGGAGCCAACGGAGGAGGAGATCGGCGAATATCTTGCCGGAAATCTCTGCCGCTGTTCCGGGTTCATGGGGCAGACGAGAAGTATTCTGGCATTTTTAAAATATAAGAAGGAGCAGAGGGAAGGGGGCAGCGACAGATGAGTTATGTAAACAAACCGGTGAGGAAAAAGGACGCCATGGCCCTTGTGACAGGCCAGCCTGTGTACACGGATGACCTGGCGCCGAAGGATTGTCTGGTGGTAAAGGTTCTGCGCAGCCCCCATGCCCATGCGTGGATCGAGGAGATCAGGACAGAGAATGCCATGAAGGTTCCGGGGATCGCGTGTATCCTCACTTACGAGGATGTGCCCCAGGACAGATTTACCATGGCGGGACAGACTTATCCGGAATTCAGCCCCTATGACAGGCTGATCCTTGACAGAAGAATGCGTTTTGTGGGAGATGCCGCTGCCATTGTCGCAGGGGAGACGGAAAAGGCTGTGGACCGGGCACTGAAGATCATTAAGGTGAAATACAAGGTGCTGGAGCCGGTTCTGGATTTCCATAAGGCAAAGGACAATGCGGTCTGTATCCACCCGGAGGACAACTGGGAGTCACGTTTTCCTGTGGGAGCAGACAATAAGCGGAATCTCTGTGCCCATGCCGAGGAAGGGGACGGGGATGTGGAGAAGATCCTGGCAGACTGTGACTGTGTGGTGGAACGCACATACCATACAAAGGCCAATCAGCAGGCAATGATGGAGACATTCAGAAGCTATACCTATATGGACCATTTCGGAAGGCTGAATATTGTATCCTCCACACAGGTGCCTTTCCATGTGAGGAGAATCCTGGGACGGGCGCTGGGAATCGGGGCATCGAAAGTCCGTGTGATCAAGCCGCGTATCGGCGGAGGCTTCGGCGCAAAGCAGACGCTGGTGTCCGAGGTCTACCCTGCAATCGTGACGGTGAAGACAGGCAAGCCGGCGAAAATGATCTTTTCCCGCTATGAATCCCAGATATGTTCTTCTCCCCGTCATGAGATGGAGTTAAAGGTCCGTATCGGCGCGGACAGGGAGGGGACCATCCGGGCCATTGACGTCTATACCCTGTCAAATACAGGGGCTTTTGGTGAGCACGGCCCTACCACCGTGGGTCTTTCCGGCCACAAATCCATTGCTCTTTACCGGAACACAGAGGCATACCGCTTTGTATACGACGTTGTGTATACCAACCAGATGTCAGCAGGCGCTTACAGGGGATACGGAGCTACCCAGGGAATCTTCGCAGTGGAATCCGCTGTGAATGAGCTGGCGGAAAAGCTGCATATGGATCCGGTTGTGCTGCGCGAGAAAAATATGACAAAAGAGGGAGGCAGGTTTATTGGATACGACGGTGGCACAGAGGTCACAAGCTGTGCTCTGGACCGCTGTATGGCAAGGGCAAAGGAGATGTTTCACTGGGACGAGAAGTTCCCGCGCAGAGTGATGGAGAACGGAAAAGTGCGCGGCGTGGGTGTTGCCATGGCCATGCAGGGCTCCTCCATCGCAGGCGTGGATGTGGGAGGCGCCAGCGTGAAGCTTAACGAGGACGGTTCTTACACCTTAAGCCTCGGGGCCACGGATATGGGTACCGGCTGTGACACGGTGCTCTCCCAGATGGCAGCAGATACGCTGATGACGGATTATGACAACATTGTGGTGTTTGGGGTGGATACGGATATCTCACCGTATGATTCCGGTTCCTACGCCTCCGCCACCACTTATATTGCAGGCAAGGCTGTGGTGAAAGCCTGTGAAAGTCTGAAAGAACGGATTTGGGATCTGGGTGCCGGGATGCTGGAGGTTCCCAGGGAGGACACGGATTTTGACGGAAGCAGAGTCAGCAGGAAGGACGGAAGCGGGGCGGTCAGCCTGGAAGAAATCGGCATCCGCGGTACCTTTGGCAACAACGACTCCCTTCAGGTGACAGAAAATGCCTCCTCACCCATATCCCCGCCGCCATTCATGGTGGGCATGGCGGAAGTGGAAGTGGACAGAGAGACCGGGTCTGTGGAAATGATCGACTACGTGGCAGTGGTGGACTGCGGCACCCCGATCAATCCGAACCTTGCCAGGGTGCAGACAGAGGGCGGTATCGCTCAGGGTATCGGCATGGCCCTCTTTGAGGATATCCAGTACAGTGAACGGGGACAGATGCTGAACAATTCCCTGATGCAGTACAAGATTCCCACCCGCTTAGATGTAGGTAAGATCCGCGTGGATTTTGAGAGCAGCTTTGAAGGAAGCCATCCCTTTGGTGCCAAATCCATCGGTGAGATCGTGATTGACACTCCATGTCCGGCAATTGCTGCAGCCGTTTATAATGCCGCAGGTGTAAGGGTTTCGGAGATGCCCATCACGCCGGAAAAAGTAGCCATGGGAATTGCAGGAATTGAATGTGAAAATTGCAAAAAAGATGAATTTTGACGAAATTTTGACGGCTGCTTTGTTACCTTGAACTGGCTGGCGATTCCCGGCGAGACTGATAAAAACCGGGAGAAAAAATCAAGGAGAGGAAAACAATGAAACAACACGAAAGTGAAAAGAAAATCTTGTGGTACAGCCTTGCATTTATGGCATTCTCCACGGTGTGGGGATTCGGAAATGTGATCAACGGATTCTCAGAGTACGGCGGATTAAAGGCAATCATATCCTGGGTGATCATATTTGCCATTTACTTTGTGCCATATGCTCTGATGGTAGGTGAACTGGGCAGTGCCTTCAAGGACGCAGGCGGCGGTGTCAGTTCCTGGATTCTGGAAACCATAAGCCCAAGGATGGCTTATATGGCGGGATGGACTTACTGGATCGTCCATATGCCTTATATTTCCCAGAAGCCCAGTGCATCTTTTATTGCAGCGAGCTGGGCAATCTTTAGGGACAACCGGATCAGTTCCATGAACACCAGGGTACTGCAGGTACTCTGTCTGGTATTGTTCCTGTTTGCCGTTTGGGTGGCATCCAAAGGAATCAATGTGCTGAAAAAGCTTTCCACACTGGCAGGCTCCACCATGTTCATTATGTCCCTGCTGTTTGTGGTCATGATGCTTGCAGCTCCGGCTATCACCCATGCAAATGTACTGGATATAGATTGGTCTGTGAAGACCTTTATGCCGTCCTTTGATGCGAAATTCTTATTAAATCTGTCCATTCTGGTATTTGCCGTGGGCGGATGTGAGAAAATTTCTCCATATGTAAATAAGACGAAAAATCCCGCAAAGGATTTCTCAAAGGGCATGATCGCCCTGGCTATTATGGTTGCTGTCTGCGCTATGCTGGGAACCATTGCCATGGGCATGATGTTTGACTCCAACAACATTCCGGAAGACCTTATGACAAACGGTGCTTACTATGCATTCCAGACATTGGGAGAGTATTACGGACTGGGCAATTTCTTCGTGGTGGTCTATGCAATCTGTAACCTGATCGGTCAGTTTACGGTTATGATCATTTCCATCGACGCGCCTCTTCGTATGCTGCTTGACAATGCGGATGACAACTTCATCCCTGCATCCATGTTCAAACAGAACGAACACGGCACATACACCAACGGCCATAAGCTGGTCATGATCATTGTTTCTATTCTGATCATTGTTCCGGCGATCGGCATCGGCAGCGTGGATACACTGGTACGCTGGCTGGTAAAGGTGAATTCCGTGTGTATGCCTCTGCGTTACCTGTGGGTATTCGTGGCATATATTGCGCTGAAAAAAGCAGGGGAGAGATTCCCGGCACAGTACCGTTTTGTGAAGAACAAAACGCTTGGCGTTGTTCTGGGAGCGTGGTGTTTCCTGTTTACCGCGTTTGCGTGTGTTCTGGGTATTTACTCTGAGGATACCTTCCAGTTCGTACTGAATATTGTGACTCCTTTCGTATTGATCGGACTGGGATTCATTATGCCTCAGATCGCAAAACGTTCCAAAGCAAAGAATCAGGCATAAGTAAAATAAGCGTCTGGCTGCCAAAAGCGGCCGGGCGTTTGTTGTATGAAAATTCCTGTTGGCAGAACAGCGCCGGACAGGTACAATAGAAGAAAAAGCCCTCATTGGCGGGCAGAACTACAGGAGGAAAAATTAATGTACAGAGAGACTGCAGAACAGCTTCTTGCATTTATTGAAAAAAGCCCAAGCTGTTTTCATGCTATTAAAAATATGAAGGAGATTCTTTCGGCAGACGGATTCGCAGAGCTGAAAGAGGAAGAGAAATGGGAGATCGAAAAGGGCGGCAGATATTTTGTCACCAGAAATGACTCCTCCATCGTGGCATTCACCATACCGGAGACCGGATTTACCGGATACCGCATCATGGCCAGCCACAGCGATTCCCCAACTTTTAAGATCAAGGAAAACCCGGAGATGGAAGTGGATAAAAAGTATGTGAAGCTGAATGTGGAGCGTTACGGTGGTATGCTCTGCGCCCCCTGGTTTGACCGTCCGCTCTCCGTAGCGGGAAGGGTGATCGTGAAAGAAGGGGATAGCTTTGTCACAAAGCTTGTGGATGTGGACAGGGACCTGCTGATGATCCCCAATCTGGCAATTCATATGAACAGGGAAGTCAATGACGGATATAAATATAACGCCCAGGTGGATATGCTTCCGCTGTACGGCGATATCTCTTCAAAGGATACCTTTATGAAAGCCATCGCAAAGGCTGCAGGAGTGAAGGAAGAGGACATTTTAGGACATGACATTTTCCTGTACAACCGTGTTAAGGGCAGTATCTGGGGCGCAAATGAGGAGTTTGTATCCTCCTCACGCCTGGATGATCTGCAGTGCGCATTTTCCTCTCTTCAGGGATTTTTAAAGGGGGAGAAAAAGGAGTACGTGGCAGTACACTGTGTGCTTGACAATGAGGAAGTGGGAAGCGGAACAAAACAGGGCGCTGCATCCACATTCCTGTATGATACACTGGTGCGTGTGAATGAGTGCCTGGGGCTGTCTTATGAGGAGTATTTAAGAGGACTTGCAAAGAGCTTCATGCTCTCCGCTGACAATGCCCATGCAGTACATCCGAATCACAAGGAGGTGGCAGACCCGGTGAACCGTCCTTATATGAACGAGGGTATTGTCATCAAACACAGCGCAAACCAGAAATACTGTACAGACGGCGTATCTGCTGCCATATTCAAGGATCTGTGCAGGGAGGCAGGTGTGCCTTTCCAGACATTTACAAACCGTTCCGACATTCTGGGAGGCTCCACACTTGGAAATATCTCCAATACAAAAGTGGCGCTTAACGCCGTGGATATCGGCCTTCCGCAGCTTGCCATGCATTCTCCTTACGAGACTGCCGGGGTTAAGGATACCTGTTATCTGATCCAGGCGGCTGAGAAGTTCTTTAAATAGTGTAACATGGGTGATAAGGGAAATATACTTCTGAGGTTTATTGGGGGTATGTTTCCCTTTTTTGGGGTGTTGGGGAAAAATTATGGTGGTTTTTGGAGGGGAAGATAGTGCTGGAAGTGGGGGAGGAGGGGATAATGATGGGTCAGTGTTTATCTGTAAATCAAGGACATTTTCAGTCTGAAATTGCCGGGATTACCTATAAAATATATATTTCAGTTAAGGTTTATCTGTAAAACAGAGGTGTACCAAGTCAGAAATCACCAGAATTACCTACAGAGTTTATATTTTAGTTAGGATTTATCTGTAAATCAAGGTCATTTTCAGGCTGAAATCACCGGGATTACCTATAAAATATATATTTCAGTTAAGGTTTATCTGTAAAACAGAGGCGTATCATGTCAGAAATCACCCAAATTACCTACAGGGTACATATTTCGGTTAAGACTTATCTGTAATAGAAGGCCAATCAACATCTTATTCTAATATATCAAGGCACTTCTACAATCATAAAAGGTTCGGAAACCATATCTTCCTATGAGTTTTCAAAAAGACCTTTGCATTCTTGATACCACCCATGTATGATAGATATATAGTAAAGTTTTCCAGTCAAAACTCCGCCAAAAGCTGGGAGTCTGGACGAGAAATCAGAATTGATTGGAATCCTGCGCGGAGAGAAAAGAACTTAAGGCCTTTTTTGGCAGGAAGATTCCCACCTGAAGAAAGTTCTGTGGGAATCAGAACTGCAGCGGAAAAAGGTTTTAAATAATGCAAAACTATATAAGCGGAGGTGTCAAAATGGAAATTAAAGCATGGACCTATGAGGAGTATCCAGGGTATTCAGAGGAAGTACCCGGAGCAGTGCGATTGAAGACAACAGGAGATGAAGTGGGGGTTCGTTACCTGCACGATGTGGAATATGCCAGAGTTGACGATGTACCCCTGCATCTGCAGATCCTGCTGCCTTTTACCAGAAATGAGCCGGATATAATTTACCCGTGCTTGGTATTTGTCCAAGGATCTGCATGGATGGAGCAGGATGTCTGGATGCAGTGTGCCATGTTGTCCGGACTGGCCAAGAAGGGGTATGTGATAGCGGTTGTCCAATACCGGCATTCCGGCCTTGCACCTTTCCCGGCACAGATTCAGGATGCAAGAAACGCGATCCGTTATATGAGGGTTCACGCTTCCGAGTACCATGCAGACCCGGATGGAATTGTGGTCGGCGGTGATTCATCCGGGGGACATACATCCATGTTCTGCGGAATCGCAAGGGAAGGCGGGGAACTGGATGCCAGCCTGTTTCCGGGAGTCTCAGCGGAGGTAAAAGGCATACTTAATTATTATGGCTCTGTCAGCATGATGTACGAGGAAGGTTTTCCATCTACAGTCAATCATCATATGGAGGACAGCCCGGAAGGATTGCTGATGGGAAAAGTAAATCTGAAAGAGCACCCGGAACTATGCAGAAAAGGTTCCGTGGAATGCTGGATCACACCGGAGCTGGATATGGCTCCAACCATGATCGTTCACGGCACAAAGGACAGAACGATTCATACATACCAGAGCGTGCAGCTCTATGAAAAAATGAAAGCATGTGGTAAAGATGTCCGTTTATATCTGCTGGAAGGAGCAGACCATGGCGGCGCTGAATACTGGACAGAGGAAATGTGCAGTCTGGCACATGAGTTCATACAGTATTGTCTGAACCGCTGCTGATATCCTGACCATTAGGTGCAGAACTGGCATGATATGGCATGAGATGCATTTTTTCACCTTTTACATGAAATCCAAATCCAAGATTGTTCCCCGAATCCGTGACCGCACCGCAGTCCTCAGAACCTTTCAGGCGAAAGCCTGCATTCTTCAGTGAGGATAAAAAATAGTCCAGCCGGAAATTCATACAGAAACATTCCGGATACTGGCTCAGCAGAAGGCGCATGGATTTGGGGGCATTTTCAAAGTAGAAATAAGTACCTATCAAGTCTGCGTGAGCGGTAAGATAAGGGGCAATCCTTTCAAATAAAAAAGTATCATGATAAAAGTTATGTTCGTTGGCTGCAAAGAAGTCGAGATGTACGTCTATGCAGTTTTTTTTCAGAGGAAAACGGGTGCTGGAATCCGCAAGATACAGGATATCCAGCTCTGGTTTCTGACGTTCTATCAGATGCTTGTACATGAGAAGGGTTTCCGGATATTTGTCAATGACAATGTACAGGCTGTCAGTGGGCAGATATTCCAGATGATTGTGCATAAAAAACCAGGCATTGATATAAGTCTCCGCAATCACCTTTTCATGCAGGTCTGTTTCTTCAATCTGTTTCAACATCCAGTTATAGGAGCGCTGGAAGGTGCTGATCAGCGCAGGCGGCAGATCTTTGTATAGCTCGCGGGTAATATCCGGTGTATCCTGCAGGTTTTCGTTTTTGTTTGGTGTCATAAGGATACCGGAGGAGATATGGGCGCTGTAGCCGCAGGAGCATGATAAGCTGCCTTTGTAAATAAAACGCTGATCCATTTTCACCTCAGAGAGAGAGAGGGACCCGCCGCAGAGGGGGCAGCACAGAAGCGGCAGGGCAGCAAGGGGGAACCCGGTGCTGGCCCGTGGAGTGCTTTCGGATGCTTCCATGGTTTTGATATGCGAATCCAGGCGTTCCACTACCTGTTGTTTCCGCTCAATTTCTTTCATACAGAAGTCACGTTTTCCCTTGAAAATTTCTTTTAATTCTTCCATGTCCTGGGGGTCAGCCAGTCCTGAGATTCGTTTCAGGGACAGGATAACATGAATCTCCCGCAGCGAGAAATCCAGTTCTTTTAAACCCAGGATCCATTCCAGGTCCCTGACAGTCTGTTCGTCGAATACGTACTGGCCTTTGGGTTTGGGAGGGACCAAAAGCCCATAATTAATGTAATAATAGATGTTGTCCACTGAAATATGGTATTTTTCCGATACTTTTCCTATGCGCACAGTCCGGTTCCTCCTGAGAATCCATTTTTATGCCTACACTCTAGCATAAATCTGGAGTATACTCAAGGTTTATATCAGTTTTCGTAAAAATAGTATATTGACCTAAAGCAGACTCTATGATTTATTATGGTAGCACGATAAAGAAAAACGGGTAGAATTCATATAAAAAGTGAGGTATGGATGATGAAAATATTAAAAAAAGCTCAGGAGAGGACCGAGGAGGACAGAAAAGAGCTGTCCCGTATGGTACAGGAGATTATTGACAATGTACGGGGAAACGGGGATGAGGCGCTTAAGGAGTACAGCAGAAAGTTTGACCAGTGTGAGCGGGTTTCCATGCGCGTATCAAAAGAGGAGGTCCGGGAAGCTTATATGCAGCTTTCTCCCCAGGAGGTAGCTGACTTAAAAGCAGCGGCATCCAATATACAGGCATTTGCCAAAGCCCAGAGGGAGACGGTGAAACCTCTTGAAAACTTCAGCCCTATGCCGGGAATCTTTCTGGGACACAGGATCATTCCCGTAAAATCCTGCTGTTGTTATGTGCCGGGAGGAAATTATCCCCTTTATTCCACAGCGCTTATGCTGATCATTCCGGCCAAGACTGCCGGCGTGGAGCGTGTGACTGCATGTTCGCCGGTCATGAAGGGAACCGGAAAGATTAATCCTAAGACCCTGGCTGCCATGGATATTGCAGGTGTGGATGAGATCTATGCAGTGGGCGGGGCCCAGGCGATCGCAGCTTTTTCCTATGGAACGGAAGAGATTGCCCCGGTGGATATGATCGTTGGGCCGGGCAACCGTTTCGTGACAGAGGCCAAGAGACAGTGTTATGGTCAGGTGGGAATTGACTTTGTAGCAGGTCCCAGTGAAGTTCTGGTGATCGCGGACGGCAGCGGAACGCCTGAGATCGTGGCTGCTGACCTGCTGGCACAGTCTGAACACGATGTCAATGCAAAGGGCATGGTGGTCACCACAGATGAGGCATTCGGAAAAGCCGTGATGGAGGCAGTGGAAAGAGAACTGGAACAGCTTGAAACTGCTGATATCGCCAGAAAATCCTGGGAGACATACGGTGAGGTAGTTGTGGTATCTGATCTTGATGAGGCTGTAAACCTTGTAAATGAATACGCTCCGGAGCATTTGGAGCTGAATGTGCAGAATCCTGATGCGTTGATTCCGGGACTCTGCAACTATGGTTCTCTTTTTATAGGAGAGAATACAGCGGAGGTGTTTGGGGATTATGCTTCCGGTACCAATCACACGCTGCCAACACTGAAAGCGGCCCGTTATACCGGTGGTGTGTGGGTGGGAACCTTCCTGAAAACATGTACCCAGCAGAGTATGACCCCGGAAGCCATGAGAAATATTGCGCCTCTTGTCTCCAGACTGGCTGACGGCGAGGGCTTGAAAGGGCACAGGCAGGCGGCTGATATCCGCTTCACAAGCCCAAAATAAAGGCAGGAATAAGACATAACAGAGAGAGGGAGACTTCACAGTGAGTAATCAGAATACAAATACATTGAAAAGAACCTTCGGAATGAAGGAAGCTGTAACCATCACCGTTGGCACCGTGGTAGGCGTTGGTCTGTTCACTACAGGAGCCAATGTGGTGGGCGGCCTTGGTCCGGCCGTTATCCTGGCTACATTTGTTGCTATGCTTATCAGTATTTATCCGGCGCTGCTGTATGCGGAGATGGGAGCTGCGCTCCCCTACGCTGGCGGCACATATCAGTATGCATCCCTGGGTATAGGAAAACCCATGGGTATGCTTGCCGGGTGGAATTTTATAATTTCCCTGGTAGCGGTTACCAGCGGGGAGGCACTGGCGTTTAGTTTTTATTTCAAAACATTTTTCTCTGCACTGGGCATTGAGCTGCCTGTGAGCGACCGTGTGGTTGCCACAGTGGTGGTAATCGCGTTCATTATCACCAACGTCCGCGGTGTGGAAATGACCGGAAAGCTTCAGAATGGATTCATGTTCTTTTTCTGGGGCGTAGCGATCATCTGGTTTTTGACCATGCTGCCGAACGTAAATATGCCTAATTTCGTTAAACTCCCTGATTTTATTGCCCAGTCCACTCCGCTTGGTTTTATCGCATCTGTCAGTATGATTTGGTGGTGCTTTGCGGGATTTGAGACCTGCTGCGCTATGGGGGAGGAAATCAAATATCCGCAGATCAATATTCCCCGTGCACTGTTTCTTGCGCCGTTTATTGTTTTTGCGGTAAATGCAGCGTTTCAGTGGTTCTTGGTTGGTATCGTTCCGACAGAACAGATCGCCACGCTGTCCACAGCAAGCGCGCCTTTTGCCGAAGCTATGAAAACAGCAGGTATCCTTGGCTTTCCGCTGATCCTTCTGGCAGCCGGAATTGCGTTCGGCGGAGATTTTTCAACTTTGAATGCCAGTATCGCCGTACCGCCCAGATATCTTTTCACCATGGCACGTGACGGCGCCATGCCGAAAATATTTGCAAAAGTACACCCGAAATACAAGACACCTTATATCTCAATCATTGTGCTTGGCCTGCTTTCTGCTTTTCTGATCGCGTCCAACTCTATGATCTACATAGCATCCGTGAGTCTGTTTGCAGATTTGTTTTATTATGTGATCGGCATTGCGGCATCTTTTGGGCTTCGCAGAAAGCATCCCGATTTAAAACGCCCCTTTAAGGCGCCGGGAATTATGATCGGGGCGCCGCTCAGTGTTATCATTTATCTTATCATGATGACCCAGCTTGACCGGGAAGCACTGGTGACAGGTGTGATCTGGTGCATTCTCGGACTGATCATATATGCTGTCTGTCGGAAACGCTATCAGAGTGATGAGACAAAAGAGATGGACCGTATCATTATGGAAGAAGATATTCCGACACCACAGGAGAGACAGAAGATGGACAAGGAATTTAAGATTTGGAGAACCGTTGTTGCATGTGCTGTTGTCATAGCGATTGTGGCATATGTGATACCGTTTGTTGCTGTATAAGGACAGCAGGATGTCTGAAGGGCAGCCGGTTCGGATTAATATATAATCCGTGCCGGTTGTTTTGCATATATGGAAAATAGAGACAAATTTGGCGGGTTTTGAACCGGCAGAATTTGTTGTATATCACGAAAACAGAATATATGTTCGATATACATTGAGGAAATTTGCAAAGTGTGATAAACTATGTTTATCGCAGGATGGCTGCCGGATAAAAGCAGTAAATGCACATTTTTGATTGGATAACTGCTGATACGGTGTAATTATTCAGTAGGTCTGCGCATTTACTGCGCTGACCGTAAGAAAACGTTTAGCAGCCGGGCAAAAACTTCATCACCAAAGGCGATTTTGCATGGATTTTTGCTTGTAACTGTGAGGGTACTGAACAGTTACGATACGGTTTATAATATAAGTGGAAGGGTGGAATATATGACAATTGATGAAATATACACCGGTGAATCAAAAAATCTGGAATTTAAGCAGGAAGTGCCGGCCAGAAGTGAGCGATATATGAAAACAGTTGTTGCTTTTGCGAACACAGCAGGGGGCAGGCTGGTTTTCGGTGTGGAGGATGGGACGCACAGGATTATAGGAGTGCCGCAGGAAATGGTATTTGAGACCATGGACAGTCTCATCAATGCAATCTGTGACAGCTGTACGCCCATGATCATTCCCGATATTACCCTGCAGACCGTAGAAGACAAGACACTGATCGTTGTAGAGATTTATCCTGGAGGGCAGCGTCCCTATTATATCACTGCATTAGGAAAAGAGAACGGCACATATGTACGGATTTCAGGAACTTCACGGCCGGCGGACAGTTATTTGCTGAGGGAGCTGGAGTTTGAAGGAATGAACAGGTGTTTTGATCAGACATATGCGGCGCCGAGGCTGGCAGAGGAGGGACAAATCAGGGAACTGTGCAGTTCCATGAGGCAGTATGCGCTGAAAATGTGCAGCACGGAAAATGAAAGGGCAGCAGTGAAGAACGTGACAAGAAGCAATCTGTTGTCCTGGGGTATACTGACAGAGAAAGAGGGAAAAATACTGCCGACAAATGCGTTTGTACTGTTGACAGACAACAATTTTCTGCAGGCTAAAATACAGTGTGCCGTATTTAGAGGAACAACGAGAGGTGAGTTTCTGGAGAGACGTGAGTATACAGGGCCGATTTACAAACAAATAGACGAAGCCTACAATTTTGTGCTGCGCAATATCCGGTATGGGGCGAAATATAAAGGTTTGTACAGAGTGGATGACTATGAACTGCCGATTCTCTGCATTCGTGAGATTATTGCCAATGCGGTGACGCACAGAAGTTATCTGAACCCGGGATGCGTACAGGTTGCGTTGTATGATGACCGGCTGGAGGTCACATCTCCGGGTATGCTGTTTGGCGGACTGACACTTGCGCAGATGAGGGAGGGATATTCCAAGCCCAGAAACAGGGCGATTGCCAATGCTTTTACCTATATGAAAATAATGGAACAATGGGGCAGTGGTGTACCTAAAATGTTGAAGATGTGCAGGGAGTTTGGTGTGGAAGAGCCTGAATTTTCGGAAGAAGGTGTGGATTTTCGCGTAAATCTATACCGGGAGTCCGCACGGAATTCGTTTTTGGTTATGGAAGAACCGGCAGAATACAGAGCCGGAAAACAAATGGAGCAGGCAGGGCTGACGGTTGAAAACACTACCCAAACGGCCGGGAACACTACCCAAATGGCCGGAAATACTACCCAAATGATGGGAAACACTACCCAACCAATACGGAACACTACCCAATTAATTCCGAATGCTGCCAAAACAGCCGAAGATACAATCCAATCAATACCGGATACTACCCAAACACCCGAGGTGCGCATGTCAGCTTATGACAGACAGCTTCTGCAGGCAGTTAGAAAATATCCATATATATCCCAGAGGGAACTGGCAGCAGAGCTGTGCTGGAATACAGACCGAGTAAAATATTATATGAAGAAATGGAAGGACAAGGGCGGTCTGCGCCGCGTGGGAAGCACACACAAAGGATACTGGCAGGTGCTTATCCGGGTGGAGTGAAAGAGGTAAGATCAGCCGCAAAGCATAAATGCAGTGCGGCTGTCCTTTTACAATTTATCGTATACTTTGGCTTTGTTGTCAGTAGTTTTGAGCAGCAGATATTTGCGGATGAAGAAGATGATAGCTATGGATATGATTCCTATCAAAGTATCGATCATGTTGAGATGTTCCACGATCATCTGTCTGGCAATGGCAAACATGAGCACCTCCAGCAGGTTTTCCGCCGTATGTTTTGCCAGCATCTTTACAAATTCCACCCCGATGATCAGAGTCAGGATATTGCCGAGAAATTCAGTAAACTGGCTGGCTTTTATGCTGAGCAGGGGAATGCTTATGAAATTGTAGATCATGGGTATGATCAGAACTATGATCACCACCAGCATGATTGCTGACAGGGCAATTTCAGTGTAGCGGGAAATTGTGTAAATCAGTTCGTTCAGTTTGTTTTTCATACTTATCTCCGTTTCATTTGTACTATTGTTCTAAAAATTGTGATTAACACATTCTCGTCTTTTCCATTCTAACATAAAATACAGGGTGAGCAAGAAAAATCTGCAAAAAATAACGAAATTATCCCAAGAAAATCCCTGTACTTCATTGCTTTGACGTGATAAATATGTTAATATAGGAAGCACAGACAGTCCCCGCGGGAAAGGGCATATGTTTCCCTGAAACGGATAAGGGCTGGGAAATGAAGGGAAGAAAGTTATGATTTGGGCAAAAGAAGAGACATTATCCCGGGAGGAGATCAAGGAAATTCAGACTGCACGCCTCAGAGAGACGGTGGAGCGGGTCTATCATACAGTCGAGCCTTACCGGAAGAAAATGGATGAGGCGGGCCTGAAGCCGGAAGATATCAGAGGTCTTGAAGACTTACATAACCTGCCGTTTACAACAAAGCAGGACATGAGGGATAATTATCCGTTTGGGCTGTTCGCAGTGCCAAAGAAGGATTTGATTCGTATTCACGCATCAAGCGGAACAACAGGAAAGCCCACTGTGGTTGGGTATACCAGAAAGGATCTGGATGTCTGGTCAGAGTGCGTTTGTCGTATTGCGTGTATGGGCGGAGCGCAGCCTGACGAGATTGCGCAGATTTGTTTCGGATACGGTATGTTTACCGGAGCGCTTGGACTTCACTACGGACTGGAGAGGCTTGGGGCTGCTATTGTTCCCTCCTCAACAGGAAATACAGAGAAGCAGCTTATGTTTATGAAGGATTTCGGTACAACCCTGCTGATCGCAACACCTTCCTATGCGCTGCGCATTGCAGAGGTTGCGGAGCAGATGGGCATACACCCTCAGTGTGATCTGAGCATGAGGACAGCGCTGGTGGGAAGTGAGCTGATGACAGAAGCCATGCGCCAGGAGATGTACAAAGCCTGGGGCGATCATATGAATATTACACAGAATTACGGTATGAGCGAATTGATGGGACCCGGAGTCTCCGGAGAATGCCTGGAGTTAAACGGCATGCATATCAATGAGGACCATTTTATACCTGAAATCATTGATCCGAGAACCGGTGAGGTTCTCCCTCCGGGAGAGAAGGGGGAGCTGGTCATCACCTGTATATCCAAGGAAGCGCTGCCGCTGATCCGTTACCGCACCAAGGATATCACAAGGCTGATGTACGAGCCCTGTAAATGCGGCAGAACCACTGTGCGGATGGAGAATCTGCTTGGAAGAACAGATGATATGCTGAAAATCCGCGGGGTCAACGTATTCCCGAGTCAAATCGAGGAAGTGCTCCTGGGGATTGAGGAGTGCGGACCGCACTATGAGATCGTGGTGGACAGAAAGAACCACAGCGACACCCTGGAAATCCGTGTGGAAGTCCTTTCTGATTATATGATGGACTCCTATGCAGCGCTCCAGGAGCTGGAGAAGAAGATCAAGTCCAAGATTCGTGTGGTTCTGGGACTGGATATAAAGGTTTCTCTGGTATCACCGAATTCTATACAACGTTTTGAGGGAAAAGCGAAACGTGTGATTGATTTAAGAAAGAATTAGTTTTACAATATCAGTAACGATTCCATTGACTGCATCGTTACCATAATTACAGAAAGAAGGTAGGAGACGTGGGCGAAAAGAAAATCATGCTTGGCAACGAAGCCATTGCAAGAGGTGCCTGGGAGGCAGGGGTAAAGGTTTCTGCAGCATATCCGGGAACACCAAGCACAGAGATCAGTGAGAACATTGTAAAATATAAGGAAATTTATGCAGAGTGGGCCCCCAATGAAAAAGTGGCAACAGAGGTGGCAATCGGTGCGTCCATCAGCGGTGTGCGTGCTCTGGCATCCATGAAGCATGTAGGTCTGAATGTGGCAGCAGATCCGCTCTATACAGCGGCATACACAGGTGTGACCGGCGGTCTGGTCCTGGTTGTGGCAGATGATCCCGGAATGTACAGTTCCCAGAATGAGCAGGATACCAGAGCGGTTGCAAGGGCAGCGCAGGTTCCGGTACTGGAGCCGTCAGATTCCCAGGATGCAAAAGATTTTGTAAAGCTGGCTTATGACATCAGTGAAAAATATGATACGCCGGTATTTGTAAGGACAACAACACGTCTGGCACATTCCCAGGGTATCGTGGAGCTGGAGGACAGAGTGGAGAGAGAAGACACTCCTTATGAGCGCAAGTTCCAGAAGTATGTCATGATGCCGGGCAATGCCATCAGACGCCATCCGGTTGTGGAAGAGAGAATGAAGAAGCTGGCCGAAGATGCCAACAGCCTGGAAATCAATAAAGCAGAGTATAATGACACGTCCATTGGTTTCATTACCAGCGGTATTCCGTATAATTATGTAAAGGAAGCAATGCCCAACGCCAGCGTACTGAAATTAGGCATGGTACATCCGCTGCCGAGAAAGCTCATTGAAGAATTTGCCTCTAAAGTTGATAAGCTTTACATATTTGAGGAACTGGAGCCTGTATTTGAGGAGCAGATCAAATCCTGGGGAATCCCATGTTCAGGAAAAGATGTATTTACTCTGCAGGGTGAATACAGTGCCAACATGATCCGCCGCAGAGTGCTGGGCGAGGAGATTGAGGCTGCAGCACCGGCACCGGTACCGGCACGTCCGCCGATCCTCTGTCCGGGATGTCCGCACAGAAGCGTTTACTCTGTTCTGAAGAAAATGAAGATTCATGCAGCCGGTGATATCGGATGTTACACTCTGGGCGCAGTTGCTCCGCTGAGTGTTGTGGACACCACGATCTGTATGGGAGCATCCATCAGTTCCCTGCACGGTATGGAGAAGGCCAGAGGTAAAGAATATGTCAAGGACTGGGTGGCTGTCATCGGAGATTCCACTTTCATGCATACAGGTGTGAACTCCCTGATGAACATGGTTTACAACCAGGCTACCGGAACGGTTATTATTCTTGATAACTCCACCACAGGTATGACGGGCCACCAGGACCATGCCGCAACCGGCAAAACCCTGAAAGGCCAGGTGGTTCCGGCCATTGATATCTACAAACTCTGCAAAGCCATCGGTATTGAGCATGTCAATGTGGTGAATGCCTTTGATATTAAGGAACTGGAAAAGACGATCAGGGAGGAAGTGGCAAGAGATGCTGTATCCGTGATCATTGCCCAGGCACCATGCGCATTGTTAAAGACCAATGTATTTAAGACAAAATGCAGACCGGTTTCAGAGAAATGTAAAAAATGCGGGCTTTGTTTAAGACCGGGATGTCCGGCTCTTACCAAGAATGAAGATGGAACGATTTCCATTGATGATACCATGTGCAACGGCTGCGGACTCTGTAAACAGCTCTGTCCTGCTGATGCAATAGAGGAGGTAGAAGTGTAATGGCAACGAGAAATATTATGATAGTGGGAGTCGGCGGTCAGGGAACACTTCTCACCAGCCGTATTTTAGGAGGACTTGCCGTGGAAGGCGGTTATGATGTAAAGCTTTCCGAGGTACATGGAATGGCGCAGAGGGGCGGAAGTGTAGTTACCTTTGTCCGCTATGGAGAAAAAGTACAGGAGCCAATCGTGGAGGAAGGTCAGGCGGATGTTCTGATCGCGTTTGAAAGGCTGGAGGCACTGCGTTACCGTCAGTTCCTGAAAAAAGACGGTGTTATCATTGTTAACGACCAGAGAATTGACCCGATCACAGTTGTGACAGGCGTTGCGGAGTATCCGGAAGGAATCCTGGATACCCTTCGCGAGACCCACAAAGTCTACGCTGTGGATGCCATGAAGGTGGCAAAGGAACTGGGGAATCCCAAGGTGTTCAATGTCATTGTACTGGGTGTGGCTGCACAGCACATGGACTATTCAAAGGAAGAATGGCTCAATGTGATTGAAAAGACCGTTCCGCCTAAGACAGTGGAGATGAACAAAAAGGCATTTCTGACCGGTTATGAGTTGAAATAATTGCTGTATGGGGTCTAAAGACTAAAAGCAGCTAAAATTCCCTGTCTTCTTAAATGCAGAGGGCAGAGAAAGGATAGGTAGCATAAATGTTTATAGAACAATTATCCATATTTCTGGAGAATCGTCCGGGAAAGCTGAAGGGGATCGCGGATGCGCTCAAGGAGAAAAATATTAATATTATCTCCCTGGGACTTTCTGACACCACGGACTATGGTATTGCAAGGATGATTGTGTCTGATTCTGCCAGAGCCAAACAGGTACTGCTGGAAAAAGGGTATACGGCAGTGCTGACACCTGTGCTTGTAGTAGAACTGCAGCAGGAGGTAGGCGCGCTGAGCCAGATTCTGGATACCTTAAGTACAAAAGGGTTGAATCTGGAATATATGTATGCGCTGGTTACCGGCAAAGAGGGCGGTGCTATGGTTGTGAAAACCTCAGACCAGGCACGTACCTACCAGACATTAAAAGATGCGGGCATGAAAATGTTCTCGGAAGAAGAACTGAATGAACTGAAAAAATAAGAACTGGATACAGAAGAATTAAGAAGCGTCCGCTTTTCACAGCGGAAAGCGGCGCCTCTTTTTCTTTGCAATTATTGCTTTAGTGGTTTAAACCGTTGCGGTTTAAAGTGTAAGTGAAATCATAATAAAAAAGGAGAATAAAAAAGATGGAGATTAAGATACTGTTTTTGCTGCTGTTTTTCGGCTCTATGGTGGGTATTGGGCTGTATTCCCGAAAACATGCTACAAATGTGGCGGGATTTGTACTGGGAGGAAGGAGCGTAGGCCCCTGGCTTACGGCATTTGCATATGGAACATCCTATTTTTCCGCAGTTGTGTTTGTAGGTTATGCAGGACAGTTTGGATGGAAGTACGGACTGGCAGGTACGTGGATCGGGATAGGCAATGCCATAATCGGAAGTCTTTTGGCATGGGTAGTCCTCGGACGAAGGACACGTGTCATGACAAAGCATCTGCATGCGGCCACCATGCCGGATTTCTTCGGCAAACGTTTTGACAGTAATGCACTCAGGATTGCGGCATCAGCCATTGTATTTATTTTCCTGGTACCTTATACCGCATCCATTTATAACGGGCTGTCCAGATTATTTGAGCTGGCCTTTGATGTACCGTACGCAGCATGCGTGGTAGTTATGGCTGCCCTGACCGGAGCGTATGTGATTCTGGGCGGTTATATGGCGACCGCTATCAATGACTTTATCCAGGGGATTATCATGCTGTTCGGTATTGCTGCTGTGATCGGTGCTGTCTTAAGCGGCCAGGGTGGATTCACAGAGGCAGTGAGACAGCTTGCGTCAATTCCCAGCGATGTTCCGGCAACAGCAGGACAGTCAGGTGCCTTTACCTCATTTTTCGGACCTGACCCCATTAATCTTCTGGGAGTTGTTATCCTGACCTCCCTTGGCACTTGGGGGCTTCCGCAGATGGTTCAGAAATTCTATGCCATTAAGGACGAGAAGGCGATTCAGACCGGAACGGTAGTTTCCACTGTATTTGCCATTGTGATCTCCGGAGGATGTTATTTCCTGGGAGGATTTGGACGGCTTTTTGATACCCCCTCCTTATATAAAGCAGACGGCACTGTGATCTATGACGGTATTGTTCCTTATATGCTGTCCACACTGCCGGATATTTTGATCGGCGTTGTGATCGTACTGGTGCTCTCCGCGTCCATGTCAACGCTTTCTTCCCTGGTTCTGACATCCAGCTCTACACTGACGCTGGATTTCCTGAAAGGGACTGTGGCAAAGGATATGAGCGAGAAAAATCAGCTTCGTGTGATGCGTGGACTGATCGTTGTGTTTATTGTAATCTCCGTTGTACTTGCCCTTGATCCGCCTACATTTATCGCTCAGCTCATGGGAATTTCATGGGGAGCGCTGGCAGGAGCATTTTTGGCGCCGTTTTTATTCGGTCTCTACTGGAAGAGAACGACAAAGCTGTCTGTATGGGTCTGCTTTATAGCAGGAATCGGCATTACGGTATCCAATTTGTTCCTACATTATATTGCATCCCCCATTAATGCAGGGGCCTTTGCTATGGTAGTCGGATTTGTTGTAGTGCCGGTGGTAAGCCTTGTCACTCCTAAAATGGAGAAAGAGAAGGTGGAGGATATTTTCTTCTGTTACAATCAGGAAGTGGTCTCCACGCCGAAAAAGGTATTGCCTGAGGAAAAAGAGGACGGCGGTTCCCTTGCAGTAGAGGCATAGTTGTTAAAAATGTATCCGCTAATTATTACGAAAAAGTGCCATTTTGTAACAAATATTTAATGAATTGGAAATTTACCCCTTGCATCTGTAATAATTATGTGGTATTATGGGTGACAGATAAGAAATATTTCAAAAATGTTACAGGTAGTTACAGATTCAGACATGAATAGTGAGGTACATAATAATGAAAAAAAGATTTCTTATTCTCAGTCTTATTTTTACAATGGCCATGACCCAGGTTGTGCCGGTAGCAGCCGCAAGGGAAGATGACGTGCAGGCTGAGAAGGCAGAGACACAGAGTAAATTATCAGCAGCAGAGAGCAAAGAATCTGAGTTGGAAGACCAGAAAAACGCGTTATTGAACGAAATCGACTCCATTGACCAGAACCTTGTACAGGTTATGGCACAGATTGATATTCTGAATGGTGAGATTACAGATAAAGAAAGTGCCATCGGCCAGACAAAAGAAGATTTGGCTGTAGCGGAAGCAAACCGTGACAAACAGTACGAGGATATGAAGAAGAGAATCCAGTACCTGTATGAGAACGGGGGCTCCAATGCATGGGCACAGATGCTTTTAGAGTCTGACAGTATCACAGGACTTCTCAGCAAGGCAGAGTATACAGAGAAAATGTATCAGTATGACAGAGATGAGCTGAAGAAGATGAAGGAAACAGTTCAGGAAGTCACAGATCTTGGCAATCAGCTCGCCCAGGAAAAAGCAGAACTGGAAGAGATGAAACAGGCTCAGGAACAGCAGCAGGCAAGTCTGCAGAGTGCTCTTGATGAAAAGAAAGCAACAGCTTCTGATTATGAGACACAGATTGCAAATGTGCGTGCACAGGCAGATGAATACAGAAGCCTGATCGAACAGCAGAATGCAGAGCTTCAGAAGATCCAGGAAGAGAAAGCACGTCAGGCAGAGGAAGCGAAGAAAGCTGAAGAAGCCAGAAAAGCACAGGAGAAGGCAGCTCAGGAAGCAGAGCAGAAAGCAAAGGATGATGCTGAGGAAGAGGGCACCGGCCAGAACAGCACAGACGTAAGTTCAAATGACAGCAATACCAATGATAATACAGATAACGGAAACGATGCAACCAATGACAACAATGACGGAGAAGAGCCGGAAGACAATAATAATGATGTGACACCTCCGGCAGAGGAAACAAATACTCCGAATTACGACGAACCTGAGACACCGGATAATGAGGAACCCGAAGAGGAGCAGGGCAGTGACAGTGGTTACAGCGCTTCAGGACAGGCAGTTGTGGATTATGCAAGCCAGTTTATCGGCAATCCTTATGTTTGGGGCGGAACAAGCCTGACAAACGGTGCTGACTGTTCCGGGTTTGTACAGTCTGTATTTTCACACTTTGGTTACAGCCTGCCGCGTGTAAGTGATGACCAGGCTGGCGCAGGCCGCGGAATTTCCTATTCCGAATCCCGTGCAGGTGACATCATTGTATATTCCGGACACGTAGCAATCCTGACAGGTGACGGCGGAATCGTACATGCATCCAATTCTGCACCGTATCCGCAGGGCGGGATTAAATACTCCAGCAATGCGCTGTACAGACCATATATTGCAATCAGAAGAATTGTAGAGTAATTACATAGCCAGGTATTATATCATGCATAGCAGAGCCGTGCTTCCTCACCGAGAGGTGGAAGCACGGCTTTTATATATTATAGAAGGAACGCATCTGCTGTGATACCGCGATGTCAGCCCATCTGCCCTATGGGGCAGGGAATATATGGAAGGAATTTATAAAATATTACTATAAAATTTATTTTTGTAACAAAAACTTAAAGAATTAGGGGATTTCCTCTTGCAAGTGTAATAAATCTGTGATATCATAAGCGGGAAGTGAAAATTATTTCGGAAATATTACTTAGAGAATAGCAAATATTAAATACCAACAGTGAGGTACATAGCAGTATGAAAAAGAGATTCCTTTGTCTCAGCCTTATTTTTGCACTGACCGCAGCACAGGTAATGCCGGTGGCAGCTGCAAGAAAAGACGAAGTGCAGGCTGAAAAAGCAAACACACAGAGCAAACTGTCCGCAACAGAGAGCAAGGAAGCGGAGCTTGAAGAGAAAAAGAACAATTTACTTGGAGAGATTGATTCTCTGGATCAGAATCTGGTTCAGGTTATCGCACAGATTGACATACTGAAGGGTGAAATCTCTGACAAAGAGAACGCCATTGTAGAAACAAAAGAGGATTTAGCAGAAGCAGAGGCTGACCGCGATGAGCAGTATGCTGCAATGAAGAAAAGAATCCAGTATCTGTATGAGAACGGCGGAAGTGACGCATGGGCGCAGATGCTTCTGGAAGTCAACAGCATTACAGACCTGCTCAGCAAAGCTGAATACACGGAGAAGATGTATCAGTTTGACAGGGACGAGCTGGAGAAGCTGAGAGACACTGTTCAGCAGGTAACTGATTTGGGCAATCAGCTGGAGCAGGAAAAAGCTGAGTTAGAAGAGATGAAACAGGCTCAGGAAGACCAGCAGGCTAATTTAGAGACAGCACTGGAAGAGAAAAAAGCAGTTGCTTCTGATTATGAGACACAGATTGCAAATGTTCAGGCACAGGCAGATGAGTACAGAAGTCTGATTGAACAGCAGAATGCAGAGCTGCAGAAGATTCAGGAAGAAGAAGCAAGACAGGCTGCAGAAGCGAAAAAGGCAAGAGAGAAAGCTGCAAAAGAAGCTGAGGCGGCTGCACAGAGACAGGAGCAGCAGAACACACAGAAACCTCAGAATAATAACAATAATAACAACAATAATAATAACAATGACGATGTGGAAAATGAGGACGTGCCGGAGACTCCAAGTAATAATGGAGGCGGTAATAATGAGAACGTGCCGGAACCGGAAACTCCTTCCTATGAGCCGGAAGAAGAGGAACAGGGCGGCGGTGGATACAGCGCTACCGGAGAAGCGGTTGTTGCTTACGCAAGCCAGTTTATCGGTAATCCGTATGTGTATGGCGGCAACAGTCTGACAAATGGTATTGACTGTTCAGGATTTACACAGCAGGTATTCGCTCACTTTGGATACAGCATTTCCAGAACAAGTGATTCACAGGCGGGAGACGGACGCGGAATTTCTTATTCCCAGTCACGTGCAGGTGATATCATCGTTTATTCCGGACATGTTGCCATTCTGACAGGTGACGGCGGTATTGTACATGCATCTAACTCTGCACCGTATCCGCAGGGTGGAATTAAATATTCCAGTAATGCGTTGTATAGGCCTTATATTGCGGTTAGACGTATTGTAGATTGATTTTATTTAGTACATATTTGGGACTCATGCTTTTGGGAGCATGGGTCCTTTTTTGGTGTTTATGTGGGGAGGTGGCTTTCATGGGGGCGGGAAATCCAAAGCATCCGGGGCCGGCCGGTGTCTGTGTGGGGTGAGCGAAGCGTTGCGCTTGCCGGGAAGCTAACCTGCTCCCAGTCACTAAATTCGTCGGCAATGGCCTCCTCATTAAGTGTCTGGGGCAGGTGGATCTCCCCGGCGCTCCACTAAACATCGCTCACCCCACACAGACACCGGCCGGCCCCGGATGCTTTGGATTCCCCTGGGGATGATAGGGCGGGAGGAGGAGAAAAGGAAAAAGAAAAGAAAAAAGAAAAGAAAAAAGAAAGGATAAAAGAGAAAGGATATAATAAAAGATATAAAATAGGGGGTTTTAATGTGGAGTAAAATGGTGTATATTTTGAGTATGGGAGGGGAATGGAAAATGGGAATATCTTTTTTGAGGGTTTTGGAATATAATGGGGTTGTGGGGTAAAACTGATAATAAAGAGAGAAAGAAGGTATAAGAGTTGAAAACATTGGAGCTTAGAAAGAATTTTTATTGGACTGGGATTGTGGATTCAAATTTGCGGGTGTTTGATATTATAATGTATACAGAGTTTGGCACTACATATAACTCTTATGTGCTGAAATCCGGGGATAAGACGGTTTTGTTTGAGACTGCTAAGGTGAAATTCTGGGATGAGTATTTGGAGAAGGTGCAGGAGGTAACGGCAGTTGATGAGATTGATTATCTTGTTGTGAGTCATACGGAACCGGACCATGCGGGAAGTATTGAGAATCTGCTGAAGCTGAATCCGGGGCTGAAGATCGTGGCTACGGGCTGTGCGCTTGGGTTCCTGAAAGAGATCGTAAATGGTGATTTTACCGGGATTGCGGTGAAGGATAATGAGACCATGAAAATTGGGGACAAGACTCTGCGGTTCCTTGTGGTGCCGAATCTGCATTGGCCGGATACCATGTATACTTATATTGAGGAAGAACAGATTTTGGTGACTTGTGATTCTTTTGGGTCCCATTATGGATTTTCGGATGTGCTGGCAAGCAGGGTGACAGACAGGGAAGGATATATGCGGGCGACAAAGTATTATTTTGACTGTATTTTGGGTCCGTTTAAACCGTATATGCTGAAAGCGCTGGCAAGGGTCAGGGAGTTGGATGTGTCCATGATCTGTACCGGGCACGGGCCGGTGCTGGATGATAAGATTGAACAGATGTATGACATTTACGAGGAATGGTGTACAGTTGTGAATCCAAACAGCACGAAAACCGTGATTATCCCTTATGTGAGTGCTTACGGTTATACGAAAATGCTGGCAGAGCGGATTGCGAAAGGCGTGGAGGACAGCGGGGATATTGCTGTGCGCAGTTATGATCTGGTGGAAGCAGAGCAGGAGAAGGTGCTGGAGGAACTGGGATTTGCAGATGGTATCCTGTTCGGCACACCGACTATTTTGGGAGAGGCATTGAAGCCTGTCTGGGATCTGCTGATTTCCATGTATCCCGTGACTCATGGGAAGAAGCTGGCAAGTGCGTTCGGAAGTTATGGCTGGAGCGGTGAGGGCGTGCCTCATGTGATGGAGCGGCTGAAACAGCTTCGGATGAAGACGATGGACGGCTTTCGCGTGCGGTTTAAACCCAGTGAGGCGGACTTGATCGATGCCTATGACTTTGGCTATAATTTCGGCTGTACCCTTCAGAATAAGGAAAATGAGAGGAAGTCAGGCAGAAGCAGACTGGTGAAGTGTCTGGTGTGCGGTGCTATTTTTGATTCCTCCATTGATATATGCCCGGTATGCGGAGTGGGAAAAGAGCATTTTGTACCTGTTGAGGAAGAGGAAAATCAGTTTAGCAGGGACACAAAGAATTTTTATCTTATTCTTGGAAATGGTGCCGCAGGTATCAGTGCTGCGGAGGCTATCAGGCAGAGGGATAAGACAGGGTCTATTACCATGATTTCCAATGAAATTTACAGTACCTATAACAGGCCCATGCTGACAAAATCTATTATGGCAGATTTAGATGCCGGTCAGATCGCTGTGCACGAGACTTCCTGGTATGAGGAGAACAGAGTATTCCAGATTTTGGGACGCCGGGTGGAGCGGATTGATACGGACAGCAAAGAGGTGGTTCTGGATGACGGCATGAAGCTGAAATATACGAAGCTTATCTATGCTCTTGGAGCAGAGTGTTTTGTGCCGCCTATGAAGGGCGTGGAGAAGAAGAACGTATTTGCAATCCGCAGGCTGGATGATACGAAGAAGATTGCGGATGTGCTTCCCCAGGTGAAAAATGTGGCAGTGATCGGCGGCGGTGTGCTTGGCCTGGAGGCTGCCTGGGAACTGAAGAAAGCAAAATGCCGTGTGACAGTGTTGGAGCTTGCCCCTGTGATCATGGGACGCCAGTTGGATGAACCGGCAGCCGAGCTTTTGAAGAAGATAAGTGAAGCGCAGGATATCGAAATCCGTACCGGCGTTAAGATCGCGGCTTTGGAGGGAGAAGATTTTGTCTCCGGAATCCGTATGGAGGATGGCGAGGTGCTCCCGGCTGATATGGTGGTGGTTTCCTGCGGCGTGAGGGCCAATACCGCAGTGGCAAAAGAGGCAGGTCTTGAAGTGGACCGCTCTGTTGTGGTCAATGCCAGGATGGAAACCAGCGCAGAAGATATTTATGCGTGTGGTGACTGTGCTCAGTATCAAGGCATCAATTATGGTCTGTGGAGCCAGGCTGTGGAACAGGGCAAGACTGCAGGTGCCAATGCAGCAGGGGACAATCTGGAATATGAGACGGTATCCGCTGCGCTGAACTTCCATGGAATGGGGACTGCGCTTTTCGCGGCAGGTGATAATGGTAAGAATCCAAATCTGATCTATAAAACAGTTGAGTTTAAGGATATGGGGAAAAAGCAGTATCAGAAATTCTATTTCCTGAATAACAGACTGTGCGGTGTGATTTTGATCGGAGATGTAAGCCGTCTGGCGGAGATGACGGAGGCTCTGGAAAGACATACCACGTATCAGGAAGTGATGAAATAGTATTTGCGGGAAACCAGGCAGGGTGTGTAGCTCTGCCTGGTTTTTTACGGCTTTTAAGGGGTCTCTCTATAGGACAGCAAAATGTGAAGTGGCCAAGGTGACATGGATCTTCTGGCAGTTGTTTAGCAGCATATAACCAGGGAGAGAAAAGGAATTGGAATTTTAATACTGGAAAACACCGGAGAACTAATAATGACCAAAATTCATATTTGATGACTGTAAATATTGGTGAATCTTTTTTGGGCAGTAGTGCTATAATGAACTTGTAACAAAAGGAAATACTTAAAACAACCTCATACGAGGCATGCTAAGCGATCAGGTTTTTCGGAGGAAAAGATAAATGAATACTTTAAAAGCTGAAAAAAGAAACATGAACGTGAAAGCAAGGAGATTAAGAAGAGAAGGTTTTGTCACAGGAAACCTGTTCGGACGGGAACTGCAGGGATCCATTCCGCTAAAGATAGCCAAAAGAGATGTGGAGCAGCTCCTCAAGACGGAAAGAAAAGGCGGACAGGTTATGCTGGAAATAGATGGACAGACCTATGATGCGCTGATTAAAGAAATCGATTACAATGCTATGGCTCGGTGTGTAGAGGAGATTGATTTTCAGGCTTTGATCAGCAATGAAAAAGTACATTCTGTTGCTGAGGTTGTATTATTAAATCATGAAAATGTGATAGAAGGAGTTCTGCAGGAGATCTTAAAAGAAATTTCATATAAAGCGGTTCCGGCAGCACTGGTGGAAAAAGTAATCGTTGATGTGGGAAATATGCGTGCCGGTGATTCCCTCCGGGTAAAGGATCTGGAGATCAGCCAGAACAAGGATATTGAACTGATGACAGATCCGGAGGCCGTTGTTGTGAGCGTATCAGCAGTACACAATTCACTGCCGGATGATACAGAGGAAGAGGAAACACAGGAATAGTGTTTTAACATGGAACTTAAAAAATGCCATAAGCCCCTTGCCGCGTGTAACGGTAAGGGGCTTATGGCATTTTTCATGGACGGTTTATGATTTGTATAATGTGGTCGATCTGTTTCAGGAAAGCGTGGTGTCCGGCCGCTTTATATCCGGGTGTGTTTCTCCTGGAATATGCGCAGGCTTATGGGGTTTGTGAAAAAGTATGGCATGCATGTGCCGGCCCATAACCATGCTTTGCTATTTTGAAAGTTCAGATGTGCAGTGAGGGCACCGCACAGCATCAACTGCAATTTCACTTTTACAGAAAGGACATACCTTTGTTGCCGGGGCTGCCGGCTCTTCTTTTTTCTGCCCAAAAGAGAGAAATTTATTGATTCCCTTCATAAGACAGAATAAAATCAATGCCATGATCAGAAAATTAATAACAGCAGATACAAAAGCTGAGGCAAATCCGGCAATATCCTGTGCATTATATTTTGCATGTCCGGTCAGAAAATTCAAAATGGGATTAATAAAATTGTCCGTCAGAGATGTCACAATCCCGGAAAAAGCGCCGCCGATTATGACGCCGACGGCCATGTCCATAACGTTGCCGCGGAGTGCAAATGACTTGAACTCCTCTATAAATTTTTTCATGGTGTACCTCCTGGTTTCTCTTTTGTATTTTTAATTAAGCATACCATATATTTCGATGATTTCCAAATAAAGATAATATTTCATATAGATAAAAACTGACTGCAGAAAATCAACTATGCTATTTGATATGGAGATGCTGTTTCGAGCCATTCATGCGGTTAAGGAGCTCGCTTATCCGCTGGTCAGCCATTTTCTCGCCATAAGGATGTTTGTTGCGTGATGACCACTGTTCCGTATGACAGAGTGCTTTCCCCACGCATTTACGCGGGAGTTTGACAGCAGGGGCAGAGAGAATAGATTCCTATTTGGCTGTGATAATTTCATAGTTTTTAAGAATAATTTTTTGAAAAATGCACAAAATATTCCCAACTTTAATCCCAATGTGCTATAATACAAAAGTTGGGAATAAAAGTTGGGAAAAGGATGATGGTTTATGAATGTCGAAAAATTGGTTTTAGATTTATGTGCGTATAACAATGAACAGGAATGGTTTGAATTTAAAGAAAATTGGTTTCAGCCGGAAGGCTTGGGGGAATATATATCAGCTTTGTCAAATGCAGCAGCATTTCATTATAAGGCTCAGGCATATTTTGTGTGGGGTGTTAATGATAAGACACATGAAATTGTTGGTACAACATTTAATCAGTATTGCGACCATAACAAAGAGCCATACCAAAATTTTTTGGCAAGGAATCTGTCTCCAAGCGTCAATTTTTCGTTTGAGGAAGCAACTATAAATGACAAGAGGGTTGTTGTTTTAGTGATTCCTGCAGCACAGGAAATCCCGACAGCTTTTAAAGAAAAGCGATATATTCGTATTGGTTCTTCTAAAGCAAATTTGAAAGATTATCCGAAACGGGAAATCCAATTGTTCAAAATTTTGGACGGAAGAGTGGAGACCATTGAAACATTACCGGCGAAATATCAGGAACTGACATTTTCAAAATTATTTGGATATTATGGTTCAAAAGGGATTGTACTAAATAAGAAAACCTTTGAAAAAAATCTCGGATTAAGAAATAAAGATGGAGAATATAACCTGTTGGCACAGTTGCTTTCGGATAATTCACATTTTCCATTAAGAGTATCAATTTTTGAAGGAGAGACAAAAGGCTCCAATTTATTTTCTGTAAGAGAATTTGGAAATAATTGTCTGCTCTACAGTTTGGATGAGGTTTTAAGATATGCGGATGTATTAAATTTGATTCAGACAGATGAGAGCGAGCGTGTGGTGGAACGTACGGAAATACCATTGTTCGATAACAAAGCGTTTAGAGAAGCAATCATAAATGCTATTTTGCATAATCTGTGGATAAGCGGAAACGAGCCAATGATTTCTGTATTTTCAGATAGAATAGAAATTTTATCAAGAGGAACACTGGCACCGGCGCAGACTTTGGAAGGCTTTTTCCTGGGAGAATCAATCCCTGTAAATGAAAAGCTGTCAGAAATCTTTCTTCAGCTTCATATTAGTGAAAAATCAGGTCGTGGTGTGCCTAAGATTATTGAAACATATGGGAAGGAAGCATTTACCTTTAGAGAAAACTCGATTGTTGTTACAATCCCGTTTCAGCGAATAAAAAAATACGGGAATAAGGTTGGGAAAAAAGTTGGGAATAAAAAAGGATTAAATGCAAGAAGAGAAAGAATCATAACAGAAATAAGAGATAATCCGAACATTACTGCCAGGGAATTGCATCAAATACTGGGGATTAGTGAAACGGCAGTAGAAAATAATTTGACATTTTTAAAAGAAAATGGATATGTGGAAAGAGTTGGTTCTAAAAAGACCGGTTATTGGAAAGCTCTTGAGTAAGCATTATAACAGCTTGTTTACAAAAATCTTGGGGGTGGCTATGAGTTCCATGATGCTGTGCCAGATGGAAGGAAAGGTGCAGAAAATTAAATTCAATAAATTAGCACTCACCTCTTGACAGTGCTAACAAACAGTGTTATATTAGCACTAGAACAAATAACAAAGAACTCAAATCTCGGAATGGAGGGATTTTATGAACATCAGCAAATTTACACAGAAATCACTTCAGGCAGTTCAGGACTTGGAAAAGACAGCTTATGAGTTCGGCAATCAGGAGGTCGAACAGGAGCATTTACTATACAATCTTTTACATCAGGAGGACAGCTTGATCCTGAAACTGATTGAAAAAATGGAAATTCAGAAAGAACACTTTCTGAACAATGTGGAGCGGGCACTGAATGCCCGGACCAAAGTATCCGGCGGTCAGCCGTATATCGGGCAGTATCTGAACAAAGCCCTGGTGAGCGCTGAGGATGAGGCAAAAGCCATGGGAGACGAATACGTCTCTGTGGAGCATCTGTTTCTGGCACTGGTCAACAACCCCAGCCCGTCCATGAAAAAAATCTGGCAGGAGTATGGGATTACAAAAGAACGTTTCCTGCAGGCTTTGAGCACTGTGCGGGGCAACCAGCGGGTGACTACCGACAATCCGGAGGCCACGTATGACACACTGAACAAATACGGCCAGGACCTGGTGGAAAAAGCCAGGGAGCAGAAGCTTGACCCGGTGATCGGCAGGGATGCAGAGATTCGTAATGTCATTCGGATCCTGTCCAGGAAAACAAAAAATAACCCTGTATTGATCGGTGAACCCGGCGTGGGTAAAACTGCCGCTGTGGAGGGCCTGGCGCAGCGAATCGTTCAGGGGGATGTGCCGGAAGGGTTAAAAGATAAGAAGATTTTCGCACTGGATATGGGCGCGCTGGTAGCAGGTGCCAAGTACAGAGGTGAATTTGAGGAGCGTCTGAAAGCCGTACTGGAGGAAGTCAGAAAAAGTGAGGGACAGATCATACTGTTCATCGACGAGCTTCATCTGATCGTAGGTGCAGGCAAGACAGAGGGCGCCATGGATGCAGGCAATATGCTGAAACCCATGCTGGCCAGAGGTGAACTGCACTGTATAGGTGCCACCACTCTGGATGAGTACCGTCAGTATATTGAAAAAGACGCGGCACTTGAACGCCGGTTCCAGCCCGTTATGGTGGATGAGCCGACAGTTGAGGATACCATCTCTATTCTGAGAGGTCTGAAAGAGCGGTATGAAGTCTTCCATGGCGTCAAGATCACAGACGGTGCCCTGGTAGCGGCAGCTACCTTATCGAACCGTTATATTTCCGACAGGTTCCTGCCGGATAAGGCCATTGACCTGGTGGATGAGGCATGTGCGCTTATCAAGACAGAGCTGGATTCCATGCCGACAGAACTGGATGACCTGCGCAGAAGGATCATGCAGATGGAGATTGAGGAGGCGGCTCTGAAAAAAGAAAACGACCGTCTCAGTCAGGACCGTCTGGTGGATCTGCAGAAAGATATGGCAGAGCTGCGCGACGAATTTAACGGTAAGAAAGCCCAGTGGGACAATGAAAAAGCGTCCGTGGAAAAGCTTTCCAAACTGCGCGAGCAGATAGAAGATATGAATAAACAGATTCAGGTTGCTCAGAGAAATTATGACCTGAATGAAGCGGCAAGGCTGCAGTACGGCGAACTTCCGAAACTTCAGAAACAATTAGAGGTGGAAGAGGAAAAAGTAAAGAGTCAGGATCTATCCCTGGTACACGAGAGTGTCACAGATGAGGAGATCGCCAGAATCATCTCCCGCTGGACAGGAATCCCTGTTGCCAAGCTGACAGAAGGGGAAAAGACAAAGATCCTGGGCCTGGAGGATGAACTGCACAAGCGTGTCATCGGTCAGGATGAGGGTGTCCAGAAAGTAACAGATGCCATTATCCGCTCCAAAGCCGGCATCAAGGACCCCACAAAACCAATCGGTTCCTTCCTTTTCCTGGGGCCAACCGGTGTCGGTAAGACAGAGCTTGCCAAGACACTGGCAGCTACCCTGTTTGATGACGAACAGAACATGGTGCGTATTGATATGAGTGAGTACATGGAGAAATATTCCGTGTCACGTCTGATCGGAGCGCCTCCGGGATATGTGGGATACGAGGAGGGCGGACAGCTCACAGAGGCTGTCAGAAGGAAACCTTACTCCGTAGTTCTGTTTGATGAAATTGAAAAGGCACACCCGGATGTCTTCAACGTCCTGCTTCAGGTGCTGGATGACGGCCGTATCACAGATTCCCAGGGACGTACCGTTGACTTTAAGAATACCATCCTGATCATGACATCCAATCTGGGCTCCACCTATCTGCTGGACGGCATTGAGCCAAACGGGGAGATCAGCCAGGAAGCCAGAGATATGGTTGACAGGGATCTGCGGGCACATTTCCGTCCGGAATTCCTAAACCGTCTGGATGAGATCATCATGTTTAAGCCGCTTACCAAGGAGAACATCGGCGGTATTGTGGACCTGCTTGTGGAGGATCTGAACCGCAGGCTGAAAGACCAGGAGCTGTCTTTACGCTTGACAGATGCCGCAAAAGATTATATTATTGAGGGCGGATACGACCCCATCTATGGTGCGCGTCCTCTGAAACGTTACCTGCAGAAATACGTGGAGACACTGACTGCAAAACTCATTCTCTCCGGCAATGTGGGAACAGAGGACACCATTGTCATTGATGTGGAAAATGGTGAACTTACAGCCCGCAGGGCATAAGAGGTGAGAGAGATTATGATACCAAAAGATCCGGTGATGCTTTTAAGCTTTGCAAACATGAAGCTGAGGGATTTCTATTCCTCTCTGGATGACATGTGCGAAGATCTGCAGCTTGACAGAAAAGAACTGGAGAAAAAGCTGGGCGCCATTGATTACGCCTATGATGAAAATGTAAATCAGTTTATTTAGCAATATGTAACGATTCAGCCAGCTGAATCGTTACGGGTATTCGCCCATTAAAAATCGCTTCGCGATGGGGCGAATACCTGCCGCCACTACTCTTTTGCACGGTCAGCGCAGTAAATGCGCAGACCTGACTGAACAGTTACAGCAATATAAGCTATGCCGCACTCCGTGAAAGTACGGGTGTGGACTGAAACAGGAAAAAGCCTGTATACCATGTGACACAAATGGGGTATACAGGCTTTTTTATGTCCTCGGACGCGCGGAGGAGTCAAATGAGTGATATTTTTAAGTCAGACCAGTTATAGAAAAGAAACAGGGAAAAGAATAAGATAGACGTATCAAAGGAACAGAAATGAAGGAGGAAATCACATGAAGAAAAAGATAGCAGCTGCCATACTCACAGCAGCCATGGTATTGTCACTGGCAGCCTGCGGCGGAAGCGGCAGTGAGGGCAAGGAGACAGCATCAGGGGAAGGCGGAAAGGAACCTTATACCGTGACCATGGTACTGCAGGGAAGCCAGCCCGCCGACGAAGAGCGGATCGAGGAAAAGATCAATGAGATTCTGGAAAAGGAAGTGAATGCCAATCTGGACATTGTGGTGCTTCCCTGGGCCAGCGCCGCGCAGCAGCTCCAGCTCATGCTGGCAGGAGATGAAAAAATCGACTGCTTTTATACAAATGCCACAAATGCTATCCAGTACATGCACAGCGGACAGATCATGGATATGTCAGAACTGGTGGACAAATACGGTAAGAACCTGAAGGAAATTTACGGCGAAGATGTACTGAACAGCAATACAGTGGATGGTTTTCTGTACGGCGTACCAAACCAGATCGAAAGAGGAAGTATCCCTGCTGTCTTCATGAGAAAAGACCTGGTGGAGAAGTACGGTATAGATACATCCGCCATCAAAGAACCAAAAGATATGGAATCTGTTTTTGAGACAGTCAAAGCAGGGGAGCCGGACATGACCATGCTGTTTTCCATCAATGAGGGGGATACGCCGCTGACAAGGCTGTTCGGAGGGGACCCCTTGTCAGATGCCAACTATCTGGGCGTACTCATGGATCAGGAAAATGACACCACCATCACCAATTTCTTCGCCAGTGATTGGTATAAGGATACCACCACGATGCTCTATGACTGGTATCAGAAGGGATATATCAGCAAGGACGCCGGAACAGATACAGAAAATTGGCGTACCGTCTGCAAGGCAGGCAATCTGTTTTCTCTGTTTTTTGCCTATCATCCGGGAACTCCTGTGGAATTCAAAAGCTCAACCGGATATGATTTTGAGATTGTTCCGTTCAGGGACTATCCGATCAAAAACTGCCAGACCTACAACGGTATTATCTATTCCATTGCACAGAACTCAGAGAACCCGGAAAAGACCATGGAAACTCTGGATTACATCTATGGAAGCCCTGAGATCATGAATCTGCTGAACTGGGGTGAGGAAGGTGTGGATTATGTCATAGAGGATGAGGAGAACGGCATCATCAACTACCCGGAAGGCATCACCGCCGACAATGTGGGATACAGCCTGAATCTGGGCTGGGAGCTGCCGAACCAGTTCATCGCACATAAGTGGACAGGCTCTGACCCGCAGCTTTGGGAGAAGATGGAGGAATTCAACGATTCCGCAAAAGAGTCAAAGGCAGTCGGCTTCTGCTTTGACAACACCCAGTATGAGAGTCAGGTAGCGGCGCTGGCCAATGTTGTAAAACAGTATACCGGTTCACTGAACAGCGGTTCTGCTGACCCTGAAACGTATCTGCCGGAGTTTTTGGATGCTCTTCAGGCAGCCGGAATTGACGAGATCATCCAGGCAAAACAGGAACAGTTTGACAAATGGCTGGAAGAGAATAAATAGTTACTGTTTATTCTCTGCCCGTCAACAATAAATAGACAGGATCATTTTTGACAGCAGGCTGTCGCTCTAGGAAACAGAAAAAGCTCTTAGCGCGGCAGCCTTTTTGCCGGAAAGAAACCATTCATAAGACAGAGGAGGAGAAATATGAAGAAAAAATCCAGGCTCAGTGTCTACAAGCAACACTGGCCCCTATACCTGATGATGCTGCCGGGACTTTTGTACCTGCTGATCAACAACTATATTCCCATGGGTGGAATTGTGATTGCCTTTAAAAAGCTGAATTTTGCAAAAGGCATATTTGCAAGTCCCTGGTGCGGACTGGATAACTTCAAGTTTTTATTCCAGTCAAAGGATGCCTGGATCATTACCAGAAATACACTGCTTTATAATGTGGCCTTCATTGCCGTAAATATGATAGTAGGTATTGCGGTAGCCATATTGATCTGTGAAGTGCGGAACAATAAAATGAAAAAGCTCTACCAGAGCGCCATTTTGCTGCCTTTCCTCATGTCCATGGTAATACTGAGCTACATTGTTTATGCACTGCTCAGTTCCGAGAACGGCTTGATAAACAACACCATTTTAAGCGCCCTGGGAAAAGAACCGGTGCAGTGGTATCAGCAGCCTAAATACTGGCCGTTTATCCTGGTATTTGCTAACTGCTGGAAGGGCGTTGGGTACGGATGCCTGATCTATATTGCCTCTATTATCGGCATTGACCCGTCCTACTATGAGGCAGCCAGCCTGGACGGTGCAACAAAATGGCAGCAGATCACAAAGATCACCCTGCCAAGTCTGGTACCCACCATTATCACTCTGCTTCTGTTAAATATCGGACGTATTTTCTATTCGGATTTCGGCCTGTTTTATCAGGTGCCTATGAATTCCGGGGTTCTCTTTCCGACGACCAATGTGATCGACACCTATGTGTACAGAGCGCTCATTGAGCGGGGAAATATCAGTATGTCATCCGCGGCAGGCGTGTACCAGTCCATTGTGGGATTTGCCATTGTTATGCTGAGCAATTGGGTCGTGAGAAAAGTAGATAAAGAACAGGCATTGTTTTAGGAGGAGAGAAATGAAAAATTCTGCAAAAGAAAAACGGTATCAGTTTTTCATCAATATAATTCTGATTCTTATGACATTGGTCATTATACTGCCTTTTGTACTGGTGTTCATTTCTTCCGTCACAGATGAAAATACACTGATTCGCAACGGCTACTCATTTTTTCCTGAGAAATTAAGTCTTTACGCTTACCAGTATATTATCAAGCAGGGAGAAAAAATACTGCGCGCGTATGGGATCACCATATTTGTGACGGTCGTGGGCACTATACTGAATATCAGTCTGTCAGCGCTGATGGCATACCCGCTGACCATTAAGACCCTTCCCCACAGAAGGGCACTGACCTTTTTCGTATTTTTCACCATGCTTTTCAATGGCGGCCTGGTACCTACATATCTGATGTATGTGAATTACCTGCATATTAAAAATACGATTTTTGCGCTTCTTCTTCCCAACCTTCTTCTGAGCGCCAACAATGTGCTGATGATACGGAGTTATTTCATTACAAGCATACCGGATGCCCTGTTTGAAGCTGCCAAGATAGACGGGGCAGGGCATATGAAGATATTTACCAGTGTGGTGCTGCCTCTGGGCAAGCCGATTCTTGTGACCATGGGACTCTTTTCCGGACTTGCCTATTGGAACGACTGGACCAATGGTTTATACTATTTATCAGGAAACCAGGGACAGAAGCTGTTCGGCATACAGAACCTTCTGAACCAGATGATCACGGATATCCAATACCTGGCAAGCGGCAAAGTTGTGGGGAATATCGGCGCGGAGGTCGCCAAGCTTCCCACCACATCCATCCGAATGGCCATTGCGTTCATAGCCATGCTGCCGCTGTTTATTGTGTATCCATTCCTTCAAAAATATTTCTCGGAGGGAATCACTCTGGGGGCAGTGAAAGGATAAAAAACGCATGAGGAAAGTTCCGAAATACAGAAAACAAAAAAATATGGCCCAGCAGATGAAGGCCATCCTTATTATTCTCATGGTGGTGCTGGCTGTGTACGTGGGCGTCAGCGCCATGCTGCTTGAAAGAACCAGAAAGCAGGCCATACAGGAGATGGACGAAATGTCAAAGCTCTATACCGATGAATTGGACAACCGTTTCCTGCGGATCAGCCGGAGCCTGTTTTCCAATATCATGGAGAAGAATCAGGGGTATTCTGTATTGGGGGACTATATTGAGATCATGGAGCATTCCGGTGACCCCGTAAAAATAAATAATGCAGTCAGTAACCTGCGGAGAATCTGTCTCTCCTATGCGTGGGAGTATGGCACAGAATACCACTTTTTCCTGTATTTGAAGAAAAATGATATGTTTACCATGCTCACTATGACAGGGGTGGGATATGATATTGATAAAGACCTGGAAGACGCAGTGAGAAACCAGCTGGGGCTCATTGCAGACACTTCCTACTCGGTCAAGAAAAAGTGGAACCAAATGGACTGCGGCGAGGAAAACTATATCTGTAAAATAGCCCAGAACCAGGATGTTTACATGGGTTGTTTTGTGAATGTAAAAAGTATTCTGGAGCCTTTCACTGACACCATCGTAGGCGATGACGGATATGTGCGCCTGGTGGATGCCAGGAACCGGGTGGCGGGTCAGATCACCAGCAAAGGCATAGAACAGGAGCTGGATTTTAGGGAGGCAAACAGCGGATACTCACTCAGCAAAAATCTGAAACAGGCACCCTTTACCATTCAGATGAAGATATCAGGGGACAAGATACTGGGCGTCATGATGGGCAGTCTGGGATTCCTTTTAGTCCTGGCAGCAGCACTGGTCCTGGCCGGAGCCGCGATCCTTTTATACCTGAAAAAGTATCTGCTGGAGCCGGTGAGGGAATTTACGGATAATCTGACAAAATACGATGACGATGATTATACCTTCCACATCACGGAAAACAACCTGATGGAGCTGGAGCAGATTGACGGCAAGTTTAAAAGAATGATACATCAGATCCGACGCCTGAAGATTACCCTGTATGAGCAGGAATTAGAGAAGCAGAAGATAGAGATGGATTATCTGAAGCTGCAGATACGCCCTCATTTTTATCTGAACTGTCTGAATTTTATATACAGCATGATTGATTTCAAGCAGTACGGCAATGCGCAGAAGATGACAAAGACTACCTCAGATTATCTCCAGTATGTATTTCGCAGCACCAGTGGTCTGGTGCCTGTCAAGGCAGAGACAGCGCACTGCGAAGACTATCTGAAAATACTGCTTCTGCGCTATCCGGACAGCTTTGAATACTATATTGAGATCGATGAGGAGGTCGAAAACGGGGAGATATTTCCCTTCATGCTGCAGGTCTTTGTGGAGAACGCGGCGAAGCATGCACTGACACTGGAAGAGAAGATATTGATCTCAGTTACAGCATTTCCGGAGGACAGGGAAGATGGGAAATATATCAATCTGTATATCTCTGACACCGGAAAGGGATTTCCCAAGCATGTTTTGGAAAGGCTTAGGCAGGGGAAGGGAATCAGCGAGAACGGCAGTCATGTGGGGATTGAAAACTGCCTGAAGCGTTTTCATTACTACTACGGCGGACAGGGGGAAATCAATTTTGACAACAGTCCCCTGCAGGGTGCCATAGTGGATATCCATATCCCGTTCCGGGAGCATGGGAAGAAGGAGGCAGACAAAACCGTTCAGGGAGGTACTTATGAATCTGTTATTGGTGGACGATGAGGAATATGTGATAGAGAGTATCAAGAAAAATGTAGATTGGGAACTGCTGAATATAGGGCAGATTTATACGGCATCCTCCATGCAGCAGGCACAGACGGTCATGGGACTTATGCCTATCCATGTGATCGTGAGTGATATTGTCATGCCGAAAGGCAGCGGCTTTGATTTTATGGAATGGGTGCGCAAAGAAGCGTATGAGGTACAGGCTATATTTCTTACCAGCTATGCAGAGTTTGATTTTGCGCGCCGTGCCATTGCCCTGGACAGTGTGGATTATCTGCTGAAGCCCATAGACTTTGAAAAACTCACCGCTGCCATTCAGAAAGCGTCTGACAGGGTAAAGGCTGCGCTAAATTACGAGGCTTATCGTCAGGAGAGCAGAATCTGGGAGCAGAACAGGGAAATCCTTCTGAAAAACTTCTGGTCTGAGCTGCTCACCGGCAGGATAAAACAATCCGCCATAGAGGAGGAAATCAGCAAAAGACATCTGGATCATAAACCGGAGGACAGATTTCTGGCTGTGCTCCTGCACCTGTCCGGCAGAGGGGGAAGAGAAAAAAGAGAGCACTGGGATGAAAACATTCTTTTATTTATCATAAAAAATATTCTGGGGGAATTGGCTGAGGAATATCAGGTGGCTGTGGAAACTGTCCTGCCCTGCCGGAAAGACAGCTATACGGTCATATGCCGGGGCACTGCAGGGAACCTGGAGCGGCTCAGTGAGGAAGGCGTATTTTCCTCCTTCCGGAATCTGCTGAGGGAGCGCATGCAGATGGATATCTGGTGCGGAGCCGGCAGCAGCACCGGGATCGGTGATCTGGCGGACTGCCTTGCCCAACTACAGGAGATGCGGGACAACAGTCTGACCGTGTGGGATAAAGTCCTGTATCTGTCCGATTTCCGGCAGCCCTGCATTGCCTATCAGAATAAACAGCGCACGGTGTGGGAGACTCTTCTCGGCGAGCAGAAACCGGAAGCTCTGATTAACAGCATGCGGCAGTATCTCACAGAGCTTGCGGAGCGTGAACTGATCACGCGTGACATTTTGAAAAGCTTCCGCATGGACATTACCCAGATAACGTATTCCTGGCTTGCCGCAAGGGAGATCAAGGCCCATCTGCTGTTTGCCGGAAGTGAGAACGAACAGTATTACCAGGAGGCCCTGGAGAGTGTGGACGGCGCCATGCAGTTTGCCTCCCATCTGGTGACTGCTGCCGTGGAATATACGAAATATATCAACAAAAGTGAATCTGTGGCAGACCAGCTAAAAGAATACATCGACACACATTACCAGCAGGACATCAGAAGGGAGACTCTGGCAGAGCTTGTGTATCTGAATGTAGATTATATGTCCAGAATCTTCAAAAAAGAGGCCGGTATTTCCATCAGTGCCTATCTGATGCAGAAACGGGTGGAGGAGGCAAAAAATATGCTGACCCGGAGCAGTCTGCCCATCAATACCGTATCCATCTATGTGGGTTACAGCAATTTCTCCTATTTCACAAAAATGTTCCGGGAGAACACAGGATTCTCGCCCCTGGAATACCGCAGAAAATTCAAAATAAACCAGTAAAACAGAGAGGAAAGATCATGACAAAACAACAGTTAACAGAACTTTTAAAAGACATGTCCCTGCAGGAAAAGGTTAACCAGATGCTCCAGGTGGCCGGCAATTTTTACATGGACGACACAGTTATCACAGGCCCTATGAAGGAAAACGGCTTCACAGAGGAGAATATATCCCAGGCCGGTTCTGTTTTAGGTGCCCTTGGCGCGTCAAAAATAAAAGAGATCCAGAAAAACTATATGGAAAAACATCCTCACAAGATTCCGCTGCTCTTTATGCTTGACATCATCAACGGCTTCCGCACCATATTCCCCATTCCCCTGGGGCAGGGCGCCACTTTTGAGCCGGAGCTGTCTGAAAAGTTAGCTGCCGCAGCAGCCAAAGAAGCTGCTGTCAGCGGCCTTCACGTGACATTTGCGCCTATGGTGGACCTGGTCCGTGATGCCCGCTGGGGCAGAGTCATGGAATCCACCGGGGAGGATACCTATCTGAACTGCCTCTTCTCCGAGGCCATGGTCCGGGGCTTTCAGGGGGAGGACCTGAAAGAGCCTTACAACATAGCTGCCTGTGTAAAACATTTTGCGGGATACGGCGCCCCCACGGCAGGCCGTGACTATAACACTGTGGAGCTTTCAGAACATACCCTGCGCGAATTTTACCTTCCCTCCTACAAAGCCGGCATTGACGCAGGTGCAGCCCTGGTCATGACCTCCTTCAACACCATAAACGGAGTCCCTGCAACCGGCAATAAATGGCTCATGCGTCATATCCTGAGAGAGGAGATGGGTTTTGACGGAGTCCTCATATCCGACTGGGCCGCTATCGAGGAGATCATCTACCACGGATACTGTGAAGACAGAAAAGAAGCAGCCATCAGAGCCGCCGAAGCCGGTGTTGACATTGATATGATGACCGGCATCTACTCCGAACATCTGACAGCGCTCATAGAGGAGGGCATCCTCGATGAACAACTGGTGGATGAAGCAGTTCTCCGCATTCTGGAGCTGAAAAACAAACTGGGCCTCTTTGAGAACCCATACAAAGACGCAGACGAGTCCAAAGAAAAAGAAATCATCCTATGTAAGGAACACAAAGCTCTTGCCAGAGAGGCCGCCTGCAAGTCCTTCGTCCTCCTGAAAAACGAGTCTGTCCTTCCCCTGAAAAAAGGAAAGCACATTGCATTCATAGGCCCCTACACAGATAACCGCAGCATGTCAGGCTCCTGGTCCTTCATCGGCCGCCCGGAAGACACCCTGACCCTCCGGGAAGCCGCCCTGGAATCCCTTGACAGCACAGAAGTATCCTTCCATCCCGGCAGTCCGCTCCTTGGAAATGACATCCGTCTGGAAGGCTTCACAGAGCAGACGGAGGAATCCATTTCCCCGGAGCAGCAGCAGAAAATGCTCGCAGAAGCCATAGAAGCCGCAAAAAAAGCAGACCTGGTCATCATGCCTTTAGGCGAGCACTACGTCCAGTCCGGCGAGGCCACCAGCAATGCAAACATACAGATCCCCGAGATCCAGCAGACCCTCTTCAACAAAATTTACGAGGTCAACCAGAACATTGCCGTCATCCTCTTCTCCGGAAGACCCCTGGACATCCGAGAACTTTCCGGTAAAGCAAAAGCCATCCTCCAGGTATGGATGCCGGGCACAGAAGGTGCCCACGCGGTCATGGATGTTCTCACAGGCGCCTTTAACCCCAGCGGCAAACTCCCCATGAGTTTCCCCTACAGCGTCGGCCAGGTCCCGGTCCATTACAACGAATACTCCACCGGCCGCCCCTATACCGGAGCAGACAAAGACCGCTTCCGCTCCAAATACCTGGACATCCCCAATGCCCCCTTATATCCTTTCGGCTACGGCCTGAGCTACACCACCTTCTCCATCTCCCCCATAGAGCTGGACAAGCCCGCAATGACCAAAACCGAAACCATCCAGGCATCCGTAACCATTAAAAACGAAGGTCCCCTTTCCGGAACCGAGGTCATCCAGCTCTACATCCACGACAGAGCCGCCACCGTCGTCCGCCCTGTCAAAGAGCTGAAACACTTCCGCAAGATCCACCTCCACCCCGGTGAATCCCAAAAAGTAACCTTCCACATCACCGACCAGGACCTCCGCTTCCTCACCCAACACTCCCTCCCGGAAAGCGAACCCGGCACCTTCGACCTCTACATAGGCACCGACAGCACCACCACCAACCAAACCCAATTCACCCTCTTACCATAACAAAAAACTAAATACAAATACAAACCCTCTCCCGCTTATCCCTATAACAAGCAGGAGAGGGATTTTTTCTTTTCCTTTCCACAACCCTGCGGCCATCCAATACCCAGGGGAATCCGGTGCGTCGTCGGCGAGGGAGGGCTGTATCCCGGGGGCGATGTCTTAGTGGAGCGTTCGGAAGATCCACCTGCCCCAGACACTTAATGAGGAGGCCATTGCCGACGAATTTAGTGACTGGGAGCAGGTTAGCTTCCGGACAGCGGAACGCTTCGCCCCCGGGATACAGCCCTCCCTCGCCGACGCCGCACCGGATTCCCCGTCCCTCTTGCACCACCCCCCTTTTCGTGATAGTATAAAAAAGAAAAACCCCCACGGAGGCCCCTCATGAGTTCCTACGAAAACTTCGCCCGCGTATACGACCTCTTCATGGACAACATCCCCTATGAAGAATGGTGCGCATATCTCACCGGGCTTTTGAAAGAATATAACATAGAAGACGGCCTGATCCTGGAATTAGGCTGCGGCACCGGCAATGCCACCAGGATCCTGTCATCTTCCGGCTACGACATGATAGCCATTGACAACTCCCCGGATATGCTGGAGATCGCCATGGAGAAAAAAGCGGAGGACGGCCAGGACATCCTCTACCTTCTGCAGGACATGCGCGAATTCGAGCTCTACGGCACTGTGCGGGCAGTAGTCTCCATCTGCGACAGCATGAACTACATCACAGAAAAGGAAGACCTCCTGGAGGTATTCCGTCTGGTCAACAACTACCTGGACCCTAAGGGCATTTTCATATTTGACCTGAACACTTTCTACAAATACAGAGAGATACTGGGCGAACAGACCATAGCGGAGGACCGGGAGGACGCCAGTTTTATCTGGGACAACTATTTTGACGAGGAGGAGAACATCAACGAATACGACCTCTCTCTCTTCATTCCGGAAGAACACGGCGGGGAGATCCTCTACCGCAAATACGAGGAAGTCCACTACCAGAAAGCCTACACCCTGGAGGAGATCAGACAGCTCATAGAGGCATCCGGCATGAAATTCCTCGCCGCTTACGACGCATTCACCCATGACCCGGTAAAGGAAGACAGTGAGCGCGTCTACATCCTTGCACAGGAAAACGGAAAATAAAAGCGATTACTACAGGCAGTACCGGCAAAGATTCGCCTGAGTTATTATAATAAAAGGAGAAAAAACATGGCAGACTATATAGTAAGAGCAACCGCAGCAAACAGCCAGATCCGCGCTTTTGCTGCAACCACAAGAGATTTGACAGAGCACGCCCGAGCAGCGCACAATACAAGCCCGGTGGCAACAGCAGCCCTGGGACGCCTCCTCACCGCAGGAAGCATGATGGGCGTCATGATGAAGGGCGAAAAAGATTTACTGACCCTGCAGGTCAAGGCAGGAGGTCCTCTGGAGGGCATCACCGTGACCGCAGATTCCAAAGGCAATGTGAAAGGCTATGTGGGCAATCCAAATGTCATCCTCCATGCAAATGACAAGGGAAAGCTGGACGTGGCAGGAGCCGTAGGTGTGGGCTTCATGAATGTGATCAAAGATATGGGTCTGAGGGAGCCGTATGTAGGCCAGACCGTGCTGCAGACCAGTGAGATCGCCGAGGATCTGACCTATTATTTCGCTACCAGCGAACAGGTTCCCTCATCCGTAGGCCTTGGTGTCCTCATGGAAAAGGATAACACGGTAAAACAGGCCGGCGGCTTTATCATCCAGCTTATGCCCTTTACAGAGGAATCGGTCATCAGTCAGCTGGAAGAAAATCTGAAGGATGTAACCTCCGTCACAACCATGCTGGAGGAAGGCCATACACCGGAATCCCTGCTGAATACCCTGCTGAAAGGCTTTGATATAGAGATTAATGAGACGATTCCCACACAATTTTACTGCAACTGCGATAAAGACCGGGTGGAAAAAGCATTGATCAGCGTAGGCAGAAAAGAGCTGCAGGAAATGATCGATGAGGGGAAAGAGATAGAGATGAACTGTCACTTCTGCAACAGAAATTACACATTCTCTGTGGAAGAGCTGAAAAATATATTAAAACGCTGCAAAAGAGGGTAAAGAAAGGTCAGGTACAATATGAGAGATGGTTTTATCAAAGTGGCGGCCGCAACACCGGATATACTGGTAGCAGACTGTGCACACAACAGACAGGAAATTGTGGAGAAGGCCAGGGAAATGGCCGGGAACGGGGCAAAGATCCTGGTGTTCCCGGAGCTTTGTCTGACAGGATATACCTGCCAGGACCTGTTTTGGCAGGGAGCTCTTTTACACAGGGCAGAGGAGGAGCTGAAGACAATCCAGAGAGAGCTTCAGGATGTGGACGGTCTGATCTTCATCGGACTTCCCCTGAGGCATAAAGGCAAGCTCTACAATGCGGCGGCAGTGCTGAACCAGGGCAGGATACTGGGATTTGTCCCCAAGCACCATCTGCCCAATTACGGTGAATTTTACGAGGCCAGATACTTTGTTCCTGGCCAGGCATTTGACGGATATGTGGACTGGCAGGGGGAGAAAGTTCCCTTTGGACAGAATCTGCTGTTCCACTGTGCGGAAGTACCGGGACTCTGTGTGGCAGCAGAAATCTGCGAAGACTTGTGGGCACCGAATCCGCCCAGTATTTTCCATGCCATGGCAGGAGCCACTTTGATCGTCAATCTCTCAGCCAGCGACGAGACCACAGGAAAGGATGCCTACCGAAGAGAACTGGTAGGTGGACAGTCCGCCCGCCTCATCTGCGGATATGTATATACAACCGCAGGCAACGGGGAGTCCACCCAGGATCTGGTATTCGGAGGACAGAATCTGATCGCGGAGAACGGAACCATTCTGCGGGAGGCAAAACGCTTTGCCAATGAGACCATTTACGGTGAAATTGATGTGGAGCGCCTGGAAAGCGAGAGAAGAAGGATCTCTACCTGGCAGCCGGAATCCAAGGAGGAATATACACAGATTTCCTTCCATGTGAAACAGGAGCAGACAGCCCTGTCCCGTTTCTTTGACCCCAGCCCCTTTGTGCCGGATGATAAAAAAGACAGAGAGAGAAGATGTGATGAGATCCTCACCATGCAGGCCATGGGTCTTAAAAAACGTCTGGACCATACAGGATGCAAAGCTGCAGTTCTGGGCATTTCCGGCGGTCTGGATTCCACCCTTGCCCTTCTGGTGACTGCAAGAGCCTTTGATCTGTGCGGTCTTGCCAGAAGCCAGATCACAGCGGTGACCATGCCCTGCTTCGGCACCACGGACAGGACATATACCAATGCCTGTGAACTCACAAGAAGGCTGGGAGCCACGCTTCGTGAGGTTGACATAAAAAAGGCAGTGCTGCAGCATTTTGAGGACATCGGTCATGACTATCAGGACCACAGTGTGACCTTTGAAAACGCACAGGCCAGGGAGAGGACCCAGGTTATTATGGACATTGCCAACAGCTGCGGCGGCCTTGTGATCGGAACAGGGGATTTGTCGGAGCTGGCTCTCGGATGGGCAACTTACAACGGGGACCATATGTCCATGTACGGGGTAAACGGCTCTGTGCCGAAGACTCTCGTCCGCCATCTGGTGCGCTATTACGCGGATACCTGCGGGGAACCGGAACTGGCAGCCATTCTGGAGGATGTGCTGGATACACCGGTGAGCCCTGAGCTGCTTCCGCCCACGGACGGTGTTATTTCCCAGAAGACAGAGGATTTGGTGGGCCCCTACGAGCTGCACGATTTCTTCCTGTATTATATGATGCGTTTCCAGTTCGGTCCCGCTAAGATCTACCGCATAGCCAGAATCGCCTTCGCGGGCATGTATCATGACGAAGTGATACTGAAATGGCTGAAGAAATTTTACTGGAGATTTTTCTCCCAGCAGTTTAAGCGTTCCTGCCTGCCGGACGGTCCAAAAGTGGGCAGCGTGGCAGTGTCACCCAGAGGAGATCTGCGGATGCCCAGTGACGCATCTGTGAGGATCTGGATGGATGAGTTGGAGACTCTGGGATAAGCGGATAAGGCCAGAGGATAGAAAGGGGGCGCAGGATTTGCGGACGAATAAAATGCGTGCTGTAGTGTATCAGGGGAAAGGCGCGGTATCTCTGGAGGAGCGTGATATCCCTGTGATCCGGGACCCGGGGGATGCTATTGTGAAAGTGACACTTACCACCATATGCTCCAGCGATATTCATATAAAACACGGTGCAGTGCCGAAAGCCGTACCGGGAACCATCCTGGGGCACGAGTTTGTCGGACAGGTGGTGGAAACAGGAAGCGCGGTGAAGAAGGTGAAGCCCGGAGACAGAGTGGCTGTCAATGTGGAGACTTTCTGCGGGGAGTGCTTTTTCTGCAGGCGCGGGTTTGTGAACAACTGTGAGCATGAAAACGGAGGCTGGGCTCTCGGATGCCGCATAGACGGAGGACAGGCGGAATACTGCCGCATTCCCTGTGCGGACAATGGACTGACTAAGATACCGGACCATGTGACCGATGAGGAGGCTCTTTTTACCGGGGATATACTCTCCACCGGCTACTGGGCTGCCAGACTGGGTGAGGTAAAGCCGGCAGATACAGTTGTGGTTATAGGAGCCGGCCCCACCGGACTCTGTACCATGATGTGTGCCCGGCTGTACAGTCCTGCCAAGATCGTCGCCATAGACGTAGATGAAAGCAGACTGGAACTGGCGAAAAGACAGGGGCTTGCCGATGTGACGGTATGTCCCGCGGAAGAGCTCTGCCGCTATGGGGCAGAGGATTATGCCGATGTTGCGGGGAAGGTACAGGAGACTGTTGTGCAGCGTGTCCTTGCAGAGAGCCACGGAAGAGGCGCAGATGTGGTATTTGAGGCCGCAGGCGGAACGGATACCTTTGAGCTGGCCTGGAAGACAGCCAGGCCCAACGCGGTTGTGGTGATCGCTGCCATGTATGAAAGAGATCAGACTCTGCCCCTGCCGCAGATGTACGGCAGGAATCTGACTTTTAAAACAGGCGGAGTGGACGGCTGCTATTGTGAGGAGATCATGGAGCTTCTGGCGGCAAAGAAGCTGGATACAGGATGCCTGATCACCCACAGGACCCGTCTGGAAGATATTATGAAGGCATATGAGATATTTGAACAAAAAAAGGACGGCGTGATAAAATACGCGGTAAAACCATAAGAATGCGGACAAAATAAGACCGCAGAAGGAGAACGATATGGAAAAATTAAGAGTGGGTGTATTGAGCACAGGAAATATTGCAGCCACTATGGCGGAGACACTCCGCTGTATGGAGGATGTGGAGCTGTATGCAGTGGCATCCAGATGTCAGGAGAAGGCAGACGCGTTTGCAGAAAAATACGGATTTGAAAAGGCATTCAGTACATATGAAGAGATGGCAGCAGATGAGAAGGTAGACCTGGTCTATGTGGCAACCCCAATCTCAGAACACTGTTCCCATGTGAAAATGCTGCTTGAAAACGGCAGGAACGTCCTGTGCGAGAAGGCATTTGCCGTAAATGCCCGGGAGGCCGAAGAGATGACTGCGCTCTCAAAAGAAAAGGGACTGCTTCTGGCAGAGGCCATGTGGGTCAGATATATGCCCATGGCAAGGACACTGCAGGAGGTACTTGCCTCCGGTGCCATCGGCACACCGTATACCCTGACCGCTAACCTGGGATATCTGCTGGAGTCAGTACCCAGGATGATGAAGCCTGAACTGGCAGGCGGCGCCCTTTTGGATGTAGGTGTCTACACTCTGACATTTGCATCTATTGCGTTCGGGGATGACATCTCCTCCATTGACACTTCCGTCATTATGACAGACACGGGAGTGGACGCACAGAGCAGCATAACCATTAGCTATCCGGATGGGAAGATGTCGGTGCTGAACAGTTCCCTCCGCGCCCTTTCCGACAGACAGGGAATCATTTACGGGACAAAGGGCTTTCTGGTTGTGGAAAACATCAATAATTTCGAATCCATCACAGTCTATAATGAAAAACGGGAAGTGACAGCCAGATATGACCAGCCAAAACAGATCAGCGGCTATGAATACGAGGTAAGGGCCTGCAAAAAGGCCATAGAAGAGGGGATGTGCGAATGCCCGGATATGCCCCACAGCGAAACGATCCGCATTATGGAGCAGATGGATGCTGTCCGTGAGAAATGGGGCTTTCGTTATCCAATGGAAAAATAAGAAAATACCGGTTGACTTTTCCTTACTGCAAATGTAGTATATAGATAGATACTACATTTGTAGAAAAAGGGAGGAGTACAAGAATGATTAAAAAAAGAGGGATTGTCCTTGCTGCATCCATGGCTGTGCTTCTGTTTGCAGTCACCGGTCTTATGGGATGTTCTTCAAAAGAGAACGACAAGTCTGACAAGAAAACAGAGACCCGGGAGGAAACCGGAAAAGAAGAAAAAACAGATGCAAAAGGGGATACCGCGGAGAAGGCAGCCATAGAGACCGGGAAGCTGGAGAAAATGCTGCCGATCTTTGACTCCGTGATACGCTTTCAGGCACAAAGCCGGGAGCCGCTTGAATACAGCGCTTCTGACAGTAAATATGTATGGGGAGTCCTGAACCGCATTATCACAGATTACGCCAGAGTCGGCGATAACGGAGTGGATTACACAGAGGATTCCTCCATGAAACGTGTCCCGTCCGGAGTGGTAAAAGAATATGCCCAGGGACTGTTTGCAGGTATTGAAACACTGCCTGAACTTACGGCGGACTTAGAGCAGGAGATGGGTATAGAATCCGTGGAAAATGAATATCTCTTTGCGCTTGGTGACCAGGTAGAAATGACTGTCTCCATACAGGACTATAAAGAAGGCACAGACGGGGGCTGGATCGTAAATGTGAGTTCACATTATCCATATCCGGCATCCTCCGATACACCGTCAGCCGTGAGTTCCTTTCGCATTGTGGAGAACCCTTACGGCGGACTGTTTCCCTATGCGGTGAAGGAGGTCATATCTGCAGCGGTGCCCGAAAATGCTGTTTCTGGTGAGGAGCAGGGAGAAGTTTCCGGGGAACAGGAGAATCCTTCCGATACACCGGAAACACCGGACTCTGAGAATCAGGAATCCAACAGCGGAGAACAGGAACAGCCGGAACAAAACGGGCAGGATTCAGACCCTGCGGATACCGATTCTGACGATGATATGTCCATTGATGAGTATGTGGAAAAATACGGGGAAGAGAAAGCTCTGGAAAAGTACGGGGAAGTTCCGTTTAATAAGTATTATTTAAGACCAAAGGAAGCCAGAGAGAAGATGGAAGAAGAGGAAAGGGAAAAAGGGACAGAGGAGGATTCAGGATCTGCAGAACAGAATACAGATGAAACACAGTGAGTGCCGGAACTGAGATTTAAAGCAGGCAGCGGGGAACGTATATGGGTACGTTCCCCTTTTTGCTGTATAAAAAAATCCGGGATTTTCATTATGTTATTTTGACTGAATTTATCAAATGTGTTTTGTGCATAAAAACGAAGAAAAAGAAATAAACAAGTGAAATATGCAATGATACATTCGATATATATTGTGCGTTGTATCAATTATGCGCAAAAGGTATTGCGGCTAAAATACGCATATGCTATGATGTCAAAATAAATATGGAGAACCAGGAGGAACAGACATGATACGGAAATATACATACGGAAATCCTTTTTGTACGGACGCGGTTGTAAAGGATATGGCGGCAGAGACCCAGACTCTGCCATATCTGCAAAAGGCAGAGCAGGACGGCAGGCTTATATTTTCCTGCAGCCTTGGGGAAAAGGACCTGGTGTACGGACTGGGGGAAAATGTAAGAGGGATCAACAAGCGGGGATGGCTTTACCGAAGCTGCTGTGCAGATGAGCCAAACCATCTGGAGGACAGGCATTCTCTGTACGCATCCCACAACTTTTTAGTGATTGCCGGTGAGACGACCTTTGGCGTCTTTTTTGATTATCCGGGCATTATCAGCTTTGACGTGGGCTATACCCACATGGATGAGCTGGTGATCACACTGGAGGAACCGGATGCGGATGTCTATATTCTGGAGGGCAGCGATATCCGGCAGATCGTAAAGGAGTTCAGGGGTCTGATCGGCAGAAGTTATATTCCGCCCAGATGGGCATTCGGATACCAGCAGAGCCGCTGGGGTTATAAATGTGAGGCGGACATCAGGGAGGTGGCAGAGGGCCACAGGAAGAATCATCTGCCTCTTGACAGCATTTACCTTGATATTGATTACATGGAGCGGTATAAGGACTTCACCATTGACGAGGAGCGTTTTCCGGATTTTGAAGGTCTGGTGAGGGATATGAAGGCGCAGAATATCCGTCTGGTGCCTATCATTGATGCCGGTGTGAAAGTGGAAAAAGGCTATTCCGTCTATGAGGAAGGTTTGGAGAAGGGATATTTCTGCAAAGACGAAGACGGAAAAGAATTTATCGCCGGTGTGTGGCCGGGACAAGTGCATTTTCCTGATGTGCTGAACAAAGACGCCAGGGAGTGGTTTGGAAACCAATATAAGTTTTTGCTGGATAAGGGGATTGAAGGCTTCTGGAATGATATGAACGAGCCCAGCATCTTCTTTGCCCAGGACCGCATGGATGACACCATTGACGCCATTGCAGAGCTGAAAGGAAAGAACCTGGACCTGGATACCTTCCAGAAATTTACCGGTCTGGTGGACGGTCTGGCAAATAATACAGAGGATTTTAAAAAGTTCTATCACAAGACGGATGCAGGACAGATGCGCCACGACAAGGTTCATAACCTGTTCGGCTATAATATGACCAGAGCGGCAGGGGAAGCCTTTGAGCGTCTGTGCCCTGACAAGAGGATACTCATGTTCTCCCGCTCCTCTTACGTGGGAATGCACCGCTACGGCGGTATCTGGACAGGAGATAACAAGTCCTGGTGGCAGCACCTGCTTCTCAACCTGAAGATGATGCCGAGCCTTAACATGGTGGGGATTCTCTACACAGGCGCCGATATCGGAGGATTCGGTTCTGACACCACGGAAGACCTGGTAATGCGCTGGATCCAGCTTGCCATGTTCTCACCGCTTATGAGGAATCACACGGCACTGGGAACCAGAATGCAGGAGGTCTATCAGTTTGACCATATGGACCGGTTCCGGGATATTCTGGGACTGCGCTACGGCATGCTGCCCTATATTTACAGCGAATATATGAAGGCGGCCCTGCGCGGCGAGATGTATTTTACACCGCTGTCCTTTGTTTACACGGAAGATGAATTTGCACCCCAGGTGGAGGACCAGCTTCTTGTGGGAGACAGCCTTATGATAGCTCCTGTGTACAGTCAGAACGCGGAGGGAAGATATGTGTATCTGCCGGAGGAGATGGCGCTTCTGCGTTTCCGGAGCCTGACGGACTTTGACAAGGAAATCCTGCCGGCAGGCCATCATTATGTGAAAGCAGGTCTGTATGAGATGCTGGTATTTGTGCGCCCGGATAAGATTCTTCTGCTGTCTGAAGGCGGAGAATCCACGGAAGATGTGGATACGGATTCCGTAAAAGCCCTGGCATTCGTAAAAGAGAAGGCTGTTTACGAGTGGTATGAGGATGACGGAAAAGGGAAAGACTTTGAAAACCCGGCGAATTATGGTATGATTGAAATCGACAAGGCAGGAACCTGTGTGTATACAGGCTGCCGGAAGAAAGAGATTCAAGCTGAAATACTGTAAACAGATTGGGGATTTAAGAATGATTACAATAAAAGAGATAGCCAATATGCTGAATGTGAGCACCACCACGGTGTCAAATGTTATCCACGGCAAGACAAAAGAGGTATCACCTGCCAATGTGGAGCGTATCCGGAAGGTTCTGGATGAGTATGACTATATGCCCAACATCAATGCCCGCAACCTGGCAAGCAACCGCTCTAAGATCATCGGTATGGTGGTAAAGGTCAATGGAAAGGAAAATCCGTTTAAAGACCAGTTTTTTGGGGAGCTGCTGGGTGCAGTGGAGGACCGTGTGAGAAGCAGAGGCTATAATCTGATGGTCTACGCACTGAATGATGTCCGGCAGGTCCAGAAATTTATCCTGTCATGGAATATGGATGGACTGGTGACCTGCGGTTTTGTGGAAGGGGAAATCTCATACCTGCAGGAACGTTACAAAAAGCCGATTGTGATCATTGACGATTATGATACAAATGATCTGGAGCGCTGCATCAATATCCGGCTGGAGGATAAGAAAGCCGCCTATGAGATGACAAAATATGTCATCGGATGCGGTCATAAAAAAATCGCGTTTCTTGCCGATAATAATGTGAACCTGGATCATCAGCGGTTCCTGGGATACTGCCAGGCCATGGATGAGGCCGGACTTTTTGGCAGCGAGGAAAATTTTCTGAAAATATGTCCCGGAAACAGGGGAGAGAAGAACAATCTGGATGAGCTGTATGAGAAATCCTTTGCCTATACGGCGATCATATGTTCTTCGGATTATTATGCCGCAATGCTCCTCAATACTTTTCAAGACAGAGGGAGAAAGATTCCGGATGACATATCCATCACCGGCTTTGATGACGTGGAGTACGCCTCCCTGGTAAGGCCGGCACTCACCACTGTGCGCCAGGATATCCAGGAAAAAGGACTGGTGGCGGTTGATATGCTTGTAAAAATGTTGGAGGAAAACCCCAAGGACATGGAGACACTGGTTGTCCTTCCCACACAGATGGTCATTCGTGATTCTGTAAAAAGGATCAACGGGTAAGAAAGTAAAATAATAGTAACTGTTCTGTCAGGTCTGCGCATTTACTGCGCTGACCGTGCAAAAGAGTAGTGGCGGCAAGTATTCGCCCCATCGCGAAGCGATTTTTAATGGGCGAATACCCGTAACGATTCAGCTGGCTGAATCGTTACAAATAATATACCGTATGGCTGCAGAGATACTGCCGCCATACGGTATTTTTTTTGTTTTTTTATGGATTGTGTACAATGTGAATGACATAAGAAAAGGGCAGCAGCAGAGAATGTAGAATATAAGCTTATGCGCAAAAGTATTAAAGTGTCGAATGAACAGAAAAAGGTTTTGCGAAAAACCTTTTGTAAAAATTATACAAAAATATAGGCTGAATACCAGGAAAATGGGAAGTGTTTCTGTGAAAAATAGAGAAATGAATATAAGAGGTTATAAAAAACATTGATTTTACGCGGAAGTGGTGGTAAGATACAAAGCATCAAAACCTTATGCGCAAAAGGTATAAAAAGATAATCCTCAGAAAGGTTGGTAAGAGAGATGAAAAAGAAGGTTTTAGCGGCACTGCTTGCCGGAGCAATGACAGTTACACTGGGAGCATGCGGAGGAAATACAGGCAGTGGAAATGACACCAGCAAGGCAGACGACAACACACAGGGGACAACGGACACAGCGGATGTGAGCAAGGATGCCATTCGCTTTATGAACACAAAGATCGAGATTGACGGAGCTTTGAAAGAGTTTGCAAAGCAGTACCAGGAAGAGACAGGACAGGAAGTTGTGATCGAATCCCTGGGCGGCGGTGTGGATGTAAACGGACAGCTCAAAAATTATTATGCAGCAGGCAACATGCCGGACATCTTTGCATTTGCTGCAGACTCTTACAAATCTTCTTTTAAAGACTGGCTGGAACCACTGGACGGTGAGTCCTGGATCGACGATACGGATTATGCGTTTAAGGGAGAGGACGGAAAAGTATACGGAATGCCTTTCGCACTGGAAGGAATCGGTCTGGCATACAACAAAGATATTCTGGATAAAGCGGGGGTTGACCCGTCAGCGCTGACAAATATCAATGCTTACAAAGAGGCATTTGAGAAGATAGATTCCATGAAGGACGAGCTGGGAATTACATCTGTGTGTGCTGTAGCGGCAGAGTCAGGACAGATGTACTGGTCAACGGGCAACCATATGATGGCAGCTTACATTTCTCAGGGAAAAGACAGAACGGACAAAGATATTATTGATAAGCTGAACAAAGGGGAGATTGATAAAGACAGAATGGGACAGTTCGGTGACTGGCTTCAGTTATTGTTTGATTATTCAGATCAGAACGTATTGATCTCCGGTACATATGATGACCAGCTTGCACTGTGGGCTACAGGAAAAGCAGCATTCATCACCCAGGGTAATTGGATCGACCCGTCACTTCCCACCTATGAAGCAGAGTTTGCATGCGGACTGGCACCGGCGGCATTTATGGAAGAGGATACAGACGGCATCATAGTGGACGCACCGGCTGTATGGGGTATCTATAATGAGAGTGATAAGATTGACGCCTGCAAGGAATTTTTAAAGGCACTGGCAGAGAGCGAAGAGGGACAGAAAGCCCTGGTTGAGGACTGCGGAATGGTTTCTCCGTATAAATCCTGCACACTGGAGCCGAGCACACCGCTGGCAAAAAGCATGCTTCCTTACATCAAAGACGGAAAAACCTATGCATGGGATTGGCTGACACAGCCGGAAGGTATTGCACAGAATGCCACAGGAGCTGTATTTGAGCTGTACGCAAAAGGACAGCTGGATAAACAGGGATTTGTAGACACCATGGAATCAGTAATCAAAGATTATGTAGCATCTAACGGAAGCAATTAACCAGTTTACCGGCGGTTTTCCCCGAGGGGAGGACAGCCGGTAAATTTTCAAAAGGGGAAAAGGCATGAATGTTCAATTGAAAAAAACGATATCAATCGCTGCCATGGCTGCGGGCATTATAGGTATGGCAGCAGCACTCTATATGGATTTTTCGGGCAGCGCCTCCACGATCAGGGGACCGCTTCTTATTGCAGGGGCTTTGCTTGTGATAGCCGGCGTCTACCTGCTTCCGACCAGAAAGCACCGCTCCATTATCAATGTGCTGTTCCTGTTTCCGCTGATCTTTGCGTTTGCGGTGACAGTATTGATTCCGTTTGCCTGCGGTATCTTTTACTCCATGACAGACTGGAATGGAATCAAATTTGAGAAGTTTGTGGGACTTGGCAACTACATCAGTATGTTTAAATCAAATGATTATATTTATTCATTTGTGGTAACCTTTATCTTCACGGTGATCAATATGCTGGCTGTGAACCTGGTGGCTTTCGGACTGGCTCTTCTTTGTACATCAAAAGTTAAGGGAAGAAACTTCTACCGTGCGGCTTACTTTATCCCGAACCTGATTGGTGGTATTGTACTTGGTTATGTATGGCAGTTTATTTTCAACAAGGTAATGACAACTGTGATCGAAGGCAGCACGTCCATGCTGACAGATCCCAATCTGGCGATCGCCGCTATTTTGATCGTAAGTACCTGGCAGTACGCGGGGTATATTATGATGATCTATGTGACAGGTCTGCAGAGTGTGCCAAAGGATATTCTGGAGGCATCCAATGTGGATGGGGCTAACCAGATCACAACCCTGCTGAAGATCAAGGTTCCCATGATCGCAAATACATTTACTGTATGTATTTTCCTGACACTGGTCAACTCATTCAAACAGTTTGACCTGAACCTGGCTATCACCAATGGTGCGCCCAGCCGTATTCTGGCGGGTAAACCGGTGCAGGCAACCGAGTTTTTGGCATTGAATATTTATAACACGGCTATCAGTAAAAACCAGTATGCATTGGGACAGACAAAGGCAGTGGTATTCTTTATCATCCTGGCGATCGTGTCTTTGACACAGGTATCCATCAGTAAGAAGAAGGAGGTTGAAATGTAATGAAGGCACAGAAAATAAGAACCGGAATCGCAGAAATTATTGGTGTGATTCTTACAATTATCATCCTGGCTCCTTTCCTGCTGGTGGTTGTGAACTCCGCAAAGAGCAGCGCGGATATTATCACAAGCCCTATTTCCCTGCCGGAGCATTGGGGACAGATTTTTACAAATCTGAGCAATGTAATACATAACCAGAACTTTAACTACTGGAATTCTTTCTTCAGCTCTCTGCTGATCACAGCGGTTTCCCTTTTGCTGCTGACCGTATTTTCCAGTATGGCTGCATGGGTTCTGGTGAGAAACAAAACAAAATGGTCCAGTTTCATTTTTATGCTGTTTGTGTCAGCTATGGTTATTCCTTTCCAGGTCGTTATGCTACCGCTGCTTTCCACATTCCGGGAAACCTCCAACTTCTTCGGGATTCAGATGCTGCAGAGTTATAAGGGGATTATCTTTGCTTATCTGGGATTCGGCGGGTCTATGTCCGTGTTTATTCTGCATGGGTTTGTGAAAGGGATTCCTTATGAGCTGGAGGAGGCTGCCTGGATCGATGGGTGCAGTCCGGAAGGGACGTTCTTCCGTATTATTTTCCCGCTTTTGAAACCTGTACAGGTGACGGTTCTGATACTGAACGGTATCTGGATCTGGAATGATTACCTGCTTCCCTCTCTGATGCTGGGGCTGAATGGGAAGATCAAGACACTGCCTGTGGCGGTCAGCAGTTTTGTGGGGTCTTATGTGAAGCAGTGGGATTTGATCTTATCGGCAGCGCTGCTGGCTATGATTCCTATTATTATTTTGTTCCTGTTTGCGCAGAAGCAGATTATACAGGGAATGGTGGATGGAGCGATTAAGTAAGAAGTGAAAAAGGTTTTGAAGTTGGGCACCGGATATGGGGAGAATGTATCCGGTGCTTTTTTGGTACATGGACATGGAAAGCAAAGGGTCCGGATGCCTTTGCCTCCCGGCCCCGGGCCCTTTGCTTTCCCCTGGTAGTGGAGGGCGGCAGGTGACCGATTGGAAACGAGGGTCATATGATAGAAAAAAAGGGATTTTTATGAATATGATCAGGAGAGTATCTTCATATATATTGTTTTTTGGTGTTTTCATGCTGTTGGGGTGTACATCGGTTTTCGCGCTGCCGCCTGAAGATGGGAATCAGCGGCAGGGGATTGACGTGAGTATGTGGCAGGGGGATATTGATTTTGAGGAGGTGGCAGGTACCGGAGTGGATACGGTCTATATCCGGTCCAGTCTGGGAAGTGATTATACTGACCCATATTTTGAACATAATTATGAGAGAGCCAGGGCAGCAGGGCTGAATGTGGGATTTTATCATTATGTGACCGCCAGGACAGTTTCCCAGGCGGTGTATGAAGCACATTTTTATGTGAACGTGATTCAGGGAAAGGAGTTTCAGTGCCGGCTGGCTATGGATTTTGAGGATTTGACCCGTCTGAGTGCCGGGGAGGCGAATGAGATTGGGCTGGCGTTTATCAGGACCGTGGAAAACCTGAGCGGTAAAGGGACAGTGGTGTATAGTGATGCCTACAATGCCGGGAACGTGTTTGGGGGAGAGCTGACAGAATACCCCCTTTGGATCGCGGAATATGATGTGTCAGAGCCTTCGTCACAGGTGAACTGGGACTCATGGGCAGGATGGCAGTATTCGGATACGGGGAATGTGGCCGGGATTTCCGGGTATGTGGATTTGGACCGTTATACAGATGCTATGTTTTTAGAGGAAGCGGGAAGCGTGCCGGGGCCTGTGCCTATGCCCGAACCTTCTTCGTCTACGGTGGAGTATACGGTTAAGAGCGGGGATACGCTGTGGGGGATTGCCCGGATGTACAGAACCAGTGTATCTGCTATTGTTTCTGAAAATGGGATAGCAAATCCCAACCTGATTTACCCCGGGGAAGTGCTGAGGATCACACTTGCGGATCAGGTATCGTCTTCTCAGGTGGATAACACGTATATGGTGCGAAGAGGAGATACCCTCTGGGGGATAGCGCGGATGTACAGGATTTCTGTGGCAAGGCTTGCGGCTATAAATCATATCTCTGATCCGAACCTGATCTATCCCGGGGAGGTTCTGCAGATTTCAGCCTCCGGAAGTACGGGGGATGTGGGAAGGACCTATATTGTGCGTTACGGGGATACGCTGTCAGGGATCGCGGACAGGTTTGGGACTACGGTTTCACAGCTTGCGGCAGTTAACGGGATAGCGGACCCGAATCTGATCTACGCCGGGGAAGTTCTTACAGTCAGCTGAGCAGGCAGGAAGAGACGATATGAAATGCAGGCAAAAGAACAGATAGAAGAACAGACAGAAAAAACGGGGATGTTCCGGAGCATCCCCGTTTTTGTATGAGCCGGCCATGATAAGAGCCGCAGCGTTCAGTCAGCTTTTGCTTTGTCAAGTGCCTCATTGATGGCGTCCAGCAGAAGCATTGAGGTGTATTTGTTTTCGTCTGTATAGGTGATGTTTTCCGTGGTCTGCGATGCGTATATCTGGCTGGAGAGCGCATCCAGTGCGGGCTCCATCAGCGGATACATGGCAGTGGTGGTCTCGCTTAAATTTACCAGAGATATGGCATTTATGTGGTTTTCGTCCACGGTAACCTCAACGTCAAATGTGTTGCCATTTAGTGTGATGGGGCTTTTATACACGCCAGCGTGGTAGACAGCGGCTGAAGTGGCGGCTGAGTCGGCTTTCCGGTCTTTTCCGAACATCATAAAGAGAAGAACCGCCAGAAGAATGGCAAGTACCACGAAAATAATGGTATAAATGACTTCTTTCATATGTAATACGACAATCTTGGTCTTTGAGCTCATGGCTGCACCTCCTGCATTCCTTTTTATAACTTATTATGAAAGTGGGGAAAATATGCAAGGATTCTTTTGGGGAGGACAAATTACCTGCGAATGAACTCGTCATGTTTTTGTTCGAGAAGTCGGAAATCGACTGTGCTTTTCAGGTAGCCGATGGAAGAATTGTTTTCGGATTTTTGCTTATATAGAAGTTTGGCATTCTGTTTTATTTTCTTTTGATTCTTACGGATAAAGATTAATTCTTTATGTATCAATGCTTTATAACGACGGTCTGACTCATTGTCGATATCGTACAAAGTAAGTTCAGATGCTGGAACTGGTATCATGTTGCTCAGTTTTAAGGTTCCTTTCAACTCCGGCTCTCCGTTTGAGGAAACCGCAGTAATTCTTATGATTGGGATAATACTTTTTCGTATTCGCCGCTCACCGTTTATTATTTGGTAATCTGTGTTTTTTGGAGAGGAAAGAGGAATATAGTAATAATAATTATTAATAATATATACAATACCCAGATATTTTCTGGTATGTTTTCGGTCATTTTCCTTTGCTGAGAATACATTTCTATCAGCGGCTCTTAGAAAAGCGATGTATTCTTCTGAAATTTCATATAATCGTAGAGTATCCATATCTGTCTCCTTTGATGAAAAGAGGCAGTCCTAAGACTGCCCCTTAATATTAAAGTTTCCCACTGTCCGGCAGGGAATCTCCTGATGTTAAAGTTTTCCACTATCTGGCAGGAACTCTCCTGATGTTAAAGTTTTCCACTTCTGGTAGGAACTCACCTGATGATGATTGCTCATCTATATCATTATTATACGTTTCGACTAAAAATATGTCAAGAAAATTAGAGCTCAGAATATTCCCCAACAGAAAAACAAGGTTGGTTCCGCCCCCGTTTTGTGATACACTGGTTGCAGACAATTTTTGTCGCTAAGGAGGCAGGAGAAATATGAAGTACCGATTGCTTGTGCTGGACATTGACGGCACAGTTACCAATACAGAGAAAAAAGTGACGCCGAGGACAAAAGCAGCCATAAAGAAACTGCAGGAGCAGGGCACCCTGGTGGCCATTGCTTCCGGGCGGCCCACAAGGGGGATCGCGCCGGTGGCAGATGAACTGGAGTTTGATAAATACGGCAGTTATGTGCTGGCCTTTAACGGTGCCAGGATCGTGAACTGGAAGACAAAGGAGTGCATTTATTCCAAGACCCTTCCTCTGGGAATGCCCAGAAAGCTCTACCGCAGCGCAGTGCGCCATGAGGTAGGGATCATCACATATGAAGAGGAGCAGATCATTGCCGGGACAACGCCGGATATCTATATGGAGACAGAGTCAAGGATCACAGGACTGCCCATCTGTTACAGACAGGATTTTCCTAATTATGTAAACTTCCCGGTGAATAAATGTCTTCTCACAGGAGAGCCGGATGAGTTGGAGAGAATTGAGCCGCTTCTGGCTGAGGAGTATCTCCATGAGGCCCAGATATTCCGTTCAGAGCCGTTTTTCCTGGAGGCAACGCCTAAAAATGTGGACAAGGCCTACTGTCTGGAAAAGCTGCTGAAGCTTCTGGGCATATCCAGGGAAGAGATGGTGTGCTGTGGGGACGGATATAACGACATATCCATGATACAGTTTGCAGGCCTTGGGGCAGCTATGGCAAATGCCCAGGAAAAGGTAAAAGATGTGGCTGACTATATCACAGTCCGCAGCAATGATGAGGACGGAGTCGAAGAAGTGATAGAGAAATTTTTCTTGAAAGAATAATAAGGAGGGAGTCCATGCCGCTGCATTTTATATTCGGCGCTTCAGGGGCCGGGAAATCGCACTATATTTATCAGAAGATCATACAGGAATCCATGGAGCATCCCGGACGGCAGTATCTGGTGCTGGTTCCGGAGCAGTTTACCATGCAGACGCAGAAAGAGCTTGTAATGATGCACCCCAAAAAGGGGATTCTGAACATAGATGTCCTGAGTTTTGAGCGCCTTGCCTACCGCGTTCTGGAGGAGACAGGGGAATCCTGCGCGCAGGTCCTGGAAGAGACGGGTAAAAGCCTGGTGCTTCGCAAGGTGTCCCAGGAGAAGAAAAAGGAACTGAAGATCCTGGGAGAGAAAATGAAAAAGCAGGGCTATATTTCCCAGATGAAATCCATGGTGTCAGAGCTGAAGCAGTATGAGGTCACAAAAGAGGATATGGACCTTATGCTGGACTATGCGAAAAATAAGCCGGAGCTGTATTATAAGCTGAAAGATATCTCTGTGCTGTACCAGGGATTTTTTGATTACCTGGAAGGGAATTTTATCACCCAGGAGGAAGTGCTGGAGGTGCTGGGAAGGGTGGCAGGGAAGTCCGGAAAGCTGGCCGGGAGTGTGATGGTCCTGGACGGCTATACGGGTTTTACCCCTATTCAGTTGCAGCTTTTGGAGCGGATTCTCCCTCTGTGTGAGACCATGTACGTGACCGTCACTATGGATGACCGTCTGGACCCCTATCGCCCGGGCAGCCCCCACCATCTCTTTCATCTGAGCAGGGAAACCGTGTCTAAGTTATGTAAACTTGCGGGGGCGGCGGGCAGTCAGATTGAGGAGACATGGGTAAAAGAAAACGGAAGATTTTCCGATAATAAGCCCATGGCATTTCTGGAACGGAATCTGTTCCGGTTCAGAAAGGAAGTCTATACAGAAGAACAGCAGGCAGTCCATATTCGGGAGAGCAGAAACCCGGCCCGGGAGATGGAGGAGACAGCTCTTATGATACGCCGCCTGATGCGGGAGGAAGGATACAGATGCCGGGATTTCGCAGTGATCACAGGAGATATGGAGACCTATGCGGACCATGCGGCAAGGGCCTTTGATAAGTTTGATATCCCCTGTTTCATAGACCGGAAAAAGTCTGTATTCATGAATCCTTTTGTGGAATTTCTCCGCTCGGCTGTGGATATGCTTCTGGAAAATTACAGTTATGAGAGTGTTTTTCGGCTGCTGCGCTGCGGACTGCTGGATCTGCCCTGCCGGGATATGGATTGGCTGGAAAATTATGTGCTTGGCATGGGAATCCGTGGGTTCCGCAAATGGCAGGAGGAGTGGGTGCTCCACTACCGCGGGGAAAAGCCGGAGGAGGTTCCTGAGATTGACAGGATACGGCAGCAGCTCATGGACACCCTGGCCCCGTTCACGGAACAGATGAAGACCAGAAAAGGGACTGTCCGGGAACGCGTCCTGGCCTTCTATGAATTTATCACTGCCTGTGGTATCCAGGAAAAACTGGACAGAAGCGGAAAAGCGTTCGCAAAAGAAAACGCCATGGACAGGGCAAAAGAATATGAGCAGATCTACCCCATGGTCATGGACCTTTTTGACAAGATGACAGAGGTTCTGGGGGAGGAGAAAGTAAGCCTCCGGGAGTTCAAGGAGCTTTTGGAGGCAGGCCTTTCCGAAGTGAAGATCGGTATTATTCCGCCCAGTTCCGACCAGGTGCTTGTGGGCGATATGGAGAGGACCAGGCTTAAGGATATCCGGGTGCTTTTCTTTGTGGGTGTAAATGACGGGAAAATTCCAAGAGAGGACGCTGCAGGCAAGATCCTGTCAGATTTGAATCGGGAGGATTTAAAGGCTTCCTCTGTTGCCCTGGCGCCCACCTACCGGGAGAATCTGTACACTCAGAGGTTCTATCTGTACCTGAATATGACAAAGCCATCCGATAAACTGTATCTCTCCTACAGCAGAGCCGACGACGGAGGGGAACCCATGACCCAGTCCTTTTTGATCGGTGCAGTCAGGAAGCTGTTTCCGGCGCTTGTTTTGGAGCGGCCGTCCGAGGATGCTGTCTGGGAAGTGGAAAATCCCAAAAGCGCGCTTGCGTATCTGGCATGGGGATTTAAGGAAATTCTGGAACGTGAGCCTTCTTTGCTCTGGAAGGAGCTTTTTTCCTGGTACCAGAAGCAGGATGCCTGGAAACAGACCATGGAGAATATGGTGGAAGGAGCTTTCCGCATCAATCCTGAGGATGAGATCGGAAGAAGTGTGGCAAGAGCGCTCTATGGCACCACCCTGGAGAACAGCGCCACCCGTCTGGAATTGTTTGCCCAGTGTGCCTGTGCCCATTTTATGGCGTACGGCCTGGAATTAAAAGAGCGGGCCAGATATGAATTCAGCCCCATGGATATGGGAAATGTACTGCACAGCGGCCTTGAGAGTTTTGCAAAAAAAATGCACCAGCGCGGTCTTTCATGGACTGCTCTTGATGAGGTTCAGATGGATGAGATGGCAGAAGACTGTGTGGAGGAGGTAGTTTCTTACTACGGAAATACCGTGCTGAAAAGCAGTGCCAGAAATGAATACATGGTCAGCCGGGTAAAAAGGATGATGAAGCGCACCATCTGGGCTTTGACAAAGCAGATGGAGCAGGGAGCGTTCACGCCCAGCCGTTTCGAGGTCTCTTTTGCCATGGCAGATTCTCTGGAGAGTATCAACATTGCCCTGTCAAAGGAGGAGAAAATGAAACTCCTGGGCAGGATTGACCGGGTGGATACCTGCGAGGAGGAGGACAAGGTTCTGGTGAAGGTCATTGACTATAAGTCAGGAAACACCTCCTTTGACCTGCTGGCTCTGTATCACGGCCTGCAGCTTCAGCTTGTGCTGTATATGAACGCAGCTATGGAGCTGGAGCAGAGGAACCATCCGGATAAGCAGGTGGTGCCTGCAGGTATTTTTTACTATAATATCAAAGATCCTGTGGTTGAGAAAGTGGAGGAGGAGGACCCGGAGGCGCTGAACCGCCGCATTTTGAAGGAGCTGCGCATGAACGGCCTGGCCTCCTCAGACAGGGGTGTGCTGGAAAAGCTGGATGAAAACCTGAGCGCAAACGGTACCTCATCCCTCTGTGTTCCGGTGACCATCAACAAGGACGGAAGCCTGTCACGGAATTCCAGTGCGGTCAGCCCGGAGCAGTTCCGTCTGATATCGAATTATGTAAACCAGAAGATGAAGGAGATCGGCCGCAGGATTTTAGCAGGGGAGGCTGAGACTCAGCCTTATGAGATGGGAAAACGAAATGCGTGTCAGTATTGTCCTTATAAAGGTGCCTGTGGGTTTGACGAGAAAACCGCGGGATACCACTACCGCAGACTGAATCCTCTGAAGCCGGAGGAGATATGGGGCAGAATGAAAGACGGGGAAAAGTCTGAGGACCCTGTGGATAAGGAGGTGTAAAAAATGGGAGTGATGTGGACAACAGAGCAGCAGAAGGTGATCGATTCCAGAGACTGCAACATACTGGTCAGTGCAGCGGCGGGAAGCGGCAAGACGGCTGTGCTCGTGGAGCGTATTATTTCCATGGTCACAGATCCGGTGCATCCGGTGGATATTGACAGGCTGCTGATTGTGACTTTTACCCGGGCGGCTGCGGGGGAGATGCGGGAACGTATCCGGCTGGCGATTGAAAAAAAGCTTGCGGAGGATGAGG
>ERZ506273.34-NODE-34-length-50264-cov-6.0914_pt1 | contig 50264 bp, 60 predicted proteins | sample MGYA00514022_ERZ506273 | MGnify/ENA metagenome assembly ERZ506273
ATAGTCAAACCTGTAGAAAAGGTAAAGAAAGACTATGACTTTATATAATAGTAGGAGGATTATATAAATGCCAAGTTGGGTAAAGAACAGAATAACATTACATGGAGCAGATCAGAAAGAAATTGATAAGGTGATTGATTTTCTTAGGAGTAAGGACTCAGAGGTTGATTTCAATAACATTATTCCGATGCCAGCAGAGCTTATGAATACAGAAGTAGGAAGCAAGGCAGATACTGCATGGGCATATTATCAAGCAAAGGAGCTTGGAAATTACGTGGAGCTTGACAAGATGCTTACTTATGAGTGGGTAAAGGCAGCAAAGATTACAACAAGAGAAGAACTTCTTGATTATCTTTTAAAGGAGCATCCTAATATTGAAGTTTATGGAAAGGAGCTTTATGAGTTAGAAAAAATATATGGATGCCATGACTGGTATGAGTGGTCTTGTGAACATTGGGGTGTAAAATGGAATGCCTGTGATGCTAGGAGCGAGGGAAATGTTCTTATATTTGAAACGCCTTGGCGTGGAGTGACCAATCTAATGCTCATGGTGTCAAAAAAGTTTCCAAAAGTCACAATGGATTACGAATTTGCGGATGAATGGTTTGGATATAACACTGCAAGATATACGTTTGTCGGTGGTGAAATCGTGGCAGAGTATGAACCGACGGACAATACAACTGAATCTAAGCAGCTTGCAAAGTCTATTTTAGGCTGGGAGCTTTCAGATTTTGATGATGATACTGACGACATAGCATAAAGAGGGAGGTACAGAATGAACGTAAAAGAATTAAAAAATATTTTTAGAGAAGTTGATGAGGAATTGATGGTTTTATTGTATGAAGCAAGCGGTAAGCATTTATTTAGAAAGTCGCTTGGGGAACTCATGAAAGATACTACTTTTGACAAGTATCACTGTGAAGAGACGACATGTGTATTCAATTATGATTGTGATGCCAAGTATGAATCAGCAGAGGAAATAAAAAAGCAATTTTTAATATGTGTCGAAGTGACTAAAAAAGCAGATCCTTCAGAGTAACTTACAATTCATAATTTTGAATATGGGTTTTGGGATTGTGCTGGTATGGCATATAGCAATCTAATGCATAAGAGCCTTGTCTATGATATAGAGCATATTTTTGATTATGACGAAGAAGCTCAAAGAGAAATAAGAAGTATGTTGAAAAAGTATGGGAATTTTCCGCTTGATTATTTGAATCTATATTTTGACGAGGATGAAGTATTTGAGATGTATGAAGATGATCCAGAAGCAGTAGAAAGTGGAAATATCTTAGCTGTAGATATGTTCCCTGTTCTACCAAAGGGAATGTGGCTGTTCGGATAAGGTATGAAATTTCGGCAGAATGAGTTTTATTTTTTGAAACGACTATTTACTCGTTTCAAGCATTTAAAAATGATTGTACAGAATTTTTACAATTCTATACATATATAGTATTCTTCTCTTGCTTACGGAGTAGATATGAGATGCATACAAAAATGTAAGCACAAAATCCTTTTCTTTTATTTTGGGGATTCTGGAGTAAAATCTGGAATCCTCATTTTACGTTAAAATGCTAAAGATAGAGATAAGCTCTTTAAAAGGGCGTATATAACAGCTTGATGGTGGCTACTCCCCCAAACCCCTGTAGATTCGCTACTTATGAATACCTAAAGTGCAGGTATTCATAAGTAGCGAATTTAAAAGGTTCCTACCCGACAAGGCTCTGGTAAACTGTAGGACTGGCGGTAAAATAAATCTTTTGCTATTCATTTACTGTTATATGTGGTATATTAGAGAGCAGAGAGAAGCAGAAAGGAGACTATGAAGCGAATATTAAAGTTTAACGAGGATGGACTCGAAGGATTACATTTCTTTGCAGAGCGTCTAAACTTCCCTGTTGCGGTGGCTTCCTACAGCGATTGGGAGGAACGACAAATTTCTTACCTGGAAAATAATTTCCAGTCGGGAGGATTCACCACAAAGACTATTTGCCAGTGGTGCATCAATCATCGTATCCAGTATCAGATCATTTACCCACTTAGTATTAAAAGCATTTTTAAAAACCCTTATAAGTACATGAAATTTTTGGAACTAAAGTATATGCTAAACAAAGTTTTACAGCAAAGCTGAGTATTCTCTCTAAAAGAAAAGAGCTACTGGATATGTGCATCCAGTAGCTCTTTGTCAGTCTTTTTCTTTAGCTGGTACAAATTCAAGCAAATCTTCAATTTTACAGTCCAAAGCATTACATATTCGGGCTAAAACAGCAGTATCAAGTCTTGTGGCTTCATTGTTGCAGTAATTGTTAATCTGGGTACGTTGCATTTCTGCTCGATGAGCCAGCTTATTTTTGCTTATGCCTCTGTCTTTAAGTAAGTCATCCAGTTTGATTTTGATATACCCATAGTCATATTCTTCCATAATATCCGTCTCCTTTTTCGTTTAATACATACTTAGATATAGTGTAAGAAATGGAGTATAGGAATATAAGTTCTATGAAATCTGATTAGACTTCTTGCACAATCATATGAGGAAAGATTTTATTGATGGTTCTCTTTTATACTTTCTTTCGGCACAAATTCCAGTAAATCCTCAATTTTGCAGTCCAAAGCATGACAAATCCTAGCCAAAACAGCAGTATCCAGTCTTGTGATTGTTTCATGGCAATAATTGTTGATTTGAGTTCTTTGCATCTCTGCCCTGTGTGCCAGCCTGTTTTTACTTATCTTTTTATCCCTTAGTAGTTGATCGAGCTTGATTTTAATATAGCCATAGTCGTATTCTTCCATATGAACCTCTCTATAATTGTCGAAAATTGACAAATAATGTAAATCGAAAATAGTTGACATCTATAGTGTAAGAAATCTAATATATAAATATAAGTTCTAAGAAATCTGATTAGACTTCTTACACAATCCAAAGGAGGAGAACACATGGAACAGTTAATAAACAAGCTACTGAATATGGGAATGGGGCAATTTATGGATAACAGCCGATATGACCTTGTTATGACAGATGAGATATATCTGCATGACATAGAGGATGAAGGGGAGCTGGAACGTCGGTATACAAATCTGGATTTGCCTGATGAGCAGAGAATCCTTATTAATGATTACATAGCCTGTGTAAAAACCTGTGATAATCGCTATTCAGATATTTCATATATGGCAGGCATTAAAGATGCGGTGAGAATGTTTGTATATTTGGGATTATTGAAAGATTATAATATTTCAGAACAGGGAGCATGTGCAGATGGACAGGTTTGATAATCTTACAGATAAAGAAAAAGAGAGATTGGCTGAGTTTGTTAGAGAAGCCATATATTTGTCAGAAGAAGAAAATGCAGCCATAGAGCATCAGATTCCAATGACACAGGAGTTATTTGAACAGTGTGTAGATCACTGTATTCAGATTAACGCATATTTCCGCATGACTTGTCTTTTGAGTGAGTATCCTCAATTTACTGATGAGTATGTAAGGAAGATTGAAGAAGAAACGGCTGACTTTGAACTGCCTAAAGAAGCAGAAGTGGATATTGAGGAAAGTCTGCAAAGGTTTTATGCTAAGGTAAGAGCAAAGTATGGAGAAAACGCAATATAGATATACTTACAGCTGCCGATCTGGTATGATCGGTGGCTATTTTTGTAAAGAAATGTCTGAAAGTGATTGAAAGACCATTATTCTTTTGGTAAAATTCTATGTATTATTTATATCAAACAAATAGATGATTTGGAAAGTGAGAGAGGGTGAATTAGTTGCCTGGGAATAGGAGAAATAAGCCATTTATATTTGAAGGAATGGAAGCGGAACAATATAAACAGATGAGAAATAAATGGATTCGCTTAGCAGTGGTAAGTGTCTTTTTGCCGTTACTTTTTGCTACAGTAGTGAGTTACTATAATAATACATTTGATTTGCTTGCATTATTTGGCAATGGCGAAATTCTATTGTCGTTGTTTTCATTAACTATACCTATGTTATTTGATTTGTTTGAAATGAAAAGTAAAAAAGATGAATATTTATCTTGGGCTTTCTTTTTCTGTGCAATATTAGTTTGTTTTCAGATATTATTGTATTGTTTGACGAGAATAGATTTTTCTGAGAAAAAGGAAATAAAAAGTATTATAGTATCTGTGATTATGTTGATGGCTTCTTGGCTGTGTTGTGGATATTCAATTAAAGCAATGTTTCAGCATAGTATAATGGACGAGGGAGGTGAAGGCAGCGATGTTTGATAATATGAATATAATTTTAGCTATTATAGCATTGTGCGTTTCTATCATAAGTAATATTCTAATGATAAGTAGAAATGCAATAAAATATAAAAAAATGAAAATGGATTTTAAAGATATAAAACTAATATTAGAAACAAGTGAAAAAATAGACCTTGGTCAATTTGATATAGAAGACTATTCTAAAGAATTGATTGAAAAAATAAGCAAAATATATCCAAAGGCAATATTTAGTCTTTCAATTAAATTAGTAAAGAATGTAGATAAAGAAAAACCAGAAGAGAGTAAAATTTTTACATGGTTTAGATTTCCCCAGCAAGGACAAAGAGAAGAAAATTTGTACACAATAAAAAATAATACTGATTTTTATACATTGATTGAGGAATGTGGTAAATTTTTCTTTGTTTCTGATTTAAAAAAATATAGTGCATTAGTGGATTATAAAAATGAAAATCAAAGTTATATACAAAAATATAATACAACTATTGTTTATCCAATTCGTAAAAAAGGAAAAGATAAAAAGTATGATACAATCGGATTTCTGTGTGTAGATTCTCCTCAAAAATTAAATAATGTAAAGAAGAATGAAAAAGTGCTGAGCCTAGTTGAAACAGCAGCTTCAATTATTTATGATTTTTTAAGCCAAAATAAAGATAAACAAGAGATTCTTTCAATAAAGCAATAATCAAATAGTAAAGAGCTACAGACATAATGTCGATAGCTCTTTACTATTTAATCTGTGACGTTCATTAAAATATCTATTGTAATCTCTTCTTTTATCGTATCTGTAATAGTAAGCAAGTAGCAATCATCTTTCTTTTCTATAATAATACCATCTATATGAGTAGCCAATTCAAAGGAATGATGTTTTGCAAATAAAGTATATGTTCCCCATATAATCCCTTTAATTGTATCTTCCCCGATGCCATTATAAAGTTTTTGCCCTTTAGGTGTCGTTATTGAATAAGAAAGGAATCCTCTATTTTTGCAGTTGGGAATAATATGCAATTTGATTTTTGGCATACTTTGTAAATATTCTAATCTTTTTTGGCTGGACTGAATTGCTTTTTTGAGCCTCTTGTTTTCTTCTTTAATCAACCGAAAGGTCATCATATAAGTTTCGTATAACTTCCTTTTCGTTTCTTCATACTGTAAGAGCATATCATCATGGCGCATCTTAGGGTTAATATCCAATTTTCCATGAGTATTTGGTGATATATGATTATACTTAGCTCTTCCCTCATCCAGAGCTTTTGCTTCATTGAACAGCTTTTTAGCCTTTTCATTTTGGTAAAGGTAGCTTTTGCTTAGTCCTGAGAGTTCACAAACTCTGGCAACAGTGACTTCTTCTTTATTATGTATCATATCTTCTAAGACAGTCTTTAAGGTGTTGTATTTCTCTTGAACGATCTTTTGTCTGGCTTCTTGCATGGATGAAGTATTTCTCTTATGGTCTTTTGGCATATCGGCAACCTCTTTCCATTCGTTGATATTATCTATTTTACATTAAGTTTAGTCATGGGAAAAGGTGTTTTCTATTTATTTCAAAAAATGCCTCATCCATTGATGGATGCTAAACTCATACAGAGTTGACAGGGTTTACAACTTCCTCTTAGACCGCCTTTTTCATACAAAGGTTACAGAGTTACACATCAAAAAGTAACTTATTATATATCGTGGGCGAGGTGAGAAGCGACGCGGAGGAACTGCTGCAGGCTGTCAATGTGGGGGCTGAGGGCAGCATGTCAACCATCCACGCCAATAGCTGCCGCGATATGGTCACAAGGCTGGAGACATTGGTTCTCATGGGAATCAATCTTCCGCTTCCGGCTGTCAGGAGGCAGATCGCGGCGGGGTTTGATCTGTTTGTCCACCTTGGCAGGCTCAGGGATAAGAGCCGCAGGCTGCTGGAAATCTGCGAGGTAGACGGGATGAATGAGGATGAAGTGCTGCTGCACCCCCTGTTTCTGTATGAGGAGGATCAGGGCCTGGTGCAGAAAGGGAAGCTGAAACACAGGGAAAAATTAGAAAGGGCGGGGATCATACTTGAAGATGGACTATGAACACTACAAACTGACAATTCTGGAATGGGCCAGATATCTGGGGGAGAGCGTACTTATCTGTGTGGTGATAGATGCGCTCTGCTACCAGAGCCTTATCACCTTTTTATTCATGCTGCCCATTCCTTTCTGGTATATCAGGCAGAGGAAACGCCAGCTTCTGATGCTGCGGCGCAGGAGGCTTCACCATCAGTTCAGGGATGCACTCAACGCTCTGGGAGCCGGTATCTCAGCGGGTTATTCACTGGAAAACGCGGTTCTGGAGGCGGGAAAGGACATGAACCGCATATACGGTCCCGACAGGGAGATCTCAAGAGAGATGGCGTACATGGCAGCGCAGATGCGTGTCAGTGTTCCCGTGGAGAAGCTGTTTTATGATTTGGGGAGCAGAAGCCAGGTAGAAGATATCCGCAGTTTTTCCGAAATCCTGGCACAATCCAAACGCATGGGCGGCAATATGCGGGAGACTATACAGAACTGCGTCAGTATCATGGAGGACAAGATTGACGTGAAAAAAGAGATTGACGCCATGCTGGCCGCAAGGAAAATGGAGCAGAACATGATGAGTTTCATGCCTGTGGGAATCATCCTCTATATGCGCCTGACATCGCCAGGATTTATGGATGTCCTGTATCACAATGCGGCAGGAGTCTGTATCATGACGATTTGTCTTGGCTGCTACGCAGCCGCATTTATCTGGGGCAGGAGGATTGTGGAGATTGAAGTCTGAAAAAATCTTTTCCGGAGAGAGAAAGGTCCTGGCTGCCGGAATCGCCGTGGTCCTTCTTGCAAACGCCGCCGGACTTACCCTGTACATCCTGGAAAAGAGGTCAGGTGACAGGGAAAACACGGAGTATCTGGAACGGCGTGAATTCGGTCAGGGGGATTATGAGGAGAAGCTGACTGTAAAGTCAGAGAAGGGAAACCAGGAGATCACAGTACAGGTCCGCGAAAAGGAGTATGGAGAGGAAGAGGCAGAAGAAATCATTGAGCAGGTAAAAGAGGAGATGGACGCTCTGATCCGGGGAGAAAACAAGAACCTGAACAAAGTGCAGCATCCGCTTTATCTGCCGGACCGCAGCCCTGATTTCCCTGTAAATCTGTCCTGGAGTACAGACACGCCTGAGATATTGGATTGGGAAGGAAAGATAGGGGATAATGCTGCAGAAGGAGGCACCGGCGTGAAGCTTACCTGCGACCTGAGTCTGGGGGAGGCAGAGGGGCGGTGGGAGAAAGAAGTCACCGTTTACCCGGAGCTGGTATCCCATAAGATAAAACTGGAAAGGGAGATACAGAGGGCAGTGGATGCGCAGAATCCGGCCTCCGGGGATAAGGTAAAACTCCCAAAAGAAGTGGATGGAACCAAGGTCATTTTTCGGAAAGAACAGAGCGGAAACGGATTGCTCATATCCTTGTTCGGCACCTTGCTGGGCCTGCTGATCCTGCCGCTGTACAGAGAAAAAGAAAAGGAAAATGAGAGAAAGAAAAAGGCCGAAATGCAGGCAGATTACCCCGATATCGTGAGCAGAATACTGCTGTTTCTGCAGGCCGGTCTGACCGTGCACAGTGCCATGGAGAAGATCGCAAAAGACTATATAAATACCTGCAGAATATACGGGAGAAAGAGGCGTCCGGCGTATGAAGAACTGGTGGAAACCTACCGCGAAATGGAGGGCGGAATGGCAGAGGTTCGGGCATATGAACGGTTTGGAAACCGCTGTGATTCACCGGAATATAAGGTCCTTTCCGTGCTTCTTGTCCAGAATCTGAAGAAGGGAAACCGGGGAGTTCTGGCACTTCTTGAGCGGGAGTCTGCAGCCGCTATAGAGGAGCGGAAACGAAAGGCGAAAATATGCGGTGAACAGGCGTCTGCAAAGCTTTTGGGGCCTATGTTCATACAGCTTGCGCTGGTGATGGCACTGGTTATGATTCCCGCTTTTTTAAGCTTTTACTAGAGCATAACAGGGTAAAAATGTGTGGAAAGGGGGTGATAAATATGAATGTATTCAGGGAGTTTTATGAGGATGAATCAGGGATCACGGTGATTGAAATTGTGCTCGTGTTAGTGGTTCTTATAGGGCTTGTCATCATCTTTAAAAAGCAGCTTACCAGTCTGATACAGAGTATTCTGTCCAAGATCACAAGCCAGAGCAACAGTATTTAGAGAGGTTGTTATGAGACAAAAGGGAAGTATGACCATTGCCATGTGTATGATGCTCTCTGTCATGCTTGGAATCATGGCGGCAGGCATAAAGCTCTGCAGAGAACAGTATGCCCGGGTACAGGCCGTGAATGCGGCAGATACGGGACTGTATTCTGTATTCTCCGAGTATGAGAGGGATCTTCTGGAGGAGTACGATTTATTTTTTCTGGACAGCGGTTACGGCAGAGGAGCCATTGATGCATACCATGTGGTACAGCAGATGGAAAACTCCATGGCTCTGACTTTAAAAAGCGGCATCCGGGGAAGCAGGCAGGAGAGCTGTTCCATTACAGGATACAGACTGGCCACGGATAATGCGGGGGAGGCATTCTGTGCGCAGGCGGCAGAAGCTGTCAGGGAACATCTGGGCACAGCGGCTGTCAAACGCCTGAAGGAGTATTTAGGCAATACCAAAGAGGTGACAGAACAGCAGCAGGCGCAAAAGGATGCCGGCGCGCCTCCTATGCCTGAGGTGCAGGCACCGGAGGAAACCGTACAGGAGAATAGGGATGCGCCGCAGATTACCTCGGAAAATAATCCCCTGGAAATCATCAAACGAATACGGTCTATGGGGATTCTGGGTCTGGTTCTTCCGGATGATGCAGTGATTTCCGAAAAGGAAGCAGATGTTTCCGTTTTCACTTCAAACCGAAATCTGCAGAAAGGCATGGGAGATATAAAAGGCCGGGAATCCGGGGGATCTGATAAACTCTTCCTCCAGGCGTATGCCATGAATAAGCTTGGAACCTACAGGGAACCGGGAAATCCGGGAGCCCTTGACTACCAGGTGGAGTACATTGTGGGAGGCAGAGGCAGCGACAGGGAGAACCTGAAGAAGACGGTAAACAGGATTTTACTGCTTCGGGAGGCAGCGAATGCGGCGTACCTCTATACAGACCCGGAGAAGCGGGCACAGTCCGGTGCGCTGGCTGCGTCCCTGTGTACTGCGCTGCTGATACCGGAGGGTGCTTTCGTTGTGGAAAAACTGCTGCTTCTGGGATGGGCTTACGGAGAAAGTCTTCTGGATGTACGTCAGCTCATGGCAGGCGGAAAAGTCCCCCTGGTTAAGACCGGTGCAGGCTGGCAGTTGGAGCTTTCCAATATCGGACAGATATTTACCATGCTGCAGGAGGGACAGGCAAAGAATACTTCCGGGCTGGATTATAACGATTATCTGCAGATACTGTTGTTTGCATCTTCGGGACACAGCCTGGCATTCCGCTGCATGGATATGATAGAGCAGAATATACGGCTCAAACCCGGAAAAGAAAACTTCCGTATAGACTCCTGCATGGAATGTCTGGAGATGGAAACCCGTTTTTTAAGCCCATCGGGAAACCAATGGACAGCAGTCAGAAACTACGGATACGATATGTAAAAAGCAGAAAAGGGAGGGGAGCAGATGCCCGATGTAAAAGACAGACAAAGATGTAATAGAAAGGATTGGTACTCTCTTCAGCAAAAAGGCAGTCTGACACTGGAAAGCGCGGCAGTGCTCCCCCTCTATTTTCTGGCAATGGTGATGCTGGTCAGTATGATGGATATCTTCCGGATACAGACAATTCTGGTATCTTCTCTGAGTCAGAGTGCCAAGGAGCTGGGGATGTATGCCTACAGCATAGACGGGGAGAGCAGATCACCGGTTGGTGCCGTGACAGACGCGGCATGTATTGTTTATGCCTCAGCGGAGGTTCAGAAGAGAGTAAAAGGCGAGAACCTCACGGGAATTGTGGGAAAACAGGCAGGGATTACACTGCTGGGGTCATCATACAGGGATGGCATCGTAACATTGAAAGCAAATTATCTGTACAAAAGCCCTGTGTCGCTCTTTCCGGTTTTTCCGGTGAAGATAGAAGCTGCCGCCGCCGCACAGGCCTGGCTGGGATATAACGGGGACAAATACGGCAATACGGATGACAGTCCCGGCGGGGAGATGGTATATGTGACAGACTATGAAAGTGTATATCACACATCAGCGGACTGTACCCATATAAAACTGGCGGTAAAGCACGTGGGGATGCAGAGTGCAGTACAGGGAAGAAACGAGTATGGGGATAAATACTACCCCTGTGAAAAGTGTATGAGAGGACATGAGAAGGATGGGTTTGTATACATTACAGACAAGGGGAACCGTTACCACAGTGACAGCGCATGCGGCGGCCTTTCCCGCCATGTGCGGTTCATGAAAAAATCCGAGGCGGACAACAGAAATCTCTGTTCACGCTGCGGACAAAAACAGGGGGATTAGATGACAGAAAAGATAACAGCAGGTATTTTTCTTGCATTTATGGGGTGGGAAGATTCGAGAGGGAAAACGGTTTCTGTCCGGAAGATTCTTTTATTTTTTGCGGGCAGCCTTATCTGTACAGCCTTAAAAATAAAAGAAGTTCCGGGGGAACTGTGGGATGTGTCACGGGATGTTATGCTGGGCAGTCTGCCCGGTATCTCTCTTTTGCTCTGTGGGAAACTGTCCGGCTGGGCTGTGGGCAGCGCAGATGGAATCATTGTATTGGTGCTTGGAATCTATCTGGGCTTCTGGCAGGTTTTAAGTGTACTGTCGGGCGCGTTTTTAACGGCTGTTATGGCTGCCGGATTCTTACTGGCAGTGAAGAAAAAAGACAGGAAGTATGAGATACCGTTTATTCCCTTTTTATTTGCCGGGATGATGTTTAGCATTATCACAGGATGATACAGGAGAGATATGGATAGAAAAGACAGAAAAAAATTCGTATGCAGGGGGAGTTATACGCTGGAAGCGGCCTGCATCAGCGGTGTTTGGATGCTGACAGTGTTTGCGGTTCTGCTGTTGCTGACAGGAACCATAAAAAGAGGAGTATACACAGCAAAGGCATATGAGGCGGCTGTGGCAGGCAGCACGGAGGCTGTGCGCAGGCAGGGAGACGGGTTGGAAACTGCCCGGGAACGGCTTGCAGGTGAAAACGGAAATTATTCTGTAAACGGCAGCAAAAGGGAGATCACAGTCAATTATGAGGAATATGTGAAATATCCTTTTGCAGGTCTGCAGTGGCATATACAGGGCAATGCAAAAAGTAAAGTGATCCGCCCGGTGTCCTTTATCGGGAAGGTGAGAAGTGTGAGAAAATGGAAGGAAGAACTGATGGATTAAGCGGCGAGTTCCGGATGAAACAGAAAAAAGTACGGTTGTTCCGGGAAAAGGGGGAAAGAAAATGCAGGCAGAGTACAGAAGAGAGATGAATCACAGCTATCTGGTACTGAAGGCAGGCAGTGCAGTAAATCCGCAGGGATATGAGATAAAAATGCTTCTTCATAACCAGCCGCCGGGACTGCTTCCCCTCTCTGTGCGTTATATAGACGGAGAACCCCTGTTTTATTATGAGGTGACATCCAGACAAAGCATCTTTGTGATGTATGAGGCGAAGAAGTTCGGAAGGGCGGATTTGGAACAGATATTCCGGGCCGCCGCGGACATAATGGAGGGATTGGAGGAATACCTGCTGGATGTAGGGACAATACTGTTCAATCCCAAATATATTTATATGGATACAGAACGGCAGCACCTTTATTTTTGCTGCTTTCCTGCAGAACGGAATCAGGAACAGAGCGGCATATTAGAGCTTACAGAATACATCCTTCCGAAAATAGACCATAAGGATGCAGGTGCCGTTGTTCTGGGATATGGAGTATACCGGGAGAGTGTGGAGACCGGAACGGGAGCAGATGAGATCCGCAGAGAGCTTAGGAAAGTATCCCGGGAATCTGTAAAAGAAGAGGAGTACAGGGAGAAAAGGGTGTGCGCAGAGCAGGAGTTCAGTGGAGAGCCGGTGATGACAGAGGAGAAGAGAAAACAGGCTCTGGATGCCTTTTTTGAGGAGGAGGAAGACGTGGAGGAAAAGCATCCGCTTTTAAATGCCGTGGGGTGTATTTTTACACTGGCGGCAGCAGCCATATGTGTCTATCTGCTTCTTCATTATGAGATTGCCAATGCGCTGCAGGTCTGTATAGGAATAGCAGTGGCCGCATCGGCTGCCGCTGTGGCTTTCGTTATGTTCCGGCTGAAGAACAAAAGGGAAGAGAAAAAGAAGCAGAAGCATGAGTTGGACCGGTTAGAAGCATGGGGATGGGAGCGGGATACCGAATATGAAAGAGAAGAGGAGAGGAATACGGAAAAACAGGAAGATAACGGCAAAAAAGAGAAGGATATAAAGCCGGATGATTTTGAGTCCTGCGGACCGACGATTCTTCTCTCAGCGGGGAAACGAAATGATGAAAATGTGTGTTTGCTCTGGGAGGAGGAGGGAAATCAAAAGCGGTTTGTGCTTGATAAAGAGATTGAGATTATCGGAAAGCTGGCAGCAGCGGCGGATATATGTCTGAGACATCCGGCGGTAAGCAGGATACATGGCAGAATACGCAGAGAAGAAAATGATTTTTTTATATCGGATTTAAATTCAAAGAACGGTACCCTTTTAAATGACAGAATCCTGGAACCGGAGCAGGAATATTTGCTGCATAATGGTGACAAGATAAGTATTGCGGGAACGGAGTTACAGTACCTTAATTTTCAGAATAAGAGGGCCTGAATGGCTTATTTTAAACTGCACAATTGGAAGTATATGGTTGCGTTAACCTGGGAAAGAGATTATAATGAAGCTATGTCCTGCAGGCAGGGAGTGATGAGTGGTTTGTGGTTATCGCAGGGCTGAGAATTATATCAGATAAGAAGAAAAAGGCAGGTAGTGCATGGTGGATTACAGTTACTGGAACCAGAGGCCGGAATCCGATTTCAGACGGTTTTTACGGATGCGGAAGAGTGTTTTGATGAACACGATCATGATAGCGGTCAATGTTCTGGTGTTTCTGTTGACTGAAATAACAGGGTCATCACTGGACAGCAGGCATCTTATAAACTGGGGAGCTGCGTATACACCCTTCATAGAACAAGGGCATGAATATTACCGGCTTTTCACCTGTATGTTTCTTCATTTCGGACTGGCTCATCTGGGGAATAATATGTTGGTGCTTGCATTTCTCGGTGACAGCCTGGAAAGGGAAGTTGGCAGAATACGCTATCTTCTTATTTATCTGATTGGCGGAATCGGTGCCAGCTATATTTCTTATTACGCAGAGATAAGAGGAGGGGAGGCGGTAGTCTCCGCAGGTGCTTCCGGAGCGGTGTTTGCCGTGATTGGAGCACTGATTTATGTGGTGATGAGAAATAGAGGAAGACTGGGGAACTTTACAACAAGGCAGTTGGTATTCCTGGCTGCGCTTACACTTTATCACGGATTTACAAGTGCAGGAGTAGATAATGCAGCTCACTTTGGCGGGCTTTTATGTGGATTTGCTCTTGGGATCATTCTTTATCACGGAAAGAAAAGGCTGCCTTCATAGTGAAAGGCAGCACATTTTTGTGTGATTAGCTGATGGGAAGAACTACTTTGAATGTGGTACCTTCACCGGATTTTGATTTGAAGGAAATAGTGCCTTTGTGAGCGCTGACGATGCGCCTGCAGATAGGCAGACCGAGACCGGTACCTTCCTGTTTATGCGTGATAAACGGCTCAAACAGGTCGTCCTGATATTCAGAAGGAATACCGTTACCGGTATCCGATACCGTGAAGATGATGGATTCGCCGTCTGACTGTATGGCGCAGTAAATATGTCCTTCTGTTTCAATCGCGTCTGACGCGTTTCTTATCAGGTTGAGAAAAAGTTGACGAAGTTTAATACCGTCAGCTTTTATAACGGGTATTGGAGATAGTTTCTGCAAATCTATAGTGATATGCCGTTCATTCAAAGCCGGGGTCACAGATTCAATTACTTCGCAGAATGTATTATATATGTTGGAATTCTGCAGATTCAGTTTTTCAGAGTTATTGAAGGCGGATAATTCATTGAGAAGTGATTTTAGAAAATCCATATTCTCCATGATTTTTTGCCAGTAGTTATCCTGTATAAGTTCAGGATGCCGTCCTTCCAGTAGCTGCATAAAGCTGTTGATCAAAGTGACAGGATTTCTTATTTCATGAGAAACCTGGGAAAGCATAAACTGATGCTTCATTTTTAATTGCTGATAAAGCATCTTATAATCAGCAGTTTCGGGCATCCTGGTGCTCTGGTCAGTGCCGGATTGTATCGTCATTAGGTGTCCCCCCTGTTCTTTCTTTACGTTGATAGTGTAGCACTGTTACTGCCAAATATCAAATAATTTCATAACCTAAAAAGCGCCAAAAAACGACAAACAACTAATGACAGAATGCCGTCGAAATGAGCCGGCAAAAGCAGCACAGAAAGGAGAAATAAATATGTCGGATTGTATTTTTTGTAAGATTGCAAACGGCGAGATTCCGTCTGCAACGCTCTATGAGGATGAGGACTTCCGGGTCATACTGGATCTGGGACCAGCAAACAAAGGACATGCTTTAGTTCTGCCGAAACAGCACTATGCCAATCTCTATGAAATTCCGGATGAACTGGCAGGTAAAGCGATGGTGCTTGCAAAGAAAATAATCACCAGAATGAGGGATGTTCTCGGCTGCGATGGTTACAATGTTGTGCAGAACAACGGGGAAGCAGCGGGCCAGACTGTTTTCCATTTCCATATCCATCTGATTCCGCGCAGCGTTGGGGACAATGCTGGGATTACATGGACGCCGGGCGAATTAACAGAGGAGGATAAGCAGGAAATCCTTGAGAAGTTTTCAATGGATTAGACTTCAGGAAAAGGGTTGAGATGACAGAAGAAAAATTTCGTGAAATCTTTCGTCAATATTATCGTTTAGTTATGAAAGCGGCATACTGCGTTTTATTTGATGCAGACCTTTCACAGGATATCTGCCAGGAAACATTTCTAAAGTTTCTGGAAAAGGTGGACACTGTGGATAAAACACGTTATGCGGAGTGGCTTACAGTCTGTGCAAGAAGAAAGGCAATTGACTTTTGCAAGAAAGCCTATCAGGTACATGAAGTAGTTACGGCTGACCGTGCCGAAAAAGAAGATACGGATAAAATGGCACAAAGGAGTGACAGCGGAGGAAAGCGCACCGGATTTTATAATGATGATATGGCGCAGATGATGGTGCACAAAGAATTTACCGGTACGATTCTGAATTCTTTAAAAGCAAAGAATACGGACTGGTATGAGATTATGGTAAGAACACATGTCATGGGAGAAAACGATGAAGAGATTGCCTGCGCTCTTGGTATCACCATAGAAAATGTGCGTACCAAGAGACACAGGATGATGGAATGGCTGAAGCAGAGATTTCAGTCAGAATATGAATCACTATGATTTATTTGTTCACGGCCTGTTCAAAAAGCCGGACGATTTCTTCAATAGAATCTGTCAGCTTGCTTTTTGACATGGCATCCGCATAAGAGGCGCGGTTTTTATAGAGGGAGTGAATGGTCTCAAGGAGTTTTTCATTTGTGATCTCTTCCTCTTCCAGAACTACACTGTAGCCCATACGTTCAAAAGAACGGGCATTCAGTATCTGGTCACCGCGGCTTGCACGGGCAGAGAGCGGAATCAGGAGATTGGGCTTTTTCAATGCACTCAGTTCACAGATGGCATTGGCGCCGGCTCTTGAAATGACAACATCCGCAAGGGCAAACAGATCGGCAAGCTCCTTTTTGATATATTCATACTGTACATAGCCGTTTGTGTTTTTTAATGATTCGTCCAGTTTTCCTTTGCCGCACAGATGGATCACCTGGAAAGTTTTAAGCAGTTCAGGAAGGACTGCACGGACGGCATCATTAACGGCTGCAGCGCCAAGACTTCCTCCAATGATCATAATAACCGGTTTGTCTTTTGTAAAACCGGTAAATTCCAGAGCCCTCTCGGGGCTTCCTTCCAGCAGTTCCTGCCGTATAGGAGTTCCGGTCAGCACAGCCTTGTTGGCTGGCAGTTCAGACACGGTCTCAGGAAAGTTGCAGCACACTTTTGTGGCAAAAGGAATGGATATTTTATTAGCCAGACCGGGTGTCATGTCAGATTCGTGGATAAAAGTGGGAATTTTCCTCCTGCTCGCCGCAATCACCACAGGCACGGTAACAAAACCGCCTTTGGAAAAGACAACATCGGGTTTTAACTGCTTCATAAGTTTTTTAGCTTCCGCAAAGCCTTTCATAACTTTGAATGGGTCAGTAAAGTTTTTGACATCAAAATAGCGTCTTAATTTACCGGATGCAATCCCATAGTAAGGGATGCCCATTTCTTCTATCAGTTTTTTTTCGATTCCTTCATAGGAACCGATGTAAGAAATGGTATAACCAAGTTCCTTTAGGCGGGGAATCATTGCAATATTGGGGGTAACGTGTCCGGCAGTACCGCCGCCGGTAAGTACGATATGTTTCATGGTGTCCTCCTGCTCATTCAAAATAATAGTTAAAAACAAATACTATAAGATAATATGATACACTTGTCAGGAAAAGTCAAGGAAAGATAGGAGTTTCATGAGTAAATTGGACGAAAAGCAAATTGAAAAAACACATAAGTCTGCGGCAGGCCAGGAAGACAAAGCGTTTGAGGAATGGGTCAGCCAAAGAGTCCTTGATGAAACCGCAGAGATGATAAACGGGTTAGAAAATGGCCCGGACTTAGATGATTTTGAGCCCTCCGAGGAACTGTTCCAAAAGATAGTCGGAATAGCAAAGGAAAGGGGACTCCTGGCCGAAGATGATGAGACAACTGAAGACGAGGCAGATGAGATTGTTGAGAAAATAGAACTTTTTAATAAAAAGAGTCAAGATAATGTTAATGAAGAATTTCAAAATACTACAGTATTAGATAATGCTTTATCAGAAAAAATAGTTCACTATCCGAAACGTAGACGAACATTGATTAAATGGACTGCGATGATTGCTGTTACCATGATGGGTATTTTTGGTATATCAATGAGTAGTCAGGCGAATAGAGCTTATGTAATGCAGAGAGTTGATGAAATTTTCGGCAACGATGTCAATACAAAATTGAATAATACTACAGACATTATAGAAAGTGACTCTACGGAAGAGGTTGATAGAAGAAAAATAGAAGAGAAATTAGATGTGAAGGTTCCGACACTTTTTTATATGTTGGATGGTATGAGCTATGAATCGTATAAAATAGATGAAGAGGCACAAGCTGCTTATATACGATACAAGTATAAAGATAAATATATCTATCTTCAAATATTTTCTAACTATAATGATGCAAGTGGTATTTTTAGGAATGATCAAGGAGTTTTATTAGAAACCATAGGAAGTAATTGGGTTGACATTAAGGCTGAGCTATGGAAAATAGAAGAGGTTGGTGATGAAATGCCGGTTTATCTTGCGCAATGGGAATATGGAAATTCATATTACAATATTAATGGTAAAATAGAAGAAGAAGATATGAAGAATATTGTTTCAGATATAATTTATTAAAAGAAGGAGTAAGAATATGAAAAAGATAGTAAGTGTGATAATGGGTTTGACATTATCAATAATTTTAAGTGTATCAAGTGTTATGGCAGGTACAGAAGATTTAGGAAAAGTTGTTGATGGATCAGAATTAACAAATAAAGTCTCTGCAGAAGATGTTCAATATGCATTAGTAAGAGGAAATTTACTAAATCAAGGTTCTGCAAGGGTATCCAATTTAGGCGGTGGAGTAATAAATGCTTATGGTGGTGCATTTTGCTCGGTAACATGTGATAAAGTTATGTTAAAAATAACTGTGCAAAGGTATTCAGGAGGATCTTGGTATAACGTTGAATCATTTGATGATACTGCATATAATACGGCAACTTTAACGAGAAGCTATAATTTAAGTGTGAGTTCGGGGTATTATTATCGTGTAAAAGCAGCATGTATGGCACAGAAAAATGGCGTTAGTGAATCAAAGGTGTCAACAACCGATGGAATCTGGATAGGATAATAATTAATCACTACAATCAAAAATAATAAAATAATCTGAAAAGTTCTATTAAACTCCCCCCCTTTACGGTATAATGAAAGTAACCATACTTTTATATAACCGCAAAGGGGGTTCTTTTATGAAACTGACTTTTATAGGTGCGACTCATGAGGTTACGGGAAGTTGTTATTTCCTGGAGGCGGCGGGGAAGAAGTTTTTGGTGGACTGTGGAATGGAGCAGGGGCCGGATCAGTATGAAAACCAGGAGATTCCGGTGGCATTGTCCGAGGTAGATTTTGCACTGCTGACCCATGCCCACATTGACCATTCCGGCAATTTCCCGCTGGCTTATGCAAAAGGATTCCGGGGACCTATTTATGCGACAAATGCTACCTGCGACTTGTGTGACATCATGCTTCGTGACAGTGCGCATATTCAGATGTTCGAGGCTGAGTGGCGTAACCGCAAGGGACAGAGAAACGGACAGCCTGATTTTGTACCGGCGTATACCATGGAGGATGCTCTGAATGTGATCAAACAGTTTGTGGGGTGTGAATACAGCAGAAAAATCCGGATTGCAGACGGTATACAGGTAAGATTTGTGGATGCCGGGCATCTTCTGGGGTCCTCAAGTATTGAAATTTGGATAACAGAGGAGGGCGTGGAGAAGAAAATCGTGTTCTCCGGAGACATCGGCAACCTGGACCAGCCGCTTATAAAGGATCCGGAATATCTGGACAGCGCGGATTACGTGGTCATGGAATCCACCTATGGGGACAGGAGTCACGGCGAACGGCCGGACTACGCCAGGGAATTGGTGAAAATTCTGAAAAGAACCTTTGACAAGAACGGAAACGTGGTGGTGCCTTCCTTTGCTGTGGGCAGAACTCAGGAGATGCTGTATTTCCTCAGACGAATCAAAGAGGAGAATATGCTTCCGGAATACCCGTATTTTGATGTCTATGTGGATAGCCCCCTGGCTGTCCAGGCTACCAATATTTTTAAGGAGCATTATACAGACTGCTACGACGAGGAGGCTATGGCGCTTATCGAGAAAGGTATCAACCCCATTGCATTTCCGGGGCTGAAACTCTCCATAACCAGTGACGAATCAAGAGCCATCAATATGGATGACAGCCATAAGGTCATCCTGTCAGCCAGCGGCATGTGTGACGCGGGACGTATCAAGCATCATCTGAAACATAATCTCTGGAGGCGCGAATCCACCATTGTATTTGTGGGATACCAGGCAGTCGGCACGCTGGGACGCGCGCTGCTGGAGGGGGCCACGGATGTGAGGCTGTTCGGTGAGGAAATCCATGTCTGTGCCGATATCGTGAAGCTTCCGGGAATCAGCGGCCATGCGGATGACGCGGGGCTGATGCGCTGGGCGTCCTCCTTCAAGGAGAAGCCAAAGCGTGTCTTCGTGACACACGGGGATGACCAGGTATGCGATCTGTTTGCGGAAAGACTGAAAAATGAGCTGGGATACGATGCCATGGCGCCCTTCAGCGGCACAGAATTTGATATGCTGGCGAATGAATTTGAGAAGGAAACGGTTGGAATTGTCATCAAACACGCGAAGGAGAAGGCAAAAGCCCGCAAGGCTTCCGGTGTTTATGCAAGACTTCTTGCAGCAGGACAGCGGTTAATGACGGTTATCCGTCATAATGAAGGCGGCGCAAATAAGGACCTGGCGAAGTTTGCAGATCAGATTAATTCCATGTGTGATAAGTGGGACCGCTGACTGCCGGGAAGCGGCGATAAAACTATTGTAACTGTTCAGTACCCTCACAGTTACGAGCAAAAATCCATGCAGAATCGCCTTCGGCGATGGGATTTTTGCCTGGCTGCTGAACGTGTTCTTACGGTCAGCGCAGTAAATGCGCAGACCTGCTGAATAGTTACAAACTATTTTACAAAAAGAATGGGGGATTTAAAATGAAAACAAGTGAAGACGTGAGAAAACTGTGTGAGGAAAAGCAGATCCGTATGATAGACTTTAAAATGACGGATTTAAACGGACGCTGGCGTCATGTGACAATTCCGGTGGAACGTTTTGATGATGACATTTTCGTCTATGGAATCGGTTTTGACGGTTCTAATTACGGTTATGCTCCTATAGAAAAAAGTGATATGGTATTTATTCCGGACCCGGATACTGCCACAGTGGACCCATTTGCCGAGATTCCCACACTGACTATGTGCGGAAATGTCTGCACCATAGGGGAGGATGAGAATCGGCCTTTTGACCAGTATCCCAGGAATGTGGCCCTCAAAGCAGTGGAATATATGAAGGAAGAGCAGATTGCTGACCGTATGGTGATTGGGCCGGAGTTTGAATTTTATCTGCTGGACCATGTGAGTTATAATGTGACACCACAGAAGTGCAGCTACAGCATTGACACCAGGCAGGCGGAGTGGAACAGCGGCATAGACAACGGACAGAACAGCGGCTATCAGGTACCGTATCAGGGCGGCTACCACGCGGCAGCTCCCCAGGATGTGGGATATAATCTCAGAAGTAAAATGTGTATGCTTCTTGAGGACTGGGGCGTAAAGGTAAAATATCATCACCACGAGGTCGGCGGCCCGGGCCAGATGGAGATCGAGGTAGAGTTGGGCGATATGGTGGATATGGCAGATAAGACCATGATTGTGAAATATGTTCTGAAAAATGCGGCAGCAGCAGAGGGCAGAACTGTCACCTTCATGCCGAAGCCCATTTACAAAGAGGCCGGAAACGGTATGCACGTGCATATGCTGCTCATGAAGGACGGAGCCCCCATTTTCTACGACAAAGACGGATATTCGGGGCTGAGCCATACAGCGCACTATTTTATCGGCGGTCTGCTCAGACATATTGCGTCCCTGTGCGCGTTTACCAACCCCTCCACCAACTCTTTTAAACGCCTCGTACCCGGTTATGAAGCGCCTGTGACCATCGGATATGCAACATCGAACAGAAGTGCTGTCATCCGTATTCCGGCTTATGCCAAGAAACCGGAGGCCAAGAGGTTTGAACTGCGCAATCCGGATGCCACAGCAAATCCGTATTATGCCTATTCCGCCATCCTCATGGCAGGACTGGACGGAATCAGGAATAAGATAGACCCCCGCGAGCACGGATGGGGACCTTTTGACTGCAACCTGTATTCCCTGTCCCCTGAGGAGCAGAAGAAGATACAGAGTCTGCCCCGTTCCATGGGAGAGGCCCTGGACGCTCTGGAGAATGACCACGATTACCTGACAGCAGGCGGTGTCTTCCCTCAGCGTCTCATTGATATCTGGCTGGAAAGGAAGAGGAAGGAACTGCAGGAGATCGAGCAGATTCCAAGCCCCTCAGAATTTAAATATTATTATGATCTGTAAATAGACAGCATCACAGGCGGGATCCCGTTAAAATCCCGCCTGTGATAAAGGAGACGGAGGTACAGCATGGAGAACACGGGTAACCAGCCCAGGCGCTTCTGCAGAAAATGCCTTCTTCAGGACATGGATGAAGGACAGTATTTTGATGACATGCGCAGATACATAGATAATCTGGATGAAGATCTGAAGGTATCTTCACAGATCTATGATGAGCGGCTTGCCTTCTGCAGAAAATGTGATAACTTAATAAGCGGAATGTGCAGAGTCTGCGGCTGTTTTGTGGAGATGCGCGCTGTTATGAAGAAGAACGGTTGTCCGGGGATTCCGAAGAAATGGTGAGAAGGAGGAGCCAGCATGAAGTTTGAAGAAGATTATGTCATGAGAATGATAAAGGATATGGTGAAAGCATTGGCCTGTGTTGTTTTCGGAAAGAGATTTACGGAATATGAAGTGGAGGAGGAAAAAGCCGACGACACGGATTTTCTCTACCGTGACATTATTGAGATGGCAGACAGGGGAAAGATCAACGAGGCGGAAAACATACTTCTCACGGATATGGACCGGACGGACAAAAGATACATGGAAATGGCCATGAGCTTTTACCTTCATATCAACAAATACACAGATGAGTTTCTGTCAGCCAACGGCTACAGCCGCCAGGAGATCCTGGACGGGGTGGAGGCACTGGCTGAGGCAAACGGCATCAAAGGACTGGACGGACTGTCTGACGGATTATAAGTCAGATCGTCCGTTTTTTTTTGTGCATATACCACTTGACACATTATACTATGTAATGTATAGTATAATGCATAAGGAGGCGATACCATGGACACACAGCTAAAAAAAGGTTTTCTGGAATTTTGTGTTCTTGCTGCACTATACAGATCGGATTCCTACGGATACCAGATCATAAAAGACATATCCGTTTGTATTGAGATATCAGAATCGACGCTGTATCCCATATTAAAGCGTCTGGAGGCAAACGGATGCCTGGAGACATATTCTGTGGAGCACAACAGCCGACTGCGCAAGTATTACAGGATAACAGAGACAGGGAAAGAACATATCCAGGAGTTTTTAAATGACTGGCAGCAGGTAACAGACATATATGAATTTGTGAAGGGAGCGGTTGAACATGAAGAAGGATGAATTTTTAAGCAGTCTCGAACGGCTGCTGCGGAGCTTGAAAAGGGAGGAACGGAACAGATTCCTGTCCTACTACGCGGAAATAATCGAGGATTACATGGAGGACGGATGTGAGGAGGAGGATGCCGTACAGCGGATTGGAAGTCCCGGTGAGATTGCACAGGAAATCCTCTCTGACAGGGAGACGCAGCCGGCACGGCCCACACCCACATGGATGAAAATAGGTGTGATCGTTCTGCTGATACTTGGCTCACCTCTCTGGGGAAGCCTGGTCCTGGCTGCTATCTGCTGCGCACTGGCTGTTGTGATCATGGTAATGAGTGCCTATGTGATTATCTGGTGTATTCCCTTTATATTCGGGGTATTTTCTGTATCCAGTCTGGTACTGGCTGTAGTCAGTACGGTGGGTTCCGTGATAATAATGTTCCGGGACACAGCCACCGGTACGGTGCAGATGGGAGTCGGAATCCTGCTTGCAGGCATCTTTTTGGTGACAGCACTGCTTACCTTGGAACTGGGCAAGAGATTTGTAGGTGTTACGAAAAAATTCAGCAGATGGCTTGCAGGTCTGTATCAGAAAAGGAGAGGTGTCAGAGCATGAATATAAAATCATTAAAAAGTAAAATCCTTCTGGCCGGCATTATTTTCATGCTGGTCGGTACCACAGTAGGACTGATCGGTCTCGGTATGACCGGATTTGAACCGGATAGACTGATGAAATGGAAAGAGGGCAGATGGTACCAGACCGTTAATTATACAGACGATAACTTCTGGATCGGTATCAGACTCAAAGACGGGAGTTTCTACCTCACCAGTTATACTGCTTTTGACTGACAGAGATGATCAGTTATCCATATTTTTATAGTAAAACACGGCAAGCTGTGTCCTGTCACGCAGGCTCAGCTTGTCCAATATCGCACTCAGATAATTCCGCACAGTGCCCTCACTGAGATAGAGGCTCTGTGCGATTTCTTTGTTATTCAGGCCTTTTGCCACCAGCTCTATGACATCCATTTCCCTGTCAAGAATCCCGTATTTGCCAAGATCTGTTCTCTGCGGCTTTCCCATCATTTTAGGGATTTTCGTGACGATCTCGCTGCCGAACACACTCTGTCCGGACATGACAGAGCGCAGGGCAGGGGCAATGGTCTCAATATCCTGTTTTATCAGATACCCCTTGGCACCGATACGCAGCGCGCGGATAATATATTCGTCGTCGGAGAAGGTGGTCAGAAAAAGAATCCTGGCATCCGGGTGCTTTTCCAGTATCTCCGCGCCGGCGTCCAGCCCGGAGCAGCTCCCCATCTGAATGTCCATGAGCAGAATGTCGGGCTGTATTTCTTCATACAGGCGGACTGCATCCTCCCCGCTGCTGCCGGAGGCGCACACCTCTATGCCCGGTTCTGCCTGCAGGATCGTTTTCAGCGAAATGCAGACAAAGGGATCGTCGTCAACAATAATAATTCTCATAAATAACACCTCACATCTGATTTTTCATGGTATGTCCCTGTTTGGGGATGGAAATAAATATGCGGAAACCGTTCTGCACCTCTGTCCTGAAAATGCCGTGAAGATCTTCCACCCGCTCCCTCATATTCATAAGCCCGATTCCCCCGGACCCTGCCGCTGTCCCCTGTGTTCCGTTATCCCGGATGATAACCTGATAGAATCCGGGATGTTCCAGTACAGACAGAGAGGCCTCCGTAGCATTGCTGTGCCGGGAAATATTGGACAGAGCCTCCCGGACAATGGCGATAATACAGTATTTCAGTTCCTTCCGTTCAATCTCGGCATTGTAATTCAGGGTTACAGGACAGAAAGTGAATTCCTCTGCCAGCCGGGTGAGTACCATGCACAGGTCCACAGATTCCTCATGCAGATTGTGGACGCTGCTGCGCACATTGTTCATGGCATCATCCAGTGTGGATTTGACAGCAGTAAGCTGCGCGGCCAGCTCCTTCTGTTCCTTCCATATAACCTGCATGGCACTGATCTGGAAGAGGGAGCGTGTCAGGAGGTGCCCCACATTGTCATGGATTTCCCGGGCGATCCTGTTTCGCTCTGTCAGAGTCGCAAGCTGGATCTCATACTCCTGCTTTTCCAGAAGCTCCTTGTTTTTCTGTTCCAGATGCAGAGATTCCTCCCGGGTGCTGTCCTGGGAGAGATGGAACTGTGCCATCATATTTTCATATTCCATGGTCAGCCGGGACAGATACAGCGCCAGCACCCCTGTGAACAGAAAGAGGAAAAATGCCGGCAGTGTGAAGTTATGAAAATGATACAGGTATAAAGGCACCCATGCGAACCGCAGGTACCATTTCCCGGATCTCTCACAGTCGTAGAAAAACAGCGGGAGAAACAATGCCAGTTCAGGAAGGAAGAGGGAGAGCACAAGACACCCGCCGCAGAGATATTCCAGTGGCCGTTCCCTGTCAAAATAGGAAATGAGGGCAGATACGCTGACGGATAAAAGCAGCAGGGAGATAAGGGAAATATCCACAGGCTGCCCGATGAGATTCATGGTACAGAATAAGAAAATAAAACACTTGTTCAACAGCTCTCTCATATATCCCCCTCCTCTTTGCAGACCCGCTCACTTCTGTGCTTGTATTTAGAGTGTATCACAGGAATGGGCAAAAAGTAAGGTGCAGCAGGAAGAAATGACAAATGTCATGTACAGAGGCCTGTATTCATGACAACGCTCACTGTCCCCGGCAGCAGATACCTGTTAGAATGAAGTCAGATAAGAAAAAGGGAGGATTAACCTATGATCATAGAAGTGAACAATCTCGTAAAACGATATAAAGACCTGGTAGCCCTGGACCATTTTGAGCTTCATGTTGAACAGGGTGAGATATACGGCCTGCTCGGGCCAAACGGCAGCGGCAAGACTACAGCGATCAACTGTATGCTGTCTCTGCTGAAATACGACAGAGGGGAGATCCGGCTTTTCGGTGAACCCATGGCACCGGACAACCGGGCAGTAAAGCAGCGGATTGGCGTTGTCATGCAAAATGTGGCGGTTTTCAGCGAACTGACTGTATATGAAAATATAGATTATTTCTGCGGCATGTATGTCCCTGAAAAGACAAAGCGGAAAGCCCTGGTCGAGGAAGCTCTGGAATTTACGGATCTGAAAGACTTCAGAAAGTTTCTGCCCAGAAAGTTAAGCGGCGGTCTTTTAAGGCGTCTGAACATTGCATGCGGCATAGCACACAAGCCGGAGCTGATCTTTATGGATGAGCCGACAGTGGCCGTTGACCCCCAGAGCAGAAACAGCATTCTGGAAGGCATCAAAAAGCTGAATAAGAACGGCGCTACCATTATTTACACCACACATTACATGGAAGAGGTGGAGCAGATATGTTCTCGCATCATGATCATGGATAAGGGCAGGGAAATCGCCTCCGGCACAAAGGAGGAGCTGAAAGGCCTCATCCGCACAGGGGAGAAGATAACTGTGGAGGTGTCCGAGCTGGCACCGGATATCCTGGAAAAAATCCGGAAAGCAGAGGGGGTCCTTAACGCGGAATATGAGGGAAATCTTCTTCAGGTACAGTGTGAGAGCGGCGGTCACAGCCTTATTACGCTGCTGGATATCCTCAAAAAGAATAAAATCTATTTCGGCAGAATATTCTCAGAGCCGCCGACCTTAAATGATGTCTTTCTGGAAATTACGGGAAAAGAGCTGAGGGATTAGGAGGGATATATATGTTCTGGAATATTTACAGCAAACGTTTACTGAGCTGCTTACGGAACAGAGACCAGCTTATATGGATTTGGGCCTTTCCGCTGATTCTGGCCACTCTGTTTTATTTTACCCTGTCATCCGTGGGGGAGGCAGATAATCTGAAAGCCATACCCACAGGTGTGGTCACAGACGCGGCATATGAGGCGGACCCCATGTTCGGCCAGGTGCTTGATCAGGTGGGCAGCGGGGAGGATGCGCTTCTTAACATAACGGAATACACCCGGGAGAATGAGGCGGACAGAGACCTGGAGACAGGCAAGATCGCCGGATATATCCTGCTTCAGGACAATACCCCGAAGCTTATGGTAAAGCAAGACGGAATGAACCAGACCATACTGAAGAGCTTTCTGGACCGCTATGTGCAGACAGAGGGAAATATAAAGGCGATTATGGAGAAAAATCCGGACTACAATCTTAACTGGGAGGAGATCATGGGCGGGGCTTCCCTGACAGAGAATATGTCACTCTCCTCACAGCCCTATTCCCCCATCCTGAATCCTTACTACGGCCTGATAGCAATGGTATGCATGTACGGTGGGATGCAGGGCCTTATGAGCATCACCTATCTGCAGGGGAACCTCTCTCCTCTCGGAGCCAGACGTATGATGGCGCCTCTTAGCAGGATCCGGGTGATCTTCTGTGATATGACAGGAAGCATAACCGTGCATATGATGAGCCTGCTGTTTCTTCTGTTTTACATTACAGTGATTCTGAAGGTGGACTTTGGAAACAAGCTGCCGCTTCTTGTTCTGACCTGTTTTGTTGGCTCCATTCTGGGCGTAGCATTCGGCACGGCGGTCAGTTGTCTGTCAAAGCTGGGAGAGAGCATGAAGGTGGGCATACTGGTATCTGTTACCATGCTCTGCTGCTTCGGTGCAGGTATGATGGAATCCAGTATGAAGTACCTGATAGACCAGAAGTTTCCGGTCATCTCCTGGCTGAACCCTGCAGCGAGAATTTCGGATGCATTATACTGTCTGTATTATTTTGACGACTATCAGAGATACGGTCAGAATATAGCGGTGATCATGGCTATGTCGGCTGTTCTGCTGCTGTTGTCAGGCGTATCATTAAGGAGGCAGAGTTATGAGAGTATTTAAGGCGTGTCTTTTGGTAATAAAGCGCAGAATGGTTACATTTGCCACCTATTTCGCTATATTTATCGGCCTGTCCATTCTGCTTTCACAGTTTTCTAAAGAGAGCTTTAACAGCGGATTTGAGGAGAGCCGTCCGGAATTTACCGTGATAAACAGGGACGGGGAAACCCCATACACGGAAAAAATGATGGATTTTCTGAAGGAACACGGAACCTATGTGCCCCTGGAGGATAGTATGGAGGCCCTCAAGGATGCCAGGTTCAACGACGCAGTCAGTTATATCCTCATTATACCGGAGGGATTCCAGGATGCCCTGCAGAAGGATAAACCCATAAAGCTCCTGGAAAATATGACACAGAATTCCGCGTCAGGCTATCAGATGAGTAGTTATGTCAACCAATATTGGGATTATATAAGAACATGGGAAAAAATAGGGGGGAACCCTGACAAAGAGAAGACAGCAGATAAAGTTCTGGAACTGCTGGGAACCGGCGCTAAGGTGGAAAAACGCCAGTATCTGAAAACGCAGCCCGTATCTGCCGGTTATCAGGCCCAGTATCAGGTGGCGCCGTATATTATACTTGTCATCTGTGTACTCTGCATCACATCTATTTTTCTCAGTTTCCAGCGCTCAGATATCAGGATGAGAAATATGTGCGGGCCTTTGAAACCATTCACACGGCTGTGGCAGATGGGGCTGGGATGTGCCAGCGTGGGGATCGTATTTTGGATACTGCTCACCATAGCCGGGTTTATCATATATTATGACTCGGTGAAGGAAATGGATATCAGAATAACCGCACTGATCCTTCTGAACAGCTTTGTCATGCTTCTGTTAGCCATGGCGATTTCTGTGCTGGCTGCGCTCTTTGTGAGAGATGCCAACACCCAGAACGCTGTTGCCAATATACTGGCGCTGGGCCTGTCATTTCTTGGAGGAGCCTTTGTGCCTACCAGCATTATGGGGGAAAGCGTGCTGAAGTTTGCAAAATGCCTGCCTGTGTACTGGTATGAAGAATGTCTGAACGAGATCAGCGGTCTTACCGGCTTCGGTATGGAGAACCTGATGCCTGTGTGGAAATGCATGGGGATATTGATGGGATTTACCGCAGCCATCCTCTGTATCACTTTAGCTGTCAATAAGCAGAAGAGCGGCGCTGAGGAGTCCTTTGGAAGCAACAAGACGGAAATAGAATTATAGCCTCTAAGCGGGCACTTTGAAACAGCCGGAGTTCAGCGATGAAGTCCGGCTGTTTAAAGGATACAGGCAGCCGCCAGAAGAAGGAGCAGCCCGCCCGCATTCAGGGAAAGGAACAGCAGCAGGTAGGATTTTAAATCAGCCTGTTCTGTTTTCAGATAAAATTTCAGGGATATAAGGCTTGCAAGGGAGGCAATGGGAGTTCCCAGGCCTCCCAGATTTGTCCCCAGAAGGAGGGCCTTCCAGTTCTCCGTGAAAGAGGACAACAGTACAGCAGCAGGCACATTGCTGATAACCTGGCTGGAAAGTACAGCAGTCAGCATCCCGTTTTTTTCCATCAATCCGGACAAAAAGGCACGCACTGCCTCCATCCTTCCCAGATTTCCGGAAAAGATAAAAAAGCAGATAAAAGTGGCAAGCAGAAAATAATCCACACTCCGAAACAGATCCCTGGAGAAAAGCAGCATACATGCAAGCACACACAGGGTCAGAACCTGATAAGACAGAACATGGAAGATGGTCAGCAGACACATAAGGAAAAGTACGGCAAAGACAGCCAGAAGCCGCGGCTGTTCCAGCGGTGAAGACTCCTTAAAATACACCCTTATGGGTTCCCTGCGCACAAAGCAGATGCAGAACAGAAGCAGCACCAGACTGATAGCGACAAAGGGGAGCATGGTAAGGAAAAAGCTGCCCATCCCCAGGTCATATCTGGAACAGAGGTAAAGATTCTGCGGATTACCGGGCGGAGTTGCCATACTTCCCAGATTGGCGGCAATGGTCTGCAGCACAATGACAGGTGAGGTATACCTGTCCTGTTTTATAATATGCAGCACCAGTATGGTGAACGGGACAAAGGTGAGGAGCGCCACATCGTTTGTGATCACCATGGAGCTGAAGAAGGGGAGCAGGACCAGAACCAGTGCAAGTCCCCGCATGTGGTTCTGTGCTCCCAGAAGCTTTTCCGCCATTATACGGAAAATACCGCATTTCTGAAAGCCTGCCGTCACTGCCATGAGACAGAACAGAAGGCAGAGGGTACGAAGGTCTATGTAACCTGCATAAGCTTTATCCGGCTTCACGGCAAGCATGGAGAGCAGGGCAAAAAGGAGAGAGATGCAGAATACAGTCTCTCCCCTGATGAGTTTTTGAAAATAAGATTTCATATTTCAGTTTACGCATTCTGTGCCTTGATGGATTCCAGAGCCAGTGCAAGCTGATCCGGGCAGGAAGTGCCGCGTCCGCCGCAGTCGGTTCCTTTCAGGCGTTCGATGACTTCGTTAACCTTCATTCCCTTTACAAGGCTGGCAATTCCCTTTGTATTGCCATTGCATCCTCCGTTGAATTTTACAGATGCGATGGTGTCTCCGTCCAGCTCGATCTCGATAGAACGTGAACATACGCCTCTTGTCTTATATACAGTCATGATATATTCCTCCATTCGTATTATCTGCGGATAATTATAGCAGATATGAGAGGAAAAGAAAATAGGGGATTTTTGCATTGTATTTTCGGCTGTTTTTGCCCGTTTTTGGCTACGGTTCCCGGATTTTTCGTAACAGTTCAGACAGGTCTGTGCATTTATCACACTGACCGCCAGCCCACCGCGAAGCGATTTTTAATGGCTGGATGCGCAATGGTTCGGCTTGTCTGAACTGTTATGGAATCTTAAGGTATACCTATAATTCTAAGATATTGAATTAAGATAGTAGGTAAAGCAGAAAGAAAATTTGTCCAGGAACTTAAGGGATACTAATAATTTTAAACTCTTGGATTGAATTATAGGTAAAGCAGAAGGAAAAATTGGTCAGAAACTTAGGAAATACCTATAATTCTAAAATGTTAGAGTTGAATAGTAGGTAAAACAGGAAGAAAAATTGTCAGAAACTTAGGAAATACCTATAATTCTAAAATGTTAGAGTTGAATAGTAGGTAAAACAGGAAGAAAAATTGGTCAGAAACTTAAGAAATGCCTATAATTTTAAAATGTTAGAGTTGAATAGTAGGTAAAGCAGGAAGAAAAATTGGTTAGAAACTTAAGAAATGCCTATAATTTTAAAATGTTAGAGTTGAATAGTAGGTAAAGCAGGAAGAAAAATTGGTTAGAAACTTAAGAAATGCCTATAATTCTAAAATGCTAGAAATGAATAGTAGGTAAAGCAGGAAGAGAATCTGATCAGAATCTCCAGAAATGTTTATAATTCTAAGATATTGGAACGGAATAGCAGGTAATCTTTCATAGGCCAAGTCAGACTTACTGGAAGTGCCGGGGCTTTCTGAATTTTTGCTGTATATCTGCGATAAGCGAGGCTATAGTTCGGCCTTCCGGCTGAATTGTAACGATTTTTCTAAAATAATAGAAAAAGGTTATAGAATCTTTATTGACTTTAAATGGTATATCATGTAAGCTTTTAAAAACAGCGGAAATGTTACCGCTTAAATTTACATATTTTCTTATAGCGCAGAATTTCTCTGCATCACGGCATCTCGCCGTTTATTCCCAATATTTATTTTAAAAAAGTTCGGACAGGAATCGGGGGTGGTATCCATGACGATATTTTTATGATTGCATGTTAATTATAAATTTGCTAAAATAAAGAGAGGATATGTATATGAGCGATGTTGCATATCAGAATAAAGATATTGTATCCAAGATACTTACAGATGGAATGAAAGAAAAATCTTTCGCGGTCTACGGTGTACCCATGTCAAGGATTAAGGACGTACTTCCGGTTAATCTGCCTGCAATTGAGGCAAACGAGATGGCCACAGACAACCTGTTTAGGCTGGAGGATGACAGCTATGCGGTTGTGGACTATGAAAGTTCTTTTTCAGAAAAGAGCAAGATAAAATATGTGTGTCATATTGCGAGAATCCTTAAAAAGTACGGAAGTATTATGAAGCTCAGAATGATAGTCCTATGCACATCCAGCACCTGCCGCATCAATACGGTACTGGATGCAGGATGCCTTCGCCTCAGCATTGAACCGGGATATCTGTCTTCTATCGAAACGGACAGGGTATTTGAAAATATCAGAAAACAGATAGAGGACGGGAAGAAGCTCAATGATACAGAAGTCATGCAGATGATTGTCCTTCCGCTGACGGTGAAGAATAGGGAAGAACAGAAGGAATTATTAGAAGAGGTGGTAAACCTGGCAAAGAATATAAAAGAGGAAGAGCAGCAGATGTTCGTCCTGTCAGGTGTCATTACTTTTGCTAATAAGATCATAGAACCGGATTTCGCAAGAAGGGTAGAGGAGAGGATAAAGATGACGAAAGTAGGAAGATTATTTGAAGAGGAGAAACTGCAGGCTGTGGCAGATGTAAGGCAGTCTATGGAAAAGACTATAGCAGAGAAAGATATGGCTTTGGCGGTGGCAGAAAAAGAGAAGGCTATAGCTATCGCCGAAAAACAGCATGAGACATTAAGATTAGCATCGGTCAGACTGCTGTTAAAAGGCAGCTCCCCCGAGGAAGTATCCAAAACAACAGGGCTGCCGTTAAAAGAAATTGAAGAGTTCTTAAAATGAGTGTACAATACATACTACATTATAAAACTTCCTTGTCATAGCACATAAAATAAGGTAAAGGCGCTATAAATGTGTCTTTACCTTTTCTTATTTACGATGCATATAGGAGAGACTATTATCTATTTTGGACACAGGAGCAGTGCAGACAAGCTTGCTGAGGTAATCTCGGATATGCTTGGGATATATTATATATAGAAGAAACAGGTATGAATGAAAGATACGCTGACATCATCAGATTATTTCTGTATAGTTTTTCTGTGCAGTTCGCCAGAAGGTAAGTAATTGAGGAATATAATTGTTTTTTAAAATTATGTAAACTAATAATGGGGGCTTAATAAAATATTAAGAATATTAGAAATGGGCATTTTCGGCGTAAAATGCCCATTTTTTGCATGATATGTACATATAAATGATTGACAGAGACAAACCTTTAGTAATATGATGGGAATATAAAAAATATTGGCAAATTATGCCCGTAAAAGGAAAGGCTGAAAATAAAATGCTGCAAAAGAAAAAGAAGAATCAGGGATTTACCCTGGTGGAATTAATTGTAGTAATTGTAATTATTTTGATACTTGCCGCAGTGGCAGTGCCTTCCATTACACGTTACGTGCAGAAGTCCAAGATCGCCAAATGTGCGAATCAGAGACATGAACTGGCGACGCAGTTTCAGATTATGGGGACGGATGTACCGGAGCTGGCGCTTTGTACCTTAGAAGGTGAAGTTGAGAATATCTTAAAAAAAGATGTTCTGGATTATATGATTGAGAATGGGTATTGTTCTCAAGATATTACAGTTTGCCCGGTATATAATGAGAAATATGAACTGGAGATATCTGTAGAGAATGGCCAGCAGCATGTGGAGTTTGTTTGTCAATGTGTTGACAGTGTTAAAGGATATGTTTCTACATGCTCAAAATATTATAATGAAATCATCAAAAATGGAAATAAAAATCCTGATAGAAAGGATTTACTTTCTAAGGTGGCTGACGAGAAAGGATTTATGAAAGTCTCTGATTCTATAAAGAGTAGTACTTTATTTAAAGATAAACCTTTATACTGGAAACCTTATTTTCTGGCAGACGGTACAATGGCATTATATGGAACAACAAATTCTGAAGGAGAGAATGCCTGGTCTAACTGGAATGCGTACCTTATATATTATAATGGACAAGTTTACCAAAGTACTAAGAAGAATGGTACAAAACCGACTAATGGTAATATAGCAAGTATGAATGGTATTAAAAAAGAGACAATGGAAGAATACCTTAAAAATCACGATTTCGAGAAGGTAGAAAAATAGTATAGATTTTGAATATTGACAGTGTCCGATAAGTTATCCACACAATGTTTAATGGCGTCTAAACTGCAGTTTTGTCGACGCATAAACCATTGACAAAAGATAGTACAAACTTTAGAATTAAAAATAATGATATGATAGGGCAATAAAACGAGCGGAGGCGTGCAGACAAATGGGAGAGAGTATGATAGAAGAAAAATTACCGGTGTTAAAAGTGCACATGTTGGGAGGCTTCTCCATGGAATATGGCGGCAAGCCCATATCCTTCCGCAGGAATACAGCAACCAAGTCCATGAAGCTGCTTCAGATACTGCTCCACTGCGGTGATGAAGGAATAGCGAGAAGCAAACTGCTGGAAAACTTATATGGAAGAGAAGAACTGGCGGATGTAGCCAACAATTTAAGGGTGACTTCCCACCGCCTCAAGAAAATGCTGGTGGATGCAGGCCTTCCCGAATATGATTATATCCAGATAAAGTCAGGCATATACCGCTGGTCAGGCCCAATGGAAGTTGAAGTGGATGCCCTGGTATTTTCCAACCTTGTGGATTTAAGTGAAAAAGAAAACAACGAAGATAAAAAAATCCAGCTCTTAAAAGATGCGTGTGAAGTATACCACGGAGAATTCCTTCCGGGCCTGTCCGGTGAGGATTGGGTACTTCTTGAAAGCGTTCAGTATAAAAAGAAATACACACAGGCTTTGGGACAAATATGCGATACCCTCATGAAACAGCGTGAATATGAAACGGTACTGGATTTATGTGAAAAGGCAAGTGAGCTGTATCCTTTCGATGAATGGCAGTCTGTTCAGGTAGACTGTCTCATGGCTCTGAACAGATATAAAGAAGCAATTCAGCTCTATGAAGATACTGCGAAACTGTTTTTTGAAGAGCTGGGAATCAGTCCTTCAGAAAAAATGATGAACCAGTTTAAAGAAATGAGCGCCAAGATGAGCCACAAACCACAGGCACTCAATGAGATCAAGGGCGGCCTGAAAGAAGAAGAGGAAGAGGAAGGGGCATTTTACTGCAACCTGCCGAGTTTCCGGGATGGCTATCGTCTGGTAAGGCGAATCATTGAGCGGAGCGGCCAGTCAGTGTACCTTATGCTGTGCACAGTAACAGACGGAAAAGGACATCCAATGGAAAATAAAGAGAAATTGGCTGCTATGACCGATGAACTGTATGACGCGATCAAACATTGTCTGCGCAGGGGGGATTCCTTTACAAAATATAGTCCCACACAGTTTTTGATTCTGCTGGTGGGCACGAATCAGGAAAACTGTTCTATGATTTTTGACCGCATTTCCCGCTATTTTGCCAGAGAACATAAATCATGGGAACAATATCTGGAATACTATGTATCATCTATAGCTGATGTGGAGAATGATAATTCCAGAATAAGTTTCCGAAGCAACGGGTTCCACTGGGATTAACAGAAAAGACCCGGAAATGACTGGAGAGTGTGGACTATGAACAAAGAAGAGGGTTTAAATATAAATATATCGGCGCCTAACCTGATTAGTGTCTGTGTTGATACCAGTGACCGGGGCGAGTTTTCCGGGCGTCTATACCAGTGCTACAGCGAAGAGCCATGGTGTTTTGAAAATGTGGTGCAGCTGCTGCATCTCATGGATAAGCTCTATGACTGCATCAGCTACCCCCAGGCTTCCACAGAGAGCCGCAGTTTTATAAAAAGAGATAAAGAACCAATACTCAAATTACAGAAGAAAATACCTCAGGAAACTATTCTAAAGCAAAAAGGCAGTGTCGCAACCTTTGCCATATATGTCCAATACAGGCAGAATGCTACGTGGCAGGGTGATGTACTCTGGATGGAAAGAGGGATAAAACAGCATTTTTACAGTGCATTAGAGCTGATCAAACTCATAGACAGTGCACTTGGAGAATATGAAATCTGACACAATTGTGCCGCCGGTAATCCGGCGGTATTTTTTTGCCCTTTTTTCATAAACTTCACAGAATCTTCATAGAACCATTACACAAGAAGAAACATTGAAAAATATTTTGAAAAAAGTAATGGATGTAATGCTTTGCGTAATGCTCCTTTCAGTACAATAAGAACAAAGTTAAGCAAGAGTCGAAAAAATAACCCAAAGGAGGCGAGAATGTTGTGAGTGGCAAAACCATTAAGAAGGATAAAGGAACTTTTATAGTAAAGGTTCATGAATGTCAGAATGCCACATGGCAGGGCAGTGTCCTGTGGGTAGAAGAACAGCAGGAGCAATATTTTCGCAGTGCATTGGAGTTATTGAAACTGATAGACGGAGCAATATCTGAAATAGAAGAAAAAATAGTAGAAGGAGGAAGCCATGAAAAGTAATATAAAGAAAAGAGTGTTAGCAGTTGTACTTTGCATGGTCCTGATGCTGAGTACTGGCATATCTACTATGGCAGATGGTGAGGTAGCAGCAGGAACTCCCGCACCGGAGAGCGGAGCCAGTCAGGAGCCTGCAGCAGCAAGTGTTGAGGGAGAAGCAGTTGAAGGAGAAACAGTTGAAGGAGAACAGACACCTGCAGAACAATCTACGGAAACACAGGAAGAGACACCCACTGAACCCAGCGCAGCAGAAAGCAAAGACGAACCGGCTGCAGACATAAACAGCGTATCTGGTGTAACAGAGCTGGTCGGCAGTAATGGAATTCAGAATGAAGCATCTGAACAGGAAACAGAAACAGATTTGACAGAACAGGAACCTGAAGTTGAAATCGTATCAGAGGCAACAGAATTAAAACAAGAGTTCACAGATGAAGCAGGAAATGTTACACAGCGTGTAATTGCAAATATACCGGAAGGTGCATTTCAGGCAAACGCTTCTGAAATAACCATGGAAGTTAATTATCTGGACGAAGCTGCAGAAAATCACGTAAAAGAACTGATGACAGCAGCACTTCCGGAGAACGAAATCCTTGGTGATTACATACTTTATGATATTAAGTTTAAAGTAAACGGAGAAGTAACAGAACCTCAGAAAGCAATTGCTATTACATTTGAAGGCAGCGGACTTCATATCGAAGACACAAAGAAAGCAAATGTTTTCTACCTCGATCCGGCTGACCCGGAAGTGCAGGATGATAAGGATGAAATCGTAGAGATCACTCAGAAGAGTGAAATGATTGAAAACCTTCAGAATGCAGGACAGAGCATTGAGAATATTGATGAGTATGATCTGTCTGAGATTTCTGTAAAGGAAGATGGGACAGCAGATCAGATTCTGATGGAGGGAAGGATTTCTACAGTTTATGGTTGTTATGTAGAAGAATATCCGGAACCGGTGCAGACATTGACTTATGAAGATGATGATGTTGTGGTTAATGTAAATGCATATACAGAAGATGCGATACCGGCAGGTGCATCTTTAAAGGTTGTTCCGATTCGGTCAGATGTTAAAGAGACTGAAGAGCAGTATAAAGAAGTAGAAGAACAGCTCAATAAAAAGGCTGAGAATGAAGACTATGACATTGAGGGTTTTCTTGCATATGATATTACTTTTGTCAATGAAAATGACGCAGAGGTAGAACCAAATGGATTTGTAAAAGTCTCAATGGAATACAAGAAAGAAGCAATACCAGATGAAGTAACAACATCCGATGATGCGAATCTCGATGTAACAGTAATGCATCTTGAGGAAAATGAAAACGGAGATATTAAAGATGTAGTCGATATGATTGCTGATACTGACAAAGAGGCTTCGGTTGATGTAACTGAGAATGTAAAAGTTAAAAAAGCAGAATTTAAAACGGAAAGCTTTTCTGTATTCACGCTTACTTGGAAAAACAGTAATGGAGGAAAATCTAGAACAATTAGATTTAATTACGTTGATAATGAAAATAATCCAATTCCAGGAAAAGGTGGAAGAGAAATATTAAATTCCAGCAATGAACAGATTGATTTGGCATCAGATGAATATCAAGTTGTTATTGACGGCTATGATTATAAATATACAACCATAGTTCGCTATGATAATACACCGAGAGTTAGATATATACGGCGTTACTTCAACAATATACAGTACAAGAATGAAAAGGATGATTGGACTAAAATCGATGAGACATCAGATACAGTCTATGATATCTATTTTGTTTATGATAAGCAGGATTCTGGTGGTGGAGATGCTGAAGAAGAAACATTAGGAGCTCCAAATCATAGAAAATACATTCAATATAATGCAGATGAAAAAGATTATACATTAACGCTGGATGTAACAGGAAAAAAAGGAGATACAGTTGGAGCAGATGTGCTATTTGTATTAGATCGTTCTGCTAGTATGACAAATAATTATTCAACTAGATTAGCAAATCTGAAAAAAGCAGTAGTAGCAGCTACAGATAGTTTATTGACAAAAGATTCATCTAACAGGGTGGCAGCAGTATGGTTTAGCTATGATGATACTGAAGACTCTAGTTTGGATACAGGATGGTATGATTATAGTCAAAAGAAATCATTTACTGATAAGATTAACGGAGTTAATAATGCAGAAGGCGGAACGAACTGGCAGCTAGGTATGCGGAAGGCTAATAATAAAATGGGCCAGCGTCCTTCTGATAGCAAGAACAGAAAATATGTTATTTTCATTTCTGACGGACAGCCTACTCAAAGTTATAAGGGTGTTACTGGAAGCTATTATGCTAATACTACACAAGGAAATGGAACTGGCTATAGTGATGATTATTTTAATAAGGCTGTAGAGGAGGTTCAGGAGGTAGGTTCTAAACAAAACCTAGCAAATTCAACATTTTACTCCGTGTATTTAGACAATAGTTCAATTAGCGGAACCTCATATACTGTTGGAGAACGAATGAGGACATTCGCAAATAAAATTAACGGATACGGAGGGATTCAGGCTTCAGGTGAAGATGCAACGGTAAGTATTCAGAACACGTTGAATAAAATTACAAAAAATATCCTGACACCGGCATTTAAGAATGTAACGATTAAGGATACTTTGAGTAAATATGTAGATTTAACAGAAACCCCTAATTTTACCGTTACTTATAAAAAGGGCGATACAACGTCAGTACTTACAAAAGATAGGGATTACACCTTAACGCAAAATGGTAAGGAGATTACATTGAGTCTTCTAAACGGTGCGGAACTGGACGATGGTGCAACTTATAGTTTGAGTTTTGACATAAAACCAACACAAGAGGCAATAGATGCATACACTGAAAATGGTGGTTACCTACATACTGGAGATGAAGATACAGATGCAGATGGTAATAGCACCAGTTCTGGCAAGAAAGGGTTCTATTCAAATGATAGTGCAGTTGTAAAATATCAGGAAAATGATAATACACCAGCACAAGCTGATTATAAGAAACCGGTTGTCCAAATAGACGAAGGGACTATCGATATTCCGGAAGACCCCAATCCAATTGACGGAAGTATTACTAAGACGATGGGAGCAGTAGGGGAGAACGGGAAATATCCTATCACTTTGCAGGTTAAGACGAGATTAGAGGAAACATCTGAAGAAGCAAAAGTAGACGTAATAATGGTTATGGATGTGTCCGGTAGTATGAGCGGCGATAGGCTTAAGGATACTAAAGCGGCGGCAACTTCTTTTGTGGAAGGATTTGTTGGAGCAAGGGGAACAATCAGTGAAAATCATCGGGTTGGTATAGTAACCTTCAGCACAAATGCTTCAATGAAAACTTTTGGTAATGAGAATTATTATAGCGGAAATGTCGATGAAATAATTAGTGTCATTAACAATATATCAGCTAATGGAGGGACTAATACAGAAAGTGGATTTATAAAGGCTAAAGAGATGGCAGCGAAATCAGTAAATAAAAAATATGTTATTTTCTTAACTGATGGTGTGCCAACTTATAGTGAGAGTTCTACTTCTGGAGGCAGCACATGTACAGTAGGTGAATATAATGCAGCTGTTGATAAAGCCATTGCTTTAAGGGAATCTGTAGATGGCATTTATACCATAGGATTACTTAATGGAATGAAAGATGGATCAAAGGATATGGATGTTGCTCGTAGACTTTTGGCAAGCGCAGACAGCAAGCATTATCAGACTGGATATGAAGCATGTTATAAACCAAAAACAGGTAGGTATGTAGACGATAGTACAGTAATTAGCAGTGAAAGTCAAACGGGGACGGTCGATTGGGATACCTCTGTAGATTGCACATATTCAGATGGTTATTTTGAAGTAACATCATCAGATGATGCGACAACCAAACTAGAAGCTATTTGGAAACAATTAGCTACAATTATTAATAATAAAACTGCAGGTTCTACTGGTAGTGGTTGGGTTGTTACCGATAAAATGGCGGATTATACAAGCTTTTGTGAACTTGATGGCGCTGATATGAATGGTTTCAAAGTGACCTTGTCTGAAGACAAACTTTCTTTAACAGCTACAATAGAAAATAAGAAAATCACAGTAGCCGAATTTAATAAAGAAACGGAAACTCTTATTTGGTATCTGAATGATGCACTGGCAGAAAAATCTATAATGTATAAACATGGTGTAGATTATACGTATACTTTAAAATACTATGTAGATTTTGAAGACAGTGGCAAAACTGAATTTAGAAGAACTAATGATACAACATATGTCACAAAAAAAGAAGGTGGAAAACTTTATCCTCCTAAAATGCCATTTTTCATAAATGTGATTGGCGATAAGGTAGAGGAGAATAGTGCCAACGGTTTAAATGGAGCTAAATTTGCCGTATATAGAAATCCGGATAAGACGGGACTTATTAAAGATGAGATAACCTCTGGCGAAATGGGACATTTTGCATTCCAGATTGGTCAAAGTGATATGATTTTGACAGAAAACGGTGATGGCAGTGAATCATATACAGTGACGGTATATTTGGAAGAGACGGAAGCACCCTATGGATTTAATAGAGATGAAGTGCTTCATCCGCTCACAATTAATGTTTCAAGGGTCACTTATCAGGAAGACTCGGGAGTCCCAAGCGGTGATGTTCAAATTGAATATTCTGAGATTGAGAATGATTTATTGAGTGTCAGCAGTAATGGTAATTTAAAACTTGTTTATACCAATAAACCTAAAGCAAATTGGGGAATAATCAAACGTAGTTCAAACAATCCGGAACTTCTTTTGAAAGAGGCAGAGTTTGAATTATACAAAAAAACAGGAGATCTTATTGATAAACAGCCATCTTATAAAGGTGTATCAGATGAGAATGGTGTAATTTCTAAATGGGTCGATTTGAACAGCGATACTCAAAAAGAAATATTGGGAAGATTAATTCCCGCCGGTACCTATATTTTAAAAGAAACAAAAGCCCCAATAGGATACACAATTAGTGATGAAACTTGGGTAGTTGAAATATCTTCAGATAAGGTAGTTATTAAGTCTGGTGATAAGGAAATATCACAAATTCCTTTGGGAGACTTGGAGAATATTTCCGGCGTAGATAAAAATGGTGCATATTTCTATTTTGATAACGCTGTGTTGTACGAACTTCCATCAACTGGCGGTTCAGGAATCTTCTTGTATATGGTTGGCGGTGTACTGCTGATGATAGCAGCATCCCTGCTTCTATATAAAAATAAAAGTAGGGAGGTGCTGGAAAAGTAAGAATATGATTACATTTTTCAGCGGTCCCAGCACCGCAAAAGTGTGGAACGCATTTAAGATTTAAAGCAATAGAAATAATGGGTATGTCCCACAAAAAGAAAAGGAGAAAGAATTATGAAAAAAATGAGGAAAATTTTTGCCGTGTTATTATCACTGGCAATGGTGCTTGGAATGAGCATGACAACATTTGCAGACACAAAGGATAGTGCTGAGATTACAGTTACCAATGCTGAAAAAGCAACATTGACTTATTTACAGGTCATTAAACCAGATCAGACAACAACGACAGGATGGGCATTTTGTGATGAGGTTATTGCCAATGCTTATACAAAAGCTTTTGGTATAGATGACCCACAGGCGGTTATTAAGCAAATGACTGATAACCCAGATGGAAATACTGATGAAATCGGTAGAGCACTCAGTAATGTATATAGAGATAAAAGTGCAGAATTTGGAACAATGAATAATCCTCAGACCGTTAATTCTGCAGGTGTATATGCAATTCATGCATCAGAGGAAGGCTATACTTATAATAATATGGCAGCTTATATAGCATTTGCAGCTGTTGAAAATTATGAGTATCCTTCTTTAGAGGACAAAGAAATAGAAGCAAAGAAAACTCCAACAACGGTTGTAAAAGATAATAACGATAAAGATGATGTTGTGGCAATCGGTGATGTTGTAACGTATACTGTTAAAGCTAACGTACCGTTTATTAATCCTAATGATAGTGACAAGACATTCTTTGTATATGATAATATCACAGGAGCTACATATGATTTAAAAGATGCAACAGTAACCATGGGTGGTCAGGAAATTGATAATGAAATTATCTTAAACGATGATAAAAGCGGATTTAGTATTAACTTAAGCGATTTGATTAATGATTCTAACTCGAATGCAGGAAAAGAAATTGTTGTAACATATAAAGCTGTAGTTACAGGTGAAGTGGTAAACAATGAAGCTAAAGCTGGACACAAAGGTGGCAGTAACTATGGAAGTGATACAACAACGACTTATACTGGAACTATAGTATTAACAAAGTATAATGAAGATAGCTCCAAAGCTTTGGCTGGCGCAGGATTTAAGGTTACGAAAGATGATGTTGCAACTGCTTTAACATTTACAAAAGTATCGGATGGTGTTTATGTATATGATCCGGCAGGTACAGAAACAGAAGTATTTACGGGTGATGCTGGTACCTTAACAGTAAAAGGGCTGAATGTTGGAAAATATCATTTTGAAGAAACAACTGCTCCGAAAGGATATTCAATTAATGAAACTGGCGCAGATGCGACATTAGCAGTAAAGGGTGATACAGCAACAGCCGTTATTACAGCAGAGACAGATCTCAATGATACCAAACTTTCCTCCCTCCCATCCACAGGTGGAATCGGTACAACAATCTTCACAATCGGCGGATGCCTCATCATGATCGTAGCAGCAGGCCTGTTCTTCGCAAGCCGCAGAAAATCTGCAAAATAATTAATGATAATCAATTATAATTATCATCAACAATTCTAAGCAACAACTAAATGCCGGGGCGGTCGGCCCGCCCCGGCATTTTAGAAAAATACAACAATAAGGAGAGTCCGGATGAAAAAAAGATCGCACATAATCATTGTTTCCCTTCTGTTTTTAGCCGGTTTGTCCTTGCTGCTGTATCCCCTCGTATCCAATCAATGGAATAACTACAGACAGAGTAAACTGATCAGCAGTTATGAAGAAGTGGTAAATGAAAAAAACGCAGCAGGTGAAATCGACTACAAAGCCGAGGCAGACCGCGCGACAGCTTATAACAATGCCCTTCTTCCCAGTATCCTCCCAGACTCCTTTGCCGTAGCAGAAGCATCCGAGGAGGAAGATGACGAATATATGTCTTGTCTTAACCTCTCCGGTAATGGTATGATGGGATATGTAGAAATTCCTAAAATCAACGTGAAAATACCTGTATTTCACACCACGGATGATGAGGTGCTTCAGAAAGCAGCGGGCCATCTGGAAGGAAGTTCACTTCCCATTGGAGGTAAGAGCACACATTCTGTAATCTCTGCCCACAGAGGACTGCCAAGTGCAACATTGTTTACCGACCTGGACAAAATGAAAGAGGGGGATCACTTCCTTCTGTATATACTGGATGATATCCTCTGCTATGAAGTGGATAACGTTTCAGTGGTAGAACCCGAGGAGACCGATGGTCTGGCAGTGGAGGAAGGAGAAGATTTAGTTACCCTTCTTACCTGTACCCCTTACGGAGTGAACAGCCAGAGACTTCTTGTACGCGGACACCGTGTTCCTTATGAGGAGACAGAGATGGAAGAGACACCAACTTCCCTTCTGACCGGAGTAAGCATGCACACAAGCTATTTATTCTGGGTGATCGTAGGTCTGGCAGTGACAGCAGCCTTTGTTATATTCCTCTACCTCCGCGAGAAGAAATTAAGGAAAAAGCTTAATTCTGATGAAAAACAGGAGAATGAGGAGCTGACGGACAAATAAATGAAGAGAAAAATTTCAACCATTCTGTTCGGATTATTATTTCTGGCAGGGTTTGGCATCCTGGTTTATCCAACCGTTTCCAACCAATGGAACACATACCGCCAGAGCAAGCTTATAAGCAGCTATGAAGAAGTGATCGGCGATATGACGCCCGAAGATTTTACAAAAGAATGGGACGCCGCAAGAGCCTTTGATGAAAGTCTGACAGAGAATAACCTGTACGGTGATGTATTCGGCGAAGACAAAGAAGAACTGCAGAACACAGAATACTGGAAAGTTCTTAACGTTAACAAGGACGGCGTGATGGGATACCTTTCCATCCCCAAGATCAACATAAAGGTAGCCATCTACCATGGCACCGGAGATGACGTTCTCCAGACAGGAGTAGGGCATCTCAACGGAACCAAATTACCGATCGGAGGCGAGAGTACACACAGTGTACTGGCAGCCCACAGAGGTCTTCCGAGCGCCAGGCTTTTTACGGATATTGACCAGTTAAAACGCGGAGATTTATTTTACATCCACGTGCTGGATGATACATTAGCTTATGAGGTCGACCAGATCCTCACCATGATAGACAAGGACGACAGGGAAACCCTGGACGGCGCAATGGCCATTGAAGAGGGCCAGGACTATGTAACATTGTTTACTTGCACTCCATACGGCGTCAACTCCCACAGACTTTTAGTCCGCGGGCATCGGGTACCGTATACCGGAGAGGAAGAGATAGAGAGCACACCGGTTCAGTCCATGCTGAAAGCAGTACAGAATTATTACATGTTATATCTGATACTTGGATTGTCGGTGACATTACTGGTGATACTTTTAATGAAATTCCTGTTCAAGCCACGGAAAAAAAATAAGAAGTCATAAAGTGGTCAATAGGGAATGAGTTTTCAGAGGAGGGTAAAATGTGAAGATGAAAAAGACAATAAAAAAAGGAAGTGCATTGGCTCTGGCTCTGGCATTGATGCTTTCCGCAACGATTCTGCCTAAGGTTTATGCAGCCTTTGGTATTGATACAGAGAAAAGCTGTTCCCTGACCTTTGAACTGGACGGACAGTATGAAGAGCTGAACAGTCTGACCATTCCCATTCATTTATACAGAGTGGCAGATGTAGAGGAAAATGGTGAATACAAAGTATTGGCCGGATATGAAGATTTGGATCTTGCATCCATAAGCAATAAGACAACAGCCGAAGACTGGGAGAAGCTTGGAGGAAAAGCATCCGAACTGGTAGAAAAGCTTGCAGCCGCCCCGACTGCTGAGGTACAGATGCAGAAACCTGAGGGCAGCGATAAATCCAAAGGCGTTGCCGGAGACCTCTCCACAGGTATGTATCTGGTTGTTGCGGAATCTGTACAGTCACCGGAGTATACATATGATTTTACCCCGTATCTGATCTCCCTGCCGAACAACTATTACAGCGAGACAGAGGATGACACCTGGGTATATGATGTGACCACCGGATTAAAACCGGCACAGACAGAGCGCTATGGGGATTTAGTCATTGAAAAGACCCTTACTGCATATAACGCCACTTTAGGCGGAGCAGATTTCATTTTCCGGGTAGAAGCAGAGAGGGATTATGAAGTGGTATACAGCAACGTGGTATCCATCTCCTTTGACGCACCGGGAACAAAAAGTGTAAAGATAGAACATATTCCGGCTGGTGCTTCTGTTACGGTAACAGAGGTATACAGCGGAGCAAGTTATGAACTGACTTCCGACGGGACACAGCAGACAGTGATCACTGCAGATGAATCGGTTGGTGTTTCATTTGAAAATACCTATGACCATCGAAACAACGGCGGCAGCAGTGTAGTCAACCGGTTTACTTACAATGAAGGTGACTGGGATTGGGAACAGCAGAAAGATAGTACAGGTGAGCAGGAGTAAAGGAGGATGGAGCGATGAAGAAGAAATTCAATAAGAAAAGCCTTTGTCTGGCAGCAGCAGCTCTTGCCCTCACCGCAGGTATATCCGTGAACAGCGCCATGGCGTACTTCACCACCTATACAACGGCAGCAGGTGATGTGACCATCAGTCTTGGTTCCACCGTGACGATTCCGGAAGAGAAGGTCAGCGACTGGACAAAGCATATTGTGATCAAAAATACAGGAGATTATGAGTGCTATGTCCGTGTGAAAGTATTTGCAGGAGAAAAATATCAGGACGGACTTGTATATCAGGGCAGCCAGAAGTGGTCCCCCGGAGAAGAAGATTACTACTATTACAGTGATATTGTTCCGGCAGGCGGTGAAACGGAGGAACTCCAGGTTAAGATTGATTCCAAAGACAGTGAGGAGGAATTTAATATTATCGTGGCCCAGGAGTGTACCCCGGTATTATATGACGATGAAGGCAAACCCTATGCAGACTGGAATGCAAAACAAGAGGAGGTTGGTGAATAATGAAAAAGAAGAAAAAATCCTTTTCTGTGAAACCAGTTATCCTTCTCTCAGCAGCAGCCCTGTTATTGCTGGGCAGTACAGTCGGAAGTGCACGTGCGGCACTTACCTATTACAGTGAAAACTATTCTGTGCAGATGAGCACATCAAACATTGGTGTAAGCCTCATAGAAAATGGTGACAAAATCAGCTACAGGGACTATAATGAAAACGATGAGTGGAATGAGAGCACAGGAACTCTTTTATCCGATCTGAAGAAAGAGAAGCTGGTACTGGGCAAGACATATGATGAGAAGCTCAGCGTTACGAACAGCGGCTCCATAGACAGCTATGTGAGGGTTATCCTCTATAAGAGCTGGTCAAAAGGCGAAGGAGAAAATGCAGTCAAAGACACAACGCTTTCCCCCGCACTGATTGACCTGAACCTGACCGGCAACGGCTGGACCGAAGATAAAAATGCATCCACAAAAGAACGTACGGTTCTGTACTATAACAGCATTCTTCCGGCAGGAGAAACCACTCCCGAGTTCGCAGACACACTGCGGATTGACCCGGCGCTTGGCAAGAAGGTCACAGAACATGAGACAATTGATGAAAATGGTTACAAGACCATCACCACGGTTTACGATTATGACGGTTACAGTTTCCAGGTGGAAGCCGAAGTGGATGCTGTTCAGACACATAATGCACAGGATGCCATCAAGAGTGCCTGGGGTGTAGACGTAGATGTTGCAGCAAACGGAGATATCAGCTTACGATAGGAGGTACAGAATATGAAAAAGAAAATTTTGTGCCTTATCATGGCAGCAGTCATGACCGTAGGCACCGCGGCAACCGCATATGCAGAAGATTTTAAAAGTGATAAAGACTGGCAGGTTGATTTTGACGGAGACAAGATGAACAGTAATTTCAGTTCTAAGGAAATGGCTGAGGAGATTTATGGAATCCTCCCCGGCGATACCATGGAACTGCAGGTTAAGATAAAGAATTCCGGAGAGGAACAAACCGACTGGTATATGTCCAATGAAGTTCTGAAAAGTCTGGAAGAGGGAAGCAAAGCAGAAGGCGGAGCTTACACATATGTTTTGACCTATTATGATCCATCCGGTGCGGAGGCAGTCCTCTATGACAGCGAAACCGTAGGCGGCGAGGGCACGTCCTATGTTGGAAAAGGTCTGGAACAAGCCACGGATTCCCTGGATGATTTCTTCTATCTGGATAGGCTGGATGCAGGAAAAGCCGGTTCTGTTCACCTGAAGGTTATCTTAGACGGTGAGACACAGGGCAATGGCTATCAGGATACACTGGCTCGTCTGCAGATGAATTTCGCAGTAGAGAAAGTAGCTCCTTCCACGGTAACCGTAAAAGGTAAAGACACTGTGGTAAGAAAGACCGTTACAGGCGAATCCAATACAGTGAAGAAGACGATCACCCGTCCTAAGACAGGAGATACCACAAATATCCTCCTTTTCAGTACAGCGGCATTAGTCAGCGGATTGGTACTGCTGCTTCTGGGAATCGCAGCCATGAAAAAACGCCATGAGAAAGGGGAGCTGAAGTCATGAAGAAGTTGAAAATGATTCTGACATCTTTGCTTACTGTCTGCATGCTCTTTGGCTCATCTGTGATCAGCGTTTTTGCGGCAGATGGAGAATACACCTATACAGCAACCTTCTATGCAGGCAATCAGGGTACATTTTCCGGGATTGACGGATTATCTGTAGTAAGTACAGGGACACCGGTGATTGATGCACAGGGTGACAGGGTTGTGGTAAGCGGCCTGAAATTAGGTGATAAAGTATCCTTTGATGTACAGAACGGTGATGTTGCACTGGGAGATTCCAGTAAATATTATGTAAAAGGTGTCCGGATAAGCGGACGTGACAATAATTCCCTTGAGACCTCCGGATTTTATGTAAATGGTGACAGAGATTTTGTTGTCGCTTACGGAATTCAGGGCGACATGGTTGGTTATACTGTTAATTATCATGATGAAGAAGGAAACGAACTGGCACCGAGCCGTACTTATTACGGCAATGTGGGAGACAAACCGGTAGTGGCTTACCTGTATGTGGAAGGTTATACACCGCAGGCTCTGGCACTGACCAAGACACTCTCCTCCAATGAAGCACAGAACGTATTTACTTTCGTATATACACCTGTTACAACAGAGACAGTAACCATACCCGGCGAGACAACAACCGTCACAACCGTTATACCCGGAACCACCACAACAGAGACAACTGTTGTAGAGACTCCGGCAGCAGGTACTCCGGCAGGCACAACAGGAACCACCGGAACGGAGGGAACAGCCGGTACAGAAGGCACCGCAGGTGAAGCCGGAACAGCCGGTACTGAGGGAACCGAAGGTACGGCAGGAGCCGGAACAGACGAGGGAACTCAGGTTATAGAGCCGAATGAAGTGCCGCAGGGCAACCAGGAAGTTGTCGATTTAGATGAGGATGAAACACCTCTGGCTGACAATCCGGAAGAGACCAAAGAGAAAGTAAAGAAGGGCCTTCCCCTTGCAGCAGGCATCGCGATCGGAGTCGGAGCAGTTGCAGCTCTTTCCGCATTAGCAGTATTTCTGATTAGACGACGCAGATGAAAGGATAACTTGTTTTGAGCAGAAAGAAGAAAAAGGATAGGAAAAGCCCAGTGTCTGCAATTTGCAGTGCACTGGGCACTGTTTTATTAGTAAGTCTGGTGCTTGTCTGTCTTCCCATTACAGCAACCAGGCTTTTTGGCTATGATGCATATTCCGTGGTAAGCGGAAGCATGGAGCCGGCAATCCCCACAGGAAGCCTGGTGTATGTACAGGAGACAGCACCGGAGGACATGAAGGAAGATGATGTGATCGCGTTCTATGGCGCAAAGGATTCCAATGCCATTATCACCCACAGGGTAGTGGAGAACAAAGTGGTCATGGGTGAATTTATCACCAAAGGAGATGCCAACAAGACGGAGGATATGAACGCAGTCCCCTACAGCAACTTTATAGGGAAAGTGGTATATACCATCCCTGTTTTGGGAAGGGTCGCTCAAGCCCTGACAAGTACAATGGGAAAGATCATTGCAGGCGGTGTGATTGCGGCAGCACTGGTTTTGGAAATCATAGCATCTGTTATCCGCAGACGCGAATCATAACGGTTTCCGTGGTGTTTTTTGTCCTGTCTGTTATTTTATACCATTACAAAAAACTCCTTTATGAAAATATGATTCAAATAAAGTAATGCGTGTAATGCTTTTGGTAATGCCGCTTAAAGTATAATACGAATAACAGAAGCAGAGACCTGAATGGTTATCGATATTAACACGGTGATCCATTTATACAGCTTGTAACAATACCCAACGGACGAGATAAAACTATAGTGAGGGCTAAAATGGCAAAAGAAGCAGAAACCTTTGTAATTAAAATAGACGGCAGCAGAGATGCCACATGGCAGGGTGAAGTTACATGGGCAGAAGAAAAGAGTGAAAAGCACTTTCGCAGTGCACTTGAATTAATAAAATATATAGACGGAGCCTTAATACAGGCAGCGTCAGATAAGAAATAGTCATAGTGACAGGGGAAAGGGGTGCATTATGGGACATAAAAGATTAGAAAAGAAAATCTTGCTTCTCATATTATGCATAGCGATTGCCCTTGGAAATATTACTATTGCTCATGCAGGACAGGACGCGCTCTCGGCTGATCCTGTAAATCGGCAGACGGAAGAGGCAGCCCCTTTGAAAGACCGGGAGCAGACCGGTCAGGCAGAAGAAGACAGCACCCGAACAGTCATCATCAATGGGGAAGAGGTTCCATTGAGTGAAGGGGAGAATATAACGAAAAATGACAATACAGGCCTGATTTATGTAGGCCTTTTTGCAGGCATCCTGGTCCTTGCTGGTGCCAGGGAATATGTAGTCAGAAAACGTATCAAGTAATTTTGTTAAAATACCTCCTACTATTATATAAAGTCATAGTCTTTCTTTACCTTTTCTACAGGTTTGACTAT
>ERZ506273.57-NODE-57-length-40102-cov-5.91645_pt1 | contig 40102 bp, 27 predicted proteins | sample MGYA00514022_ERZ506273 | MGnify/ENA metagenome assembly ERZ506273
TCCGATCTCAACTATCAGACCTCGGATGTGAACGGCGTGATGGATGGTAAAATAGATGGTTTTATCAAAGCTTATTTGATGGAGTTTTCTTCACAGGAATCATAAAAAATAAAATTAGCAAGAGTTATTTTTGGAAAGTTAATAGATTTGTACTTACTTTGTTAGCGTTGAACTTTAAAGCTAACTATTATGGGTAAGGTGAAGAAAAAAGTAGCAATTAGTAAAAAAGAAGAAGAACAAGCCCAGAAGGTTGTCAAAATAGTGTTCGTCTCATTAATTATTTTGGCATTGATTATGCTGATCGCATTTTCCTTTTTCGGCTGATAGTTCGCCACAAATTATACGGTTAACCCAAATTGTTTGGTTATTGATAGGATGAATATCAAATCCGATGTGTGTTAATCAGCGTAATTTGTGGTGAACTCTTTGTTTTGTAATGCATTTGTATTCTCTGTAATATAAATGTAACTTTTCTGTCATTTTCCCGTAGTTAATTTGTCATCTCCGTGTATCCTCACAGTTGTACTTTTGCCGTGAATTTAGTAGCAGACAACTGAAATGAGTAGAATCACAACAACCGTCGTTATGCTTTTGCTGGCGACAATTGCCTTTGGACAGGCAAAAGAAGATGCAGGGGATGGTAAGAAGCTGGATAAGCAGACCATGGAGTTTAAGGATTATCTGCCGGAGATTCACGGAACTATCCGGGGAAAGTACGAGTACCAGACAGAAACAAGTGAAAGCCGTTTTGAAGTACGTAATGCACGCTTCAGTGTTTCGGGAAATGTGCATCCGATAGTTGCTTATAAAGCGGAAATCGACCTTTCTGATGAAGGTTCTATCAAGATGCTTGATGCATATGCCCGTGTTTTTCCGGTGAAAGACCTGAATTTTACGATTGGTCAGATGCGCGTTCCTTTCACGATAGACGCTCACCGTTCACCACATCAACAGTATTTTGCAAATCGCTCATTCATAGCTAAACAAGTAGGAAATGTGCGTGACGTCGGTTTCACGGCCGGCTATACGAATAAAGGCGGTTTCCCTTTTATCCTTGAAGGAGGATTATTCAACGGCTCCGGTTTGACCAATCAAAAGGAATGGCACAAAACGCTGAATTATTCCATAAAAGCACAGCTATTACCTAATAAGAACTGGAACCTGACACTTAGTACCCAAATGATAAAACCGGAAAATGTGCGTATTAATATGTATGATGCCGGTATCTATTATCAGAATGATCGTTTTCATATTGAGGCGGAATATTTATATAAGATGTACGGGCATGAAGCATTCAAAGATGTTCATGCAGTGAATAGCTTTATCAATTACGATTTACCACTGAAAAAAGTATTCAATAAAATTTCTTTCCTAGCCCGCTATGATATGATGACCGACCATAGTGATGGCAAAATGGATGAAACGACAAAAGCCCTGATTATAAATGATTATGCCCGCCACCGTGTGACAGGTGGAATCACATTAAGTCTTTCCAAAGCCTTCATTGCCGACCTCCGGCTGAATTTCGAAAAATATTTCTATAAGAACTCCGGCATCCCCAAAGAATCGGAACGGGATAAGATCGTGATTGAATTCATGACGAGATTCTGATGTAAATTGAGAATTGAAAATTGAGAATTAAGAAATGATAGTTTGATACCTTGCATCGTGTATCAGAAAACTACAGCGTTTTGATTCTCAATTTTCAATTTTTAATTTATCTTTGTGTCATGGCACAAGAAATAGAACGTAAATTTTTGGTTACCGGTGAATTCAAATCTTTGGCTTTTGCGCAGAGTCGCATTGTACAAGGGTATATCAGTAGTGCTCGTGGGCGTACTGTCCGGGTTCGTATTCGGGATGATAAGGGGTATTTGACGATAAAGGGGGCTTCTAATGCTTCCGGTACCAGCCGTTATGAGTGGGAAAAGGAATTGCCTTTATCAGAAGCGGAAGAATTGATGAAACTTTGCGAACCGGGGATCATTGACAAGACCCGTTATTTGGTGCGCAGTGGCAAACATACATTTGAAGTCGATGAATTTTATGGTGAGAATGAAGGACTTATTGTGGCGGAAGTAGAACTGGAATCAGAAGATGAGGCCTTTGTGAAACCCGGTTTTATTGGTGAAGAGGTTACCGGAGATATACGCTACTATAACTCACAGTTAATGAAAAAACCGTATAAAACGTGGTGAACGTTAACAAATAAACCGTATATTTGTTCTTATATAAAAAAGAGAGCAGTGTATGGATATGGAACAGTTGTACGGTTATGTGCCGCGTGAATTGGTTACTTTTGTTTTAGTTACTTTGTTTTCATTGCTAATCGGACTTTCGCAGCGTCGGATCAGTTTGAAGCGTGAAGGTGAGACTACTCTTTTCGGAACCGACCGAACTTTTACCTTTATCGGTATACTGGGCTACCTGCTTTATATACTTGATCCTACGGATATGCGCTTATTTATGGGAGGCGGAGCGGTGCTGGGATTGCTATTGGGATTAAACTATTATGTAAAGCAATCACAATTTCATGTCTTTGGCGTGACTACCATTATTATAGCCCTGATTACTTATTGTATGGCTCCTATCGTAGCTACCCAACCTTCCTGGTTTTATGTCATGGTGGTTGTGACAGTGCTTCTGCTGACCGAACTCAAACATACTTTTACGGAATTTGCGCAACGAATGAAGAATGATGAAATGATTACGTTGGCAAAGTTCCTGGCTATCAGTGGTATTATATTGCCGATGCTTCCGCATAAAAATCTGCTTCCGGATGTAAATCTCACTCCTTACTCTATTTGGCTGGCAACGGTAGTGGTATCCGGTATTTCTTATCTCTCTTATTTATTAAAGCGATATGTATTTCATGAATCCGGAACATTAGTCTCCGGTATTATCGGCGGATTATATAGCAGTACGGCTACTATCTCGGTACTTGCCCGTAAAAGCCGGAAAGCTTCGGAGCAGGAAGCTACTGATTATGTTGCTGCCATGTTATTGGCTATCAGCATGATGTTTCTGCGCTTTATGATATTGATACTTATTTTCAGTCGGGAAATCTTCTTGTCTATTTATCCGTATCTGTTGACTATGGCAGTGGTGGCAGCTATTGTGGCCTGGTTTATTCATTCCCGTCAAAAGCGTTCCAACGACCAGCCTGTCGAAGCGGAAGAGGATGATAGCAGCAATCCGTTGGAATTTAAAGTTGCTTTGATTTTTGCCGTACTCTTTGTCGTATTTACTTTCTTAACTCATTATACACTCGTTTATGCAGGTACAGGCGGATTGAATCTCCTGTCTTTTGTATCTGGTTTTAGTGATATCACTCCTTTCATATTAAACTTATTGCAAAATACGGGTAGTGTTGCTGCATTGATAATTACTGCTTGTAGTATGCAGGCTATCATCAGTAATATAATGGTAAATATGTTCTATGCTTTATTCTTTGCCGGGAAAGGAAGTAAACTTCGTCCTTGGATTCTGGGAGGGTTCGGCGTGGTGATTGCTTGTAATCTTGTGTTGTTGCTGTTCTTTTATATTTAAAAAATAGAGTGATAGGCTATTTTTCATAGGTTCTAATTCTAGTAAATTGTTGTTTTGTCGAGTATAGTCGATGAAATATTGGTGTTTTTATCGAATATATTCGATAAAAATGGTCTATATTTGTCGAATATAATCGATAACGTAAAATGGATAAAGAACTGATAAAAGGATTGATAGCTGAATATCAGCAGTTTGTAAAGGGTGTGTCATTCGTGAAACGTGCGGTGACTCTATCTGATAACTTCAATTATGTCTTTGTAGGTTTGCGCCGGGTTGGGAAGTCTTATCTAATGTATCAGCAGATACATCATCTGATAGAGACCGGTATTTCACCTGAAGAAATTCTTTTCTTTAATTTTGAGGACGAGCGAATAGCTGGTATGGATACGGAACATTTTGATATGATAAAGAGATGTTATGAAGAGATGTATTCTCATCGTCCTATATTCTTTTTAGATGAAATACAGATTGTACCGCATTGGGAGCAATTTGTTCGACGACTTGCCGATCAGAAGTACAGGGTTTATGTAACAGGTAGCAATGCTAAGATGTTGAGTAAGGATATAGCTACTACTCTAGGGGGACGTTTTATGATTCAATACGTCTATCCTTTCTCGTTCCGTGAGTATTTGTCATCTAACGGTGTTCAATTGGATAAGCTTTGGATTTATAAGAACCGTTCGGAGGTAGTCAGGCATTTCGATACTTACTTCCGTTTTGGTGGTTTGCCTGAACTCTTAGTGGCCGAAGGACAAGAGAAACGACAGTGGCTGAGTAGTCTTTTTAATAAGATATTCTTCGGTGATTTAGTGGCTCGTTATTCCATTCGAAATGATATGGCGTTAAAGGTACTCATTCGAAAACTGGCTGAAAGTGTGAAGCAGCCTTCTTCTTTCACTCGTCTGGCTAATTTAGTGTCTTCTACAGGAAAGAAGATTACCACCGATACTATTATAGACTATTTGAATTATCTGGAAGATACCTGGATCATGTTTTCTTTAGAAAACTATGCTAGTAAGTTGGCCGATAAAGTGTCCAATAAAAAATATTATTTTATGGATAATGGAATACTGAGTCTGTTTTTAATGGATCCGGAAACTTCTTTATTGGAAAATCTCGTGGCAGTTACACTAAAGAAACGGTATGGCGATGATTTATATTTTTATCATCGGAATATAGAAGTCGACTTTTATCTGGATGAGGGGCATAAGGCCATACAAGTATCATATAGTTTAAAAGAACCGGAGACTCGAAAACGAGAAGTGAATGCCTTACTGAAACTTGCAGAAAATGTGGCAGTGGATGATTTGTGCATTATTACCAGAGACGAAGAGGAAATGATTGTAGAAGGAGAGAAGACGATTCGGGTTGTGCCGGTGTGGAGGTGGTTGTTGGATGATGAAGAATGAATGGTCTCTGATTTGTTGGAAAGAAAATTTCTTAAGACTGTTTTTAGAATAAACCAAAAGCAATTAACTCTCAATGAATTTGTTGCTTTTGGTTTATATTTTAAAGGTGTCTTTGTTATAATCCCCGATCACTTTTGTTGTAACTTTGTTCCACTTCATTTTCAGTGTTATCGGGCAATTTATGGAAGTAATCAGTTTAATACGTAAAAAGTTACTTTTTTAGGATAAATTGCCACACCAATATATATGTATTTTTGTAACATGTTTGTCTGTAAAAGAAAGAATCGTTCTGGTAGCACGAGCGTCGTTGCGGTCAACAAAGGTTCAGTTCGTTTCAAGGAGGTAAAGAGTTTCAGTTCTTCTTCCGATCTTACCGAAATAGCTTCACTCGAACAGGAAACATGCCAATATATTGCTAACTTAAGAGGGTAGCAAGCGATAGATTTCGAGAGAATGTCCACTGTTATAGGCTCTACTGATACCTTTATGGGAAAAATAGAATCAGTTCTTATCAATGGCTCTCAGCTCCTTTTGGATAAGGTTTATGACAAGATTGGCTTTAACGGAGTCAGGGACGATATCCTGCGAAGCTTGGTAAGAGCCCGGATTTGTTAGCCTGGAAGCAAACTGGTCACGACCGCTTACTTGAAAACCTACTACGATGTTACTTCTCTATATTTTGAAACTCCTGTAAGAGACGAGTTGGGCGAGCCGGGTTTTAGTTATTGTAGCCGACTTGGGTTTGATGTCCAAGAAGAATGTAGAAATGCTTAAAAGGCTGGTTGCCAATGCATAATCAGAGCGAGGATCCGCAATGAAAGCGAAAGTGTCAAAAGGTGGATACTGGGACAGAGAAAGGAAAACGGGGTGCTGTATGAATAAATACGGGAAAAGCGAGGAGCATTTGGTTGTCGGTTATTCGGATGGCCGTGCCGTAAAGGATGCACATAACAGAGAAAGAGGAATCATAAGGCTGCGTAAGATATATGCCAGCGGTTCTCTTACGAAAGACAAACTCACTAGAAGATGGGGATACAGTAAGTTTTTTGAAATTTCATATTAAACTTGTTACAAAATACAGGTAGTGTTGTTGTGTTGATAATTACTGCTTGTAGTATACAGGCTATCATCAGTAATATAATGGTAGACATGTTCTATGTTTTATTCTTTGCTGGGAAGGGTAGGTAAACTTCGTCCTTGGATTCTGGGAGGATTCGGTGTGGTGATTGCCTGTAATCTTGTGTTGTTGCTGTTCTTTTATCTTTAAGAAATATATAATCTTTTAAATATAACTTTTTGTATGTAAAAACTTGTAAAGAGGTATCTTTTATTAACCGTTTTGGGTAAAAGTGTTCTATGTTTGTCAATATGTATAAAAGGGTCATGATAGAAAAATATCTCATTGCAGAAGCAACTAAAGATTGGAATGTAAAATAATATGTCTTATAACATAAATATAATAAAATTGTAATATCTTTATTCTTTTGTCGTTTGAATATAATCTCTATCTTTGCAAATATATAAAACAAATAATGTTACTTTTATAAATATTAATTAAATTATTATTTGATCAAATGACAAATTTAAGCTCTTTAAAGTTCTGGTATGAGCTTTTGCTCATGGTAGTGATGGTTGCATTTACTGCATGTGTAGATGACAACGACGATACGGAAGCTCCTTATTTGAAGCTTTCTCCAACTACATTGACTTTTACTGGTGAGGGTACTCCGGCTGAAGGAAGTCAATCTTATTTTGAGATTTCTACCAATCGCAAATGGACTGCTACCGTAGAGTCTGAAAAGTCTTGGGTAACCCTTTCTGCTTACGAAGGTGAAGGAACTGCTAAAATAGAGGTGAGTGTACCGGCTGGTATTAGTGATAATGCTAATATAGATATTAAGATCTCTAATAGTTCTGGAACACTGATGTCGAAAACGGTGAAAGTGTATGTAGGAAGTTCTACTCCTGAAGTCATGATTTTCAAAGAAGAGTTTGGAACACCTACTAAGACGTATGGTACTGCGGGTAACCAGTGGCCCTTTGTAGACCAATATGACGGCTGGGTTAGATCTGGTGAAGGAATAGCTAATGTTGCATATGAGGGAACAGCTGCTTCTATTCGCAATGCATCTCCTATAAGTGACTATGACGGTGCTTCTGGAACAGGGAAATTGTTTTTTGCAAGTAATGCTTCTTTTATTATAAAGAATATAGTTTTAGGAGAAGGACAGACTAATTTGAAATTAACATTTGGTGGTGCTTATTTTGAATACTCTTCACAGGATAAGACATTTAATGCTGATTTGTTACATTTTTATTTGAGTGCTGATGGTACGTCGTGGTCGGATGCAGTGGCATACACAACAACTAGTGCTTCGGACAGCTGGGTAGTGGCTACAGCTAATTTCACATTAACCCAAGCGGTTTCTACTTTATATATTAAGTTTGCAGCAGATAAAGCTTCTGTATTTTCTGTAGATGATATAACTTTGTCTACTGGTAACGGCGGTCAGGAAATAACCTTGGAAGGTGGTGCAGAGCCGGAACCGGGAAGTGGAACTCCTATTAATAATTTGGCGAAGATGATTGAAGGCGGGGCGAAGACTTTGACCGAAGATTATGAGTTTAATGCAATTATTAGTGGAGATCCTAAAGTTTGTAATGCTTCTAGTGGAACATTGTATCTTATGACAAAAGGGGCAACAACGGCAGGTGAAGGACTAACGTTGTATGGAGGCGATGCTCTACATGCGACAATACAGTCTAAGTTTGCCTTAGGTGATGAAGTAAAAGTTAGTTTAAAGGCTGCTACAGCGCAACTTACATCATACAATGGTATACCTCAAGTTACAGGTTGGGCTATTGATGATATTGCAGTTGTCTCATCCGGTAATACAGTAACTCCTATTGAAGTAACGATGGATAGGTTGGCTGAGTTTGCAGGTATGCCTGTTAAAGTAAAAGATGTAACTGCTGCAGAAGGTGGAGTGTGGACTAACCAGACTTATAAAGAAGGTTTTACTGTAAATGGGATTTCATTGACTATTTATATCCATAAAAATGCTACTGCTATTATTGGAAATCCTTATAAAGCGGCTACCGGAGCAATCAGTGGTATTGTAAGTGTATATAATGGTGCACAAATTGCCCCCCGCAATATGGATGATTTGAGTGATTTTATTTCTACTTCTCCAATGATTACAGATGTAAATCCTGATAAATTAAGTTTTACGGCTGCCGGTGGTACTAAAACAGTGGAAGTTTCACTTGTTAATGCTGAAGGAAAATCGTTAAGTGTATCAAAACTGTCTGGTATATTAAATGCGTCTGTTAGTGGTACGACTGTAACTGTAGTGGCTGAAGCTAATACAGAATCAGAAGCTGTTAATCAGACTTTAACAATTTCCTTGGAAGGGGGGAATACAAAAGAAATACCGATAACAGTGGAAGGTGCTTCTACGGGTAATGAAGAAATTATAACTATTGATTTTACTCAGGAAGGTAGTTATCCTGCTGGCTTCCCGGCAAAATCAGCAGATAAAAAGACTGCTGCAGAAGCCTTTACAATTGACGGGCAGACTCTGACGTTGGAAGGAAGTAAAAATAATGGATATTATAGAGGGAAAAGTGGGAACGATTATTATCTATTAATTGGTAAAGCGAATGCTTATATAGAATTACCTACTGTCTCAGGGAAGAGATTACTCAAAGTTATTGTAACTTCAACTAATATAAGATCAGAGAAAGTATCTGTAGGCATTGTAGATTCTGATGATAAGGTGGTTGCTGGTGGTGAATCTCAAGTTTGGGCTGATAAAGCTAGTGTCTTGGATTTTACCTATAGTCTATCTGATACAAAAATAGATGCAAAATATCGTGTGAAAGTCACTAATGAAAATAATGCCCAATTTAGTAAATTGAAATTGATTTACGAATAATATTGGATATACTTTTCAAGTGCTAAGAAGAATCTGGCAACGTCTTTTTTAAGATTATTGCCAGATTCCTTAGCTCTTCTTAATGATGATGTTAGGGGAGAAAAATTGATGATTCACTAAAATTGATTAGAGTGAAAATAAAAGAAATACTAATAAATAAGAGTCTTCTTCTTTTATTGCTAACCGTGTTTTTTGTCACAGCCTGTAATAATGAAGATGATTCAGCTACATCTACAGAAGTAGAAGTCGTTTGGAAAACATCTCCTACCGTTACCTATGAGCAAGGTTCCGCCACAATACTTATTACTGGTGAGATAGGAACTAAATGGACGGCAGAAGTAACGGCGGGAACAGATTGGTGTTCTTTCAACTACTCCGATTATAGCGGTGGAGGAATGTCAACGCAAGGTGTTGTGAAAGAGGGTGTGAATGCCTTATACCTTTATTATTCTGTGAATACAGGTGCAGAAAAGCGGGTAGCAGTTGTTTCTATTACCTTTGAAGGGGATGAAAGTCCACGGACGTTGCAGTTGACACAGGTAGCTCATGGAGAGACTACATTGCCTGCGTTTGAGAAGTGGGCGGAAACACCAGTTGAGAAGGAGAATACAAATTACACCTATATTACTCACTATGTAAAGTTGAACGGTAAAACGGTTCGTAATTATTCTCTTTGTTTTGACAAGGCGAAGAAAGCGGCTTTATGGGTAGCTTATCCGTTGCATAAAGCATATATTGGTAGTGTATCTCGTTCAAATGACTGGGTTTATGATCCTGATATTGATGAGAACTATCAAGCATATTTGCGTAGAGCTTATAAAGAGTATCCTTTGTATGATCGAGGACATCAATTGCCTTCTGCAGATCGTACGGCTACATCCGAAATGAATGATCAGACCTTTTATTTCTCCAATCAGACACCACAACTTGGAACATTAAACCAACATATGTGGGTAAATCTGGAAACGAAGGTACGCAATTATATCTGTTCTGATACTTTGTATGTAGTGACGGGGGCTTTGTTTGATGGCAACAGTACAGCTACAGACAACAATGGAAAATTGATACCTGTGCCCGGACATTATTTTAAGGTATTGCTGCGCACGGTAAATGGGAATACAGGGAAGGCTGTTTCTGCCTGTTCTGCAAGCGAATTGAAAACGATTGGCTTTTGGGTGGAGCACAAATCTTATGGAAATATACAACCCCCGCGTAGTATTTGCACTAGTGTATCGGATATAGAACAGAAAACGGGACTCACATTTTTCCCGACTATTCCGGAAGCGGTGAAGCAAGATTATAATCCGGCAGATTGGAATATAAATTAAAAAGTAAAAGCTTATGAAGAGATTATTGGCTTTCATAGTAGCGTTCTTTCTCGTAGTTTCTGTGGGGTATGCACAGAAGAAACCATATAAAGTTGTGTTTTATAATCTGGAGAATTTTTTCGATACAGTGAATGATCCAGACATAAAGGATGATGAATTTACCCCAGAGGGAGCGAAGAAATGGACTGTGGAAAAGTACAACAAGAAACTAGGCAATGTTGAACGGGTATTTTTTGATATTGCATCTATTGATAAAAGTTATCCGATAGTGATTGGAGTTTCTGAAATAGAAAATCGAAATGTATTGGAGGATATAGTAGCTACTCCAAAACTAGAGCGTGCTAATTATCGTATTGTTCACTATGACTCTCCGGATGCTCGTGGAATTGATGTTGCTTTTTTATATCGTCCGGACATCTTTCAACTGGAAGGGGAAAAAGCAATAAAAGTAGAGTTTCCTGATGAACCGAATTTCCGCACTCGTGACCTTCTCGCCATGTGGGGGAAAATAGAAGGAGAAGATTTTCTTTTTATGGTAAGCCACTGGCCTTCGCGTTTGGGAGGTAAGGAAGCCTCTGAGTCAAAGCGTATAGCGGTAGGAAAACAAATGCGAGGCTTTGCTGACTCGATAAAGCAAATTAAGCCGGAACTGAAGGTTGTAATGATGGGAGATTTTAATGATGACCCTGTGGATAAAAGTATAACTGAAGGCTTGGGAGCAAAATTGAAGGTTAAAGAGTTGCAAAAAGGAGATTTTTATAATCCTTATGCAGTCATGTTGAAAGCCGGATATGGAACTTTGGCTTATGGAGATGCTTGGAATATCTTTGATAATATTGTAGTGACGGAGAATTTGGTAAATGACGACAGGGATAAGCTGAGGATACAGAAGGCAGAAGGAGCTAAATTCTATGGAAACATTTTCAAGCGCCATTATATGGTACAAAAGGAAGGACAGTATAAGGGATATCCTTTACGTACGTATGTCGGGAATACTTTTCAAGGTGGATATAGTGACCACTTCCCTGTATATATTTATATTGGAAAATAAAAAACTTACTTATGAAATTAAAAACATTATTGCTTTTATTGTTGTCTTTGGTTTCATTGACGGGTGTTGCACAAAATACAAGCGGCATTAAAGGTACGGTTTTCTCACGTACCACACGCGCCAAGATAGACAATGTGAAGGTTACATTGACTCCGGGCAATGTGACTACAATGACTGATGGAGCAGGTCAGTTTATTTTTGAAAACTTGTCAGCAGGTGAATATTCCTTGTTTTTCGAAACGCCTGAATTTGAATCTCTGACTCTTCCGGTACGTGTAGACAAATCAGTACGGGAATTGCGTGTAGTGATGGTGCCTGAAAGGACTGTTATGGTAGATGATGCTATCTTTGCGGAGTTTGATACCGAAACGGCTGAGGATGCCCAATCCCTGCCTTCATCACTATCTGCTTCAAAGGATGTTTTCAACAATATCGCTTCATACCAATTTAGTGAAATGCGTTTCAATCTCCGTGGTTATGATTCACAGTATTCAGATGTTTATCTGAATGGTATTCAACTAAACGATGCAATGACAGGATACACACCTTGGTCTTTGTGGAGTGGCTTGAATGATGCTACTCGTAATCAGGAAATCTCTTCTGGATTAAATATGAGTGAGATGGGAGTAGGTGGTATTGCCGGGACTACTAATATTAATACCCATCCGTCTCAAATGCGTAAAGGATTTCGTGCGAGTTTGGTGAATGGTAATTCCACTTATCGCTTTCGGGGGATGCTTACATATGCTTCGGGATTGCAGGACAATGGATGGGCTTATGCTGTTTCCGTTTCTACCCGTCAGGGAGGAAACTCGTATGTAGATGGAGTTTATTATAATGCCTATGGATATTTTGCTTCTGTTGAGAAGTTATTTAATGATCAACACCGCTTGAGTTTAATGGTATTAGGTGCACCTACGGAACGTGGTGCACAACAAGCTTCTACTCAAACTGCTTATGATTTGGTTGGTAATAATTATTATAATCCTAACTGGGGATGGCAAAGTGGGAAGAAGCGGAATGCGCGTGTACGTAATTACCACGAGCCAATTGCGATGTTGAATTATACATATAATATAGATGAGCGCTCACAGTTGGATGTGGCTTCCTCATTACGCTTTGGTAAAAATGGCTATTCGGCATTAACATGGTATGGAGGACCAGATCCACGTCCTGATTATTATCGTTATCTGCCTGATTACTATAAATATGAGAATACATCGACAGGAGCGTGGCTTGAGGAGGCTTGGAAAGCAAATACGGACAATATACGCCACATCAACTGGGATAACTTGTATGATATTAATCGCAGCCAGCTTGAAGATGCCACTTACGGAAGCGGGCACCGTGCTGTCAATATGATTGAAGAACGTCATACAGATCAATTGGATTGGAATTTATATACTCAGTTCTCTCATCTTTTTAAAGATAACTCAAAGTTGACTGGTGGCTTGAATTTCCGTCGCAATCGCACGGAGTATTACAGCCAAGTGAAAGACCTGTTGGGGGGTGATTACTGGGTAGACATAGACAAATATGCGGAACGTGATATGGGAATTATGAATCCGGATCGTTATCAGAATAATTTGGATTATTACGAAGAATATGGTAAGGCTCCTATTGCTAAGAAAGGTGATAAATATAGTTACGATTATTATGGTCACGTGATTAACGCACGCGCATGGGCACAATACAATTTCAATATCCAAAATCTGGAGATAGGTTTGGGAGGTGAATTAGGGAATACTACATTGTGGCGTCATGGTCTTTGGAGAAAAGGATTGTTTCCTGATAATTCACAGGGGGATTCAAAGAGGCAGAACTATTTGACTTACAAAGCAAAGTTGAACTTCCGTTATAAAATTTCTGCTGCCCATACATTGGAGGCAAATCTTGTTTATATGCAGGATGCGCCGGCTTTCCAATATGCCTTTATTTCTCCCCGGACTCGTAATTCAGAAACCCCGGGTGTATCTGCTGAAAAGGTTTTTGGTGTGGATGCCTCTTACAATTTCCGTTCAGGAGACTTTAGAGCACGTGTTTCGGGATACTACACAACTTTCAATGATCAGACCAAGGTGATTTCTTACTACTCTGATACAGAAACCGGATTCTCCAATTTTGCTATGAGCGGAATTGATAAACGTCATTTTGGCTTGGAAGCTGCCGTGTCTATTCCTTTGTATGAAGGATTGGCGTTGAAGGGGGCATTGAGCTGGGGACAATATACTTATAATTCAAATCCTAACTATGTGCATGTTCAGGATAACAACGGAACGCTTTATGAAGGTGTTGATGGAGCTGGTAAGGTTTATTGGAAAAACAAACGGGTAGAGAGTACTCCCCAGTTAGCTGCTAATATAGGGTTGGCTTATCGTAGCCGCAACAATATCTTTGTTTCATTGGATTGTAATTATTATGACCATATGTATCTGTCTATGTCACCGATAGCTTTTACTGATATGGCTTTGACACCTTCAATGATGACAAATAATGATAGACTTGAAAAAGTGAGAGGACAAGAAAAATTTGATGCTGCTTATGTTTTGAATGCAAGTGTAGGAAAGAATTGGTATATTGATCGTAAGTATACTTTGGGATTCAGTTTGAGCGTTGACAACTTACTGAACAAGCAGGATATTAAGACTGGTGGTTATGAACAACTGCGTCTGTCTTCTCAAAACACTGATGGAAGCACTGAGAAATATTATGAAAAGTTCAGTCCTAAGTACTTTTATATGTTCGGAACTACTTACTATTTGAATCTGTATTTCCGCTTTTAACCAACTATTTAGTAAAATGAATGAATTATGATGAATAGATTCTTACATATATGTTTGGCTGTAATGCTGGCAATAGGATTTGCCGGTTGTTATAACGACTTTGATGAACCGGCTAAAGCTAAAGTTTGGACGGATGCGGACTTTGATGGACAAATTATTTCTATCCGTAATTTCAAGCAATTATTTTATGATGCTTATGGTACGGCAGGATTGTCAAAGACTTTGGAAATTACTGATGATTATGTGATTAAAGGGAAAGTGATTTCTAGCGATCAAGCGGGGAACGTATATAAGTCAGTGTATATTTATGACGGGACAGCAGCTATAGAGTTGAAGCTGATGGTAAATAATTACGTTTATTATCAGGTAGGACAAACTCTATACATAAAGACAAAGGGACTGGCAATCGGTAATTACCGATATATGTTGAGTGTTGGTTTGATGCCTACGGATGAGGATGTAGAGAATGGATATGCCAATCGTAACATTGAAACTTTACTGCAAGTGAATGAACATGTTTTTGAAGGTGAGCAGGGTACTCTGAGTAATGATGACGTTCTAGTTGTTACACCAGAGAACTATCAGACTGTATTAGATACAAATAATGATATTGATCTTTTAGGTCGTCTTATCCGTTTTGAAGGTTTAACCTATAAAGAGGGAAACTTTGATGGGGATAGGTACCCACAGTACTTGGAAGCAATATATGGATTTTCTACCACTGCTACTTACACAACTAAGTATTACAATGATGAAGGTTTGACGCCTACTTATGCTTATAACTATAGCAATGATCATTATTATGGCTCTTCTTTGTTTACTTATACAGAAAGCAATGAAACGTCGAAACTTAGCAATTTGATTGTTCGTGTAAGCGGTTATGCTAATTTTGCTCTTGTTCCACTGCCCAAAAACGGAGATAAAGGAGATATTACGGCTATTTATACGAAATATTCTTCTAAGACAGGAAGTTACATTAAATATCAGTTGTTAGTTAATAAGTTTACTGATATTAATTTTTAATAACTGATAAATTGCCATTAAGTATAAAACCGGTATGTTTCTCGAAAAAAATATACCGGTTTTATTATGATTATTATCGTTAATAAAGATCGTTGCTCCAGTGCCATGGTGCAAATCTTTTGATCGGCATTATCTTTGTCCTATTGTCTGGGGCAAGGAAATCAAAACCGTTTCTTCGGAATACATACAACCAATGCAGTATGTATGATCGGAAAGGTAGAAAAAAGAAGAAAAGGCTGGTGGCATAATCAAAACTAAAACAGCAGAAATGCGGGAGGGTTTATTAACCTCCTGTCAAAGAATATGCTCCTAGGTCATGGTTTGAGGAGGGAAGATACAGATATGTAAATAATATTATCCAAAAAGAAAGAAGATTGGAGATGTTGCCAAGATAAATGAAGGCATTGACTGAATTTTCCTAGTTTTAGCAATATCCAAGACGATGTCAACACTTAATCCAAGCTTGATTGTCTATAACTTTTCGATTTCTTTTGGCGATAGTCCGGTGGCTTTATGGATAGCAGTTGTGTCTATTCCAAGCGATTTTAAATTCTTGGCGATTTCGGATCGTTCTTCCAATTTTCCTTCCAATTTTGCTCCGTCTAATACATCATTTTGTATCATAATGGCACTTAGATGTTCGTTGTAAGCATGTTGTTCTTCTTTGGACATATTGTAATATATGAGTTTCCGGTGAGCTTCTTCCAGTCCGGGAGTTTTTGTGTCGGGGCGAATACAACCGGTTTTTAAGTATTCAATCCACTCTTCCAATGGAGTGACGGCCACTTTATCGAATTCATTCACGCGAATTAGAAAATATTCTGGAAAGATTTCTGCTGGAATCTTATGGATGATGGCGTCTTTTTCTTTGGTCGTCACTTCCAGTCTGTCTCCCGTATGTACTCCTGTGAAGTTATTTTGTCCATGATACAAAAAATCTTCTCCTTTGCCGATGTCGAAATACAGAATACTGATGGAATAGATCTTTTTCACCGCATAATAACGTTCTCCTAAAGAAATATGTTCTGTGATAGCTTTTGCCACTCCGTACAAGATCCGTTCCAGATAATAGAGTTCCCGTGTATTGTGTATCTCTACAATAATAATTTCATCCTTGCTGTTCTTGGCTTTAATGTCTACCCGGTTGAATTTATCATCAATCGTTTGTTGGTTACTTTCATTTTCCAATATCTCCATGATTTTCACATTTTCACCGAGAAGAACGGTCAAGAAGCCTTCCAGCACGCTGAAATTTGCTTTTTGGCGGAGAAGTCTCTTCACAACCTAGTCAAAGCGTATATATTGGTCTTGTTGTTCCATATCAACTTTATTTTTAGGTAATTGCAAAGCTACGACTTTTTTTAGATAATGGCTACTCTTTGACTTTATATTTGGAAATTAGAAAGAGGTTTCCTTTGGTCTGCATCATGCATCAGCCACTCTCTCAAATTTCGTTTTTCGGCATCGAAAGCGACTTCGACTCCGTTAATGATAACAGTTTTTTCAAGGCGGGGTATACTTCAGAATTCTACCACCCATTTTTCGATATTACGGGTTTTCTCACTGAAGTTAATCCCTATCTTGAATAGTTTCCGCCCATCCGCTTCGAAAGGTAGCGCATAGCGTTTGTCGTTAATCTGCTGTAAAGCCTCTTCTGCCGTGCCATTCAGCTTAAATTCCATAATATAAATGAATTTGTCTGTCTGCAGGACAAGATCTATACGCCCTTCATTGGTGTGGTATTCTACCTTAGTATAGAAACCAACCAGCTTGAAAACAATGAAAAGCACGTTCTCATAATGTAATTCCTGCTCTCGGATAACTTCGTAAGTCGTATCGGCGAAGAAACTCTGAAGGCGGTGGAAGAAAGAATTGTAGTCTCCGGAACGCACTTCATGGACAAACTTTTGAATTTCAAACGGAGATTCTACCTTATTCACATTCGCATAAAAAGGCAGTAGAAAACGAATAAAGCCTTCTTCTACTTCACGATTGGGGAAACCTAAACGATATATCCCAAATTCTCCATCATACCCTTTGATCGTGAGATATCCGCTTTGGTAAATCACCGGAATCGGGTTGGTTGATTCGGAGTCGATGCTGTTCAATACTTGCGCATCGGTTTCTTCGTGTGCCATCCGTTCCAGATCATAATGATGCTTTTTCAGTAATTTCACCAGATAGGTAGGTGTACCCGTCTCAAACCAATAGCTACCGAATTCTTTATATTTGAAAGCATTAAGCAGACTAAACGGATTGTATATGCCGATAGAATTGTGTGTAAAATGATAGCCATCATAAAATTCCTTTAGTTTGGAACAGAGTTTGTCATATGACAAACCTTGCGTCTCTGCAAATTCATGAAGTTCGATATCCAAATTTTCATGAAGCTCTTGGTCGCTGATACCGCAGATTTCAACATAATCTTTCCGCATCGATATGTCGTCCAAGTTATTTAAGTCGCTAAATACACTAACTTTGCCGAATTTAGTTACACCGGTCAAGAACGCGAACTTTATGCACCCATCCATTGTTTTGAGTGCCCCGTAGAAAGGTTTTAAGGTATCCCGGAATTGCTTTTGCAATTCTTCGTTGCCGATGGCTTGCAACATGGGTTTGTCGTATTCATCTACCAAAATAACTACACGCTGCCCTGCCTGTTTGCAGGCGCGTTCTATGATGCCGGCAAAACGCAGGGAAAATGAGCGCTCGGACGGTTCGGAACCATAGAGCTTTTCCCACGCAGTCAACGATTTATCGAGTATATTACCCAGACTTTCCGGTGTGTCGTATTTTTCGATATTAAGATCCAGATGCAATATCGGATATTTGGTCCATTCCTTTTCCAGCTTTTCTACTGCCAATCCTGCAAACAGTTCCTTTTTACCTTGAAAATAGGCTTCCAGAGTAGAAATAAGCAGACTCTTCCCGAAGCGGCGTGGGCGACTTAAGAAATAGTAACTACCGGTTTTTACCATTTGATACATCAATGCCGTTTTATCAATATAGAAATAACCGTCATTACGAATCTTTTCGAAATTCTGTATGCCAATGGGATAAATTTTAGTGCTCATATACTCCGGTTTTATAAATCAATTACACAAAGGTAATAAATTTCCGGGTACTTCATTGCTTTTAGAAAAAGGAAAGTATGAGTATAGTCGCTTTTAACTGAATGAAGTGTAGAAAACAGTACGTACTGTTTGAAGTCTATATTTTAATCCCTATATTTGTCTACATTTCAATTTTATAAGGATAGGCATTATGGATACTACTTTCAGAATATACCCGATAGGGATACAGAATTTTGAAGACTTACGCAATAATAACAACGTCTATGTCGATAAGACGGAGTTGATTTATCGTTTGGCTAATACCAATAAGGTTTATTTCTTGAGTCGTCCCCGTCGTTTCGGAAAAAGTTTGCTGGTGTCCACTCTTGATGCTTATTTTCGGGGGAAGAAGGAGTTGTTTCAAGGTCTGGCAATGGAGCGTTTGGAGAAAGAGTGGAATGTCTATCCGGTGTTGCATCTTGATTTCAGCATGACGAAGTACACAGCTATGTCTGATTTGGAAGAACGTTTAAATCTTCAACTTCGTGAATGGGAACGAATTTATGGTAATGATCCGGAAGAAGAAGGTTATGCGGCTCGTTTTTCCGGAATAATAAAAAGGGCATATCAGCAGACTGGTTTACAGGTAGTAGTACTTATCGACGAATACGATGCTCCCTTATTAGACAGTAACCATTTGCCGGAACTGCAAAATGAACTTCGTGAAGAAATGCGGAAATTCTTCAGTCCCTTGAAAGCGCAAGGAGAATATCTTCGTTTCCTTTTCCTGACAGGTATCAGTAAATTCAGTCAAATGAGTATTTTCAGTGAATTGAATAATTTGCAGAATATCAGTATGAGAGACGATTATAGTGCTATCTGTGGTATAACCGAACGGGAGTTACGTACACAATTGAAAACTGATATTGAAATGATGGCGCAGGCTAATAATGAAACCTACGAGGAGGCTTGTACGCATCTAAAACAACAATATGACGGATATCATTTTAGTAAAAACTGTGAAGGTATTTACAATCCATTCAGTCTGTTCAATGCATTTGCTCAAAAGAGTTATGCCAATTTCTGGTTTTCTACCGGGACGCCTACATTCCTGATAAATATATTGCAGCAGAGTCATTTTGATATTCGCGAATTGGATGGTGCTATGGCTACTGCAGAGCAGTTTGATGCACCAACGAGTGTTATTACCGATCCTCTTCCTGTACTTTATCAAAGTGGTTATCTTACCATCAAGGGATATGATCCGGAGTTTCAACTCTACACATTGGCTTATCCTAACAAAGAAGTGCGGAAAGGATTCATAGAATCTCTGATGCCCGCTTATGTGCATTTACCTGCCCGTGAAAATACATTCTATGTAGTCTCTTTTATCAAGGATTTGCGCGCCGGAAAACTGACCGAATGTCTGGAACGAATAAGATCTTTCTTTGCTTCGATTCCCAATGATTTGGAAAATAAGCAGGAAAAACATTATCAGACAATCTTCTATTTGCTGTTCCGTTTGATGGGGCAGTATGTAGATGCAGAGGTGAAGAGTGCCATCGGACGGGCGGACGTAGTAGTAAAGATGCAAGATGCCATTTATGTCTTTGAATTTAAGGTAGATGGAACACCGGAGGAAGCTCTGGAACAGATAAACAATAAAGGATATGCTATTCCTTATCAGCCCGATCATCGGAAAGTGGTGAAAATAGGCGTTAACTTCGATAGTGCGACAAGAAGCATTGGTGATTGGAAAATCGTAGAGGAAGTATGATTCTTTCTCTCCCTGTTGATTTCGTCAATTCCTCTTTCAACCTATCACCATCATCCTGAAACTCTTTATTCATCGTATTTACAGAGTGGTGATAGGTCATCCCTAACTTATCACCGTATCTTTCACCTATCACCTTGTAGAAAAACGTATATTTATGCTCTTTTCGGCTTGATTCGAACCACTTTATAAACATTCCCGCGCTTGGTGTGTATAGAAGGCACTTGATTCTTTTGCAATATTCTTCCGAATTGAATAATATTGCAATCGGATATATGAATTCTACTGTCGTGTTGCACCTGTTCCAGTATCTCAATAGCAAGAAGTAACTCATATTCTTTGTCCTCTTCTTTAGCAGCCCGGAAAAATTGGTGGAATAACTGCTCCGCAATGGGAACTACTTGAAATTCCTGATTGGCTTCGGTCATCACCTTTTCATCTTCAGTGTCGAACCAGTAACGTTCTCCCCTGTAAATATCGTGCATTGCTTGCGCATAAAGTTGTTCGTAATCAATTGGAGAACAGTCAATCGGACCGGTCACATTGATAACAATGTAGCGTCGGCTTCCGGAAGTGTCAGTCAGTAAATCCTTGTGGTTGCTTGTTCCTATAAATGAAGCGTAACGGCGCATCTCTTGTGTGGCTGTGCCGTGAGGACGACGGATATTAACCACGGGCTTTTGCAGGATATGTTTCAGGAAAGCCTGTTGATTCACTCTATTCTGATCGAACTCGTCCATGTTGATGAGCGCAAAACGGTTTAGAGCCAGCTCGGCATCCCTTTTATTACTGAAATCAATGCGGTCGGTGTAATATATCTGTAATTCCGGCGGCAACAAACTCCGGCAGAAAGTCGATTTTCGATAAGCTTGCGGTCCGACAAGTAGCGGTACTGTACAATTGGCATACTTTCGATCGGTGTGACGCCAGTGTTCCACCATATTTAGAAACCAGCGGTAAAACAGATCCGGCCAGTGAGCGTTGTTGCAGGGAACACGGGAAGCCAGTTCACGAATCCGGTCGCGTCCGTCCCAGCGGACATCCACTCCGAAAAGAAAATCCTCAATAGGGCTGAATATCGGGATGCGGTCGGAATCGAGGTAACGGATCACGTCCCGGTCCCATAGGTTGAGGCCCTCCAGACGTGCGTTCATGGCGATACTGTTGCGTATACGGTTGGTGATGGGGCGGAAACAAAAACAAAAGGTGTTCCGTTCGCGAAATTCCGTAACAGTCGTCATTGTGTTGTAACGAAATTCGTATCGGCGTTGCATAAACTCTTCCGTTCGAAATTCCAGTTCCTGTTCGGTTGATAAAGGTGATTTTTGTCCGAATCCTTTGGCTCCTGTATATACGTTCTGTATGGTTTGCCGGATGAGAAATTCTTTCTTTTTGGTGTAGAAATGAGCGATTGCCCAACGGGCTGTTTCTTCTTCCGGTATGCCTGCCTGAAAACAGTTTTCCCCCAGATGGACCAATAATGGCTTGAGATCTTCGTCGGAATGTAGGTGTATGTTGGGGTGAAGTTCGCTTAATGAATGGTAAGCCTTGTTCAGGGCTGCTTCGAAGAGTGCGGACAAAGTGTCAAAGCTGTCATAACCGGGAATCAGCCGTTTGAAAGGAGATGTTTCTGCCTGTACGGATTCTTTGTAGGTTGTGTCCGATGGCATTTCCAATGGCTGACGCATATAAATGACGGTGGAGTCGGGATTATAGTAAAGTTCCGGATCACACGTTTGCCGGCAGAATTGCTCCAATGTCGGATTTTTCAGTTCGATGGAGTAGGAGAGTGCCGGTTGATAAAGGCTGACGGCTTTTCTGTAGGCGTGAGCTTGGAATATTTCTGCTTCTTCCCGGTCTTTAGGAAGTGATTTGTCCGGGCGGGTGAAGCGTAGCCATATTTTTACGGAATGACCGCTGGAACCCATAAAGGCGGCAAAAGTCTGTGTAAGTTCTGCTGCTTCCTGTTTGATACGGTTTACTTCCGTCCGGTTTGCCAGATGGTTTACTTCTATTTGCACAATGCCGTTATATCCGGTCATTTGTGCGCCATTTGTTGTTTTGCGGAAGTTAGCCGCAGGGATGACTTTGGGTAGTTTTTGAGCAGCTTCCAGTTTGCTGTCCGGTGAGGCATAACGTATGCTTGTCCGTAGATTACTTATCGGGCGGGCTTTCGTTTCATGCTTCATCGCTTCTATTTGTAGGTTTATGTCCAACGTCCGCATGGTTGATGTTCCGTTGTTGTCCCGCATCAAAGTAAGTTTCATGTTAAAAGTGTTTATTGTTATGCCTCTTTATTAAAGGCTCATAAAGATAGGCTTTATTATCCGGTTTGCCAAGCTATATCGTACTTATTTATTGTTTATTTCATGGGACGGATTCTGTTCTTTTATGTGGTCGCAAAATTCTATTGTGGAGAGAGCTTATCGCATGAATATACTAAAATGAAGAATGTAGTTCATTACGGGATAAAAAATGTTTCATGCCTCAAAACACTTGGTTTCAAGGCTTGAAACTCTTGTTTCCCCGGCTTGAAACTTTAGTTTCACCATGGGGAAACAAGAGTTTCATCAGCAGGAAACTAAAGTTTCTAGCCTTTGGAACTAAGTGTTTCAAGCCTTGGAAACAAGAGTTTCTAAGTATGAAACAAAGATTACTCCTTATTAAAATGACTGTTTGCTATAGGCTTTTTTCAAAAATCAAGCGGTGATAGGTGATAGATGTGGTGATAGGTTAATGACAACCTGTCACCGTTCTGAAAGTACGATGAATAAAGGATTTGGTGATGCCGGTGATAGGTTGAAAGAGGATTTTCATTTTTATGTATGAGAGAGTTTGATGGATATACATAACTTCCAGCATTTATTTCCCTATTTCCACCACATTTAAAAAAATATGTATATCTTTGTCATGTGCTTTCTGCTCATCAGCGTGATGAAACTAGCGGGAAGCAGTATATATTACTAAATTGAGTATATGTGTATTATCTCTCACCTCTAAAAATAGCAAGTTTAAGTAAAGAGAGATGATTCGACAGATACTCCACGTGAACGGCTGTATATCAACATATCCGTAAAAGATGTGTTATATATAAACGATTGACGTGGGTGTCTGTTGTTATCATTGTCTTTTACGAGGGTATTGCTAGCCTTAGAGGTAGATAATGGTGCAACAGCATTCACGTCTTTCTTGTGTCCGGTCGGTTATGATTACCCCAAAAAGTCTAACCTAAACAATTCCCCGTCCGCCCGAAATACAGAAAACGTGAATGCCCGTTGCTCCACATAAACAAAATAATATTCAATCTTTATTGTGGAACACATTAAAACAAATGTATTATGTCGAAATGGATTAGCGTAGAAGAAGCGGCGGTCAAGTATGGAATTAACAAAGAGGTAATCTGGCTTTGGGCGGAGATGAAAAGATTCCCTATGTCATATGAGGGAGCTATCACTGCTGTTGATGAAGAAAGTCTTGAAGGATTCCTGCATCAGAATAAGGATCGAATTACAGCCGAGTATATCGACACATTGGAAGAGCTGTGTATTGGAAAGACAAAGATTTGTCTTTTATATGCTGAAATCATCGGTTATCAAGACAAAGAACTTCTGAATCAAAGGGAGCAAATCGCCCGGATGAAAGAAATACAAACTGTTATAAAAAGGCAAAACAGCCGACTCCGGGACTGCGAAAAAGTGTTCACGGAATATGAAGAGAACTTTAGTTCCTGTTGGATTGGAAGAATCTGCGCTAACTTAAGGCGGCTGATACGGTTGATACGACGGTAAATATTATCCATCTCATTTATTTAAAGATACCCTTGAACAGAAATGTTTAAAAATACTAGAAATATACTGTCATAAGATTTTTTATCCATTCGTTTTATATTCTTAACTCCGAAAAATTCGTAAGCGTTGATAAACCAATTACTTTTGGCTCCTGATTTCGCAGCATTTTTGAATATTCTGCGTCTAATAAACATAAACTAAATATTTCTAGTCATGAAACACAGACTGTTACTACTATTGCTATTCGTGTTCGCCACGTCTGTGGCTGGGTGGGCACAAAAATCCACGGCTCCTTCTTATACCATCAAAGGAGTGCTTCTTGATTCTTTAACACAAGAAGGAGAACCGTATGCCACGATTAAGATTACTCCCAAAAATGCTCCGGATAAAGCTGTAAAGATGGCGGTCACAGGGGCGAATGGTAAATTTCAGGAGAAACTGAATGTCGCTGCAGGCAGTTATATAATCACGATTTCTTCCATTGGCAAGTCGCCTATAGTAAAAGAGTTCACTTTAAAACCTTCGGTCAGGGAGATTGATTTGGGAACGATGATTTCTTCAGAAGCCAATAATGTGCTGAAAGGAGTGGAGGTTGTTGCACAGAAACCTTTGGTGAAGGTAGATGTGGATAAGATCGAATATAATATTGAAGATGATCCGGATTCAAAATCGAACAGTATATTGGAGATGCTTCGGAAAGTCCCTCTGGTCACGGTGGATGGAGAAGACAATGTGCAAGTGAACGGCAGTAGCAGCTTCAAGATCCATGTGAATGGAAAGCCCAATAATATGATGAGTAATAATCCGAAGGAAGTACTGAAAAGTATGCCGGCAAATACAATTAAATATATTGAGGTGATTACTTCACCGGGAGCCAAATATGATGCGGAAGGTATCGGAGGTATTTTGAATATCGTCACAGTGGGTACCGGATTTGAAGGATATACGGCTACTTTCAGAGGAAATGCCAGTAACAACGGAGTAGGTGCCGGCACTTATGCAATGGTGAAGCAGGGCAAACTGACGGTTTCTGCCAACTACAACTATAATTATAATAATAGTCCGCGCAGCTATTCCGACAGTTACCGGGAGAATTATGAACCTGATAAGGAGAATGAAAAGTTTCTGGAATCGGAAAGCAGTTCCAAATCGAAAGGTAATTTCCAGTATGGCAATTTAGAAGCCAGTTACGAGATTGATACGTTGAGGCTGCTGACTGTGGCTTTCGGAATGTATGGTAGCAATGACAAAAGCAACAGTGGCGGAACTACGATTATGCACGGAGCTGATCGTCAGGATTTTGCATATCGTTATAGAACGGACAATCATGGAAAAGGATCATGGTATTCCATCAACGGTAATATAGACTATCAACGTACTTCCCGGAAGAACAAAGAACGGATGATTACCCTTTCTTATAAAATCAACTCCCAACCTCAAACGAATGATTCCTATAATACTTATCTGGACATCGAGCCTGATGAGAATAAACTGGATATCATCAAAGAACTGTCATTGAAGAATTTCCATTCGGACGGAAAGACGAACACAATGGAACAAACTTTCCAGGTAGACTATACCACTCCGATTGGAAAGTTGCATACGCTTGAAACCGGTGCTAAATATATTTTCCGGCGCAACTCCAGTGATAATCGGTTTTATGACACCGAAGGGGAAAGTGAAAACTATGCATATAATGAGAAACGTAGCAGCGAGTACCGCCATCTGAATCATATCCTTTCCGCTTATGCCGGATATACGCTGAAATACAAGGATTTTACTTTCAAACCGGGACTTCGTTATGAGCAAACCATACAGGAAGTGAAGTATCTGGTCGGTGCAGGCGAGAATTTCAACTCGAACTTTAGCGATCTGGTTCCTTCCGTCTCCTTGGGAATAAAACTAGGTAAGACGCAGAACCTCCGCGGCGGATATAATATGCGTATCTGGCGACCGGGCATTTGGAACTTGAATCCTTATTTTGATAATCAGAATCCGATGTTTATCAATCAGGGAAATCCGAACCTGAAGAGTGAGAAGAGCCATTCGTTTGATTTGTCTTACAGCAGTTTCACCGCCAAGTTCAACATCAATCTCTCTTTGCGCCATTCTTTCAATAACAATGGAATCGAAAGAGTCAGCCGCCTGATTACCGATAAAGACGGAGAAATATTTGAAGGAGGTCATAAAGCTCCTTATGGGGCTTTGTATAGCACGTATGATAATATTGGCAAAAGCCGGGAAACTGGATTGAACTTTTATCTGAACTGGAATGCTTCTCCCAAAACGAGGATTTACATCAATGGGCGTGGAAATTATAGTGATTTGCGGAGTCCTGCCCAAGAGTTGCATAATTATGGATGGAATGCCTCTGCGTATGGAGGTATTCAGCAAACCTTACCGGGAAAAGTCCGTTTGAGCTTGAACGGAGGGGGAAGTACACCGCGTATCAGTTTGCAGGGAAGAGGTTCGGGATATAATTATTATAGCTTGGGATTGAGCCGTTCTTTCCTGAAAGAAGAACGTCTTTCTTTGAATATTTATTGTAGCAATATCGTAGAGAAATACAGAACTTACAATAATCACACGGAAGGAGTTAACTTTATCTCGAAAAGTTCGAGTAAATATCCGAGCCGGTATTTCGGCTTTAGTGTCAGCTATCGGCTTGGAGAGTTGAAAGCCAGTGTGAAGAAAGCTGCGCGCAGCATCGACAATGATGATGTGAAAGGTGGCGGAGAAGGTGGAAACACGGGTGGCGGAGGTGGTCAGTAGACCACTTCCACGCACCGTAGTTCCCATTTATTTCTGTCTCACGTCTTGCTTGTTGGTGTTAAAACCAAGTTTGGTCAATCCGGCTTGTACGTCGGGATGGCTCATGAAAAGGTTCCATAACAACCCTGTCCGGTAATTTTCGATCATTACAGCGATAGGTCCTTGGTCGATAGCCAGATACCGTTGCGGATACCAATTATCCGTTTCGCTGAAAGCATCATAGAATCCGAAAGGACCGAACACTTTATCCCCCATGCCATACAAATGGCGCATTACCTGCATGGAATACTCCGGTGTATAGACAATCGATGAAAGTGCGGCGGTAGGGGAGATGACTCCTTTGTCGTCCTGCTCGTTGGGTGAATGAGCTGCATATCCATCGACGGAGTAACTGGCGGTCAGTCCCCAACAATCCGGTCCGAAACCTTTGTAATGTTTGGGGTTGCGGATGCAGTAAGCGCGGTTGACTAATGTCAGGTTGCGCATCTCGTGGAAGTAGCTGGGGCAGTATTCATCTTTCAATCCCACCGGATCAAGTCCGAGGAAAGAATATTGAGCCCAGAAAAGCGGTCCGGCTTCCGTGCCCTGATAGCGGAGATGCAATTCGATTCCTTCTACTTTGTGTGGAGAGACGATGGCTCCGTTCTGTGCCCAACCGTCATGATAAACGGCTGCAGGTACTCCATGTGTGGGAGAAGCGGCAGCAAGAATATACATAATCATACATTCGTTGTAACCGTGTACGGGGAAATCCATTTCCCAGCCATACGTCGGACTCCAATGCCAGTAGAGGACATTTTGCCCGCCTTTCCGATACCAGTTCCAGTCGACATCCCGCCAAATCCGGTCGATACGTTGAGCGAGTGCTTTCTCTTTCTCATTTCCGTTGACGTAATATTGGTGCACGGCAAGCAGACCTTGTATGAGGAAAGCTGTCTCTACCAGATCGCCTCCATTGTCTTTCTGACCGAACGGTTTCACCTTTCCGGTATCACCATACCACCAGTGGGGGTAGGCTCCGTGGAAACGGTCTGCTTTTTCGAGGAAAGAAACGATGCGTTCCATCCGTGCCCGTCCCTCTTCGCGGGTGACGTAGCCGCGGTCGATTCCCGCAAGGATAGCCATGATGCCGAAACCGCTGCCGCCGGAAGTGACTACATTGGCATCGTTTTCAGGATATACGCCGTCCACATGATACCGTTCGGGAGCCAGACCGCTATTCGGTTCGGCACCTTCCCAGAAATAGAGGAAAGTCCGTCGCTGAACGGTGTCCATCAGGGCGTCGTCCGACAGGGAGTCGGTGGCGGCAGTAAGGTTGTCATTCTTGCTTTTCCCTTTACAGCTTTGGAAAGTCAGGGCGATGGCGGATAGAAACAGTAACATGAGCGGAAGTGCGCTCATCACTGCGATTCTTTTATATTTATCGTTCATAATCAAGGTCATAATTTATAGGATTAGGCACGGATTACACGGATTTCACGGTTTTAGGAATTGTGGTTACATAAAACAACAGCGTAATCCGTGTAATCCGTGCCTAAAAGTTTAGTTCAATGTAAATTTCGCAGTTTTCACATCCCGGCTGTTCGTGCCGATCATCACTTCAAAGTCGCCCGGTTCGGCAACCAGTTGCAGGTCATAATTATAATACCGTAGCATTTCCGGTGCAATCTTGAAACGGACAATCTTCATCTCTCCCGGTTCCAGGAATATTTTCTGAAAGCCTTTCAATTCTTTGACGGGACGGGTGCTGCTGCCTACAACGTCGCGGATATAAAGCTGTACTACTTCCGTGCCGGGCCATGTGCCGGTATTGGTAACTTCCACTGCTGCGGTCAATGATCCGGTCATGTCCATGCTGGAATGGCTCAAGTCGATATCACTGTAAGAGAAAGTAGTATAAGAAAGACCGTAACCGAACGGATAAAGCGGATCATTATCCACGTCGAGATAGTTACTGCGGAATTTCTCAAACCATTTACCTTCTTTCAAAGGACGTCCGGTATTCTTGTGCGCATAATAAAGAGGTATCTGGCCTACGTTCTTCGGGAAAGTCATAGTCAGTTTACCACCCGGATTGACATAACCGAAGAGGGCGTCGCCAATGGCGTAAGCTGCTTCACTACCTCCAAACCATACATTCAGAATGGCGGGCACGTGTTCCTGTTCCCAAGTCAACGTAAGCGGACGACCTGTAAATAATACCAGTACTACCGGTTTGCCTGTCTTTAAAAGCTCTTTCAACAGGTTCTGCTGTACATCGGGAATGTTTAAATCCGTGCGGCTGCTACTTTCACCGCTCATTTCGGAAGATTCGCCTAAGGCAGCGATGATAATGTCCGACCGGCGGGCTACGTTCAACGCTTCATCCAACAATTGTTGGTCGGTGCGGTTATCGCGGTTCAGGGAACGACCGAACATCGTTGCCCGTTCTTCGTAACTAGCATCACTAATCAGATTACTTCCTTTGGCGTACATGATATTCGCTTTTCCGGCAGTCATCTCTTTCAGTCCTTCCACGAGAGAAGGGCAGCGGTCGAGCACGGCTGCTACGCTCCATGTACCCGGCATATTACTCCGGCTGTTTGCCAACGGACCGATCACTGCAATATTTCCTTTCGGATTGAAAGGCAGTAACGGATTTCCGTTCGGATTGCCGTCGGGACTGTCGTTTTTCAGAAGGACGAAACTTTCTGCTGCAATACTGCGGGCTGCGTCGCGATGCGCTTTGGTAAAGATATCGCGTGCCGGACGTTTCGGATCGCAATATTTATAAGGATTATCAAACAATCCCAGTTTATATTTGGCTTCCAGAATACGGCGGCAAGCCGTATTTAGCGTTTCCATAGAGACTTTTCCTTCCTGAACGGATTTCTTCAATGTCCCCACAAAGCCTTCGCTTACCATATCCATATCCACTCCGGCATTGATGGCACGGGCGGATACCGTTTGAAGATCACCGATACCATGGTCGATCATTTCTGAAATACCCGTATAATCGGTTACCACAAAACCGTTGAATCCCCACTGTCCGCGGAGAATGTCTGTCATCAGCCATTTGTTGGCAGTGGCCGGAATACCATCCACTTCATTAAAAGAAGCCATCACGCTACCTACACCTGCTTCAACGGCTGCTTCATACGGCAGCATATAATCATTGAACATCCGCTGCCGGCTCATATCTACGGTGTTATAGTCACGTCCTGCTTCTCCCGCACCATATAGTGCAAAATGCTTTACACAGGCCATGATTTCATCATTCCGTTCCATGTTCTTCCCCTGATAGCCGCGCACCATCGCTTCGGCAATCATAGCTCCGAGAAACGGGTCTTCGCCGCTGCCTTCGGACACACGTCCCCAACGAGGGTCGCGTGAAATATCCACCATCGGGCTGAAAGTCCATGAAATGCCGTCGGCACTGGCTTCTACGGCTGCAATGCGGGCCGATTCCTCAATGGCTGTCATGTCCCAAGTGCAAGACAGGCCGAGTGGGATAGGGAACATCGTTTCGTATCCGTGAATGACGTCCATACCGAACAGCAATGGAATTCCTAAACGGGATTGTTCCACAGCCTGCTTCTGTACTTCACGTATTTTCTCCACTCCTTTCAGGTTGAACAATCCTCCCACTTCGCCTTTCTTGATTTTAGCGGCAATATCGCTGCTTTTGGCTTGTCCCGTGGTAATCTCTCCGGTGACGGGGAGGTTCAACTGTCCGATCTTTTCTTCCAAAGTCATTTTGTTCATCAATACGTCGATGAAGCGATCCATATCCTGTGGCGACTTCTGTGCCGATGCGGTCAGAAAACCTGCGGCAAACAACAGGACGGATAGACTTAACTTTTTGTATATCATGCTATTATTTCTACTTTTATATCCATTCATATAAAGTCCTCCCTATATGTTGAATGTCCGGCACCGAAGAGGACATCGTTCGGCACCGAGAAACTTTTTTATTGATAGTCGGGGTTCTGTACCAGTACTCCTTTAGACTTGTCAATCTCTGTTTGAGGCAATGGCAGTAATGCGTTTTTGTCCTGATAATTTGTTTTACCGGCTGCGTGCAACACTTCCTTTGCAATACCCCAGCGAACAAGATCGTAGAAACGGTCGAATTCCATTCCCAGTTCCACGCGGCGTTCGTGGCGGATGGCATCACGCAATTCTCCCTGGTCGGTGGTCGTCACTTTAGGCAATATATTGGTATTGGAACCTCTGGCACGTGCGCGGACCTGTTCCAAATAGTCGATTGCTTCACCCGGGATTCCTTTTTCGTTGGCCGCTTCAGCTCCCATCAATAATACATCTGCGTAGCGGATCAAACGAATGTTTACCCAGAAGCCCTTGTTGGTATATTCTTTACGCAAAGCCGGATCGGTATATGCTTTCTTATTGAAGTAAGCCCCTATTGCCGGGGAAACCGGAGATTCGCCATAAGGCTCATTGGTGTTTTCCGGAGTGATAGGATCGCTGTCCGAGTGGCGGAAGTAGAGTAGGGTCGCGTTTTTACGTGGGTCACCCTGCTCGTAAGCTTGTGCCATATTTTCTGTTGCCATGTGCCATCCCCATCCCAAGTCCCATTGACCTGCTCCGCGCACACCCTGCACTTCACAAAACTGGCTACCGATAACGGTACTTTGAGGAAGGGCGGCAGTGGCTGTACATTGAAGTTCGAATATAGAACCGCCGTTGTTTTCACCGTCATCCGTGAAAATCTCGTTATACGGAGTTTTCAGGTTATAGAGTCCCTTGCTGATGACATCGGTGGAGGCTGTGTACATATTGTCCCAATCGTTGCGCATCATATAAGTACGTGCGTGTAAGGAACGGGCAGCTCCCCAAGTCAGTCGTCCGGTGTATTCGGTACTCCAAGTTTCCGGCAATGATTCTTCTGCTGTTTTCAGGTCCTTGTCAATCAGCTCATAGATTTTATCAGTGGTTGTCTTCGGGATATTGGCTTCCGATGCATCGTTGATTTTATAAGTCACCAAGGGGACTTCACCGAAAGCTCTTACCAAGTTGAAGTAGCAATAAGCACGGAAGAAAGAAGCCTCTCCCTTATTGATAATATCTTCAGCTTCTGTCTGTCCGGCTGTTTCTTTTTCTGCAATGGCGTCAAGAATGTCATTACATTGGTAGATGATGGCATAATTCTGCCCCCAATAAGCACCTAGCAGACCGTTGGTCGGCGTATACACGAAATCGTCATACATCTCGGCTACATCAGAACCATCGCTGGCGATACTTCCCTTTTCCGAATCTTCCGAACGGAAACAGTGGATGGCAAAAGCGGGAGGTCCGGCAGTGACATTATAGTTACGCATCATCGTATAGACATTATAAATCTTACCGTTGACAAGTGCGTTCGGATTATCATCTTCCGTGAACTGTCCTTGTGGACTGCGATCCAGAAAGTCGCTACAACTGCCTAGCGATAGTGTGGCTGCAGCGATAAAAATTGAGTATATATATTTATCTAGTTTCATACAATTATAGTTTTAAAGATTAAAGTTATATTCCGCATGGGAAAACTTGCCCGTGACACTCTGCCGTTAAAAAGTCAGGTTGATACCGAAGGTGTAGACTGCCGGTACGGGATAGCTGCCGTCATCTACTCCAAATGCGGTGGCGGTTCCTCCAAGTTCGGGAGTATATCCGGTGTTATGTTTCCACGTCTTCAGGTTCTGTATGTTGACATAGACTTTCAGAGCTTGCAGGCGTATTTTGGCAAGTAAGCTTTTGTCAAATGCATATGCTAACTGTACGTTGCGGATACGGAAGAACTTGCCGTCCTCAATGTAATATTCAGAGTTCAGGTTGTTGATGGAATGTTTGGTGTTCAGTAACGGTTGGGAGTTGGAGGTACCTTCTCCGTGCCAACGATCCATACGTTGTTCCAGATAGTTGAATTGGGCGAAGTTGTAGTTGTCCCATGTACGGAAAATCTGGTTCCCGCCTTGTCCCATCATGTCGATGCCTAACGACCAATTCTTGTAGTTTACTCCGAGGGAAAAACCATAAGTCACCTTTGGGGTAGGGTTACCTATCATGGTACGGTCCTCCGGGGTGATTTCTCCGTCACCGTTCACATCAGCGAATTTTAAGTCACCGGGTGTCACGGTAGCCAACGTGTTTTTAGGTGATGCGTCAATATCTGCTTGCGACTGATAAACGCCCGCCACCTTATAACCATAGAAATATCCGATAGGATAACCTGCCATTGTGTAACTTTGCTGTTTATCTCCGGCAATGATGGAATATCCTTCCTGAACAAGGCTTTTGACCTCATTCTTGATGGTAGTCAGGTTGGCACTGACGGAATATCCCCAATCACCGATCTGATCGCGCCAGGTTACTGCCATCTCCACTCCTTTATTCTGAATCTCTCCCAAGTTGCCGATGCCGGGGATTGTTCCGGAAATTCCGGGAACCTCGGCTAACAAATCTTTGGTGTTCTTCTTGTAGTAAACACCCTCGAAATGTAAGCGGTTGCGGAGCAAGTTCGTTTCAAATCCAGCTTCCCATGCTTCTACTTTTTCCCAACGGAGGTTAGGATTAGGCAGATAAGCAAGCTGGTATCCGGGATAAATGATGGACGGTTTGCCGAATACGGCGGAATAAGCATTGGTCAATAACGGTTCGGCAGGATAGGCCTTGTCCAGATTCTGGTTTCCTAATGTACCGTAAGATGCTTTGATTTTCAACATATCCAGCCATTTGATATCTTTCATGAATTCTTCTTCAGACATCAGCCAACCTCCACCCAGTGAGAAGAAGTTCTGCCATTCATTGCCTGTATAGGAGAAAGCGGAAGAACCATCCCGGCGGAAAGAACCGTTGAATAGATATTTACCTTTATAGTTGTAGATGACACGTGCAAGCATAGATACTGTGCTGCGTTCCCATTGGGTACTTCCATTGGTTGCGGTAGCCGCATCACCGATGCTGACAAACCATTTGTCCGGATCGCCCGGAATGACCAAGCCTACTCCCTGTTTGCGTGCTCCGTCCAATCGGCTCAACGAATTGTAGTAAGTAGTAAAACCGGCGGTAGCTGTCAGGTTATGGTTGCCGTTGTCGAAGCTGTTGGTGTATGTCAGCAGGTAGTCACTCTGCACTTTCGTTTCATTCTCTTTGAACTGGCTGACCTCGGTTTTTCCTGTTCCCAAAGTAGAAACACCTCCGTTGACAGTGGCATCATATACTTTCACAATCGGCGTATACGTACGCCCGTTGTTCGATGCATAGTCCATGGAGAACATGGCTTTGAAAGTGAAATGTTTCAGGAAGTCTACCTCACCGTAAATGTTACCGGATGCCCGGTAGTTCTCTGCTTTGGTAGTATTCGCTTTCAATTCGACGTCTACCATCGGATTGTTGATCTGCGCTTTCTGGAATTCGGGCAGAGCCGTATATAATCCATATTCTTCGTTATATACCGGAGCGATAGGAGCCGAACGAAGAGCGTTCAATACCTGTTTGGAATCTGCAGGAAGCATACGTGCTCCGTTAAACTGGAATCCGACTTTCAAAAAGTCTGTAATCTTATAATCATTACTGGCATTGATGGTCACCTTGCTGAATTTCTCATGCTCGATGTTTCCTTGTTCGTAAGAGTAGCCTACGCCCAGATAGAAACTATGTTTGGGGGAAGCTCCTGTAATACTGATGTTGTTGTTGGTAATGAAGGCAGTTTGGAAAATCTCGTCTTGCCAGTCTGTATTGGCATCCCAACCGCTATAATCGAATGGATTATCTCCTTGATTGGCAAGCTGTTCGCTATATAGCTCCTTGAATTGTGGGCCGTTCACCAGTTTCACTTTGTCCACCACTTTCTTGAAACCGAAAGAAGTGTTGATATTCACCAGTGTCTGTCCTTCTTTGGCTTTCTTTGTGGTGATGATGATCACACCGTTCGCACCGCGAACACCGAAGATAGCCAGAGATGACGGGTCTTTCAGAATCTCCATAGATTCAATATCCTCCGGATTCAGAAAATTAATGTTGTCGTTGAATAGCCCGTCGACAATGTACAGCGGTTTATATCCGTTGATGGAGTTTGTTCCGCGAATACGTATTTCCGGATCAGATCCGGCCCGGCCGGAGTTGACAATCTGCACACCTGCTACCTTTCCCTGCAGGGAAGACAGCGGATTCATAGCCGGTTTGTTGGCTATTTCTTCTCCTTTGACGTTGGTGATGGAACCTGTCAAGTCTCTTTTCTTTGCACTACCGTATCCGATAACGACTGTTTCGGCTAGCACTTGTGAGTCTTCTTTCAAAGTGACATTGATTACATTCTGTGCCCCCACTTTAACAGTCTGTGAAGTCATTCCCACGTATGAAAATGCCAGCACGTCCTCCGGTGTGACAGAGATTGAATATTTACCGTCCATATCCGTGATGGTTCCGGTGGAAGTTCCTTGTACGAGTACCGATGCACCGATCAATGGTTCATTGGCAGCATCCGTCACTGTTCCTGTCACCGTCTTTGTCTGTGCAAAGACCGATGTGGAGGTCAATAGCAGGCAAAAAAGCGTCATGATGCTCCTTGACCTGATGGCTTTTTTCTGAAGATGTTGTAAAAGTCTAGTCCTCATTGCATTAAATTTTTCCATTTGTTATTATTTAGGTTGAAGTCTTTTTTTCTGCCGTCTTTTGGCGAGAGTAACAAAGGAAACAAACGAAATTCAAAAAAGATTTGGGAAAAAAGAGAGGATGCTTGTTTTTAACACAAAAGGGTGAGGAGACTGTTGAAAAAGTTCAGACATGAACCGGTGTGGTTCATGCCTTTCCTGTTTTAAAACATTTGTTCCGCAGTGGTCATACATTGAATGACATCTTCTTTGCTGCCATTGAAAGGACCTGATTTCTCTATTTTTAATGTAGACATGGCGGCTGCAAAACGACCGGCTTCTTCGATGCCGGCACCTGATACCCGTTGATATAAATAGCCGATGGTATACGTGTCTCCACATCCCGTTGCGTCTACCACTTCTCTGGGCTTATAAGCCGGAATACGATAGAAGTCTTTTCCATTGAAGATAAGTGAGCCCATGCCGCCTAATGTGACTAATACTTCTTTCACTCCCCATTCATATAATTGGCGGGCAGCTTCATGCGGGTCGGAAAGACCGGTCAGTACTTCCATTTCATGCTCGTTGACTTTGAGGAAATGAATATATTGCAAGGCTTCTCTCTTATCTGTCCAGTCCACCGGATAGACGTGGGTGTCACGCACTTCACGTAAATAGCCTTGTGAGTCTACTGCAATCAACCCTTTTTGAGATAGTTCTTTGATTACTTCCAATGAGAAGTCGTCAGCCAGCAGAGAGCCGAGATGGTAGATTTGCGCATCTATCTCTTTCAACTGACTGGCTGTGAACGGATCGGCTTTCGCTAATACCCGTTGGGTACGGTCGTCCGGATTGGCTCCATAGATGTTCTCGAAGTATACGGAGTGTTTGCTCGGTAAGGCGGTTACGTTAATACCCACTTTGCGCAGCTGCTCTACAACTTTCATTTCAGTGGCACCTACTGCCGTTACCAGCGCATAATCGATATCATTAAAATGGCGGATGGCATGTGAGCAATAAAAAGCTGTTCCTCCCGGCATGTAGACAGTGTTTTGAGGAGTGACTACTTTGTCTAATGTGATGTGACCGATGCAGCAAAGTTGATGTTTATTCATGTTTAACCAATTCAATTCAAAAGCCTCCAAGATAGTATCCTGAAGGCTTCTAGTTTATTTTTGGTGCGGATGATAGCCGTAAAACATTTGGGCTATTTCGCACTTATTATCAGTAATTTACAGAGCCTTCTCTTTAGTCAATGTCACCGAATTAGCCACCGACTAAGTCACGAACTCCTTTTTTTATCTAAATCAATGAGCTCTTATTTGTAAAACAAAGGTATCGTTTTTAATCGGATAAACCTAATTAAAGTGACAAATAATGATAAATATTGCATTTGATTTATCAATTTCGCGGCGTGAAAAATATAACTTATACAAAATTACAGGAATTCTTATATGAGAGGTTTAAAAAGAAATGTTATCAATAACATCATAGCGGGAATCGTTATAGCAGGAATAATCTTCACTATACAATTAATAGGAAGCTGTGAACAACCGGAAATAACTCATCAGAAAACTCTCATTGACAGTCTGCAAATAAATACGAATGATGAAATTAATGACTGGGAAACAGATACCATCATCTATCATACAACCACTAAACCAACTAAATAAAACATTTTTCTTGCTAAATAATTAACCTATAAGTTTATTATATCGTTATTTTTGCGTATCTTTGTCTTACTATAAAACAAGGAGATATGACATTTGACGACATTACTGGAGACAGAAAATTATGGGCTGTACACTTTGAAGGCGACGATGATAACGAATTTTATAAGGTGTTCAACAACTGGGCGGACGTGGTTTGGCTGCGCGCTTTCTTCAAGGAGAACATTGACGACTTGAACGCCTATTTTAAAATAACGGATATAAAAGAAGCTATCAGCGATACTATCGAAGATAGCGAACGCCTTCGATACATCATAATGGACATCTCCCCGGAAACTGACTTAAGCAAGATTTTCCGTCCGCTGGACAATAACCAAGCTTCGGATGTGATGCTGCAAAAAGAAAAGGCCCGGTTAAAACGTAAATACGGTCACTCGTCATGGCTTCGACTGTACGCTATCAAATTGATTCAAGGAAACTACATTATCACTGGAGGTGCCATCAAGCTGACGGCTACGATGCAGGAAAGAGAGCACACCAGGCAGGAACTTGTGAAAATAGACAAGGTACGACGCTACCTGCTCGAAGAAGGAATCATTGACGACGAAGGGTTTATAGAGTATATTAGTGAATTATAATTTGGGAGGAATAGTATGGAAAATCGTATGAAATCTGTCGCACAAAGGCTTGAAGAACATTCTTCTCCAACGCCTTCGAAATGGCGTGAGCTGTTTGACTTCCTTGAAACAAACAAGTCATGGCTCCGACATTCACAAAATATTGCCATGCTGATGTTAGACAGGATGGAGGAATTAGGAATGAGCCAAAAGCAATTGGCTGAAAAAATGAATTGCAGCCCGCAATACATTTCAAAGGTGTTGAGAGGACGGGAGAACCTGTCACTTGAAACGTTGACTAAAATTGAAAATGCACTGGAAATCTCTATCATCAAAGGAGAACCAGTGGCTGTATAATTCATATTAGGTACCGTTAAAAATCGTCAGCGGATATTTCAAGATCTTGTGCTCGAACTCGAGCACAAGATCTTGAAATATCTGATAGCAAACCTTTCATTGGTCAAGATCTTCCGGAGCGTATTTTGCTAGCAATCATTTTCCCCCTCTTTTTCCTTGCCTGCCTTCTCCGGTCTGTTCGATAGCCCGGGAGGTGGGAATGCATTGCGTTTTCCACACCACGGAGTCGAACAGACCGATTTCAGCGCAGTAGTCTACAATCTCTTCCACTCGTTCTTCATGGATGCCCCAATAGTCAGCGCAATCAAAATGCTGATCGGACGTCCAGCGGATATACGAACCGTCTACACGGTAGATTTCGTTCAACGCGTATTGATATACGGCATAGCCGTCGCATCCGTATTTTTTCTTCAGACGTTTGATTTTAATGTCCTGAAAGCGGTCAGTTTCTGCCTGTAATAAGAAAATCCGTTCTTGCTCATATTCTTTTGCTATAGTTTTTTGCCAGAAAGTTCATGATTTCCTCCTTTTATATAGAAACGTTCCGCTCAACTTATAGAAAGGAATGTCTTGCGAAGCCCGCAGATTCCTCAAGGTCGAGTTGTTGATGTTGAGGGGATATTTTTTTTGCCGGAGCTTGTTACAGGTTTCTTCAATTTGCAGTTTCAAATCTTCGATATACCTGTTTGTTTCTTTGTCGACAGATGTTTTTCCGAGTGACTTTTGGGCGACTGTCGACCATGAAGCGGGGGGATATGACAATTCGTCGGAATTTCGTATCTTTGCCCCATGATTGTTCGGAACACTAGTGGAGAGGACACAAAAAAGCCCCTAAAATGTCCGTTTTAGGGGCTTTTTAACTGTAAATACAGTGTAGTATGTGCGGATGATAGGACTCGAACCTACACGCCTCACGGCACCAGATCCTAAGTCTGGCGCGGCTACCAATTACGCCACATCCGCATGTGTAGCTTTTTTGTTTAGCGGTGCAAAGATAGGAAGATTTTCTGATTTGGCAAATAATTCGACAATAAAGTTATTCACTTAAGATTTCGAATGCCTTTTCAATCAGAGTGTCTTTGTGTTTAAGTTGATCTGATTCAGACATATTGATGGCAATGTCCGGCTCAATACCTTCTTCCAAGGGCTGCTTGTTTTTGTCGAAATGCGGACTGGCGGAGAAACGGACGCTCCATCCATTAGGTAATTCTGATGAGAAGGGAAGTCCCGAACCACCTCCGGTCCAGTCACCTAACTGGATGATTCTTTTCTCTTCGTTGTCCTTGTTTAAGCTGCGCATCGCATTCACAAAATCATTGGTGGCACTATAACAACGACGATTGGTCAGAATGATTACTTTCTTCTGCCACCGGATGCTGTTGGATGGTTCCAGATAGATCGGCTCCATCTTGGAGAAATCATTATGTCCCGGTCCGGTTTTGTGCTGTATATATCCGGTAAGTGTTTTCTCGTTGGTAAACCGGGCGGCAATGCGGGTGGAGTTGGTCAGGTTTCCGCCTCCGTTATCACGTACATCGATGATTAATCCGTTGCAGGTGGCCAGGTAGAGGAGAACTTCATCCAAGTTGCCATCGCCCACTCCGGAACTGAAACTTTCATAACGAATATATCCTATATTATTATCGAATATTTTATACTTTAAACCGGCGGATGTATAGTATCCTGTGCTGGCACTGCCCAGATAAGTTTGATAGAGAATATCTTCCCGGTAGTTCCAGTCGTAACCCTGATACCATTCATCGTAGAAAGAAGTACGTTTGGCAGAGGATAGATTGACATGTCCGTCTTTTAAAATGTATAGCATCTGGCTTAGGATGTCGAACAGGTCGTCATTAGACATTGTCGGAATAATCAGTGGGCTATATTTGTCGTGAACGGCATCCCAGTCAATACCTTTTGCTTCCAGAAAACAATACTGTTCGTCGATGATCTTCCATAGTTGTTCGAAGTTTCCTACAGGATCATTGGCGTAGTCTTCTTCTCCGATGCAACCGGTCAATACCGGAAGACAGCAGAGCAGCCAAAGCATTTGTCTAATCTTATTTCTCATTCTTAATTGATCTCACTTGAAGTTTCAACATTAAATTTTGTTCTCTTAGTAGGCTCTGACCGATGAAGGCAAAGCTGTTCCTTTTTTGTTTCGGATACGGTATAGGTCTTTCACAAATCCTACCATGAATACGTGCGAGTAGGTATGTGTCTTGATATTGTTTACATTGGATTGTTGCAAATCAGCCAGATAGCTGAATCGCATTTTTGTATATCCTATCGGTAAGTCGACCGAGAGCATCTGCCGCAGTGAAGGCTGGTTGTGCAGGGAGGTGAACTTTATCACTCCACTCGAATTTCCCAGAGAGAATATCTCGTAGTAAGATTGTCCGTAGTGCGGTGAGAAC
>ERZ506273.80-NODE-80-length-33946-cov-5.99522_pt1 | contig 33946 bp, 19 predicted proteins | sample MGYA00514022_ERZ506273 | MGnify/ENA metagenome assembly ERZ506273
TTCCGATCTTGCGACGACCCTGAATCACCAAATCGTGATCTTCAGTAACTAATTTCAGTTTTCCTGCAACTTCTTCAAGAGGGATAGATGCTATATCATCCCCTTTTAAAGTCACCATACGCCCGAATTGGCCATTGGCTATCAATTCTGTTGCATGCCCGCCCATGCGGGTAGAAAGATTGCGGTCGAAAGGAGTAGGCGAACCACCACGCTGGATATACCCCAAAACTGTTTCGCGGGTTTCTATACCGGTTTCATATTCAATTTCCTGCGCGATATATTCAGCAGCACGTTTACGCCCGTCAGTCTGAATACCTTCCGCTACCACTACAATAGAATAGGGTTTGCCTTTCTTTAGTCTTTCCAGAATCGTATTGCCGATATTCTTAATGTCATAAGCAATTTCTGGGACGAGAATCACATCCCCTCCTCCTGCCATACCGGAATACAAAGCAATCCAACCCGCTTTATGCCCCATCACTTCAATCACCATCACCCTTTTATGAGAACTTGCGGTGGAATGTAGACGGTCAATGGCATCAGTAGCAATACTTACCGCCGAATCGAAACCAAAAGAGATGTCCGTGCCCCAAATATCATTATCAATGGTTTTAGGAACAGATACGATGTTAACTCCCATTGCAGCAAACTTGGCTGCGGTCTTCTGTGTTCCATTTCCACCGATACAAACGATACAATCCAGTCCCATTTCACGGATATTCTGAAGAATTAAAGACGGTTTGTCAACATCCGAGACAACACCTCCTTTTTTGAAAGGCTTCTCGCGAGAGGTTCCCAACATCGTTCCACCCAAATTCAGCAGACCGGAAAGCGACTTGTCTGTAATAGATTCGACATCTTTGGTCAGCAAGCCCTGAAAACCGCTGTGAATGCCTATCACTTCCATCCCATAATAATTGATGGCAGTTTTGCACACGCCACGAATGGTGGCATTGATGCCGGGACAGTCCCCGCCGGATGTTAAGATTCCAATTCTCATTGTCGCATTTTTTAGTCTAAAACTCGGGTATTCTATGGAAGTCGTCAATTTTTAACGATTATTTCCGTCGTAAAGATAGAAAAAAAAGATAAATAAGTTACTTTTGCACGACTAAACATTATTATGTTAAAGCAGAAATGAATATTACAAAAATTATTAGTAAGACTTTCGATTCCCGTTTAAAACAGATAGACCTATATGCTAGTCAGGCTAGTGAGATACAGCATCGTGTGTTAAGCCGCTTAATACACCAGGCCGCTCAGACTGAATGGGGAAGAAAGTACGATTACTCCTCTATCCGTAACTATGAAGACTTCCGGAAACGTGTTCCTATCCAAACATACGAAGAAATCAAACCTTATGTAGAACGTTTGCGAGCCGGGGAACAGAATCTGCTTTGGCCATCGGAGATACGCTGGTTTGCAAAATCCTCCGGAACGACTAATGATAAAAGTAAATTCCTTCCTGTCAGCAAAGAGGCACTGGAAGACATTCATTACAGAGGAGGAAAAGATGCGGCAGCTCTTTATTTCCGCATCAATCCGGATAGCCATTTTTTCTCCGGCAAGGGACTGATTCTTGGAGGTAGCCATAGTCCGAACCTCAACTCCAACCATAGTTTAGTAGGAGATTTATCCGCTATTCTGATTCAAAATGTGAATCCGCTTATCAATTTCATTCGTGTACCCAGCAAGAAAATTGCATTGATGAGCGAATGGGAAACCAAAATAGAAGCAATCGCCAACAGCACTATTCCGGTAAATGTGACAAGTTTGTCCGGCGTACCGTCATGGATGCTCGTACTTATCAAACGTGTTCTTGAAAAGACAGGAAAACAGACTTTGGAAGAAGTATGGCCCAATCTGGAAGTTTTCTTCCACGGTGGAGTGGCTTTCACTCCTTATCGTGAGCAATACAAGCAGGTGATTCAAACACCGAAGATGCATTATGTTGAGACTTATAATGCTTCTGAAGGATATTTCGGAACTCAAAACGACCTCTCCGATCCTGCCATGTTATTAATGATCGACTATGGAATCTTCTACGAGTTTGTTCCGCTGGAGGAAGTAGGAAAAGAAAGTCCACGGGTTTACTGCCTTGAAGAAGTCGAGCTCAACAAAAACTATGCAATGGTTATTTCTACTTCTTGCGGTTTATGGAGATACATGATTGGTGATACGGTGAAGTTTACCAGCAAGAATCCCTATAAGTTTGTCATCACAGGAAGAACAAAGCATTTCATCAACGCATTTGGCGAAGAACTGATTGTCGATAACGCTGAAAAAGGATTGGCAAAGGCTTGTGCCGAAACCGGAGCGCAAGTTAGTGAATACACCGCGGCACCTGTGTTTATGGATGAGAATGCAAAATGCCGGCACCAGTGGTTAATAGAGTTCGCTAAGATGCCGGATTCAGTAGAAAAATTTGCAGCGATACTTGATGCCACACTGAAAGAGGTTAACTCCGATTATGAGGCGAAACGATGGAAAGACATAGCTTTGCAACCATTGGAAGTGATCGTTGCCCGTGAGGGATTATTCCATGATTGGCTGGCACAGAAAGGAAAGCTGGGAGGACAACACAAAGTTCCCAGATTAAGTAATACGCGCGAATATATAGAAACAATGCTAGCGCTGAATGACAGTATTCCTTCGGAAGAATAACCAAAAACCAAGACATAACCGACACAAGTATCTTTATTACAGAGATTGCTTGTACAAGGAAGGTATTTCGAAACAGAAGCACCATTCTAGTATCTTTTAGGCACGGATTACGCGGATTACACGGATGAACATGGAAAGAGAATAAACTTGTCCGTGTAATCCGCGTAATCCGTGCCTAATCTTTGTCAGTCAATAAGCTAAATTTCGTTTTGACTCACCCCTGTCAGACGAATCACCTTCCCCCATATAAAGATTACCGGGCGTTGACTATTATCCCTCCTCCCAATAATAAGCCATCTTTATAGAATGCGGCAGCTTGTCCCGGAGCAATGGCGGTTAAAGGCTCATGAAGTTGCACATGTAGTAGATGATCCGGTGTAATGGTAATCGTAGCATGGTTTTCCTGTTTGCGATACCGTATTTTCACAATGATGTCAGAATGCCCTAAAGTACGCTCCTGATTGACAAGATTCCAGTCTTTCAACCACATTTCTGTTTTCTCCAGAGCAGAAAGAGAAGCTAATACTACTTCGTTCTTTTCAGGATTAATCTCTTTCACAAATACGGGACGGTTCAAATGAATGCCCAAGCCACGTCTCTGTCCAATGGTATAAAAAGGATAGCCCTCATGCCAGGCAATAAAATCGCCCTTTTCATCGACAAATCTTCCTCGTTTCACTTTATTGAGTCCTGCCTGACTGCTTCCAACCAATCTCTGACAATCTTCAACCAATGATTGACCCTCTTCCATCATCCACTTTTCCCCTGCCAATACCACACTATTTTGAGCCAACCAGTTTTTCAGAAAAGTCCGATAGTCCATTGGGCAAAAACAAACGCCTATACTGTCCTTTTTAGTTGCCACCTTCCGGAACCCATGTTCGGCAGCCCAGGCACGGGCTTCCACTTTCGTAGTATCCCCCATCGGCAACAGCATCCTGCAAAGAATATCTTGTTTCAATCCCCATAGAAAGAAGGTTTGATCCTTATCCGAGTCGGCAGCGTATGTTATATAAAAGGTGTTATTTAGTTGTATATTCTGCGCATAGTGCCCGGTAGCTATATAGAAAACACCCATTTCATCGGCAATTTTAGCAAGCAGAGGCCATTTCAGGTAATTATTGCACAATGTACAAGGGACTGGAGTCCGTCCTGCCAGATACTCCTGCACAAAATAGTCAATAATCTGCTTACTGAATATTTCACGGGCATCGTACGTTATATGCCGTATTCCTAAACGTTCTGCCAGATTACGGGCATCTTCCAGATACTCTGTCGAGCCATTCAGTTCATAAAAACGAAAGGTTACTCCGATTACTTCATAACCGGCTTCCAACAATCGCATAGCAGCAACAGAACTATCTGTACCGCCGCTCATTCCAAGCAATACTCGTTTGTTTTCCTCCATCATGCTGCAAAATTAAGTATTTTCCCGTATCTTTGTCTGTTAAAGCCTAAAAGAGAATGAAAGAGAGACCAACTAACGGACAAGTTATAATCGTTTTCACAGAGCATCCGATACTCGGCATATTGCTGATTCCCTATATTGCGGAAAGGCTGGACGATGGAACCTTGCAATTGGTGGAACAAGCATTTCATGCCTCTCCCGAAGCTATGAGCAAGATGAGTGAGGCAGAAAGACAAGCTATTCATATCGCCTCTTATTATACAGAGAAGCATCTAATGAGCGTTTACTCCCGCGAAAAAACAGTATCGCGTTTTCTACATAAGTTATCCGAAGATCCGGAACGAATTAAAAATGATATCCGTCCGTCTATCGAAAAGAAACTGTTGGAGATGCTGGCACTGATACGGGACAATGGACTGCCTTTTTATCAGAAACAAGCCGGCAGTAAAATACTATACGCCCATCATGCCTATCACATAAATCCTCATAATGCAGAAATTCGCGTAACGTTTCATGTTGACAATAAAACGTTCCGTTATCAGTTGCAGTGCTATTATGAAGGGCAGCCATTCTCTTTGAGTGAGTTGAAACCTGTGGTTGTACTGACTTCCTCGCCGACGACGCTATTATTGGGAATGGAGCTATACTTCTTTCCGCACATTGAAAGTGCACGTATCTTACCTTTCACAAAGAAAAGATCGATCAGCGTAGACGCTTCCCAAATTGAAAAATACATAGATAACATTGTCATCCCGATTGCACGCTATCACGAAATCGAGGCTCACGGTTTGAGTATGATGGAAGAAAAATGTACTTGTGAAGCAATTCTCTCATTCGAAGACACGACGTACAACGGACAAGCATTGCAGCTTGGTTTCCGTTATGGAGATCAGACATTTACACCGGATAGCGCCCTTGAAATGAAGAAAATCGTCTATCGGAAAACATCCGGTGGGATCTTCTTTTTTCGCCGGAACATTACTGCTGAAAAACAAGCCATTCAGCTCTTAACGGATGCAGGCCTGCAACAACTCAATGATACACATTTCAGCCTATCCCCCGAAGCTCCGGAAAAAACGATTGTCGAATGGATCAACAGCCATCGGGAGATGTTGCAGCAGTCCTTCCATCTCACCAGCAATATGGGAAACACACCTTATTGCCTGGACGAGATACGCATCGAGCAAAGTTGCGACGATGAGGTCGACTGGTTTGAATTGCGCATCACCGTTGTTATCGGTAATCTGCGTATTCCTTTTTCACGTTTCCGCAAACATATCCTGGAAGAAAAGAGAGAGTATCTGCTACCCGATGGCCGCATGATTCTCCTGCCAGAGGAATGGTTCAGCAAATATGCGAATTTATTAGAGATAGGAATTCAAACGGAAAAAGGAATCCGCTTGAAACATACATTTGCAGGTGCTGCACAAACTGCCTTAAGTGAAGAGGAATTAAAGAAATTTCCGGTGAAGCAACAGATACAAAATGTTGCCGTACCCAGAAAACTCAAAGCAACGTTACGTCCCTATCAGCAGAAAGGATTCTCATGGATGGTACACTTGCACAAACAAGGATTTGGCGGATGCCTGGCAGATGACATGGGACTTGGGAAGACACTTCAAACTCTCACTCTATTACAGTATATATATAAGCCATCTACTCCCAAGCAACCGGCTACCCTGATCGTTGTCCCCACATCGCTACTTCATAACTGGCGACGGGAAGCCATACGCTTTACAGCGCTCTCGATGACGGAATACAACAACACCGTGGCTATAGACAAGGAACGACCGGAAAAATTCTTCGGTCATTTTCACTTGATCTTTACGACGTATGGCATGATGAGGAATAACATTGATATACTCTGTTCATACCGTTTCGAATACATCGTGCTCGATGAAAGTCAGAATATCAAAAATAGTGAATCGCTCACCTTCCGGTCAGCCATTCGACTACAAAGTAAACACCGGCTTGTGCTTACAGGTACTCCCATCGAAAACTCATTAAAGGACCTGTGGGCTCAGTTTCACTTTATACAACCAGACTTACTGGGCACGGAAAGTGCTTTCCAAAAGCAGTTTATAATGCCGATTCGTCAGGGGAATACCCGTGCAAAAGTATTATTGCAGCAGCTGACAGCCCCATTTATCCTCCGTAGAAGCAAGAAAGAGGTAGCTCCGGAACTTCCGGCACTTACCGAAGAGACCATCTACTGCGACATGACTGAAGAACAGAACACTTGTTACGAACAGGAGAAAAACAGCCTGCGTAACATCCTTCTTCAGCATCCTCAAAGTACCGACAGGCTTCATTCGTTTAGTGTATTAAATGGCATCTTACGTTTACGACAACTATCCTGCCACCCGCAACTGATCCTTCCCGACTATACCGGAACATCCGGAAAAACGGCACAGATAATCGAAACATTCGATACGCTACAGAGCGAAGGCCACAAAGTTTTAATTTTCTCCTCATTCGTCAGGCATCTGGAGGTGCTCGCCGAAGCTTTCCACGAACGGGGTTGGAAATATGCCTTATTAACAGGAACGACCAACAACCGCCCTTCCGAAATCGCCCATTTCACCGATCAAAAAGATGTCCAGGCATTCCTGATTTCACTAAAGGCAGGAGGCGTGGGACTTAATCTGACTCAAGCCGACTATGTATTTATCATAGATCCCTGGTGGAATCCTGCCGCCGAATCGCAGGCGATCGCCCGCGCCCATCGTATCGGGCAGGACAAGCAAGTGATTGCTTACCGCTTCATTACCCAAAACAGTATCGAAGAAAAGATTCTTCACCTACAAGATGAGAAACGGAAACTGGCGGAAACATTTGTTGCCGATAGTGAGCCATTGCCTATGTTAAGCAACGAGCAATGGGTAGACCTGCTCTAATAATACATAAGTCACAATCTATCACAGAGGCGTGTAAAATGTATTATTTCATCGTATTCCTGAATTTTTTTATCCATATATTCTTATTTTATCCGGTTATCTTTGCCATTGTGAAAATTATAAATAACCCGAAATAATAAACGTATGAAAAACAGGAGCATTACCTACCTATTACTATTTGGTATTTGCAGCATGTTGGCAATCATGCAATCGTGCCAGAAAACAGATGACCTGGAAGCAGACATCAATTCTCTGAAAGACCGTGTCGCTGCTTTGGAAAAAGCAACGGAAGGACTGAATACTTCATTTGCCAGTCTGCAAGCCCTTATGCAAAAAAACAAAGTCATTATCGGAATTACTCCGACTAAAGATGGTCTGGGATATTTGCTGGAACTTAGTGACGGAACAAGCATTAAAGTCATGGAAAGTGAAGCGGTACAGGCATCTGTCCCTGAATTTTCCGTAGATGAAGAAGGCTACTGGATATATAAAACAAGTAGTGATACCGATTTCAAATATCTGCCGGGAGCCGATGGAGAGAAAGTATCGGCATGGCCCCGTGATGAAGAAGGCAATGTGGTGGCAACTCCATTAATCAGCGTATCCTCCAGTGGATATTGGCAAGTGAGCTACGATAATGGACAAACGTATACAAGCTTAGGAACTAAGGCCGAAGGTGGAAGTCAGGGAGGAACCAGTATATTCAGTAAGGTAGAATATAATGAAGCAAACCACACTTTCTCATTCACATTATCCGATGGAGGAAAAACATATACCTTTCCGGTAGATGACACCTTTGGACTGATAATTTATGGTCTCAATGATGCCGACAGCGAACAAGCCGTGCAGGTTTTCGCCCCCAATGAGAATCATAAGGAATATAAAGTAGAACAGAATGACGTACAACAAGCCGTAGTACAAGCTCCTAAAGGATGGAATGTTCTTTTGTCCGAGAACTTGTTAACTATCACACCACAAGCAACTGCGACAAAGGATGTGGAAGAAACTATTAAAATTGTACTGACTTCATCAAAGAATTATATCCGTATTGTATCTATTGAAGTTAAACAACTTTCCAGCGAAGCCGGAGCAGAAGCCTGGCAGCAGTTTGTTAACGCTGACCAACAGAATGTGTTATTAGACTTTTCATACGCCGGATATAAGTATGGTGAAATGGCTCCTCCCGAAATAGAAACGCTAACAGCGCAAGGATATAAAGTATACGATGTTACAGATCCCAAATATGGAGCTATCCCCAACGACGGTAAATCTGACAGAGCAGCTTTCATGAAGGTCTTGGCAGAAATAGCGAGTCAAACAAAGCAAGAAGACAACAATATGACCGACCGATATATCAAGGAAAATGCTAAAGCTATTATCTACTTCCCCGAAGGAAACTATATTCTGCAAGATGAGGATTCTAAAGATCGCAGGATTCGTATATCAATGAGTGATATTGTTTTAAAAGGAGCCGGAAAAAACAAAACGACACTCGAAATGACCGCTGCCAATAATTCTCCCAAGCCAACCGAAGAGATGTGGAATGCTCCTGTCATGATGGAGTTCAAACACAATACAGGATTAGGAGAATCTGTCGGTACCATCACCGAAGACGCTCCGATAGGCAGCAAAACCATAACGGCTAGTTTAACAGGAGTAAGCGGAGGCAGCTGGGTATGCCTTGTGTTGGAAAATACGGATGACAATGTAATTAACTCCGAATTATATCCACACAAATGGGAAGATATTAAGATACAGCAAGGTGGTACTCCCAATATCAAGACAAAAGGGATTCAGATATACGAATATCATCAGATTGAGAAAATCAGCGGTAACAATGTTACCTTCAAAGAGCCGATCATGCACGCTATCAATAAAGATTGGGGATGGAAAGTACATAAGTTCGCAAACTATGCTAATGTGGGTGTAGAAGACCTGACCTTCAAAGGACACGCCAAAGAGAAGTTCATTCACCACGGCTCTGACATTGACGATGGTGGTTTTAAGCTCATCGATTTTGTGCGTCTGACCAATTCGTGGATGCGCCGGGTTAATTTTGAGAGTGTTAGTGAAGCCATGTCAATCACCAGTTCTGCCAACTGTTCTGCTTATGACATCACTATCGGCGGTAATCGTGGACACGCCTCTATCCGTTCACAGGCTTCTTCCCGTATCTTTATTGGAAAAGTAACTGAAAACAGCAATGGCTACACACTTAGAAAAGGAGAAGGTGAAAGCACATTGATGGAATATAAAACGAACGTTGGACAATATCACGCTTGCGGTGTTTCAAAGCAAAGTATGGGTGCTGTAATATGGAATGTTAGATGGGGAGATGATTCATGCTTTGAATCACATGCCACACAGCCACGTGCAACACTAATCGACTGCTGTTCCGGTGGTTTCATGCATTGGAGACAAGGAGGAGACTCTGCCCAAATGCCTAATCATATGGAGAATCTGACAATATGGAATTTCTACGCAACAAATGCACAAACAGACCAGGACATCGATACAGAAGGTAAATTTACCTGGTGGGATGGTAACGGCTTTTGGTGGAAATTTATGCCTCCTATCATTGTCGGTTTCCACGGAAGTCCTTTAGATTTTGATGATACTCAAATGAAACGACTCGAAAGCAACGGAACTGCTGTGGAACCATATTCACTCTATGAGGCTCAATTACGTAAACGTTTGGGATATGTTCCTTCTTGGCTATCCTCTTTAAAATAATAACTTTAAAACAATATAATCATGAAAAAAGTATGGAGTATGTTCATGTTATTGGCTGTATGCCTGGTAGCATGTACCAACATTGACGATTTGGAAGATGATGTAGACGCACTGAAAAAGCGCGTTACCGCACTCGAAACACAAGTACGTGATATAAATAGTAATACTGAAGCTCTTCGCGAACTTTATAATGAAGGAACATTTATTACTAATATAGAGGAAAAGTCTGATTCTTACACACTCACTTTGAGCAATGGAAAGACAGTAAATCTATATATGAAAAACGATAATAACCTCTTATGCCCTATTATCGGTATCGATTCAGAAGGCTACTGGACTGTTCTTTACAACAAAAATGAAACTCCGGAACGTCTGACTGTAAACGGACAACCTGTGAAAGCTAATGGAGAGAGTGGCAAGACTCCTACATTCAATGTAGATAGTGAAGGTTACTGGCAGGTTAGCTATGACGGAGGAAAGCACTACAGTTATATATACAAAGAAGGAACTACTGACAAAGTCAGTGCAACCGGTGACGGTTCTGCTCCGACAGAAGACAAAAACTTCAAGAGTGTAACAGTAGAAAACAACGAACTGGTCTTAGTACTTGCAGGTGAGAATGCTCCAACCATACGCATCCCTATCGTTAGCGATTTCGAATGTAGTTTTGCAGCCGAAGATTTAAAACAAGTACAGGAGTTTTCGGCAGGTGAAGTGAAAGAGTTTACCATGACCGTGAGAGGAGTAGAAAATACAATGATTACTGCTCCCGAAGGATGGAGTGCTAAATTCTCTAAGGAAGCTGGAAAAGAAAATGTATTGGTTGTTACTGCCCCTGCATCAAGCGCAAAGATAATGACTCGTGCAACAGCTGATAACAGTACTGATATTGCGGTATTGGCAACAAGCGGAAAGTATGCTATGATTGCTAAAATTCAGGTTAAAGTTATAGATACCCCACAATCCAAAGACTTCTACACAGAGTATAATACAAATGGGAATATTACTATTGGAAATGTTTCTATAACAAAAGGAGCAAATGAAGCTATATTATTAGATGGCTCTGATGAGAGTGCTTCTAATATCAGAAACCTAATCCATCAAAAGACAGAACAAACTGTTATTTTCTTGGAAAAGGGAGCTTATGATTTTAACACACCATCCATTGCTGAAATCACAGGGACAGTTGTTATAATCGGAAGATATAGTGACAGTAAACCTATACTAAAACCAGAGCTTTTGTGGAAACTCAAATCTGGTAAATTGATATTCAAAAATATACAATTAGACCTAACTAAAATTGATGCTAGTGGAGGTAATAATAAGTATATGTTCTGTAATGCAGATGCTACTGCAGATTTTGAAGACTTTATACTCGAAGACTGTGAAATAACTAATATTCAAAAGAACTTTTATTATAACAATGTAGCAGCTTATACAATCAAGAATATTTATGCAAAGAATTCACGTTTCCAATTAAATACTACAGCAGACGGTGTTCTAATATTCAATATTTACAATACAACACACTTAGATGCAATGCAAATGTTTACTTTTGAAAATAACATTGTATACAATAAAACATCTGTTATCGGACAAATTCTTTCATGGAATAACAACATTGTGCAAAGTCCCGATCAGCAACAAATAGAGGTGTCTTTCTGTAATAATACCATTGTAAACTATGTAGGAAAGAACTATCATCTAAAATTTTATGATACTAAAAAAATTACGATTTCGAAAAATATTTTCTATGCAGATCCCAAAATGAGTAGTGACGCTACAATGTGTGGTATTTATAAAAAAGAAAGTACTCCAGAATTCGATGTGAAAGATAATATAGCATATGGACTTACCGAAACAAATAAATGGAATAGTTTTGGCGCAACAGTTAAGCCTACCAACCCAATCGAAGAACAATTACTTCGCCTGACAAATAGTCCGTTCACTTCAATGGATTTGGATAAAGGCATCTTTATACTAGACAATGCATATACAGGATTTGGGTCTACTATTAACCAATAAACTATAAACTCACGTTTCTCAATACAAAAAAGGATGCCCTACAGGTATCCTTTTTTGTATATTGCACTATCACAGTGCAATTTTAGCTAAAACCACATCTTTTCCCCCACCACCTTGCAGAAATACTTTTTTAATTTATCTTTGCATCCAAAACAACCCTACATGAAATACAAACTTATCGTGCTCGATCTTGACGGCACACTCACCAACTCTAAAAAGGAAATTACTCCCCGCAACAGGGAAACTCTGATACGTATGCAAGAGCAAGGAATACGACTGGTATTAGCTTCCGGACGGCCTACTTATGGCATTGTGCCATTAGCTAATGAGTTACGTATGAATGAATTCGGTGGATTCATCCTGTCCTATAACGGAGGAGAAATCATTAATTGGGAAACACAGGAGATGGTATATGAAAATGTGTTGCCTAATGAAGTTGTTCCAGTGCTTTACGAATGTGCCCGTACCCATCAACTAAGTATATTAACCTATGACGGAGCAGAGATAATAACCGAAAACTCTCAAGATCCATATGTATTAAAAGAGGCCTTTCTCAATAAAATGGCAGTTCGGGAGACAAACGACTTCCTGACAGACATCACGCTTCCCGTAGCCAAATGCCTCATCGTAGGAGATGCCGATAAACTGATTCCACTTGAAGCTGAACTTTGTCTCCGGCTGCAAGGTCGCATTAATGTTTTCCGTTCAGAACCCTATTTTCTCGAATTAGTCCCGCAAGGTATCGACAAAGCTCTTTCTTTGGCCGTCCTGTTAAAAGAAATAGGAGTAGCACGTGAAGAAGTTATTGCCATAGGTGATGGCTATAATGACCTATCCATGATTAAGTTTGCAGGATTGGGGATTGCCATGGGAAATGCTCAAGAACCTGTAAAGAAAGCAGCAGATTACATCACTCTAAGTAACGAAGAAGACGGTGTAGCAGAAGCAATCAATAAGTTTTGTAATCAACAATAGCCAAACATTTACTGACATGCTGACAGAGTTTTAGTTTCTCGGTGAGAAACCTTTGGTTCCTCGTAGTGAAACGATTGTTTCCTCGGTGTGAAACTGTCAGTTTCATACCGGGAAACAAATCACCTTACTAGCAAAAACGACCCAACACTTAAAATCAACCGATTAAAGATAGGGCACATATTCAGATTTTATACTAACTTTGCGATTCCAATAAAACAAATATAAAATGTTATGGAACATCAACTTACCATTTACAACACCTTAGATAGAAAGAAAGAGTTGTTTGTACCGCTTCATGCACCTCATGTAGGCATGTATGTGTGTGGACCGACTGTTTACGGAGATGCCCATTTAGGACACGCCCGCCCGGCTATAACCTTTGATGTGTTATTCCGCTATCTCACCCACCTAGGATATAAAGTACGCTACGTACGAAATATTACCGACGTAGGTCATCTGGAACACGATGCCGATGACGGAGAAGACAAAATCGCCAAAAAAGCACGTCTGGAAGAGTTGGAGCCAATGGAAGTTGTTCAATATTTCCTGAACCGCTATCATAAAGCAATGGAAGCGTTGAATGTACTTTCTCCAAGCATTGAGCCACATGCTTCAGGACATATCATTGAACAAATCCAACTGGTACAGAAGATTTTGGCTGCCGGATACGCCTATGAAAGCGAAGGCTCCGTCTACTTCGATGTAGCCAAATACAATAAGGATTACCACTACGGAAAACTTTCCGGACGTAATCTGGACGATGTATTAAATACCACCCGTGACCTCGACGGACAAAGCGAAAAACGCAATCCTGCCGACTTCGCCCTTTGGAAAAAGGCACAACCGGAACATATCATGCGCTGGCCGTCTCCATGGAGCGACGGCTTCCCCGGATGGCACGCCGAATGTACCGCTATGGGACGCAAATACCTGGGTGAGCACTTCGATATTCACGGAGGAGGAATGGACTTGATTTTCCCCCACCACGAATGTGAAATCGCACAATCGGTAGCTTCGCAAGGGGACGACATGGTTCACTACTGGATGCACAACAATATGATTACCATCAATGGAACAAAGATGGGTAAATCACTTGGCAACTTCATCACACTGGACGAATTCTTCAACGGTACCCATAAGCTGTTGGCACAAGCCTACACACCAATGACGATCCGCTTCTTCATCCTGCAAGCTCATTACCGCAGTACGGTAGATTTCAGCAATGAGGCATTGCAAGCATCCGAAAAAGGCCTGCAACGTCTGATGGAAGCTATCGACGCATTGGATAAGATAACTCCCGCATCGGCAACTTCAGAGGGAATCAACGTGAAAGAGCTACGTGCAAAATGCTACGAAGCAATAAATGACGACTTGAATACACCGATTGTCATCGCACAGCTTTTCGAAGGCGCCCGCATCATTAACAATATCATTGCCGGCAATGCCACTATCTCCGCCGAAGACCTGAAAGACCTGAAAGAAACATTCCATCTGTTCAGTTTCGACATCATGGGATTGAAAGAAGAAAAAGGCTCTTCAGATGGTCGTGAAGCAGCTTACGGCAAGGTAGTAGATATGCTACTGGAACAACGTATGAAAGCGAAAGCCAACAAAGACTGGGCTACTTCCGACGAGATCCGCAACACACTGACAGCACTCGGATTTGAAATCAAAGATACCAAAGACGGTTTCGAATGGAGACTGAATAAGTAATATTTATATTTCCAAGCTTTACAATAAAAAGAAGATAGCAGGTCTGTAAAAGATCTGCTATCTTCTTTTTATTGTAAAGATACTGCTGCAAAAGGCATCATTCCTGCATACTGACTAAAAAATTCACATCAAAGATTAATTTTTCCACATTACAACTATAAATAATTTTTAATTTCGCATATCGTAACAGCATAAATTATCCTGTTATACACCTTATTTAATAACTATAAAAACATAAAATTATGGATCTAAAAACGCAAGTCCGAAAATTAGCAGTGACTCTTTTTCTGAGCATGCTATGTTTAATTGCCTTTGCACAAGGCCGTCAGATCACAGGTACAGTACTCGATTCAACCGGCGAACCTGTAATTGGGGCCAATGTAACAGAAATCGGTACAACCAACGGAACAATCACAGACATTGATGGGAAATTTACCTTGCCAGCCGTTTCAAAAGGTGCAAAAATCAAAATCTCGTTTATCGGCTATCTTCCACAAACAATTACAATTGCCGACCAGACAAACCTAACAGTAAAGCTGACGGAAGACCTTCAGACTCTTGATGAAGTGGTCGTTGTGGGTTACGGTGTGCAAAAAAAATCCGATTTGACCGGAGCAATCAGTAGTGTGGACAACGCAAAATTGACCGGCAAAGGTGCATCAACCGTCATGGAATCCTTGCAAGGACAAGTGCCCGGAGTCGATATTTCCCAATCATCCAGCCGTGTAGGCGAAAGCTTCAGCATTTCCATTCGTGGTAAAAGTACATTAGGTAGCAGTACAAGTCCTTTATTCGTAGTAGATGGAGTGGTATGTGATGATATCAATTTCTTGAACCCGTCGGATATAGAGAAAATAGATATATTGAAAGACGCCTCCTCCACAGCCATTTATGGTTCACGCGCCACGAACGGTGTAGTCATCGTTACTACTAAATCGGCTCAAGTAGGGGCGGAAATGAAAGTAAACGTTACATACGATGGTTATGTAGGCTATAAGACAGTAGCCCGCATGCCCGAATTCATGGACGATGTGGAATGGATGGATTATCGTTATATGAAATATACTTCTCCTGTGAAGAATGCGGGAATTGTGGATGGTCGTCTGCCACTTGAAATGACTGAGGGTAACCTTGCCTCTGTCTGGAATGACAAAGGAAATGCTCTTTCTACTAAGATGCGCGAACAGTTCATCAACAGAGATTTTACAGACTGGCGTGATTTGATGTTGAAGGACGGGACACAGCAGAATCACTTCATCCAAGTTGCAGGCGCCGGACAAAAAGTATCCTACCGCCTTGGAGCCGGCTATCAGCAGGAGGACGGAGTGATGGGCGATGGTATGAAACGCTTCAATGTGAAAATGGCTATTGACGGCAAAATCAATAAATATATCAAGGTAGGGGCAACAGCCAATCTAGTCGCTTTCAATTATGACTACGGTTCCAAACGTGCCGTTCAAGAGTCATTCCGCGCTAATGGATATTGGCTGCCTTATAACACAGAAACCGGTGAGGTCAACTACCTCCCGGGCAAAGATTTAGCACCGGGACAGGCTTCCAGCTCTACTTTCCCCGCCGGGTTTTCTTCTTCCGTTTCTCCGCTGATCGACTCTCAGAATTCGGAGGACAAGACGAAAGGATATCGTGTGCTGGGAACGATGTACGCCCAATATCAACCGGTCAATGACGTGATTATCAAGACTACCTTCTCTCCTACGTTCTCTACCCGTCGCAGAGGGGAATATTACGGAGGACTGTCGTCTGCACAATCCAGCACATATAATGCTTCAACAAACCCTACCGGAACTTCTTCGGCTACCGTCACCCGCAATGAATCTTTCTCCTATACTTGGGACACTCAGGTGAATTACGTCAAGACGGTCAAGGAAGACCATAGCTTTAACGCCATGGCATTGTTGAGCGTATACAGCACAGAAGCAGAGAAATACGCCTTAACCGGCGAAGGAGTCACTCCGAAAACATTATGGTATAATATGGGCTCTGCCAAAAGTTACAGCGATATTGAGAGTTCTTACGGAAAGGCGACCATGCTATCCTATGCGCTTCGTTTGAACTATGCTTATAAAGGACGTTATCTGGCGACAATTTCTTCCCGTTGGGATGGCTCTTCCAAATTTCAGGACGGACATCGCTGGGGAAGTTTCCCTTCCGCAGCTTTGGCATGGCGCATCAGTGAGGAATCATTTATCAAAGACAAAGCTCCGTGGATCAGCAACCTGAAACTTCGTGGCAGTTTCGGAGCAACGGGCAACAATGCTTCCGTAGGCAACTATGAAACTATGTTTCTAGCTAATCAGCTTTATTATTCCAGCTTTGGAAAGGGTTACGGTCCCGAAGTCATCAATGAGTTATTGAGCTGGGAGAAAACGACTGAGTTGAACTTTGGTCTGGACTTCGGTTTCTTCAACGGTCGCCTGTCCGGTACTATCGACTGGTATAACAAAACCTCCAAAGACCTGCTGATGGATCAGAAATTATTGCTTGAGCAAGGTTCTCCCACAGGTACAATGACTGCCAATGTCGGAAAAGTCCGCAACAGTGGTATCGAACTTATGTTGAAAGGTGTTTTGCTTCAGACCAAAAACTTTTATTGGGATGTCACCGCAACATTTGCTAAAAACAAGAATGAGATTCTCGAACTGCAAGGTAAAAAAGAAGATATGCGTGCTGAACGTTGGTTTATCGGACAGCCCATCGACGTGGCTTACGACTTACGTCAAACGGGCATCTGCACACAAGCAACAGCCAATGAGAAAGTAACGATTGACGGAGTGACGAAAACCAAGAGTGAATGGTATGGCTATTTTGAGGGCTGCATGACCTACGAAGACATCAACAAGGATGGTAAAATAGACGACAGCGACCGCCAGATTATCGGTCAGGCCATGCCCAAATGGACAGGTACTCTTTCCACGTCTTTCTCTTACAAGAACTGGGATTTCTCCATGTCTGTAAACACCAAACAAGGACACACGCTCTACAGTCCGTTTATGCAAGAATTCACGGATTATTCCGACCGTGGCCGTACGAAACTAAAAATGGACTTCTACATCCCGGAAGGTGCACCAGTATTCAACTACACATGGGATGGAAGCAATCCGTCTTCCCTGACTTCCGATCGCACAGTTGTTGCCGGACAAACCCACGTAGGCAGCTACCCCTACCCGCTCAACGATGTCAACTACAATCATGGTGGCGGCAATGGCTGGTACACTGGTAAGAACACTGAATTCAAGTCAAACAATTATGTAGATGCTTCTTATTGGAAAATCAAGAACATCACGCTGGGATATACTTTCGACAAGCAACTCACCAAGAAGATCGGTATCGAACATTTGCGTATATATGCCAACGTATTGAATCCGTTCACTTTCACAGACTATAAAGGATTTGATCCGGAATGGGCAGATGCCGCTATACTTGACGGAACAGGCGGCCCAAGTTCCATTTCTTACCAGATAGGTCTTAATGTTAAATTCTAATCACCATTACAATTATGAAAAATATATATATACTTACAGCTACAGCACTACTAACCCTGTTTACCGGTTGCTCCGATTTCCTGAATCAAGACTTGAAATCCGACATTCCCGGTGCCGACTATTATGGAACAGCCGAAGGTTTTGAATCTCTGTCGAATGCAGCTTACAGTTCATTGCGTACCATATACGGCGGTGACCCGTGGCTCTTTGAAGGAGGAACAGATTTATTCGCTACCGGCCGTACATCCGTTCCGACGTGTAATCTGTACAGCAATGCCTATTCTGCCGCAGAGGAGAACGTGCAGACCTTTTATACAAATCATTACAAAGCCATTTCCTTGACTAATGAAGTTATTTACTGGGGTGAAAAAGAGGCAAGCCGTGCCGGTCGTATCGATGAAGCTCGCGGTCTGCGTGCCTTGTTCTATTTAAATCTGGTACAGCAATTCGGCGGCGTGCCGATGATAACGGAACGTTCCGCCACTCCTATCACAGGTATTGCCCGCAGCTCGGCAACGGATGTTTATGGATTTATCATTTCCGAAATGGGTGCATTATCCACTTCTGTCAACTTGCCTGAAAGTGCAACAGACGGCCGCTTCAACCGGAAAGCCGCCTACCACTACCTGGCTAAAGCCCTGCTATCAAGAGGATATCTTACCAATAATGACCAGGACTATCGTGACGCTATCACAGCTGCCAATGCAGCAGGTGCGGGAGCAGCTCTGACTACTTCATTCCCGACTTTATTCAGCAATGCAGGCGAAGGTAATGCCGAAGTCCTTTTCTCAGTGGTTTACAATGTTGCTACTGTCAACGACCCGAAAGCAGACGGAAACAAACAACAGGCTCATTTCTGCGATTACCTGGACGGACAGGAAAAAGGTCATAAATATACTTCGTCTACATTGACTCCTACCTTGTGGATGCATGAAGTCTTTAACACCAATACTTCCTCACCCAATCTGGATATCCGTTATGAAAGCACATTTATGACAGAACTTCGTCAAAGTTACTGGGATTATTACGATGACAATAAAAACACAAGTGCTGTCACCTACTACTATTGCCCGTCATGGGAAATAGAAAATGTGGATGCCTGGCGTGCAGCACTACCGAGTCGTGCTAATGCGCAAGTAGTGGAAATGCTTCCCATGGGTACCAACATCAATGGAGATGAAACCAGTTATGAAACAAAAATGAAAGAAGACGTGTATGGTGTTGCTTCCTTCCGCAAATTTGATGATACAGAGAACGGACGCACTTATTTCAGTACTACTTCTTCCATGCGTGACATTTATCTGGCTCGACTGGCAGAAACAAATTTAATTGCCGCCGAGGCATATGTGAAACTCAATGATGGAACAAATGCCGCTCGATACATTAACATTGTCCGCAATCGTGCCAATGCAACTTTAGCTACTGCAAGTGAAATGAATATTGACTATATTCTGAATGAACGTGCCCGCGAACTAGCCGGCGAATATCATCGCTTCGCTGACCTGACCCGTACCGGCAAACTTTCTGAATATGCAAAAGCACACAATCCGGATATTAACAGTGACATTGATTCTAAATTTAATCTGCGTCCTATTCCATTGGCAGCTATGGAGCTGAATCCGGCATTGGAGGGAGACCAGAATCCTAAATGGTAGAAAAGAAATTGTTGAAAGAAAAAAGCAAGAGGTGCACAAAATGTGCACCTCTTATTCTTTACGATCATTTCTCTATAAAACTAAATCAATCGGATTGCATTATCATCTCAACAGGCTGCCCATGCTGGCAGACGACTGTCAACTGCGTGTTATTACCTTGTTGTTCCAACCGCACATTTTCCTGTGGATTCTTCAATGTCCAACGTCCTTTCAGCAATACCTTTTTAGTAATCGGGCGACTCGGTTCTTTCGTCGTATAAGTCTTTTCCGCAATATTCAGATTAGGGTCACATACACTGATACGAATCATCCCTTCTCCTTCTTTACCTGCCATCACCATCGTTTCCGCCGGAATAGCGATGAATATTCTGTCGCTGGCTGGATGGTAGTTTTCAAATGCAGCATAGGCCGTAATCTCCGTTTTCCTGTCAAAGACTACGTGAGCAGTCTGATCGCGTTGCAACACCTCGTATACAGAGGTTTTACGCAGCTCGTCGAGTTCGGAAGCCGAAGGCTGAATCAGCACCATATACTCGTATGTTCCGTCTTTCGGAGCCTTACCATGTTCTATCCAGGCAGAAGAGAATTTCCCCTTGGTTACTTCACGTGTCTTTTCATGTCGTGATTCTTGATCTGCCACTTGTGAACGAACGGTTCCGTCCACTACATGATAATAATTGTCATAACCATCATGAAGCCAATAGTTATCCTCTCCCACCTTGGGCTCCTTCCCATTGTATTTTGTCTGGAAAAGAGTGGTTTCCGTAGGATAGTCCGCATTAGAGTTCGAGATACCTGTTCCCAGGCAAACCATCCGGTTATCAAAACAGAAAACAGATTTACGGGCCACAAAGTCCGGTGTGAAGTTCTCATAATCCCGTTCTGACAACTTCATGGCAAACATACCATTTTGGCCATTCAAAGAACTGCTTCCGGAAAAATTCTCTTTGGAGTGTGCCATAGTTGTTCCTTTCAGCGGACTGTCGAGTAACTCAAAAGGCAAATGAATGGTCGTTGTACCCGGCAAGCGATTCCAGTCCCATCCCTCCTGCACAAAGCCGCTTCCGGCACGTGACACGGGACTTCCTTTCCCCATAATCTGCACGGAACCATAGCTCTGATAACGTCCGTAACGGTTATCTTTCGTATAAATTTCAGCCCCCCATACATCAGTGGTATATCCTTTCAATGTCACCATCCAATCCGCACGACGGAAAATCCCCGCCGAACCGTAGTTGTAAACGAAGAATCCCTGTGGAGCCTGTGCCGGTTGAATACCTTCCTTCTTGAAGAAACGCGCATTCGGAGTATCACTATTGCGTATCAGACGTAAATAGTCGGCAGCCAGACCACGATCAAACGCGTTTCCCTGACCGGACAAATCGCCGGATAAAGCGATATTGGCAAATGCTTCGATATCATCGCTTCCCATCTTCCCTCCAAAAGGATGACGGCCACTGATTCCGATGCCCCATTCATAGAGATTACAATAATTGCGCATAGCAATAAAGGCTGATTTCATGTGTTTGCGCGCATCTTCTGTCAGCTCAAAACTTGTGCCATTGGTAAATGCAATATATTCTCCTACAGTCGCAAGTACTCCAGTAGTATATCCCGGATAGAAACCGCCATGATGGAACGTCGTACCGTCTACCTTTATACCACCGATCGTTCCCGGAGTATAACGCAAAGAAGAAGACAACCAATGCGACAAGCCACTCAAAGCTTGCGCTTGTTCCCTTGCATCGGGAAACATCATAGCGGAAATAAACTTCGCCATCAATAACGTATGCCAGGAATCCAACAATTCGTCACGCGTTGGAGAACATGGCTGACGGGTTTCTTGCAGAGCCGCCCAAAAACGCAGTGTGGAGAGATAAGCATCCCGATGAGGATGTTTATAGATTGCATCACGCATCAGCCAGGCAGTCGTATATATCTTACGCACCTGATAACCATAATGATGATTGGTACCCATACCGCTGCCATAGGCAAATCCCTGATCGATAGCATAGTCGAACACAGTAAAGTAGTTTTTCTTTGATGTTTCGTTCCGGTTATAATAAGCATCATAGGCAAAACCGGAAAGCATCGTTTCAATATCATTCCATGACATCTCCCCTTTCTTCTTGTCCTGTTCATCAGGAGCAACAATAGGAGTTCCTATAAATCCCGTTCCGGCGATGGATGGACTGATAGCCGCTTTCTCAAACGTTTTATAGGCAGCATTAATCGGTCCTTGCGGAGCCTTTTTCACTTCCAAAAAGTCAGTCAAACGTTGTTCGATAGTCTTCAGCTCCTTCTTTTGCTCGCTTGTCAATTTAGAAGGCAGAGGAATAGCATACGACTGTTGTTCCCATTTCCACACCAGACACCAATGCCACAAATCACGATTAGACAGCCCATTATTAGCAGGCAACTGCTGGTCGGGAGTGGTACGAAGATTCATTTTCTTTTCCGGGAAAATGAGACGGTCAAGAAAGATACGTCCCTTCCGTTGCGGGGCAACCAGCCGATAGGCTACGATCTTCTTATCTTTCTTGTCGCCCTGCATATACTCAAAAGAGATCCAGCAAGCCCGCCATCCTGCTGCCTGCAAACGATAAGAGAACCAATAAGAGACTTCTCCCTCTTTATTCAGAAACTCAAAACGAATAGAATCCTGCTGTGGTTTCTCATTATAAATCCACAAAGTAATGCCGAACTGCTTCTCGTTTCTCGTATTCAACGATAAAGGAGCAATCTGAACATCCAGTGTAGAACCGGGCTGAAAGTCCCATTCCAGACTGCTTTCACCCTCCTTGTAAAAAAGAGAAGAGATTTTCACTTCTCCCTTTCCGGAAACTTTAAATGTTTCGGGCACTTCCTTTTCAAATCCGATGAGTTGGGCGAAAGCTGAAGGAATAATTCCCAAAAGGAATAATACTATAAAACAACTGTTTTTCATTACTGAATTGCTTTCGTTTTTTAGGCATGGATTACACGGATGAACGCGGTTGCCTTGCAACAATGAGAACACTAAAGACCGTGAAATCCGTGTAATCCGTGCCTAAATGATTATATAAGAATACATAAATCGCTAATAAGGGATCTGATCCGACAGAATCTTTTCCGTATACCAAGGATCGTTAATCTCTTTCAACATAGCTCCCATTTCACCGCAAAGTTTTGCCACAATCTCCTTATTTTCTTCCAAAGGCAAGTTATGCAGCTGATATGGATCTTTTACATCATCGAATAAGAGGCTTTTCTTCAATTGCTTCGTATCACGGTCGATATATAAAGCCAATGTATATTGAGCTGTCTTGATACCTCTTGAAGAAGGGAAGTAAGTCTGCACCAATCCATTTTCATCTTTATCACCGTCTACATTCTGAATATACAGTGCACCTGTAGGGCGAACAATTTCAGCCTTTTCATCGAAGAAAAGAGGAGCAAAATTACGTCCCTGCACTTCTGCCGGAATAGAATCACCCAGCCCGCATAAGCCAAGCACCGTAGGCATAATATCAGGAGCAGAGAGCAATAAATCATCTACCCGCGGCTGAATCTTACCGGGAAAACGAACCAGAAACGGAATATTCATGGATTCAGAATAAGGGGAATTCTTCGGATCATCAGTGCGCTGGCTACACATCGTCTCGCCATGGTCGGAAGCAAAAATTACGACTGTATTCTTATCCAATCCCAGCTCTTTCAATGTCGTCAAAATCTGTCCGAAAGCACGGTCTACTCCGGTTACGGAAGCGAAATAATAACGTGCGGACTCCGCTTTCTTCATCTTCAAATCGACATTCGGGCGAATCAGCAGACTATCCAGAGGCTGATCTTTATAAAGATTGAAATCCTGCTCTTCACAGTCATTCAAAGAACGATACGGGCTATGAGGAGGATTCATACCCACCATTATAAAGAAAGGTTTCTTGGTATCACGCACATTACCGTCATTTTTCAGATAAGAAATGACTTTGCCTGATTCATGCAAAGGTGACCATTCCTTCGGATCATGTCTCTTACCATCCGTATCCCAGTAATGCGGATTCTTGTGTTCATCAAATGTTCCGTAAGAATACCAGTAGTTAAAACCGTGCCGGCGTTCTTTCGGTGTATAGGCATCCCATGCCGGACGTTTTTCCTCCACATACTGTCCCGGATGTTCGGGATCGTTCGGAGTTGGGAAGTCAGCATGAAGTTTGCCAAAATAAGCACAGTCATAGCCTGCTTTGCTGAATACATCGCCGATACATTCCGCATCCTCGCGCAAGGAACTGATCGGACGTGTAGAGTTGCAATTCAATGGTACACCACTTTTGTTCGGATACATACCGGTCAGTAACATTCCACGATGGGGGCTGCTCAACGGACAGTTACTCTGCGCAGACGACAAGACCATAGATTCACGTGCAAAGGCATCCAGATTAGGAGTATGCACGGGGTCTCCTTCAAAGTTTACTTTATCCCGGAATCCGTTCTGGCTCCAGAAGCCCATCGCCTGGTTACGGTATTGATCGGGAAATACATAGATTATATTAGGATGCTCCGCTTGTTGGGACACTTGTTTCGGAGCCTTGCAACCTTGTGCGGCAAACAGCGTCAATCCTCCAACAAGAAGGTTAATAGGTTTATTCATGATAGTTTATGATAAATGATTAAAACAGGTAAATGACAAACGGTCAATAGAGAGTTATAAACAATAAGTAGCGAATGATAAACGGTAAACATTTTCCGTCAGAATCCGCCAAGCATTCACCGTTCACTGTTTACCGTTCATTGTCTATTTCTTATTTCTTTTCCAAATCTCTTTTACGCATCAGTCCTTCCAGGAAGTAATAGTCAGCATAGTTCAAAGGAACGTCAATTTCCTGACCGTGAGGAATACTGCCAACGGAGTGCATCAGGATAAAGTTGCCGTTTGTTCCGACCTTTGCACGATAAGCAGGTGAGCCTAAACTTTCCATTATCTTATCAGCAGTTTCCTTGTAGTGGTTGCCCGGCAGGTAGCCATCCAGTTCGTAAAGGGCAGAGGCTGTACAAGCTGCTGCAGAAGCATCGCGAGGTTCGTTCGGAATATTCGGAGCATCATAATCCCAATAAGGCACGAGGTCTTCCGGCAAGTTCTTATTATTAAAGATGAAGTTATAGACCTTTTGTGCCTGGTCGAGATATTTCTTATCTTTGGTATAGCGATAACAGGTAGTATATCCATACAAAGCCCAAGCTTGTCCGCGAGCCCAAGCCGATTCGTCGGCATATCCCTGTGCAGTTTGTCTCTTACGCACTTCTCCTGTCTCCGGGTCGTAATCTACCACATGGTAGCAGCTGTTGTCCGGACGGAAATGGTGAGCCATTGTTGTATCAGCATGTTTCACTGCAATATTATAGAAAGTAGAATCCCCGGAAAGGGCTGTTGCTTCAAATAAGAGTTCGAGATTCATCATATTATCAATAATCACCGGACATTTCCATCCCCGTGTTCCTTGCCAGCCTTTATCGGCATCCCATGACTGGATAACGCCTGCATTCGGACGAAAACGAGTGGACAATGATCTGGCAGCTTCTATAATGACGTCTTTATACTCTTTCTTATCTGCCATGCGATAGCCGTTCAAATAACTGCAACCGATCATGAACCCTACATCATGATGCCATTTCAAATATTTCACTGAATCAAGAGCCTCTGTGTATTTCTCTGCCAGCGGCAACCATTTCTTATCACCCGTCAGATTATAAGTCAACCATATACTACCGGGAAAGAAACCTGAGCACCAGTCTTCCATAGGTATGTAAGAGATACTCCCATCTTCGTTGATTGTTCTCGGATTCAAGATTTTACCGGACTTCTCAATAATGTCCGTCTGGATTGTGTTCTGTGCCACAGCGTTGTCGATGTTGTCCTGAATAAAGTCTACTTCAACCTTTTTTTGTCCACCGCAACTCGTAAAGATCAATAGGGAAAGTCCTAATGCGCTAAGAATTGTTTTCATAATACAGGGATTATTTGTTAAGTGATTAATTTTCCTGATGACAAAAGTAGTGCATTTAAATAGAATTGACCGACCTAAATAATCCAAATGAAGGACAATTTTGGTACATTTGCAAAAGAAATAGTAGATTTATAAAGATGAATCACACCTAGAGATACAATGTTGACAACTTTAAATAAACTCATATGACCCCACAAGAATTCTTTAAGAATGATTTATTTGCCGAAAACGCAGGAGTAGTACTGCTGGAAGTACGCAAAGGATACAGTAAAGCCAAGTTAGAAATAAAACCCGAACATCTGAATGCAGGCGCCCGTACACAAGGAGGAGCCATTTTCACATTAGCGGACCTGGCACTGGCCGCAGCAGCCAACTCGCACGGTACACTAGCTTTCTCTCTCTCGTCCAGCATCACTTTTCTACGCGCAAGCGGACCTGGCGACACCCTTTTTGCCGAAGCACGCGAACGCTACATCGGTCGAAGTACAGGCTGCTATCAGGTAGATGTAACGAACCAGAACGGAGATTTGATTGCCACTTTTGAATCCAGCGTATTCCGGAAAGACCAGAAAGTGCCTTTCGAAGTTCAGGAATAAAAAATCTCTTTATCTATTTAACGATAGAAGTCAGCGGATGCCGGTTGCCGGTCACATTATTCAAGAATGCTTTTGCCGAACCAAAATTCAGGAATAAGTCCAGACGGACAGGAAGATGGTTCAAATCGTCCGTTACGAAGAAAGTAATCACTTCCTTCTCTTTCCCTTTCTTATCATATTCAACTAATGAGAAAATCAGACAACGGTAAGTCACTCCATTTTCTGCTTTTACATTTTCTTTACCGCGATAAATAAGCGTCTGTTCTTCCACTTTACGTCCCGTAGCCATCGGAAATTTAATCTTGTCTCCCACCTTATAATCAGCAGGGTCGTAAGAACGTGCCTGTCCTAAAATGCTTAACATGTCGTATATACAACGGCTATCGCTAGCTTCAGATTCATCAAATGCTCCATCCCGGTAAGTACGCTTCTGATTTACCAGGCAAAGACCGTTCTTATAAGAAAACCAAGCCTCATCGACCGTGTAACGTTTTCCCTCTTCGGCACCTTTACGGAAATAGCGAGGCTCCAGTTTTTCTCCAATCACACAAGTCAGCGTATCGCGCATCTTGAAAAAGAAGTCCGCCCGTTTACTGCCCAAAGCAAGCAGGTTAATCCGGTAGGCTGGTTGTGAATGATAAGTAGTCGCATTCGTCGTCAAACTGGCAAGTCCGGCTTTCACCCAGACAAACTTCCAGTTAAAGTATAAATCATACATTACGTGTTCGCCGGATTGAAACGCATCATTCTTCGCTTCACATTGAGCACTGGCAGGAAGGGCGAAAGCTCCCATCAGTAAGGCCACTAATCCGATAATAAAATTGCGTCGAACGCTAACGACGGCGGTTCTGACTATTTCGTTCCCGATCCTTTTTCTTCTTGTCTTCATCTGGTTTTTGTTTTTTAAGTTCATCCAGCTTTTGCTTATCCAGCGGAACTGCATGAATATCCCAACTTTGTTCTAGATCCCAGTTGGCTTTCGGCTCTAAAATCTGATTATAATAATACACCTCTTCGGGCTGCACCCCTTTTTCAAAATTGCCGGTATCCCATTCACCGTTTCCATTCCGGTCGTTAATCAACCGGGCGGAATACTTACCGGGATTTAAGTAATAAAAGTCGACATAACCTCCCTCCTCTACTCTTCTTCGGCGTACCACTTTATCCTGCGCATCCAACAGTTCAACGAAAGCATTAGGTTCCGCTCCCGTCACCACAAACGTGATTTTGGCATATTCTTCCAAACTACGCACCTTGAACCCTTGTTTTATTTTGTCTGTAAACAGTCCGTATATACCATGGAACGCAGTCGAATCTACCGAAAATTCATATTCCAGCGTCGGCTCCCAATCATAATACAGATTAAACCTCTTTAGATTCACAGAGTCCTGTTCAAAGTCGAATGGTATATCTTTCCAAAGCGTATCTACCTTTTGCCGCAGATGGATGGCCGCAGTATCAAAACTGGCTATCGGTTCTTCAAAACTCAAAGAGATAGAACCATATACATCCATTGACGAAGGAGCCCCGACATTTACCGGCAAGAATTTTGTCGGTTCGGGTTCATCCTCTTCACCTTTCTTTTTCTTCTTTTTCTTTTTGTCCTTATCCGGCTCCTCTTTCTTATATTTTTGCTTCGAAACGAGGTTGAGCGTATCTGTACGGGGCACTAACTGATTCAATGTATCCGTATAAAGATAAGTCAGGCTCATAGCCAGCGTATCTTGTTTAAAGAGCAGGGAGTCTTTTACCCAATAATGGATGGTGTCATTCCGCTGATTCTTTTCGATAACAAAAGCATCCTTTTCATCGAAGTTCAAGCCTTTCAATACAGGCAAAGTATCGGCTTTACCGGCAAAGTAGAACGTGAATTTCTGCGGAACCAGTCTTTCCGACTTGATAAGATATTGCGAATAGTTGAGTTCTTTAAAGGCACGGAGGATGACATCATCCGGCAAATAATGCATATATTTCTTCTCAACAATCGTGTCGTAAGTCAATGAATCGACCCAAGCCGTATCCATGCGGACACGTTCTTCCATACGAGGGATAATCAACGAATCGTGGAAAGCAATCATCTCGCTCTTCTGATTAAAAGTAAAGTTCTGGTCGGCATCCATCAAACCGTAGATACGATACTTACCGGGAGCTATACCCCGGATAGAGAAACGGCCACGGCTGTCTGTACGTGCCACACGGTCGAAAGGCAATTTATTGAAAGCCGAATCGTTCAGGTTGGAATGCAGTCCGACGAGCATACCTTTAATCGGTTCCAGATTAGAAGCATCGAGCATTGTTCCCGACACCTCCATCGTATCGATCTCCGTACCGGTAGAGAACGTAAATGCAAAATTCCCTAGCGGATTACCTTCATTATTATCGACAATCGCATCCGAGAAGTCAATCGTGTAGGTAGTATTGGGCTTCAAAGAGTCGAGCAGGTTCACTTGTATTCTCTTGCCGGAAGCCTTTATCTCCGGTTGCTGTATCTGGGGAGGAGAAACAACGACTTTCTCGGTTGCTTTCTCCAACTTAATAAACTCATCAAATACCAAAGAAATTTTAGTCCTTTCATTATTCAGAGCACCCGCAGCAGGAGTACTACCGATGAAACGGGGTGGCGTCTCATCATAAGGGCCTCCGTCCGGCCGTCCAATACTGGCGCAGGAATATAACATAACTCCCAGCGTTACTACCGGAAGCACCTTGCGAACTATTTGCTTTATCTTTTGATTCTCAAATTGTAACATGCTGCAAAAATAAGGGTTCTTATTCAATAAACACCACACTTTCTAGCTAATTTATTAAAAAAGGAAAGGGTGGCATAAGGTAATAAACAATATTTGCGACGTTTTTATTTCTTTCTTACTAATATAATTAGTTTTATTACCTAAAAAGATTACCTTTGTTGCCTGATATCTTTTCGTATAACTATAGTTATTCGAAAAGATAACTATAGTCTCCCTTGCGTATGACTATAGTTATACGAAAGAAAGACTATAGTCATACGAAGTAAGAATAGCTAATAAAACAAATCCTCACAGGCAATCGGATAAATAAAAGTACCGGTATAAAACAATTCTGATTATGAGTATACATTACGACCTTTACGACACGCCCGACATTCAGAAGAAAGGCGAAGAACAGCCACTTCATCCCCGTGTTGTTTTCAACGGAACAATCGATCAGGAAGAATTCCTGGATCGTGTTCACAAATTCACCGGAATAAGCCGTAGCTTATTGGTTGGTGCCATGCAGTCTTTTCAAAATGAATTAAGAGACCTGCTTGCAAATGGATGGATTGTGGAGCTAGGTGATATCGGATATTTTTCCGTCTCTCTGCAAGGACCTCCAGCGATGAAAAAGAAAGATGTGCACGCCCAATCCATCAGCCTGAAAAACATCAATTTCCGGGCAGGCAAACAGTTCAAAAAAGAAGTAGGCCAGCAAATGAGACCAGAGCGCGGCAAATCGTTCACCCGTCCTACCGGAAAAGGGCACAGTGAAAAAGAGTGTCTGGCTATCATCAACGAACACCTCCAACGATTTCCCTGTTTGACCCGTGCAGATTATTGCCGATTGACAGGGCATGACAAGCAACGGGCACTCAATGAACTAAATACCTTTATCGAGCGCGGATTGTTGATACGCTACGGAGCTGGAAAACTGGTGGTTTATGCAAAAAAAACAGAAGGATGAATTACAATTATTCTGTTTATATACCCATGAAAAAAGAAAGTCTTAAATAACAAAAAAGTCTTTGCGGTTTGCTTTTTTTTGTACTTTTGCATATTGAGGGAGTATCAGCCAAACTTAGAAAGCTCCCTTATCTAATTTTTAATCGTATTTATATGGCAATAAAAGATAAAATTAAGAAGCTGGCAGACAAATATACTAAGACTCTTCATTCCCAAATCGCTCAGAGAAAAAAGGAAATGAAGGATGATGATACGTCACACTATTTGATTTATCGTGTTCTCGGTATTTCTAACGAAGAAGGCCAACTTATCGACGAATATCAAAATACAGGTCGTTTCTTGTACAAGTATGCCGGCTCTTTTTTGGAAGAAGCCACAACGCTTTGTTTTACCGAAGTTTATCCAGAAGGATGCAAGACTAAGATCCCTAATACTTTAGGCCAAAAGCCTAAAACTTTTGAGATAGATTTTCTTAATGGTACAGATGCCATTGAAATCAAGTGGAGAGACGCAACAACTGATGGCGACCATATAACAAAAGAACACACTAGAGTAAAGGTTATCACTGGAGCAGGTTTTACACCCATCCGTGTTATGTTCTACTATCCTCAAAGAGCCCAAGCTATTAAGATTCAAGAAACACTCGAGACTCTTTACAGTGGAGTTAACGGTGAATACTATGCAGGAGATTATGCATGGGAGTTTGTTAAACGATACACAGGAATCGACTTAAAACAAGTTTTAGAAGAAATTGCCTATGAGAGAACTGCAAGCAACAATGATTAATACAATTTTGCTTGGTGATTGCCGAGAAATACTAAAAGGAATCGCCACCCAAAGTATTAACATGGTTTATCTTGACCCTCCTTTTTTTACTCAAAAAAAGCATAAGCTTACTGATTCATCTCGCGATAAAATATACTCTTTTGACGATAAATACAAATCGTTGGATGAATACTTAAGCCTGATAAAAGAGGCTTTAATTGAGTGTAAGCGAGTTTTGCGAGATGATGGCTCATTGTTACTTCATTGTGACAAAACGGCTTCTCATCATCTACGTTTCGTTTTAGATGAAATTTTTGGCGAAGATAACTTTGTTAATGAAATTGTTTGGACTTACAAGAGATGGTCAAATTCTAAAAGCGGACTTCAAAACGCTCATCAAATAATTTTCTTTTACTCAAAATGTGAGAATTTTAAATTTAATAAGCTGTATACGGATTATTCTGCTACAACAAACATTGACCAAATTCTTCAAGAGAGAGAAAGAGACCTATTTGGGAAAGCCGTTTATAAGAGAAATGCAGATGGAGAAATCGTAAAACCAACAAGCAAGAAAGGTGTCCCTTTATCTGATGTATGGGAAATTCCGTTTCTCAATCCCAAAGCCAAAGAGCGCTGTGGATATCCTACCCAAAAGCCAGTTGCACTTCTTAAAAAGATTATTGAAGTCACAACTGATGAGAGTGATATTGTGTTGGATCCTTTTTGTGGAAGCGGAACGACTTGTGTAGCTGCGAAATCAATGGGACGAAACTACATCGGGATAGATATTTCCGAAGATGCTGTAAGTTTATCCAAGCAGCGTCTTTGTAAAATGATTATTACAGAGTCTCAGTTATTAAAAAAAGGTGAGAGAAGTTATATTGAGAAGACTGAATTTGAATTGGAGATATTAAAAAACATCAATGCGGTCCCTGTTCAGCGTAATTCAACTGTTGATGGTTTTTTAAAAGAAAGTCTGACTCCTATTATAATTCAAAGAGAGTTTGATTCTGCAAACTTTCTACTAGCAAAAATAAACAAACTATATAATAAACAAAAGTGTTTAGAGGTGATTATTGTTCAGACTGAAGCTGGTGATTTACTGGATAAGATAGAAAATAGCCCTTGCAAAATAAGAGTAATAAAAACACTGCAAGCACAGATGATTCAGAACTATCTATGAAATTATAAAACAAGATTACTTGCTTTATAGATATTTATTGCTACTTTTGTTGCGGTTTCCTTTCATACGTAGAGAGGAACATGTTATTGAGAACGGTTATTTATTGCATTCAACCATAAATTCGGCAAAAATTTACCGCGAATGGCAATAAGTGATGTCAGGTCTCGCGCACACTTCTGCATATAATTTGTTTATATACCCAATGGGCGTGGGACTATCACTTATGTCGCGGAGGGTCTTTGCCGAGCCTATGGTTGGCATACAGTGGTAGTTTTCCACGCTCTCTTTTTTTAACCGCGCACCACAGGGAAATGATGCGACAAACATAACAAAGATATGTACGACGACCTGAAAGAAAACATTATTCTATTAATGCAGCACCCTATCGCGCGCCGCCCCATCTCCAACTTATCAGATGAAGAACGAGAAAAAGCATCCGACCTGTTGAACTATCTTTCAACTTTATCCGTTGACGAAAACTATACCTTATTAGATTACATCCAAATGGCACGTCTTGAATATGCACTTGGAGAACTTGAGTATAGAACAACAAATGATGCCGAAAAAGTGATCCGCCATTTTAGAACCGCCCTCCAATACTTGGAGAAAGGAGGGTTCGACTTAAGTATCATTAAGTGGACAGAGTTAGTCAGTCTGCGAACCAAAGAAGATATGGAATAGTCCAGATTCATAACCCTTACCTATATATAATAGGAGATAGCAAACAGAAAGATTGCTTGTGAAAGTAACCCTTCCGGCCTATCTTCGAAGAGAATGCCTTCCCTACCCCTGATACCCCAATATCTCAATCGGCATCCTCTTCTTTCATTTCACCATTCCATCTTTTCCACATATACAGACCTATACATTCGTCTTTTACACACCAGAGTCAGTAAAATACTCTATTTTCTAGCTAATTTATTAAAAACGAATCCTAATTGAATGATAATTAGCCCTACACTGAATAAAATATTCCCTATCTTTGACTCCCGAAATTCAAACCTAATACAAAAAACCCATGAAGAAACAACTACTCTCTTGCTGCTTGGCTGCATTGGGACTGACAGCAATTCAAGCACAAAGCTTCAATGAGTGGAAAGACCCGGAAGTGAATTCCGTAAACCGCTCCGCCATGCACGCTAATTACTTTGCTTACGCATCGGCTGATGAAGCTAAAGCCGGCATCAAAGAAAATTCAACGAATTTCATGACCCTGAACGGTCCTTGGAAATTCAACTGGGTGAGACATGCAGATGCACGCCCGACTGACTTCTATCAAACTAATTTCAACGACAAAGGTTGGGACGACCTTCAGGTGCCCGGCGTTTGGGAATTGAACGGTTACGGTGATCCTATCTACGTCAACGTAGGATATGCATGGAGAAGCCAATTCAAAAACAATCCTCCGCAGGTGCCGACAGAAAACAATCATGTAGGCTCTTACCGCAAAGAAATTATCCTTCCCGCCGACTGGAAAGGCAAAGAGATTTTTGCACATTTCGGCTCGGTAACTTCCAATATGTACCTTTGGGTGAACGGACGCTACGTAGGATATAGCGAAGACAGTAAACTAGAAGCTGAATTCAACCTGACCAACTATCTGAAACCGGGTAAAAACGTGATCGCTTTCCAAGTATTCCGCTGGTGCGACGGCAGTTATCTGGAAGATCAGGACTTCTTCCGCTACTCCGGCGTAGGACGTGACTGTTATCTCTACGCACGCGACAAAAAATACATTCAGGACATTCGTATCACTCCCGATCTGGACAGCCAATATAAAGACGGTATGCTGAATATAGCCGTTGACCTGAAAGGAAGCGGCACAGTAGTTTTAAACTTGACAGATACTCAAGGCAACAGTGTAGCGACTGCCGACCTGAAGGGTTCGGGCAAATTAAATACAACCTTGTCTGTCTCTAATCCGGCTAAATGGACTGCCGAGACACCTAACCTCTACACGCTGACCGCTACACTGAAAAACGGCAATAATGTAGTAGAAGTAATCCCCGTTAAAGTAGGTTTCCGCAAGATTGAGCTGAAAGACGGACAGATACTCGTAAACGGACAACCGGTACTCTTCAAAGGAGCCGACCGTCACGAAATGGACCCGGACGGTGGTTATGTCGTTTCTCTCGAACGTATGCTAC